>Ga0247813_10002471_pt1 | contig 12671 bp, 8 predicted proteins | sample UWRJL169409C1_FD_180719 | JGI IMG/M metagenome (GOLD analysis project Ga0247813, IMG submission 180719) | Plant litter microbial communities from Arlington Agricultural Research Station in Wisconsin, United States - UWRJ-L169-409C-1 | ecosystem: Environmental > Terrestrial > Plant litter >... | reverse complement strand
ATATTTACTGAGCCTGCCAGTAGAATAAAAATAAAATTACACATAGAAGATTTACTGACAGGCTCAGTAGATACATTATATATAGAACGTACATATTTACTGAGCCTGCCAGTAGAATAAATAAAATTAATTTTTCCAGTAATTTAAATTAAATCTCATTTGAAGTCAATATACGCTTAACGATGTTTCAAGCATCTACAATAATTTTTGATAATTTATTTGTATTAAAATTGTATTTTGATTTACATTAATTCTTTAGTTTTTTATGAATATGTTGAAGCGAATTGTTGGTGAGAGTATTAATTTTAAAGACCTGTTGTATTTGATTAATTATTCATATAAGCAAATAATTATAGATTTTGGGAATTTAAATGAAATTACAAAATACTGTAATCAATATGGAATATTTAATATTTATACGTTGAATGATTTAAAGCAAAATGTTCCTATTTTTACATCAAATATAAATATTTTAAAAGATAGTAGAATCAATTCACAGTTAATATACTTATTATCTAATAAGTATTATACTAAGTATACAGATCACGCGTCTTTTTCCAAATTTAATTACATATCAAATTATAGATTTTTATTTGAAAAGTACTTCGTTTATCTTTATCAGCGGATTGATTATGACGTTGAAAGAATGCACGCTGATATGAACATCCAACATTTAACTTGTAAGTATGATAGTTCAATTTTTAATGTCGAGATGGATGTATTAAATTTTATAATTGATATATGCGATAATCGACAGAATCTGACTCGTATTAATTTATATCGTCAAATAATTAATTCAATATATAATACCAGGACCAATATTTTTAATATAAAAGCAAAGATTAAAAATGATTTTATTGAAATAGAGAGAGATAATAAATATTATTACATATATAATTATTTTGATGAGAGTAATCCAAATTATTTTATTCAAAAATTGATATATTATTTTTATTTAGATGGAATAATATTTTACAACGCATTACGCGAGTATTCAGTTAAGTATATTTTTTCAAATGTTTGTTTTGATAATGTGAGTAAATCGGTTCCAATTAACTTTCCATTTATAAAAAGCGGGGATTATGAATTTTATTACATAGTATTAAATTCTACTATTACTTTATTAAAATATATTTTAAATTATTGTAAAAATAATATTGCCAAATGGATGATAACATATTACGTAACTATATATGATGAGTTTGATAATATAGAAAACTACATTGATCACGTGGGTTATAAAATAGATGAAGGGATGATATATATTCACAACACACAAAACATTTATATAGCAACAAAAAAAATTATTGTTTTCTCTAATCTGCCGCGAAAATTCATGAACAAATTAATTAGTACAACGGATGTATCTAAATATAAACTCACCCCTTTGAATCCATTAGTAAAACGACCTATTTCTTTGAGCTTAGTAAGTTTGAATCTGTATGACGCATTGAATAAATATAATATTGCAGAGAAACAACTTCACATGTATATTCAAAATTATTTAAATGAAACATATGATAATGATTTAATAGATAATAAAATCGAGCAGGAGATATATAAGTTAGATTTAGAGAAGATTCGTGAAGTAAATATGAATGAAGCATACAGGGCTATAGGAATTAACAGTGGATTGTTCTGGGGCATGCCACTCGCCTGTTATCAAGTTATCTTACATATATATGGTCAAAAGAATATATTAGAATGTTTTGCAACACCAATCAATCATGTATTTGAAAATTATTGTAGTTTATTCGCCGAGTTATCATCTCAAGGAAACTTCTTTGATATTATTAATGATTCTACTTTTACTTGTTATTTTATTAATCCGCCGTTTACTAGTTCAATAATAATAAAAACAATTCACAAAATACATAGTAAATTAATTATAACAAATAAATTTATAGACATTCATCTATTTCTCCCACTTTGGGACGACATTATAAAATATCTTAAAGTTGTATTTAAAAATATAATAATATACAAAATTCATAATTCACTTGCATATGATTTCATCAATAAAAAATATATAAAAAATAATATTAAACAAGTATACGTATTTATTAGTAATGAAACAATTAATGAAAAACATGTCTTCATATCGAAGCAAATAAGTTATCATATGGATAAAAATTCTTATGACTCTTGAAATCATACGACAATTAAAGTAATTATGTAAAGTGCACTGACATATTTCTTCCAATATAGAACATTATTTGTCGTTGTACTTGTATTCAGGTTCCCTAGCTACGCGTACCCGGTTGAGTAACACTGACATATTTATTCCAATATAAAACATTATTTGTCGTTGTAGTCGACTGAATTAGTACTGACATATTTCTTCTAATACGCAAAGCTAGCTACGCTATAAAGCATGATTTTGTCGGCTGAATTAGCACTGACATATTTCTTCTAATATAAAGCATAATTTTGTTGTTGTTCAGCCAACTGAGTAGCACTGACATATTTATTTGAATATAGTTTTAACTATGCTTTATTTAAAGAAGATTTATTCATATAAAGCACATGTTTAGTCGTAAAATGTGAAATATAATATTTATATTTATGAATTAAAAATGATAAGTAATTACAATAATATAAAGTTAAAAAGTCATCAAGTAGAAGATGTAAGGTTAATGTTAGAAAATGATAAAGAAGGAAATACAAATTTTGAATTAAATAGTATTCCAGGATCTGGTAAAACTTACTCAGTATTATTTTTTATATTAAATAAATTAAAAATTAATAAAGATTTACGTGTGATGATAGTTGTCCCAAAAACTATATTTTCAATGTGGTCTGCTTTGATGCATCAATTAAAATTAACACATTCAACTATTCATTTATTGTGTCCAGATGAAGTCTCTCTTGTTTGTAAACAATTAATGGGAAATAAATATAGTCCATATAGTTTTGATTATTTAATATTTGATGAATATCATACAATTAAATTTACATGTATTTTTCCAATTCAAATAAGAGGATTAATATTAATAAGTGGATCAGCTTCTGAAATAGATAAACTGCCGAATCCATCGTGCAAAAATTGTCTAAATCAATTCTTAGTAATGAATAGAATTCTTATTAATAATAAACATATATTTGAATTTTACTATTCAATTGATTTTATTAAAATTAAAAATGTTCAATTTATTAAAATACAAGACAACTCAAATATCAAAATAACAAATGAATTATTATATAATATTTTGTATGAAAAAAATAGTAAAATTATTTTATTTGATCATTTTGAATCGAAGCTATTTTATTTATATGCTAGAAAACATATATTTGAATTAAATGATTACATTCACGCATTAAAATCATTTAGAAATTATATGTTAAAATATTCTATTAATATAGAAGTAGAAAATGAAATGAAAGATAGTTTTATAAAATATTTACAAAATGATTTTCAAATGAACGAATTATTTGATAACCAAGATATTAGAAATATGCTTTCTTCTTTTATTCAATTTAATATTTTTGAACAAAATGGAAGAATAGTTTATCAAGAACTTATTACAATTATTAATAATATTATTCAATTACAAACAAAGTTAAGTAATTGTTATATTAAATCAAGAATTATATCAAAATCATGTTCAATTTGTTTAGATGAAAATTGTGATAGAATTGTAAATTGTTGTGGAAATTCATTTCATTCGACTTGTTTAATTACATGGCAATCTTTTAATTTAACATGTCCTTTTTGTAGAAATTCAAATTTTGAAGTTATTAAATTTATACCACTTTTAAATGAACAAATTATAAAATCATTTAATAGAACTTTACTTGATATAATTACATCAAATGTAAATAAAACTATTATAATATATTCTTCAATGAATGAAAATTTATATCAGTATTTAATTGTTAACTCAAATATTCCATCTCACAAAATATATGTCGTTAAAAATGCATCTTATAATTTAGATATTAATTATTCATTAAAATTTTCTGACATTCAAATTGTTTTGATCGATATTAATTTAAACTTAGAAGGATTTTTATTTGAAACTGCTGATATATTAATAATAACTTCTGAACCAAAATCTAAAGAACATGAAATACAACTTATTGGTAGAGCTCTTAGACCTAATAGAAATAAACATTTACAAATATTTAAATTCAAATACAAATAAAAGTGAAATATATATTATTTATGCTTATAACTATATTAAAACTATATTAAAATGTATATGATTATTGATGTCAATTCAACTGGTATTCCTACCAACAATAACAATTATTTGGATTTTAATAAATTCGATAATGCAAGACTTGTAGATTTATCATATGTTATATATGATAAACATGAAAATATTATTGAAGAATATACAGCTATTGTTAAACCAATTGATTTTGTTATTAAAAATAGCTCATTTCATAGAATTACACAAGAACACGCAATTGAACATGGATTAAATATTGAAGATATACTTCAAAACTTTAATACAAAATTGTCAACAGTTGAAGTTATTATTTCACATAATTTTCAGTTTGATATTAGTATTATATTATCTGAATGTGCAAGATATAATAAATTTGAAATTATTGAAAATATTAAAAAACATAAAACAAATTGTACTATGAAACTTAGCAATTTATATTCTTCAAAATATCTTAAATTAACTGAATTATATAAAAAATTATTTAAGCAAACAATTGAACAAAATTATAATAGTTTAGATAATGCTAAATATTGTGCGAAATGCTATTTATTTATTAAAAATCAGATTAATTAATTAGTTTACTTTATGTGCATTTAAAAAGTGAATTAAAGTATTATTATATAAACAGTATAACTTAAATATTATAACTTGAATTTTATAACTTGAATTTTACAAATGGAATCAACTAATTCAACAATTAAATATTTATTAACTAATAATTTTAATTATAAAAAATACCGACAATTATATTTATCTCATTCACATTTAGCACTTGTTGCTAGGTATCTTAATTTAAGTAAACGTGAAGTAATAGATATATTAAAACAGGCTGATTGGTGCCTAATTAAAGTATATTCATGTATTTGTTTTAAATTTTATTTTATTATTATTTTTTAAAAGTGAAATGTTCATTAATAATTCATATTACTAAAATGAATAAAATATTGCTTATCAATGGTATTGACACGAGATTCTGTACAATTACACCGTTAAATGTAATTGATAATAATAAGATGAAAAAAGACTATATTTTTTATAAAAAACATAATGAAGATATTCCAATTGAAATTAAAAATAAATGTAATTCTAAATATGTTTTCATGGATAAAACATTGACTGTTGTTGATGTTGATTCATTTGAAGGATTTTTAGATCTCTTTATTCAACAAATTAATTATAAAGAAACTGATATTACTAATTATACAGCATTAGTATTTAAAAATGATGAAGAAATATCAACTTATATTCAAGGAAAGTTAACATCATATAAAGTTGATTTAAATGAAATTATTTCAAAAATACAAAATATTAAATTACTTGATGAATTTCAAATAATATCTGAAGAACATTCAATTATTAATATTATTGCTTATAGTTTTTATTTTAATACAACTTATAATTGTCAAATTGATTTAACTTTTAACGGGTTAATTCATTTGTATTTTAAGTATAATAAAATATGCAATCACAAAACTGTTTGTAATAATGTAGAAATATTAACTTCATCTTGTATTACTATTTCTAATTGTGAACATTATAAATTAATGTATTCAAATAGTAATAAACTTGTTCCATTTAATGAAAATTTATTAACATACTTTAAACACAGCGTAGATGAAATTATTTCTAAAAAAAAGAAAATTATACAAAATAAAGTTGACAAAGTTGATGAAGTTAAAGTTAAATATATTAATAAATCAATTTCAAAGCTTGATTCTCTTGATTTTAATAAATATATTGAAGAACTAAAATCAATTATGGTTAATATATTTCCTCTAGAAATGATTGATAATTATCACATATGGTTTAAAACTGTAATTTGTATTCAAACAATTAATATCAAATTAAATAATATATATGATAATGAGTTGTATGATTTATTTGTTCAATTTTCAACGAGAAGTGATAAATTTAAAACGCAAGACGTTAAAGTTTGGTCAACAGTTAGTAATTATACAATTCATGAAAAGTATATTTATAATATTTTGAGAGAAGAGGGACTTATTAGTTCTAGTGTAAATGACGCATCAAATAGAGGTGAAAATATGGAATATGAAATTAAAGAGTTGATGTCTATATTTACATTTAAATATTTTGATCAAATTGAAAAATTAGTATTTAGAAAAAAAGATACACATTATTTTGTTGTTAAAGAATCTGTTATGGCAAAAATATTCTTTAATATATTTAAATATAATCCATCATTATTTAAAAATTATATACAAAGTATTATATATAATATAACATCTAGAGTTGATCACGTTGGATCTATTGAATTTGAATCTGAAGTATGTATTTTTGATTATAAAGATTTAATTCCATTTAAAGATTTTGTATTTGATTTAAATTTAAAAACAATAAGAACATATACAGATACTGATTATATATTATATGATGTTGGATATTTCTTTCCTCTTGATCTTTACAATAATGCCCTTCAAGATGAATCAGCTTTAAATCAAACATGTTTAAATGCAATTAGTGATATGTTTTTAACAAAAGAAGAAGAAAAACAATTTTGGATTTGCATGTCTGAGAATTTGGACAGAAAATGTAAATCAGACGCTATTACATTTTTATATGGTGCGAAAGCAAATGGTAAAAGTTCAATTTTTAAAGTTAATAGTTCAGCATTTGGAGATTTAGATACTCCAGTTGGTGCAACATATCTTCAGAAAAGAAAACGACAATCTGGCGAACCAGAATATTATAGATTATTATATTCTTTCTATGCTTCAATACCTGAAGCACCAACTGATAAAATTGACTCAGAAGTTATTAAAACTAATTCTTCGGGAGATAGAATGTCATTTAGATTATTATATTCTAATGCATATATTCAATTTTCACCATCATATAAAATTATTATTAACACTAATACACTACCAATATTTACTCAATATGATGGAGGTGTTAGACGACGACTTCAAGTTATACCATTTAAAGTTAAGTTTACTAAAAATCCAAAGTTAAAATATGAGAAAAAAGCAGATTTAACTGTTCGTCAACAATTTCAAACATCAACTGAATGGAGAGATACTTATATGATTAAACTTATTTTGTCGTATTATCAATTATCAAATAATTCAACTGAAAAAATGTACAATGAAATTATTAAACAAATTGATATAATGAATGAAAAATTCTTAGGATACTTATTTGAATTCTATGAAATCACTGATGATGATAATCCAATTTCATTTGATAATTTTTATAATGAATATAAAATATATCAAATTGATAATAATGCAACTAAAGAAACGCATAAAATTCCAAAAATAATGGAAATATTTAAATCATTTGATATTATATATGATCCAATTGAATCACAAATTATGAATCTTGTTCGTATTTAGTTTATAAATTCAATGTTTACATCAATATTATTTTTTAAACAATATTTCATATTTGAATCTAAAAACAAATATTTATTTAAAACAAGATAATATTTATTATTTTGTAAAATAAACTCAAATTCAATATTACCCCTTCTATTCATTTTACATATACTATAATCATCATTTATTCCAAAATCAAAAATCATATTTTTTAATATAAATACAACACCTTTATTCTTTGTTAAAATAAATGAAATAGAATCTAACAATGGATCACTTGAAAAATAAAATAAATCTTCATTTAAGTTATATTTTAAAAATGTTTTGTTATTACAAATTTTAAAAGGTTTATAAATATATTCATCACTATTAATTCTCTCAATTTTATCAAATACATTTATTACATTTTTTGTTAATTTATTATTTGATTTAAAATAAAAATATGCTCCAACAAATATAATGAGTAATAATGCTAATTTAATAAGTGTACTTGCCGAAGATAACATAAATTAATATTTAATTTATGCAGCTAAACTATAAATATGAAACAAAATCATTACTTTCAAAGTTATCAAGTTTTTTAAATAATGATTGTAAACATTTCATAGAACATGTTAATACTCCAGGACAATTTATACCTAAAGAAAATATTATTAACTTAAACAATGCATTTAATAATATTTCATTAGATATTATTAATTTAGATAATATTTTATCTAATAATAAATTTGATCAAATATCTGCAGATTTAAAAATGCAAATTAAATCACCAGAATCTATGATTTTTAAACAAATTATTATTGGACTAAATACATATATTAGTGCAATTATTAAAATTATTAATGATTATTTAAAAGAAGAAGTTCATTTATTTACTGATGAATTAGAAGAATTATTTATTCAAAAATATGTTGATTTAAATAATTTATTAACTCTTGAAGATTTGATTAATTATATTAATTTATATAAATTATATTCAATATATATTAATCCTGACACACCAAATCAACTTAAAAAACAAATTGATGATTTTGTTAAAGAAAATTATACAACTGATAAATTTGTTGGAATATTATCAAATCTAATTAGTTCTCCGGAAACTGAATATTCAACTATTAATTTATTAAATAGTACTATATTTACTGTTCCAGTTGAACAAAATATTAGATTAAAAATATCTAATTTAATATTAATTAGTAAGTTGGATTTTAAAAAATTATTAATGATTACTCTTAAATATTTTGATATGACAATTGTTACAATTAGTAGTAATATATGCTCTCAAACTACATTTGGATTTGGAGATCCAATATCTTCTAAATTAAATGAGATCTCTTCAAATATTGAAGAAAATGATACATCTTCTAAATTTGGGGGAGATAATAATAAATTTATACAAATTAGTGAAGATAATATTAAACGATCATCTGAACTTTCACATATTATTATTGAATTTATTAAATATCGTCAAGCATTTGCTGAATGTTCAAAAATATATAATCAATTAAATTATAATAGATATTTAAAAAGAGGTATTGAATTATTTTCAATGGAATTGTATACTAAAAACTTTGTATTCTTTTATAGTCCTGAGTTTAATCAAACTCTTAAAGACTTCTGCGGACTTACTTATGGAGTTGAAATTTCAGATAAGTTTTTTATTAATTTTAACATGTTAAATATTAAAGATACTATTTTAATTTTTGATAAAATAATATCACAAACTATTCTTGATAAACAATTATTAGATTCTTTTTATTTTGAACTTATTATACTTCAAAAAGTTATTACTTGTGATTATTTTGATTTTGTTGCACCATGTTCAGCGATAGGATTTGTTATACTTGCTATCATATATTCAATTATGAACAATAAAATAACATGTTAATCATTTACTATTGTATCGCTAAATAATCATTTACTATTGTATCACTAAAAGTTGGACTCATATCAAGTGTAAATTCTTTTATTATATTATTGTTTTTAATTGGAATAAAATCAAGTTTGTGATAAAGCTGATTAATATAAATTCTAAAATTTTCACAAGTTACATTAACATTCGTTCTTATTTTTTCATCAGGAATTTGATTATAATAAATAGTTTTAACTAAACTACGAATAATAAATTTGTTAAATTCTTTTATTTCATTACTTGGTAATGTTTTTAATTCGTTTACAAAGGAATTGTATAAATTTTGTTCAGTAGGTTGATATGTTCGTCCAGATACTAGTTTACTTGGAATTCTATTACTTATAATTAACTGAATTTGCTCTATATTTAAGTTGTTAAAATTAAATTCATTAATTTCTTTAGAGGTGGGGATAAAAAGTTGTCCAAGTTTACTTTGAGGTGGGATTTTTGTATTAGTTAAAATATCAAAAATTAAAGAATACTCCTTTTTTTTAGCATTGTAATCTTTATCTTTAGTTTTATAATACTCTTTAAGTGATTCAATTTTGAATTGATTTTTAAAAACATCAACTAAATACTTTAAAAAAATTGACTTGATCTTATCTGTTAGTTTATTATCACGTTTATTTAAATATGAAAGCATGAATGTTAACAATTGATCTGGATTTATTATATTAACATATTCAAATAAATGGTTTGTATTAATAGAGTTCGAAAACAAAACAAAATAAATGACATTTTTTTGTTTTTTATTAATAATTGTAGAACATTTCTCACAAAGAAATGTTATAAGCCAATCATATTCTTTAGTAAATTGAACTAACATAAATTTAGGAATTTCGATTTTACATCCACATTTAAGATTTTTAAAGTCTTCAGCTGCTGTGTTAGAATTTAAATCTAGTGTACATAATTTTGTACCTGTTGGTTTGATTCGATAATGAATATGCCATTTTTCTTCACATTCTGTATTTTCTTGACTTATTTTTATAACGTCGTCTTCAGTAAGAGGTTCCATGCTAAGCCCATTATTTTCAAGAATCAATTTAAATACTGTTGTAAAATCTTTTGAAATATTATATTCATTAAAAATAACAATATTTTTTAGTTTATTCAAAAAAAGATTATTATCACGATTATACATATCAAACGTATTTCGATTCAATTGATTAAGTGAATTAATAATAATTTTAATTAAACCAGTACTTGTACATATTGGTTTTCGATTAGGAAATTTAGAATTTATTAATTCTGTGCTTCTTAAACACATTAATAAAACTGTAAGTATCATTGCAAATTCATCATACGACTTTTTTTCTAAAAAATTAAAATTATTAAGTTTGCCATAAATTTTAGGAACTTTCTTTTCAACTGTACTATTATTTGCCTCAACTTTACTATTTAATTCAACATCTGATTTCATATTTATAATTGGTGGAATTTTTATTTTTTTATCATCAGTTTCAAAACTTTTGTACGTTTGAAACAATACAAAGCAAATACATTTAAATATTTTAGCATACAAAATAGTTAAATCTTTAGAAATTGATCCTAAAATATTAATAATTGATAAATAAGTTAATTTAAATTCATTCAAAGTTAAATCATTATTATTTTCTAATTCATTAATAAATTCGTAAAGTATAAAAATTACTTGATTGTTTGGAATAATCAGATCTTTTGATAATAAAGAATTAACAAATTTTAATAAAATTGGAGATTTTATTTTAATTGACTTATCATCAAGGATGTTGGATTTAATTTTAGAAAAAATTGTTTTTAACTCAGCTAAATATAACAAATTAAATTTAATTGTAGAAACATTCTCACTCTTTATTGCAATATTCTCACTCTTTACTGTATTATCATCATCATCATCATCATCAATATATAAATTAGTATTTTTTAATTTAGAACTTACTATTGAAACTTTGTCCAATGATAATAAATTCTCAAAAATTAATTTAATTATATCAAAAAATTGTTTAGTTTTATTATTTTCTGAAATAATTGTACTAACTTCATTTTGTGGATCAATGTCAACATTTATTTTAATTGACAAACTTTCTAACATTTGATAAAACATACTAAGTTTTTGGATATCTGAAGTTTTATTAATTTTTTGTTTAATAAAATCTTTTGATTGAGATTGTAAATTATTTATAAATTGAATTTTTTCATTATTATCCAATTTCTTATTTGTATCACTAATTGCTTTATTAATTATAGAATAATTCATTTTCGTAAGATTTATAATCTTTTAAAATATCAATATACTTTATAAAAGTAATACTATAATTTTATTTTTCATTTTTTATAAAAGAAAATTGTATGAAAAATAATGATATTATCACAAATAATTTGATATATTTGAATTAAAAGGTATAAACCCACGATTAAATCAGAATAAATGGCTGAATTAATATTTTTTAAATTAGCAATTGAAATTGAAAAAATAACAGTAGAACCACCCAATAACAAAATACTAAAAATAATCTTTAAAATTGATTGTACAATATTAAATATAGATTTAGTATTTATATTTTTGATTGTAATTCCTGATTTTAGACATTCTACAAGTATAAAACCCAAAATAAGAAGAAAACAACTTATTATTATTAGTAGATTAATATCAAAAATAAACGCACAAATAGATAATATAAGTGCAATAAAATGTAAAACAATTTCTATTATTGATATTAATTGTAAAAATTTGCTAGTGTCAGGAATTACTAAATTGTATTTACATGTATAAATACCTACAATTAAAATATTCATTAAAAATGAAAAAAACATAGAAATTGAAAATATTAAGAAAATTATTCTAACTTTATAGTTAATTATATTATTTAATTTTGTAAAATTAACTATAAAGTTATTTATTTTATCATCAATTTTAATTGTTAATGTATTATCATTAATTTGAAAAAGTAATGCATTGAATAATGTTCGTATAAAATCATCCATGTCTATTTTGGGTATTAAAATATTAAAATTGGTTTCAAATTGTATTGTATTTGTTGAATTTTGAATATATATATATTCTGATTTTTGATATTTATAATCAATTTTAGCCGTATAACAATTGCCCGGGTTAATTAATTGTTTTGACTTTGAAGTTCGATAAATTGATTTAGTATCAAAACAAATTGTAAAGTCTTTGTCTTTACGCATGTTATAATATGTTTCTTTGAGATTTAATAGAAATAAATCACTCATAGCTTTTCTTTCTTTTGAATCAAAATC
>Ga0247813_10002468_pt1 | contig 12679 bp, 11 predicted proteins | sample UWRJL169409C1_FD_180719 | JGI IMG/M metagenome (GOLD analysis project Ga0247813, IMG submission 180719) | Plant litter microbial communities from Arlington Agricultural Research Station in Wisconsin, United States - UWRJ-L169-409C-1 | ecosystem: Environmental > Terrestrial > Plant litter >... | reverse complement strand
CCTTCTTATGGGCGCCGTGCTCGTCGAGACGATCTTCTCCTGGAACGGCATCGGCTCGTACGCCGTCGACGCCACCCGCGCGCTCGACTACCCCGCCATCAACGGTGTGAGCCTGCTCGGCGGCGCAGTCTTTCTTATCGCCAACCTCGTGACCGACGTCACCTACGCCCTGGTCGACCCGAGAGTGAGACTGTCATGACCCTTCTTCTTACGCAGGCGCGAACATCGGCATGGATGCGTCCACAAATGCTCTTCGCCTATTTTGTGCTCGGCCTCTGGATCATCGTCATCCTCGGCGTGCAGTGGTTCGCGCCGTACGACCCGCTGGCCTCGACCGGTGTGCGCCTCACTCCCCCATCGGGTGAGCATCTGCTCGGCACGGATTCGCTCGGGCGTGACGTCTTCAGCCGCACGCTCTACGGCGCCCGCGAGTCGCTGCCCATCGCGCTCGCGGCGATCCTTGCCGCGGTGCTCATCGGTTGCGCGCTCGGAGCCATCGCCGGATTCTTCGGTGGCCTCGTCGACAACATCATCATGCGTTTCGCCGACATAACGATGGCGTTCCCGGCGATCCTGCTCGCGATGGCAGTCGCCGCGGCGCTCGGCCCGGGCCTGCAGAACGCCCTCATCGCCATTGTCGCCGTCTGGTGGCCGATCTACGCGCGGCTCACCCGCGGCCAGGTTCTCTCGATCAAACAGAGAGAACACGTCGAGGCGGATGTCGCGATCGGAAGTGGCCGTTGGCGCACGCTCGGCAAGCACATCCTGCCCCACTCGGCGACGCCCATCATGGTCAACGCCACGATGGACCTCGGGCAGATCATCCTCCTGGTCGCGTCGCTCAGCTTTCTCGGACTCGGAGCCCTGCCGCCCTCGCCCGAATGGGGCGCGATGATCACCGACGGAGCGAAGAACTTCTACCAGCCGTGGGTTGCGGCGGCGCCTGGGCTGGCGATGGTCACCGTGACTCTTGCCGTCAACTTCTTGGGTGACGGGTTGCGCGATGCGTTTGATGTGAAGGGGCGGCGGTAGGGGCTCGACTCGACTCGCCTGAACCTCGGTTGGAACCGGCGCCGCGGCCCAATCGCGTAGTTCATCAGCCCAAGCAGGGTCGCTCGATGCTCCGTGATCTCGGAGAGATCCAAGAGCGGAACCACCCTTTCCAGATCCTCGAGTGAATTGACACTCTGAGCAAGCTCTGCAGGTTCCACAGCCGCAGATGGAGTGCTTCGCCGGACGCGCGCACAACGTCGGGACCTTATAAGCGCGACTTTCGATTGCGAGCGATTCAGCTCTTGAGCGAGCACTGCTGTTGAGGCTCGATGTGACGCGAGTTCTGCTGCTCCACCGAACCTAGCCTCGATCCAATCGGCAGTCGTCGCCTCATGCCACGCATCGATAGCGACCAAGAAGTCTGAGTATGCGGAATAGCGAGACTCCCGGACCAGCGGTCGTGATCCCGACCTGATTGAAGAGTTCCAACCAAGATGCTGAAGGCTCCGGCAATCGCAGCACCCGCAAACGCTACTGAAAGAGCGGAAATGACGTTGATGTCCATGCTGAGACAGAACTACATCGGACTCGGATGCTCTGCGAGTTAGAAGTGAACTGTCAGAGGTAGGGAGGAGACTCAGTTCATGCATCAAATGACCGAAATGCTCGCGGGCTCAAGGCGCGGCTACCAAGTAGCAATTTGGGTTTGCGCGTGCGGACGCAAGGGTGCCGGAAGCCTCTCAGTCGCCGAAGCTAATGCTGGCTTTGTCAAACACGCTCGTGGTCGCGCTCCGCAAGCGGCCGGACTGACGCGCGTGCGCAGCGCGCGCTCTCGGGAGAAGTGAGCAACACAGCCAGTGCAAGCTCGCCGCCTCCTCGGCAAGCGGGATATCGGTGACGTGCTCTCCCCGTCTTGGGTGCCCGAGTTAGTTCGGCTTTATACGGGCGATCTCGACAAGCTATATCTTCGAGCCACTCTCATGAATACTGTGTACCCATGGCCGCTCCTGCTAACTGGTATCCCGAACCCAATACTTCCAACCTTCGGTGGTGGGACGGCGCAAAGTGGACCGACCATCGCGCGCCGAATCCGCAGATGCAGAGTCCTGTCGCGCCGCCCACAAATAACGCGCCACTCGCTCTCCAGCAAGCGAGCAATCGAGCCCCATCGGTTCCGGAGCCCGTTGCGGTTCCAGCGACTACCCCAGCGGCGCACACTGACCGCGTGCCGAAGCCGTCTAAGCCCATTGAGAAGATGTGGAAGCGCGATGCCAGGGCATACGCAACGGCGTTAGAAACGGAAAATGAGAAACTTCACGCCCTCGTCGACAAGCACGGACTACGCGAATTTGGAGAGATTGATGCCTACCGAGCTGGGGTGGAGCAAGAACTCCAAACCTCGAGGGTCGCTCATGAGCAACAACGCCTCGCCACCGAAACAATATTGAGCGGTTTGCGCGCGCAGGTCGCCGACACCACAGCCGAGGTCAACCGCGTTCAGGCACTTCTGATCGATGTGAATGCTGTTGCTGAGTTGCAGGAGGTCGGGCTATTCGACTTCGAACACCCCGCCCAGAGTTCCGCCGAACTCGCGACTCAGCTCGAGCAAGTGCGATACGAAATTAAGAACCGCATTCGCGACAAGACCGCAGTGTTGGCCACGACCGGGTTTACTTTCAACAATTCCGAAGCCCAGGGTCGCAAGTTCGTAAACGACATGAGCAAAGTACTTCTCCGCGCATACAACGCCGAAGCAGAGAACGCGGTCAAGGCAACCCGAGCCGGAAATCTAGCCGTAGCGCAGAAGCGGCTGACAACAGCAGCCGAACAGATCGCGCGAAGCGGCTCAATGATCGATTTGCGCGTTGAGGCGAGCTACCACGGTCTTCGACTAAAGGAGATCGCTCTCGCCAACGATCATCTTCGAGTTCTGGCTCGCGAGAAAGAACTCGAACGCGATCGCCGCGCAGAACTGCGTGAGCAGGCGAAAGCGGAAGCCGAACTCCGCAAGGCAAAGGAGACTCTCGAGAAAGAGAAGTCACACTACCTCTCGACTCTCGCCGCCCTTGAGGCGAAGGGGGACATCGAAGGCGCAGAGCGCATGCGCGCGAAACTCGAGGACGTCGAGCGTGCTCTTGTCGACGTTGACTACCGCGCAGCAAATATACGAGCGGGCTACGTCTACGTGATTTCCAACATCGGAGCGTTCGGCGAACGAATGGTGAAGATAGGGATGACGCGTCGTCTAGAACCGATGGATCGGGTGAATGAACTTGGAGACGCATCGGTGCCGTTCCGATTCGACGTTCACGCTCTCTTTTTTGCCGATGACGCTGTCGGCATCGAGACCATGCTCCACCAGAACTTCGCCAGTCAGCGGGTCAATAAGGTAAACCTGCGCCGAGAGTTCTTCTACACAACTCCGGACGAAGTGCTCGCAGCGTTGAAGTCGCACGCGATTGAGGTCGTTGAGTACGCAGTGTCGCCGGTTGCGGAAGAGTTTCGCGCGAGTTCGGCAACGCTCGATGAAGCTTCCTAACTACCCTCACACCGCCACCGCAAGCCCCGCCCGCTCCTCCGACCCCTCCGCGAGCCCGCGCTCGATCGCACCTCTAAACGCGAACCAGAGCGCGACACCCACGAGCAACACGATGATCTCCGAGACCGTGAGCGCCCAGATGATGCCGGCGAGTCCGAACCAGAGATTGCTCAGCAGCACGATCGGAATGAACAGCACGCCCTGCGAGACGGACATCACGATGGCCGGAGTGGCGCGTCCGGTGGCCTGGAAGAACGAGGTCAGGAGGCCCGCGAACCCGTTCGCCACCATCGCGACAAGTTGAGCGGTGAGGATCGTCGCCCCGATCGCCAGCACGGACGCATCGGCAGAGAACACCGAGAACACCTGCGAGCTGAAGCCGATGAGGCCGGCCGAGGCCGCGAGCGTGAGCACTCCCACCGTGATCGCCGCGACCCGAAGCGCCGCCATCAGCCGCGCCCGGTCGCCCTTGCCGTAGGCATACGCGAGCAGCGGCAGCACACCGAGCGTGACTCCCATCACCAGAAACTCCGGAACCTGCGCAATTCGCACCGCCACACCCATCGCCGCGAGCGCGGTGTCGCCGTATGCGGCCGCCAGATTATTGAGCACGAGGGATGTCGCGATCAGAAAGCCCGCCTGCAACAACTCGCCGGCTCCGACGCCAAACACGGGCTTGAGCACCGAGGGCGACAACGTGAACCATCGCGGCGCCAGGCTGATGTGCTCGCTGTTGCGCTGTAGCCACACGACGAAGTACACAACAACGCCGAGGTTCGAGAGACCCATCGCGAGCGCGGCGCCCGCTACTCCCCAGTGCAGCACGAGAATAAACAGCACGTCGAAGACAACGTTCGCAATCGTGGACGCCACGAGCCCCACCATCACCTGCCGCGCCGCGCCCTCCGCCCGCACGATCTGCTCGAGGCAGAACGCTGCAGCCAGCACGGGCACGAACACCAACAGCACCCCAACGAACTCGGTGGTCGCGGGGAGAGCCGCGACATCCGCCCCCAAAATAACGGCGAGTGGATGCAGCAGCAGAAGTCCGAGGCCACCCAGGATCGCGCCCACAATGACAGACCCCCACAGCGCGAATGATGCGACGTGCTTGATCTGCCCCGCTTGTGCGGGGTCGGCCTCTGAGGCGCCGAGCAGTCGCGAGATGAGTGCGCCACCTCCGACGCCGAAGACTCCCCCGACGGCCATGACCAGGCCGAGCAGCGGAGCGCCGAGCGTGATCGCGGCGAGGAGCGCGGAGTCGTGCAGCGAGCCGATGAACCCGGAGTTGATGACGTTGTAGACGGCGCCGACGATCATGGCTGCGGCCATCGGAACGCAGAGGTGGATGAGTGCGCGCACGATCGGCGCGGATGAGAGGTACCAGCGGTTGGTGTGTTTCATGATGTTCCCCTTCGGGTTTTGGGCATGCTGAAGCAACGCCGGTCTAGGCGGCGTTTTGTGCGGGCGCGGCTTGGCCGCGGGAGATCGGGCTAGCGGCTGACGGGGGCCAGCTCGGCGGTGATCTTCGTGAGGAGAGCGTGGAGCGTTTCGCGCTCGTCGTTATTGAGAGGCGCGAGGATTGCGTCGTCGACGGCGGTCATGGATGCCGCGAATCCGTCGATGAGTTGCGCCCCCTTGTCGGTGGCGTAGACGCGCTTGCTGCGGTCTTCAGTGCGGCGCTCGATGAGTCCCGCACGTTCGAGCCCCTGCAGGAGGCTCGACACACTTGCCGGTGTCGTTCGACTGATGTCGGCGATGTCGCGCTGGATCGCGCCCGGGTTCTGAACGAGGTAGCCGAGTACGAACGCCTGCTCGTGGGTGAGCTCGCGCTCGCGGATCCAGTCTTCGCCAGCCTTGCGCTGGGCCCAGCCGATCCAGCGCATGAGTCCGAGAGGCGTGTTGAACTCGGGCATCTGTTCGTTCATGGTTAGAACTCTAACTGTTAGATATCTAACTGTCAACGCGGGGTCGCTGTGAGGCAAGTGGCGCTGCCGTTTGTTAGTCGCGCGTGCGAACGTTGGGGCGCGCGAGTGACAGGGTGGCGCGCAACTGGCGGGCGGCGGGCTCCGCGACATCCATGCGCCCGTTTGTTGTCAGTGCGCCCGAACGTTTCGCCGCGCTGACGGCGGAACGGCGCACCGACGCGAGACCGTGACGACCTTTGCCAACCACGACGCGCAACCGCGGGGGTTCTGGTTGTCAAACGCCGTCCTGGTGCGGGCGCGGCACGGGAAAGCCCGCCCGCGTAGCAGCGCGGGCGGGCTGGTCTCAGGGGTGCGGCCTCGGCGAGCTCGGCCTGGTCTCGACTTCGCTCGACCGCCGAGGGCTCGACCGCCGGGGAGCTCGACCAGCGGCGAGTTACAGCCGCGCCCGCGGGTCGGGGATCGCCGCCAGCAACGCACGCGTGTACTCGTGCTGCGGGGCGTCGAAGATCGCCTCGGGCGTTCCGCTCTCGACGATCTCGCCTAGACGCATCACGTGCACGAAGTCGGCGACCTGCCGCACGACCGCGAGGTCGTGGCTGATGAAGAGGTAGCTGAGTCCCATCTCGTCTTGCAGGCGAGTCAGCAGGTCGAGAATCTGCGCCTGCACGAGCACGTCGAGCGCCGACACGGCCTCGTCGAGCACGATCAGTTCTGGCTCGAGGGCCAGTGCACGCGCGATCGCGACTCGCTGGCACTGGCCACCCGAGAGTTCGTGGGGGCGGCGGCTGAGCAGTTCTTCGGGCAGCGCGACCTGGTGGGCGAGCTCGAGAACCCTCGCGCGACGCGACTCCTTGGTTCCAATGCGATGAACCTCGAGCGGCTCGGCGATTGTGGCGCCGACGGTAACCAGCGGGTCAAGCGACGCGAACGGGTTCTGGAACACCGGCTGCACCTTGCGCGTGAACGCGAAGCGTTGCGCGCGGGTCTGAGCCGCGACATCCAAACCGTTGTGATCGATGCGTCCGGATGTCGCGGATTCCAGCCCGAGCACCAGTCGAGCCGTGGTGCTCTTGCCCGATCCGCTTTCGCCGACGATCGCGACTGTCTGCCCGCGCGGAATGCTGAACGTCGAGTCTTTGACGGCCGTGAATGCGCGCTTGGGCTTCCACGCGCTGTCGCGCACGCGGTACTCCTTGTTGAGGTTCGTGATCGTGATGACATCGCCGCCGGCACCCTGATGACGCACGCGCGTCGTCGGCTTGTGGCTCGTGAGGCTCGGGGCCGCGTCGAGCAGGCGCTTGGTGTACTCATGCTGAGGATTGAGCAGGATGTCGCGGGCCGGGCCATGCTCGACGATGTCGCCGCGGAACATCACAAGAACATCATCCGCGCGCTCGGCCGCGAGACCGAGGTCGTGCGTGATCATCACGACCGAGGTGCCCATGCGCTCCGTGAGCAGCGCGAGCTGGTCGAGCACCTGGCGCTGCACAGTGACATCGAGCGCCGAAGTCGGCTCATCCGCGATGAGCAGCCGCGGTTCGCACGCGAGGCCGATGGCGATGAGCACGCGCTGGCGCATTCCGCCGGAGAACTCGTGCGGAAACTGGCTGAACCGACGCTCGGGCTCTGTGATGCCGACCATTGCGAGAAGTTCGATCGCCCTCACGCGAGCTGCCTTGCCCGTTGCGTAGCCGTGGGTCTCCAGCACCTCGACGATCTGGGCGCCGATGCGCAACACCGGGTCGAGGTTCGACATCGGGTCTTGCGGAACGAGCCCGATGCCCGCTCCTCGTACGTCGCGCATCGCGCGTTCCGAAACCTTTGTGAGGTCGCGGCCCTCAAACATGACCGATCCGGTGGCGATTGTCGCGTTGCTCGCAAGCAGCCGGTTGATTGCGGCGGCGAGCGTCGACTTACCGGATCCGCTCTCGCCAACGATCGCGAGCGTGCGGCCGGCCCGCACCTCGAAGCTCGCGTTGCGCACGGCGGTGAACTCGCCCGCGCTTGTACTGAACGTCACGGTGAGGTCGTTCACGGCGAGCAGTGGCACGGCGGCGCCGTCAACGGGAGCGGACTTCTCGAGCACGGCCTCTTTATTGGACATGAGTCCAAAATAAAGCTGGCGCGTTACCTGCGGGGTCTCGTTCTGTTTCGGGTGCGTAAATTTCGGCCGGGAGCTCACCATGAGCCGGTTTGACAACAATGACGGCGAACGTGGAGTGGGTTGGTTGTCAAACGGCGTCTTGGTCGATCGGCGGGCGCGGGCGGGCCAGTTGCGCCGGGCATTGTCAGTCGAGCGGCCCAACGTTGGGGCGCGCGACTAACAAAGGGGCGCGCAAGTGGGTCGGGCGCGCAAGTGGTCTGCCGGGCGCCGCGCCGCCGCTACACCGTCAGCCGCGGAATGTGCTGATCGAACACCAGGCTCGTGCGCGTCGAGGCAACAGAGGGGTGCGCTGACAGGTTGTCGACGACGAACTGCCGCATGTGATCGGTGTCACGAGTCGCGACGTGAATGATGAAGTCTTCTGCGCCGCCGAGAAAGAAGACCTGCACGACCTCAGACAGGGCGCGCATTTCATCCGAGAACGCGGCAATTGTGTTGCGCGCCCCGACCCGAATGTTCACGCTGATCAGCGCCTCGAGCCCGAGGCCGAGCGCGCGCGGGTCGAGGTCGGCGTGAAAACCCCGGATCACGCCACGATCGATGAGCGACCGCACGCGCATCAGGCAGGTGGATGGCGCGATCCCGGCCTCTTCGGCGAGGCGCGCGTTCGACATCCGGGCGTCATCCTGCAGCAGGCGAACGAGGGTCGAGTCGACCTCGTCGAAGGGTTCGTGCCGAAGAATCTCCGGTTGCGACATCCATTCGCTCCTAAAAACTGAAGATTACGACGAGATTGCCGCACCTCAAAGAATTATATTCAGTTGAAACGCACTCGAAACGAATCACTTCCAGAATTGAGGCCAACGAACCCCCGAAGAACGGAATCATCATGCGCGTCGGAGTGCCTACCGAGATCAAGAACAACGAGAACCGCGTCGCGCTGACCCCCGCGGGCGTTTTCGAGCTCAGCAAGCGCGGCCACGATGTCGTCGTTCAGTCGGGCGCCGGCCTTGGCGCACAGATCACCGACGCCCAGTACGTCGAGGCGGGCGCGACTATGCTCGCCACGGCCGAAGAGATCTGGGGCACGGCCGACCTGCTGCTCAAGGTCAAGGAGCCCATCGCGAGCGAGTACCCGCTGATGCGCAAGGGCCAGATTCTCTTCACCTACCTGCACCTCGCGGCCTCGAAGCCCTGCACCGACGCGCTTCTCACCTCGGGCACGACCTCGATCGCTTACGAGACTGTTCAGCTGCCTGACCGCAGCCTCCCCCTTCTTTCCCCGATGAGCGAGGTCGCCGGTCGACTCTCGGCTCAGGTCGGCGCCCACCAGCTGATGAGCTCGAATGGCGGCGGCGGGATCCTGATGGGCGGCGTTCCCGGCACAGCGAAGGCAAAGGTCGTTGTGATCGGGGGCGGCGTCGCCGGCGAGCACGCCGCGGCGAACTCCCTTGGAATGGGCGCAGAGGTCACGGTTGTCGACCTGTCGATTCCGCGCCTGCGCCAGCTCGAGGGGCAATACTCCGGCCTCAAGACCGCGGTGAGCACGAGCTACGCAATCGCGGCTCTCGTGAAAGAGGCCGACCTCGTCATCGGCTCGGTGCTTATTCCGGGAGCAGCGGCACCCAAGCTCGTCACCGACGCAATGGTCGCGACGATGAAGCCGGGCAGCGTTCTCGTCGACATCGCGATCGACCAGGGTGGATGCTTCGAGGGCAGCCGCCCGACCACGCACGACGAGCCCACATTCACGGTGCACAACAGCACCTACTACTGCGTCGCGAACATGCCCGGCGCGGTATCGCAGACAAGCACTCAGGCGCTGACGAACGCGACGCTCCCCTACGTGCTGCTGCTCGCCGACAAGGGCTGGCGCGATGCGATCGCCGCTAACGCTGCACTCGGCAAGGGACTCAGCACCCACGACGGCGAGCTTTACAGCCACGAGGTTGCAGTCGCGCTCGGTTACGAGTCGCGCGAACTCTAAGGCGCAATCGGGCGGGTCGCGCTCGATCTGACACCGATCAATGCGCCAACACGTCGTCAGTGCACCGGAACGTTCGCGCGCATTGACGGCGAAAGGCCGCATTGTTGCCGGCGGGGAGGCCTAGCGCGGCTTGTCGAGGTCGAGGTCGATGTTGACGCGACCCCGATAGATGCCCTTGTCGCCATCCCCGGCGAGCGGCGCGGGAGCCGGCAGAATCGTCTGCCGATCGAACTCGGCCTGGGTCTCGTGCCGTGTCGGGTGAAAGACCTCGTCGCCGATTCCGGCTATGCCACCGGATCCACTCGAGCGGCTCTTGTTCGAAAGATCGATCCAGCCGAAGTGTTGGGCGACAAAAAGCGCGATGCCCACGAGCACCACGACCCCAACAACGACCCAGCCATCCACTCCCCCAGTTTAGGGGGCAGAATGACCGCGCACCGGGAGAACCACGGGGCGCCCACCCTGTTCGCGAATCTCGACTTCGAGCCCGTAGACCTCTGACACGATCGCGGCCGTCAGCACGTCAGCGGGCGCGCCAACGGCACGCAGCGAACCGTGCGCAATGAGCGCGATGCGATCGGCGTAAGCGGCGGCGAGCGAGAGGTCGTGCAGAACAACGACGACCGCGACCCCGTTTGCCGCGAGCGAACGGGCTGTCGCCATCACGTCTTCCTGGTGCTTGAGGTCAAGGGCAGCGGTCGGCTCGTCGAGAAAGACCGTGGGCGTGCGCTGCGCGAGCACGCGGGCGAGCGAGACGCGAGCCTTCTCACCCCCGGAGAGCGACGTGTACCGACGGGTCGTCAGGTGCGCGACATCCGTCGCCTGAATGGCCGCTGCGATCGCAACGTCGTCGTCTTCGCGCAGCGGCGTGCGCTCCCACGGACTGCGGCCCATCGTCACAACCTCGGCGACCGTAAACGGAAAGCTCACCTGGTTTTCTTGCGTCAGAACGCTGCGATTGCGGGCGAGCTCAAGAGCTTTGAACGAGTGGATGTCGCGGCCACCGATCAACACAGAGCCAGAGCCCGCGCGCGCATCCCCGCTCAGTACCGACAGCAGCGTCGACTTGCCCGCGCCGTTCGGACCCACGAGGGCAAGCACTTCGCCGGCCCGAATGTCGATGCTCACGTCGGTGAGAATCGCCGCGCCGTCGATCGAGAGCGACACCCCTGTTGCCGAGATCGTCATGCCCATCCTCCACTGCGCTTGCGCTGCCGGTACAGCAGGTAGAAGAAGAACGGACCACCAATGAGCGACGTGAGCATGCCAATCGGAAGGTCGGCGCCGCTCACGATCGTGCGGGCGAGAAGGTCGGCGAGCGTCAACAGCGCGCCACCACCGACCGCGCTCGCGAGAATCAGGTAGCGGTGCCCCGGCCCGATGATCATGCGGATGAGGTGCGGAATCACGAGGCCGACGAAGGCGATGATGCCGCAGAAGGCCACGGCAACTCCGGTAAGGAGTGCGACGAGAACGATCGATCCGATGCGCAGCGCCTCGACGTTGACGCCGAGGTGGCGGGCGTTGCGTTCGCCGAGCGCGAGAAGGTCGTAGCGGCGTGAGAGAAGCAGCGCCGTGATGAGGCCGGCGACGGTGACGACCGCCACGATGAGCACCTCGTTCCAGAGCGAGCCATTGAGTGAGCCGAGCTGCCAGAAGACGACCTGCTCGCGGCTCGCGGTGTCACCAACGAAGAGGAGAAACGCGAGCCCCGCCCCGGCGAAGGCGTTGATCGCGATACCGGTAAGAAGTAGCGTCACGACCTCGGTGCGCCCGTTCGCGCGCGAGACGAAGTAGACGAGCAGCGTCGCGAGCAGGCCGCCGGCGAAGGCGAAAAGCGCGATCGACCAGCTTCCCAGCGCCGTCACACCGAAGACGATTGCGGCGCTGGCGCCCAGCGCTGCACCCGACGAGACCCCGACGACACCGGGCTCTGCGAGGGGGTTTCCGAAGATCGCCTGCATCACGGCGCCGGCCACGGCGAGCGCGGCGCCCACGGCCAGCCCCATCACGATGCGCGGAAAGCGCACGACCCAGAGCGTCGCTTCGACGATCTGATCGTCAGGCGCCCAGTCGTTCTGAATGCCCACAGCGCGCAGCAGTGAACCGATGACTTCGGAGGGCGCTACGGGAAGCTGCCCGGTGACCGACGACAGAACGATCGCGGCAACGAGAACGATGGCGAGGCTCGCCGAAAGCACGGCCCCGCGGGCGAGTCGACTCACGGAACGCGCTGCAGCCAGTCCTCGGTGCCAAACTTCGTGGCAACGAGGGCTTCCGCGGCGGCGAGCTCTTCGGCGGTGATCTCATCGGGCGAGCTTCCGTAGAGGCCCGTAAACGTTGTCATCATGCGCTCGATGATCTCGGCGCGGCTGAGTCCGGTCTGGCTGCGCAGCGGGTCGACGCGCTTTGCGGCACTCTTTGTTCCCTTGTCGCTCATCTTCTCGCGGCCGATGCGCAGCACCTGCACCATCTTCTCGCCGTCCATGTCGTAGCTCATCGTGACGTGGTGAAGCACGGCACCGTTGCCGAGACGCTTCTGGGCTGCGCCACCGATCTTGCCGGTGGGCGAGGTGATGTCGTTGAGCGGCTGGTAGGTCGCCTCGATGCCGAGCGACTTGAGTGCGGTGATGACCCACTCGTCGAGAAAGGCGTACGAGTCGGCGAAGGTCATGCCGTGCACGAGGTCGCCCGGCGCATAGATCGAGTAGGTGATGACCGAGCCGGCCTCCATAAACATCGCGCCGCCACCGCTGATGCGGCGCACAACATCGAAGCCGAACTTTTCTGCGTTCTCGAGATCGACCTCGTTGCGCAGCGACTGGAAGCTGCCGATGACAACGCCCGGGTTGTTCCACTCCCAGATGCGCAAAGTGGGCTTGCGGCGACCGGCGCCGACCTCTTCTGCGAGCACCTGGTCGAGGGCCATCTGCAGTACCGGCGGGTAGGCCGCGCCGTGGATGAGCTGCCAGTCGTAGTCCTTCCACGAGGTGGCGCGCTGCAGTGCACGACGCACCGCTGTCGCAACGCCCTCTGCGCTGAAACCGAGCATCGTTGTGCCGTCAGACAGCGCGTTCTTGATCGCGAGCGCTATGCCCGCTGCATCCACGTCTGCAGAAAGGCCGTTG
>Ga0247813_10002467_pt1 | contig 12680 bp, 10 predicted proteins | sample UWRJL169409C1_FD_180719 | JGI IMG/M metagenome (GOLD analysis project Ga0247813, IMG submission 180719) | Plant litter microbial communities from Arlington Agricultural Research Station in Wisconsin, United States - UWRJ-L169-409C-1 | ecosystem: Environmental > Terrestrial > Plant litter >... | reverse complement strand
TGTATCGCAGTGAGGTCCATTACGACTACATCGCCCGTGCCGTGGACCGCGTGAAATGCCCGGTCCTTGCCAATGGCAACATCACTTCTGCCGCCACCGCCGTGCGCGTGCTCGGCCAGACCAAGGCCGCCGGCGCCATGATCGGACGCCATGCCATCCGCAACCCGTGGATCTTCCGCCAATGCCGGGAAGCCTTCGCCGGCCAGCCAGTCACCGCCCTCACTCTCGCTGATGCGCGTGACTACGTGGAACGACTCTATCGTGCCACGCAGGTCGCGGGCTTGGACGAACGCATCCACGTGAACAAGATGAAGAAATACCTCAACTTCGTCGGCCAGAGCGTGGACGCCAACGGTGCGTTTCTCCACGAGATGCGTCGCACCGAGAGCGAGGCCGCACTGTTCGCCGTTTGCGACCGCCACATGCTCGCCGAACCGTCGCGCCCCTTCGTCGACGAGCCCTACCCCGGTGTCATCGCCCGCCCCAACTGCGAAACGCCCTCCGCCGACACCGACGGCTGCTCGCTGGAAAACGTCACGTCTTAAACGTAACGCCGGTTCCTGCCCGGATCCGGCCAACTCCATCCTGCCTTTGCGTTCAATCGCTTCGCTTCAGTTCCCAGTCGGCCGGCCGTTCCCGCCTCGCCTTCTCCGCCAACTCCACCGTTCGTAAATATTGCGCGCGAAACCGGTTCCCCAACTCATTCGCGAGTTTGATCTCATCGACCTTGTTTTTCGAACGGAGCGCCGCGTGAATTCGTCCGCTCGCCGCTGCATAATCGAGCGCCGACAGATCTTGGAACTGCGCCAGTGCCTCCGCCGGCATGCCCGCGTCAATCAAGGCCCGCCACGCCCGCTTCAACTCCGGCTGTGTATCCAGACACATCACACGAATCGCAAACGAGAGCTCGCGAAACAACCCGCCCGTCCACGCCTTGTGATAAATCAAACGATCAGCCTGTTCCGCATACGGAAGCTCCTCCGGATCGCTTCGGAGCGCGGCAATCCCGCTGATCTCATAAAAATCCTTCCGCACCGGCAGCCGCCTCAGCGCGTAATAATCCGGTCCGCCTTCCACGCCCGGCTTTAGGTTCCACAGCTTCTGTCCTTCCATGGACAGCGAGAACTCAATGAACGCCACCGCGACCGCCTTGTGCGGCGCACCGCGCATCAACGCCACCGGGTCGACCGATGCCACCGCCCCCCCCGCGGGCGTGATATACCCCATGCGATCATCCGCACCGCGCCTGCGCACCGCCTCCTGCTGCTGTCGTCCGTAAAAATCGATGCCCATGCCCACCGCGCAATCCCCCGCGGCCACATCAATGGGCACCTTCTGCGCCGAGTCCGTGAAGTAACGGGCATTCGCCCCGATCTTCTGCAGCAGCCGCAGTCCCTCCATCCATCCCGCTTCAACGGCCTTCATCTCGGCCGCCTTGCGTGTTTCTTCGTTGCTATAACGCGCCGTCGCCATGCGCTCAAAAACCACGCGCTGCATCTGCTGCTGGATCACATTCTCGAACGCCTTCGCGATCGAACCGCTCTTTGTCGGGTCCGCCAGCGCGACTTCCCCCGCGTAGCGCGGATCCGCCAGGTCCGCCCAATTGCTCGGCGGCGTGGTGACGCCCAGCCGCGCCAGCGAATCCCGGTTCGTGATAATTCCAAACGAGCTCAACACCGTCCCGACCCACAGTCCTTTTTTATCCCAATACTCCTCGCCCGCGAAGCTCTGCGGAATCACGTCCTCGGTGAACCACTCGGGGTGTTGTTTCAAAATTCCGCTATCCACCAACCGTCCCGCCTGCGCCTGCCGCGCGAAATCAAAACTCCCGCCACCGTAAAACAAGTCGATGCCGCAACTCACCTCCGATGCCAAAAACGCCGCGCGCGCCTCGTGTGCCACCGCAGGAGCATCCTTCGGCAATGAGCCGTTACCAAAGCCCGTGAGCACATCATTACTCCATTTCTTCCCGAGCGTGTTCTCCCAGTAATTCTGAAACGCCGCCGTGTATTCACCTTCCAAATATCGCGCGATCTCACTCGTCCCGCCGATCAAGCGCCAGTCGAACTCCACCGTCCGCCCCGTCTTCGCCTTATACCACTTGGAAAATCCCCGCTCGAACTCCTGCCGGATCGCTTCGTTATGAGGCGAAATGATCACCAGCGTGTCATCGGCCTTCAAGCCTGCGTGCTGCTTGGGTCGCAGCGCAAACGGCACGATCAACGTCGCCAGCAACGTAAGGATAATGACGGTCTGCTTGAGCATGGCTCAGGCCCCCAAAATCACCACGTCCTCGGCATCGACACTCGCAAACAAAGCACCCTCCGACGTCGCGCCAACGAAACGCGGATTCAATTCATAAATCTTCAGCTTTGCCCCGCCCGCCGCCGGCACGAACTCGTATTGCGCCACCTCCCCCAGGTAAACCGACTCGCCGATCCGTCCTTGCACCGCATTGTTTGCCTGAGGCTCGCGCCCGAGTTTCCAACATTCCGGACGAATCGAAAGGGTCACCGTCGCACCCGGCGCAGGTTGAAACGCCGCATCGCCAACCACACCGCGAAACCGACCGATCGTCGTCTCCACCGCGATAAATCCACCGTCCGCACCAAGCACGCGGCCTTCGATGAAATCCGTCTCGCCGATGAAGTGCGCGACCGTCTTGCACGTCGGCCGGCGATACACGTCCTTCGGAGAACCTACCTGCAAAATTTTGCCGCCGTCCAGGATCGCCATGCGGTCCGAGATCGACAGCGCCTCCTTCTGGTCATGCGTGACATAGACGGTCGTCAGCTTGAACTCTTTGCACACGCGCCGGATTTCAGCGCGCATCTCAAGTCGCAGTTTCGCGTCGAGATTGGATAACGGCTCGTCAAGCAACAGACACCGCGGACGAATCACCAGCGCACGCGCCAGCGCCACGCGTTGCTGCTGCCCGCCGGAAAGCTGGTTGGGTTTGCGTGCTGCATAATCGCCCATCCGCACCGAATCCAGCGCCTCGGCCACCCGTCGCTTAATTTCCGCCTTCGGCACTTTCCGTTCCTCCAAACCGAACGCCACATTTTCCGCCAGTGTCATGTGAGGCCAGAGTGCATAACTCTGAAACATCATACCCGTGTTACGTTTATGCGGCTCCAGCCGGGTCACATCTTCATCGCCAAAACGAATGGAGCCTTCCTCCGGAATATAGAATCCGGCCATGCTGCGCAGTAGCGTCGTCTTACCGCACCCGCTGGGACCAAGCAGGAAAAATAATTCGCCGGGCTCGATGGTCAGATCGAGGTTGCGCAACGCCACGGTGGTGCCGAACCGCTTGGTGAGATTTTGGATGCGAATCGAAATCATGCAGGGATCATGCGTTGCCGCGCAGAAACAATGTTTCGCCCCGTGCTAAGTCAAAAGAATAGCCTGCCGAATCCCGGGCGGTGTGACAGTTACGCGCCTTGTTCACGAACCAGTTGCCCTCGCATCACCTGCCCCGCATATGTTTCTTCCTTTCATGACCAAGGCTAAAAACTTCCCCCTGCACGCCGACCTCGAGTCCGTGCTCGTCTCTGAAAAGGACATTAAAAGGCGCGTCAAAAAACTCGGTGCCGAACTCGCCGCCGCCTATGGAGACGAAGAGATCACCGTGGTCTCCATCATCAACGGTGCGATCCTCTTCACCGCCGACCTGCTCCGCGAGATTCCCAACCCCATCCGCCTCGATTGCATCCGTATTTCCAGCTACCGCAACGACACCAAGTCCACCGGTCAGCCCAAGCTTCTCCAAAGCCTCACCCTCGACATCAGCAACCGCCACGTGCTGCTCATCGACGACATCCTCGACACGGGTAAAACCTTTTCCGCCGTCGCGAGCATGCTCCGCAAACTCAACCCTGCCAGCCTGCGCACCTGCGTGCTCCTCGACAAACGCGGTCGTCGTGAAGTCGAGTTCGAGGCCGATTTCGTCGGCTTCCAGATCCCCGATAAATTCGTGGTCGGTTACGGTCTCGATTTCGCCGAGCGCTATCGGAACCTGCCGTGCATCGGCGTCCTCAAACCCAACCTCCAAAACCCGCCCGAGTGGGCGTAAGCTCCGTTAAAACCGAACCTCGACCGGCTGATTTACGCATAGCACGGATTTCTCTCCCGCGATCCGCTTCCACGCATCGCGGATTGCATCGATCTTAGCCGTATTTTCCGGCGTCGAGGGATGCATGATAATCAACAGCCGGCTGCGCTCGCGTTTCAATTGCGCACCCGGCTTTAGCGTGTCGCGCCATTGTCCGTAGATGTCGATCACGCTCAGTCCATCAGGAAACCGGGGCGTCACTTCCGCATCGAGGAAGGTCGCCCAACGCGACTCCGCCTCGGTGCTCAAAGCCGTCTCGGTCCAGTCACCAATGCCGAAATAGAGCTCCGTGCGCACCCAGTCTTGCGCCGTCGCCGCGCTCATCGGCACGATCACGGCAGCCGGGGGCGCAGGTGCCTTCGTCGCGCAACCAGCACCGGCCAAAACCAGCGCCATCACCGAAATCCCTAGGCATCCACGGAAGCGTTTCATGTGAACTCATGCTGAAAAGATCTTTCCCGCGCAGGCAATCGCAGACCCGTCCCGACCTCGTTAATTTCGTTTACGCCCCGCTTTCGGATAAGCCCGCCCCGAGGTCTTTTTGGCTGACGATGATGACGTCCGCGCCGCCTTGCGGAAATCGCCCGACTTAAGCGCTTCGATCTGGTCTCGCAACAAGGCCGCGCGCTCAAACTCCAGACGACCCGAGGCCGACGCCATCTCGTCCTCCAATTCCGCGATCACCGCCTTCACGTCTTCTTCGCTGCCTTCAGCCAAAGCACCGGCCTCCTCCTCGCGATCCCCGCTGCCGTCATAAACATGCAGGCTCGATTGCGCCGAGCGCTTCACGCTGCGCGGCGTGATGCCGTGCTCCTCGTTGTAGGCGATTTGTTTTAACCGGCGAGCCGTCGTGATTTCCTGCGTGCGACGGATCGAGTCCGTGATCTTGTCCGCATAAAAAATCACGCGCCCGTCCTCGTGTCGCGCCGCGCGTCCGGCCGTCTGGATGAGCGAAGTTTCACTGCGCAGGAACCCTTCCTTGTCGGCATCCAAAATCGCCACCAACGCGACCTCGGGGAGATCGAGGCCTTCGCGCAGCAGATTGATGCCGATCAACACGTCGAAGTTCCCCAAGCGCAGGTTCCGCAGAATCTCCACGCGCTCGATCGCGTCGATGTCACTGTGCAGGTATTCCACGCGAATCTTCGCCTCGCGCATGAAGCTCGTCAGATCTTCCGACAGACGCTTCGTCAACGTCGTCACGAGCACACGCTCGCCCTTTTCGGTCGCCCGCTTGATCTCACCGATCAGGTGCTCGACCTGGCCCTTCGTCGGGTGAATCACGATCTCGGGATCCAGCAATCCCGTCGGACGAATTACCTGCTCGGCGATCACCGTTGATTGCTCCAATTCGTATTTCGCCGGCGTAGCCGACACGAACAACGTCTGCCCCGTGATCGACAAAAATTCCTGAAACGTCTGCGGACGGTTATCCAGCGCCGACGGCAGACGAAATCCGAAGTTCACCAGGTTCATTTTACGAGCCCTGTCGCCGTTCGACATTCCTCCGATCTGCGGGATCGTCACATGGCTTTCATCGACCATCAGGATTGCATCCTTCGGAAAGAAATCGATCAGGCAGATCGGACGTTCGCCTGCTTTTCGTCCTGCAATGATACGCGAGTAGTTTTCGATGCCGTTGCAGAACCCCATCTCCTGAAGCATCTCCAAATCATAGTTCGTTCGCATGCGGATGCGCTGCGCCTCCAGGAGCTGCCCGTTCTTCTCAAAAAATGCCACCTGCTCATCAAGCTCCGCTTTGATCTCGCCGATCGCGTTGCCAAGCTTGTCCTTGCTGGCGACGTATTGGGTCGCCGGGTAGAGATCAAACTGGTCCAGCGACCGCGTGACCGTTCCTGTCGTCGGGTCAAACTCACTCAATGCCTCGATCTCTTCGCCCCAAAATTCCACGCGTAGACCGAGTTCCAGATACGCCGGCATGATGTCCACGACATCGCCGCGCACGCGGAAGGCACCGCGCTTCAATTCGTAGTCGTTTCGCTCGTAGAGAATATCCACCAGCTTCTGCAGCAGCACCTGGCGCCCCAACGATTCGCCTTTGCGCAGCGGGATGCGCATCGCCTGGAAATCTTCCGGCGACCCCAAACCGTAGATGCAGGACACCGAAGCGACCACGATCACGTCACGGCGCGACACCAGTGAGCTCGCCGTGGCGATACGCATGCGCTCGATCTCCTCGTTGATTGACGAGTCCTTCTCGATGTAGGTGTCGCTCGATGCGACGTAAGCCTCGGGCTGGTAGTAGTCGTAATAGCTTACGAAATACTCGACTGCGTTCTCCGGGAAAAATGCCTTGAACTCCGAGTAAAGCTGCGCCGCGAGCGTCTTGTTGTGCGAAATGATCAACACCGGCCGGTCGGCCTGCGCGATGACGTTGGCCATCGTAAACGTCTTACCCGAGCCCGTGACCCCGAGCAGGGTCTGAAACCGGTTGCCCGCATGGATCGACGCCATGAGCGTCTTGATCGCCTGCGGCTGGTCGCCCATTGGCTGATAGTCGGCTTTGAGTTTAAACAACGAAGGCATGGTTCGAGAGAGAGAGGCGCGGAACGGCCACCAAGATTACCCGGTTTCCCCGGCTGGCAACTCCCTCCGCCTCAAAGTCCGGCTTGTTTCAAAAAGCGCGAACGAAACCCATCCCGTCCACGGCCTTGCGCATCCCGCAACAACAGCGCGCCCGAGCCCGTCACCACCACGTCGAAAAGCGGCGCGCGGCGACGGCAATACTTCCAGAAGCTCAAGCTGCGCACCGCCTGCAACTCCAGCTGCGGACTAAACCCGACCAGACCTTCCTGCGCAGTCCGCACTGACCCGGGCTTGTTTTCTTCCCCTGCGACGAGCGTTTCGGCCTGCAACGCACTCACACACGACACGATCAACCGGCACGGCCCAGTAAACTCGATGTAGCCAAACTGTCCCGACACCCACGACTGCCACCGAGAGAAACACCAATGCCGGCGAATAACGGGACGTTGCTCGGCATTCGCGATGAGCCCCATCAAGAAACCGGCGCGCAAAACAAATGACGCCCCTTCGGGCACCGACACGATGGCGAGTTCGGCAAACGGATCATTCGCGCAGGCCAGCACCACGCGGCGCTCACCGTCGATGCGCCCATTGCGCAGCTCCACCAGCCGCGTCAGCCCCGCGGCGAAACTTGAAAAGGGTCGGCGCCAGTCCAACACGATCCGCTTGCGCCGCGTCAGCCCGTCGTCGTTAGCGTGCAAAAAACGCTGGCGCACCCAGAGCACCTCGCCGGGCCACAGGGAATCCTCCGCCAGCACCGCGCTTTCCCTCACCGTGGGCCGTCCGGGATTTTCAGCCGTCAATTTCATCACGCGTCCCCGGGACACCCAATTGGCCCATCCGTAATAAAGCGCGGCCGCGATGAGCAATCCGCCGAACAGATACGTCAGAAACACTCCAATCACGAACCAACGCGCCTCCAGCCAGGCATTTCTCAGATAATGCTCGGCTTCGTATTTTTCGTTTTGGAGTGCGCTCAACCGGTTCTCCAACTCGGACAACTCCTGTTCCAGCGGGGCCTTGGTTTGTTCGTTCACCATGACGGCCCGCTCCAGCTCAATTCTGCGCGCCTGGGCCGCGGCCTGAATCGCCTCCACCCGAGCCACTCGCGATTCATGGGTTTTTAACTGCTCTGCATTGCCAAACAGCTGATCAATCACCCCGGGATCGGCCTCGTGCAGATTTTTGAGCGTTTTTTCGGCTAGTGCCGCCCGTTGCTTTTGCACCGTGAGCAACGCCGTCGCTTCCTTGTTTTTCGTGTTCAACTCCGCAAGTTCCTCACCGATTCGCGCGCGCTCCACCCGGTTCGTCGCGGTCAGGTGTTCATGTCGTTCTTCATAGGTGGATCGCTCCTGCACAAACAGCCACAAGCTGAATGAAATCAGTGCCAGCGCCGCGATCAGAACCGCCATCGCCAGCTTGCGCACCATTTGGGATATGAAGGAAAAAACCGGGTTTGCCATGCGTGCGCCCGATCAAGTGCGAAATAGTTTTAATTTCAACCGCCCATCCCTCGTGACGCTCCGATTTGCCATTCTCTTACGAACGGTCACTTTTTCGCAGTTCGCCTGTCAGATCCCCTTACCCCGATTACCGCATGTCCAAAGCCATCGTTTCTTCCCTCTACGACTCCGACGTTTTTAAACAGGCCTGCCGCCAGTTCGATCTCGCCGCCGATGCCATCAACCTCCCCGAGGCGATCCGCGACCGCACCAAATACCCCAAGCGTTGCGTCGCGGTCGCCCTCCCCGTCAAACGCGACGATGGCAGCGTCACTGTCTTCGAGGGCTACCGTGTGCAGCACAACCTTTCCACCGGCCCCGCCAAAGGCGGCATTCGTTTCCACCAAGACGTGAGCATCGGCGAGGTCGCCGCGCTTTCCATGTGGATGAGTTGGAAATGCTCTCTCGCCGGCCTCCCTTATGGCGGAGCCAAGGGCGGCGTGATCGTCGATCCGCGTCAGCTTTCCGAGGGAGAACTCGAGCGGCTTTCCCGCCGCTACATGCAGGAAATCATTCCGTTTATCGGCCCGCAGATCGACGTGCCCGCACCGGACGTCGGCACCAACGAAAAAATCATGGGCTGGATGATGGACACCTACTCCAATCACCTCGGTCGCAACGAACCCGCCTGCGTCACCGGCAAGCCGATCGCGCTCGGCGGCTCCCAGGGTCGCCGCGAAGCCACCGGCGCCGGCGTCGCCTATCTCGTCAAACGCTACCTCGAAGACCTCAACATACCCATCGCCGGCGCCACCGTCGCCATCCAGGGCTTCGGCAACGTCGGCTCCGAGGCCGCCCTCGCCCTCGCCAACTACGGGGCGAAGATCATCGCCATCTCCGACTACACCACCGGCATCTACAACGCCGATGGCATCGATATCAAAAAAGCCCTCGCGTTCCTTCAGTCTCAAAAAGTCCTCCACGACTTCGACGGTGGCGAGCGAATCACCAATGACCAGCTCCTCACCCTTGAATGCACCGTCCTTGTGCCCGCCGCACTCGAACGCGTCATCACCGCCGAACTCGCGCCCAAACTCCGTTGCCGCGTGCTCGCCGAGGCCGCCAACGGTCCCACCACGTTCAGCGCCGACAAAATCCTGGACCAACGCGACGACATCGAGCTCATCCCCGACGTGCTCTGCAACGCCGGCGGCGTCATCGTCTCCTACTTCGAATGGCTTCAAAATCTCCAGAGCTTCTACTGGGACCGCGACGAGGTGCTGAAAAAACTCTTTGTCATCCTCGATCGCGCCAAAAGCTCCGTCGAATACCAGAAGCGCAAATTCAAATTCAGCCGCCGCCTCGCCGCGCTGACCCTCGGCATTCAACGTGTCGCCGACGCCAAGCAGAGCCGCGGACTCTTCCCTTGATTTAATACCTGTTCGTGCAACCGCCTCACCCCGGTGATCACCCGGTTGTTTCGCCGCAGGATCCGCCGCACAAACCCGATGCATCCCAGCGGCCCCAGCACGCCGCGATGCTCCCGGTAAACCACCAGCGCCGCGCCGAGGCTCAAAATGGTTTGCATTCCTTCACGTATCCACCGGACACCTGCCCCGCGCGTCAGCTCCGCCCTTGCGATGCGCTCGATCTGAAAACGGATGTGAGCGAACTCATCCTGGATCAGTTTCTCGCACACCCGGCACAACACCGGATGCTCGGTCGTGGTTTTCAGCAGCGGATAATATTCCTGCGCCACGAGCTCCGCGATGATCAGCACGCGGCTCGACCAGCCTATGTCGCTCACCGCGCGGATGCGTCGGAAAATTCCGTCCGAGAACGTGCCTTGCTTCGGCTCCATCCCCGCTTGACGCATGAACCTCAACAGCAGCTCGGCGTGCGCATTTTCCTCAGCCACAAACAACACCGATGCCTCATGGAACGACGGCTCGGCCGCTTCGGCCGCAAACCCGGCCGACTTCGCCAGATAGTTACGCGCCTCGGAGGATTCGCCGCGCTGAAACTCGGCAATCGATGCCGCCACACGCGCATGCTGCCCGGTCGTCAGCGGAGGATTATCCGCCCACGGAATATCCCAGTCTTTGCCTGCGTTCTTTTTGAAATACGCCGCCCACCATGCAGTCGGCCGCAGTCCCGAAAAATTCACCGGCATCCCGCCCACCGCAGAGTTTTGAGAGTTCATGCCACGACCTTACGTCGTCCGCATGAAGTCCCTATGAACCGAAAATGAAATCTCGGAGAAATTAACTCACCCCGCTGGCGACCGGCCTCAGATATGCGTGATCACATCCGAAATCGGAAACCGCACCTTCGGCAGCGCCGCGTATTTGTCATCCTCCGCCCGATAGCCCGCCGGACACGCGCACAACGTCGTCAGCCCCGTCCCGGTGAGCCCGAGAATTTCATCATACTTCGCGGGCGCCAGTCCTTCCATCGGACACGTGTCCACGCCCAACGCCGCCGCCGCCGTCATAAATTGTCCCAAAGCGATATACACCTGTCGCGACTGCCACGCATCAAGGGCGCCGCCCGCCCGCGCGCCATTGATCGCCTTGTGCAGACCGCCGCGGAATTTCTCCAACGTATCCAAACCCACGCCCCGCACCTCCGCCACCCGGGCGACATGCCGGTCGAGATGCGCCGCATCGAGGTCCTTGTGCAAGGTGAACACCACCAGGTGCGAGGCCTCGACGACCTGCCGCTGCCCCCACGACGCCGCCATCAAGCGCTCGCGCACCGCCGGATCATCAACCACAAAAAACTTCCACGGCTGCGCGCCAAAGGACGAGGGCGCCAACACCAGCGATTGCTCCAACGCACTCCAAGTCGTCGCGTCGATCCTGCGAGTCGGGTCGAATTTCTGCGTGGCGTAGCGCCAGTTGAGCGCGTTGAGGAGTTGGTCGGCAGTGAGCGTGGCGGGCATTCGGAAACGCAGAAACCGAAGCCCGCCCGTGTCAATCAACTGGCATCCGCCAGCGTCGGATAATCCGTATATCCCGCCTCCGAACCGCCGTAGAACGTCGTCGTCTGCGGCTCATTGAGCGCCGTGCCCGCCGCAAAACGCGCCACCAGATCCGGATTCGCGATATACCACTTCCCCCACGCGACCGCATCCGCGCGGCCCGCCGCGATCTCCGCCTCGGCCTGCTCCGCCGTGAATCCTTGGTTGGCGATAAAAACACCGCCAAACGCCTCCTTCAACGACGGCCCCAGGCGCGGCTCCGTCAGTCCTTCACGAGCACACAAGAACGCCAGCCCGCGTCGCCCCGCCTCACGAGCGACGTAGCCAAACGTCTCCGCCGGATTCGAGTCCTTCATGTCGTGACTGTCCCCGCGCGGCGCCAGATGCAGCCCCACGCGATCCGCGCCCCACACCGAGATGGCTGCATCCACCGCCTCCAGCATCAGGCGCGCGCGGTTTTCCACCGAGCCACCGTAGCGATCCGTGCGCGTATTCGTGCCGTCCTGCAAAAATTGATCCAACAAATACCCGTTCGCACCATGCAACTCCACGCCGTCGAACCCGGCCTCCTTCGCATTCTCCGCCCCGACTCGATAAGCCTCCACCACACCGGCGATCTCCGAAAGCTCCAGCGCGCGCGGCACCGGAAAATCCTGATACGGACGCAACAAGCTCACGTGTCCCGCCGCCGCGATCGCACTCGGCGCGACCGGTTGCGCACCGTTCAAATAAACCGGATGCGAGATGCGTCCGACGTGCCAGAGCTGCAGGACGATTTGCCCGCCCGCCTCATGCACGGCACGCGTGACCCGCTTCCAGCCCTCCACTTGTTCGCGTGACCAAATTCCCGGCGTGTCCGGGTAACCCACGCCCATCGGGTCCACCGCCGTCGCTTCGGAAATAATCAAACCCGACGAAGCTCGCTGACGGTAATAGTCCGCCATGAGTGCGGTCGGCACCCGGCCGGCACCTGCACGGCAGCGCGTGAGCGGAGCCATGACGATGCGATTACGAAGCGAAAACGCGCCCGCGCGCAGTGGCGAATGAAGCAAGGACATGCCGCCCACCGTAATTCGCCGCGTCCGCTCAACAAGTCACGACACGAGATTTTCCGACAAAATCTGCCGCCGCCATTCCGGGTCGGCGCCCTTCCCGATCAAGCCACCTGCGCCTCGGGACACTTCGCATGCAAATGCGCCAGCACCTGCTCACCCAGATCGCGCAGCATCTCCGCATCATTGTGGATGCGCGCCTGCGTGATCATCCCCGCGTAGTAAGCCACCGCGCATCGCGCCTTCGCCGCCGCGTCGCCCGGCCCGATCAATCCCAGCTCCTGCGCATCACGAATCGCCGTCTCCCAATACTTCACATTCATCGCCAGGATCTGCTGGATCTTTTCCCGGATACGCTCGTCCTGATTGCAAATTTCCGAGCCCACCGAACACAGCGGACACCCCAGCACCTTGCCGGTGCGCGCCTTAATCTCGGCCTGCTTTTGGTAGCTGTAATTACAGCGCGCGCGGATGCGGTCCAACGGATGCACCGACGGGGAAAACTGTTCGTCCCACACCGCCCGCTGCATTTCGGCATTTCG
>Ga0247813_10002464_pt1 | contig 12685 bp, 16 predicted proteins | sample UWRJL169409C1_FD_180719 | JGI IMG/M metagenome (GOLD analysis project Ga0247813, IMG submission 180719) | Plant litter microbial communities from Arlington Agricultural Research Station in Wisconsin, United States - UWRJ-L169-409C-1 | ecosystem: Environmental > Terrestrial > Plant litter >... | reverse complement strand
CGCTCGACCCTCCCGCGCCGAGAGCCAGATCGTACGGGGTGCGCGCGGCGGGAGCCACGAGACTCTCGGTGTAGCTCGACAGCCCGAACTCGGGTGCCGTCGTCTTGCCGAGGCTCACGCCACCCGCTGCGTCGAGTGCAGTGACGATCTCGTCGGATTCCTCAGGTACGAAGTTCTCGAACAGTCTCGAGCCGAAGGTCGTGCGCACACCCTTACGGCGCGCGAGGTCCTTGTCGCCGAGCGGGAGCCCCCACAGCGGGGCGGCCGTGCGACCGGCAGTCTCGAGGGCGGCGGCACGCTCGAGCGCCTTGTCTGCCGTGACCGTGGCGAACGCCCCGAGCGATTCGTTGTAGCGCTCGACACGACCGAGGTAGTGCGTGGCGAGTTCGGTGGGGGTGATCTCGCCGCGCTGCATCCAGTCCCATTGCTCCTGGGCGCTGAGGTGATGGAGTTCGAACATTCTTTGAGCCTAGGTGTTGACAGATCGGTTCGAACCTGATTGGTTAGTTACATGAGTAACGAACCGACTAACACAGGAGCTCCCCGTGGATGAGTCGCGCCCGATCTTCCTGCAGATAGCCGAGCAGATCGAGAACGACATCATCGATGGGATCACTCCGGAAGAGAGCCAGGTTCCCTCGACCAACGAGTTCGCCGCCTTCCACCGGATCAACCCGGCAACGGCAGGCAAAGGCGTCAACCTTCTCGTCGACGCGGGGATCCTCTACAAGAAACGAGGAATCGGAATGTTCGTAGCATCCGGTGCGCGCGAGCGACTCATCGCCCAGCGTCGCGACCACTTCGCAACCGAGTTCGTGCAGCCGCTCCTCGCGGAGGCAGCGAAGCTCGGCATCACCACCCAGCAGCTCGCAGCAATGATCACGAAGGGAGCCTCACAATGACGACCATCATCGAGGCAACGAAACTCAGCAAGATATTCGGCGCCTTCACCGCCGTAAACGACGTGAGCTTCACGATCGAAGAGAACAAGATCTACGGGCTTCTCGGCCGCAACGGCGCGGGCAAGACGACGATCATGCAGCTCCTCACCGGCCAGGACTTCCCGAGCGGCGGCACCATCAACGTCTACGGCCAGTCCCCCGTCGAGAACGCAGAAGTGCTCAGCAACGTGAGCTTCATCAAGGAGAGCCAGAAGTACCCCGATCAGTTCCGCGCCAAGCATGTCTTCGCTGCGGCTCCGAGGTTCTTCGCTCATTGGGACCAGGCCTTCGCCGAGCAGCTCATCGCGGAGTTCCGGGTGCCGCTCAACCGCGACATCAAGAAGCTCTCGCGCGGCCAGGTGTCCGCGGTCGGAGTGATCATCGGTCTCGCCTCGCGTGCTCCGATCACCTTCTTCGACGAGCCGTACCTCGGCCTCGACGCGGTAGCGCGCCAGCTGTTCTACGACCGCCTCCTCGAGGACTACGCCGAGCACCCGCGCACCGTCATCCTCTCCACCCACCTCATCGACGAAGTGAGCGACCTGCTCGAACACGTCATTCTCATCGATGAGGGCAGGATCATCCTCGACACCGACGCAGAGGAACTGCGAGGCAGCGCGACCACCGTCGTCGGCAGGTCGGCGGATGTCGCAGCCTTCGTCGAGGGCCGCGACATCCTGCACCGCGACGGCCTGGGCGGTCTCGCATCGGTCACCGTGACCGGCCAGCTCTCCCCGGCGGAACGCGCCGCCGCCATCGCAGCGGGCCTCGAGCTCGCACCGGTGTCACTTCAGCAACTCATCGTGCGGCTCTCGTCGCTCGAGACTTCGGAAGGAAAGAACTCATGACCGCCACCACCGCAACGCCGACGATTACGCCGGCGCCTGAGCTCTCGCGCATCTGGAACATCGTTCGCCTGCACCTCGTCAACAAGCAGACCTTCATCGGCATCCCGTGGATCATCGTCGGAGGAGCCTGGGCGGTCTCGATGGCGATCATGCTCATCGTGCGCGCCTCGGCCGGCGACGCGGACGTCATCAAGGCAGCGTCGGGAATGACCAACAGCTGGGCAGTGCTCTCGCCGCTCTGGTACATGTGCGCGGCGGGCGTGCTCGCGATTGCCCAGGTCTTTCCGTTCACTCTCGGCTTCGGAGTCACGCGCAGGGACTTCTATCTCGGCACCTCGCTCCTGTTCGCCCTCGTCTCGGTCGGCAACTCAATCGGGCTCGCAACGCTCACCGAGCTCGAGGCGGTGACGAACGGTTGGGGAATCGGCGCTGTGATGTTCCAGGCGCTGTTCTTCAAGGGCGGCTCGTGGCTCGCGAACTTCTTCATCTTCGCGGTCATCCAGTTCGGCATCCTGTTCATCGGGGCGGCAATCGCGGCGATCTACATGCGCTGGCGCGTCATGGGGATGCTCGTGTTCTGGCTCGGTCTCGCTGCACTGCTCGTGGGCATCGTCGCACTGGTGACACTGAGCGGGAGCTGGCCGCTCGTGGGCGAGTGGTTCGTCGCGCAGGGCGTGATCGGTGTTTTCGCCTGGGCGCTCGTTCCCGTCGCTTTCGCCGCGCTCACCGGGTACTTCATCCTCCGACGGGCCACACCGAAGAACTAACGGGTTCACAACGGATGCCCGGCCATGCTGAGAAAAGCGGCCGGGCGTCCGTTTCGCCTGTTAGATTCCTGCCCATGGCCCGCGCACTCGTACTCGTCGCCGCTCTCGCTCTCGTGCTCTCGGGGTGTGCGACGGAGCAGTTGCCGCCTCCCGCCCCCGAACAGACCGAGGTCGCCCCGAGCGTCGAGCCCACTGTTGCCCCGCTCGTCTTCACGCTGCCGCAGGACTGCGAGTCGATTCTCCCCGCAACCCGACTAGAGAAGTTCGCGGAGCTGGGGCTGGTGCTCCTGGGCGGCCCCGGTGGCAAGTACGGCACCGACTACCTTGCAGACCAGACGCCAGAGGAACAGCTCGGCGGAATCACCTGCATCTGGGGCTTCGACTCGAGCGACCTGTCGAGTGTCACCGTCTCGGTCGCGCCGCTCAGTGCCGACACGCGCGCGCAGGCCCTCGACGGCTTCGCCACCCAGGGCCTCGAAGAGGTTCTCACCGAATCGACCGCGAGCTACAACCAGACCGGCGACCCTGAGGAGATGCCCGCGGTGACCAACGTGTTGCGCGAGGAATCCTGGATCTCAGTCATCAAGACCGTCGGCGGCGACGCCGAGTTCGACGAGGCCGTGGCGATAGCGGGCGAAGCCGCGTCGGCGGCGTACAACTAGCCAGCCGCTGGTTGAGTAGCGAGCGCCAGCGAGCGTATCGAAACCCGCGCTTCATGGTTTCGATACGGCCCTGGCGGGCCTACTCAACCAGCTCATCCGCCAGTACCGCAGACACCGCGCGCTCCCACTCCCAGAACTCGCCGACGCGAGCACCCTGGGCCGGGTTGAGGTGCGGCAGCCGCGCGAGGTAGCGGATGCCGTCGGCGGCCTCCACCCGGAACAGGTAACCGCGGATGACTCCGGGCTTGCCCGCGTCACCCTCCTGTTTGACCATCCACATGCCGTCGCGGAGTTCGATGACGAGTGTTGCGGCGAGAGTGTTGCGCGGCACGAGTGAGCCTTTCAAAGAGTGCGAGAAGGGTGTTCCGGCCGAGACCCACTCTGTCGCCTACCGCTGACACTCGCCACCCGCGCGGGCTCGCCTCCCGCCGGTTGAGTAGAGAGCGCCGGCCATGCCTCACTCCGCCTGTTGAGTAGCGAGCGCCAGCGAGCGAATCGAAGCCGCTACTCCGAGAGGTCGTCGACCACAGCGCTCACGAGCCGCTGGAACGCTCCGGCCGAATCCGCGACGACGGCACGACCGGTGATCGGCCCGGCCCAGTGCAGCGGCCGTGCGACATTGACGAGCTCATGCTCGATCCGCGCCCCGTCATCGTCGGCCAGCACCGCATACTCCGCGCGGTACCACCAGCCGCCCTGGATGACGGCACGGAAGCCCTCGGTGTCCACAGTCGCCCCGTCGAGGTGGGCGACGAGAGAGGCGAACACGGCCTCGGGCTCTGCGCCGAGAGTCGTCGCGTAGGAACGCAGGACTGTCGCGGGAGTGGGGCGGTCGAGAGGTGCTGCATCCATTCTTCGACTGTATCGGCGCTTTCGCCCGACAGCAGATTCTGGTACATTTGTTCCATAATCGAACGGAGCAGCACCATGGGTTATATCTTCCTGTCCATCGCCATCATCGGCGAGGTCATTGCAACGAGCTTTCTCAAGCTCACGAGCGGTGACAAGAGCGTCTGGTGGGCGTACCCGATCGTCGGCGTCGGCTACGTGCTCGCGTTCACGATGCTGTCGCTTTCGCTCGGCAAGGGGATCCCGCTCGGCATCGCCTACGCGATCTGGGCCGGCGTCGGTGTCGTGCTCGTCGCGATCATCTCCTGGCTGGTATTTCACGAACCGCTCACCCTCGTGCAGGTGCTTGGCATGGCCCTCATCGTCGCCGGCGTGACCATGCTCGAGCTCGGAGGCAAGCACTCATGACCCTGACCCCGAAGGGCGCGGCACGACGTGACGCACTCCTCGAGGCAGTCATCCGACTCCTCGAATCGGATGGCCCGTCCGCCGTGACCCACCGCGCAGTCGCCCGTGAGGCTGGTGTGCCGCTCGCTGCTGCAACCTACTACTTCGCGAGTATCGACGACCTCCTCGTGAGTGCGATGAAGCGCGCGGTCGAGCAACAGTCCGACATGTTCGCGGGTCTCGCGCACGGTGACATCGCAGCCTTCGCGCAGTCGATCTGGTCGTGGGTCTACGAGTCGCGCGCCTTCGCGATATCGCAGTACGAACTCATGCTCCTCGCGATGCGTCGCCCGAGCCTGCGCGCGGACGCCGACGCCTGGTACTCAGCACTCGAGAAAGCGCTCGAGCCCCTCGGACTGCCCGAGGGCCGTGCACACACCGCGGCCTTTGCCATCGACGGGCTCGCGTTGCGCATGCTCTGGCGCGGAGAGCCAGCCACGCCCGAAATGACGGAGATCGCGCTGCGAGAGTTGCTCGATCCGCATAACTAGCGGCATGGAGCATCCAATCTCCGTCGTTTCGGAAGCACGCAAAGGTCATTTCGGAAGCACGTTGGCCCTGAGCCCGACCGCCGTCTTACTTGAGGCTCTTCTGCAGGAGAACAGTTCCGAGCCAGCGCCCGAACTTGAACCCGACCTTGCCCATGTGACCGATCTCCTTGAACCCGAAGTTCTTGTGCATCTGGATCGAGGCATCCGCCCCCTTGTCCGCGATGACGGCGATGATCTCCTTGACGCCCGCGGCCCTGGAACGGTCGATGAGTTCGCGCAGGAGCACCTTGCCGAGTCCCTTACCGGTCGCGGCGGGCCCGAGGTAGATCGAGTTCTCGACGGTGAAGCGGTAGGCGGCTTTCTCTTTCCACGGTGTGACGTACGCATAGCCGAGGATCTGGCCGCGCGGGCTCTCTGCGACGATGAACGGCTGCCCGAGCTTCACGGTCTTCTGAAACTTCCTGCGCAGCGTTGCGAGCGTCATCGGCGTCTCGTCGAAGGTGACTGTCGAGTTCATGACGTAGTGGTTGTAGATCTCCCGCACGGCTGGAAGGTCGGCTTCGACAGCGGGGCGAACCACGTACTCAAACGGCAGCTCCTGCTCGATGACCGGCTTGACGACGACGGGCGGCTTGCGGCGCGGCTGGTACTCCTCTTCAAGCATGAGGACATCTTTTCACTGAATGCTCCAGTCCACGGGCTGCGCGCCCTGTGAAACGAGTAGAGCGTTCGCGCGGCTGAATGGCTTCGATCCGAAAAACCCGCGCCACGATGAGATCGGGCTCGGGTGGGGCGACTCGATAATCGGAGTCCCGCCGAGCAGGGGGCGCAGACTCTGAGCCTGTTTGCCCCACAGGATGGCGACGAGAGGGGTGCCGCGTGCGGCGAGCGCGCGGATCGCCGCCTCGGTCACCGCTTCCCAGCCGCGCCCCTTGTGCGAGTCCGATTTTCCGGGCTCAACGGTGAGCACGCGATTGAGCAGCATGACCCCGTTGGACGCCCACGAGGTGAGATCGCCGTGCCCCGGTGTAACCAGCCCGAGGTCGTCGTGTAGCTCTCGATAGATGTTCTTGAGGCTGTCAGGCACGATGTGCAGGTCTCGCTCAACAGCAAAGGAAAGTCCGATGGGATACCCCGGCGTGGGGTACGGGTCCTGCCCGACGATGAGCACCCGCACGTCGGCCAAGGGCAAGCGAAACGCGCGCAGCACATTCTCCTCGGATGGCTGGTACTCCCGCCCGGCCGCCGTCTCCGCGCGCAGAAAGTCGCCCATCGCTGCGATGGTGGACTCCACCGGGGCGAGCGCTCGCGCCCAGCCCGGATCCATCCCGGCGAGCAGCAGACCAGGCACCGGTTCGTTAGGCACCGAGCGAGCTCACCACAACGCCGTCGTCGCTTGCCGAGACCTGCCAGACGCTCCCGCGACCGACTACCCGGAACTCGTCGTCGCCCACGATGAGCACCGTGAACTCGTCAATGGCGACTCCGCCCTCGACGAGGCCGGCTTCCGTCGCGGCGATGAGGCGCGTCAGGGTCCCCCACTGCGCGGCGTGCACGTCGACTGCGAGGTCGACGAGGCCGAGCCCAACGGTCACCGTGACATCCTCGAGCTCTTCGCTGAAGTCTTCGTCGCAGACCGGGATGCCCGCGATCTGCCAGCCACCGATGAGCGCGGTGTCGGCGGCGATCGCAGCGCCGGCCGAGAAACCGAGGTAGGGCAGGCCATCGCTCACGAGAAGACGAAGTTCATCGATGATCGGAGTAACAGCATCGAGGTAGGAGGGAGTGTGCCCTCCACCGATCAGGAGCCCATCGATGCCGTCGAGCACGGCGGAGGTGAACAACTCACCCTCTTCGACGTGCGTGATGCGCGGGTCGGAGTCGGCCGCGCGACCCAACTGGGCGCGGTACGCCTCGGCGTACTCCGTCGCCTCATCCCCGCCGCCCACGAGGAGCACGCCGATGATGGGCGTCGTGCGCTCGGCGATCGCCGCGCGCGCCGCAGCTTCGCGCAGGAATTCGACATACACCTCGCCGTCGTATTCGTCGCTCCGACCGCCGCCCACGAGGTGAATGCTCATGCGTCGAGAGTAACGGGCGGCAGCGCCGACCACGGGAAGGTGATCCAGAGTGGCGTGCGACGCCAGGTGTAGTCGGGCTCGTGCAGGGTTCCCGGCTTCGTGTAGAGCACGATCGAGCGCACATCTGCGCCACCCGCCTTGAGCAGCTGCATGACCATGTCGAGCGTGCGACCGGAGTCCGAGACGTCGTCGACGAGCAGCACGCGCTTGCCGACGAGGCTTTGCTCGTCGAGCATCGGCGGGAGAACCACCGGGTCCTTGAGCCGCTCGCCGACGCCCGTGTAGAACTCGACGTTGAGCGCTCCGCAGCTTTTCACACCGAGCGCATACGAGATGCTGCCCGCGAGCAGGAGTCCGCCGCGCGCGATAGCAACTACCACCTCAGGCTCGAAGCCACTCGCGAGCACGTCGTGTGCCAGGTCACGACTCGCGTCGCCGAATTCGAGCCAACCGAGTACTTCGCGTTCCACATCCATACCCACACGCTAGCTCCCCCTCATTGCGGGCGTGTTGCGTGGATGCTCCGGGCAGGTAGCATCCGAACATGTCACTTCTGCGGGGTAAGTCTGGCGCTGTCACCATGGGACTCATCGGGTACCTGATTTTCGTCGAGTTCGTGAGCGGGATGCTGCAGGGCTACTACGTGCCCCTCATCCCTGATCTCGTGGACTACCTCGGCATCAAGGACGCCGACTTCAACATCTTCGAGGGCGCGCAGCTGCTGCTCTCAGCCCTCGTGGTCCCCGTGCTCGCCAAGCTCGGCGACATGTTCGGCCACAAGCGCATCCTCCTCGTGACGACCGTGCTCACCGCGGGTGCCACGTGGGCTCTCGCGTTCTCCGACAACTTCACGAGCTTCCTCATCGCGTGGACCCTGCAGGGCTTCTACGTCGTCTGGCTCCCGCTCGAGATCGCCCTCATCTTCGACAAGGGTCGTCGCTCGGGCTTTCCGGCGAAGGCGACCCGCAAGGCGGCAGCACTGCTCATCGTGGGCCTCGAGGCCGGTGCGATCGCCGGTGCCCTTGGCGGATCGAGGGTCTTCGACGCGTTCGGCGGAGTCGGCGCTCTCGCGACCTCGATGACACCCACGCTCATGATCCCGGCGATCGCCGTGTCGATCGTCTTCTTCGTGATCCTGTTCGGTGTGCCGGAATCCGAGCCGCTGCCCGGCCGCACGCTCGACTGGATCGGCTTCTCGATTCTCACGATCGGACTCCTGCTCATCACCTCCGGGCTCACCTTCCTCAAGTTCAACGGCGCGGGGACCTGGTGGGTCTGGGTTGTCATCGCGCTCGGAGTGCTCGTCTTCGTGCCGTTCACGAGGTTCGAGCTCAAACAGAAGGACCCGGCGATCGATCTCCGCGTACTCGCGCAGCCCAACATGTGGCCCGTACAGCTCACCGCTTTTCTCGTCGGAATCAGCCTCCTCGGCGCGCAGGCACCGCTCTCGACTTTCGCGGGCACCGATCCCGGCGAGGTCGGCTACGGCCTCGGTCTGGCCTCGGGATCCATCTCGATCCTCATCGGCGTCTACCTCATCTCGATGATCATCGGAGCGCTGTTGTTCCCGCTCATCTCGAGCCGGCTCTCCCCGCGCATCGCGCTCATCATCGCGGCCTTCTTCGTCGCGGCTGGCTACCTGCTGTTCCTGCCGTTCCACGACGAGACCTGGCAGGTCTTCACCAACATGTTCATCGCCGGGCTCGGCTCCGGTGTGCTCATGGGCGCCATGCCCGCTGCAGCCGCTGCGGCAGCGCCGCGAGGCCAGACCGGTATCGCCTCTGCCCTCACCAACACGACGAAGACCATCGGCGGCTCATTCGCGTCGAGTGTCTTCGCGATCGTGCTCACGATCGGTGTCGTGCAGGTCGCGGGCTCAACCGCGTCGAGCCTGTTCGGCTACATGATGGTCTGGACCATCTGCGGCGTCGGTGCGCTCCTCGCGGCAGCGCTGCTGTTCATGGTGCCGAAGCTGGCGTTTGCTGACGCTGAGGACGACGAAGACGAGATAGCGGGCCCTACTGCTTCGGAGCCAGCGATCCTCGAATGACCTTGTGAGGGGCGGCCTGCGCGACGGGCTTGATCGTCACGAGGTCGAGGTTGACGTAGAACGGCAGCTCGATCGCGTGCACGATCGCCTCGGCGATGTTCTCGGCGTAGAGCGGGTTGGCGACGTTGTCGTAGACCGCATCTGCGCGAGCCTGGTCTCCGGCGAAGCGCACGAGCGAGAACTCCTCGGTGTGCACCATGCCGGGCGCCACCTCGAGCACCCGGATCGGCTCACCCGCGAGCTCGAGACGCAGCACGGCCATGAGCGCGTGCGCGGCGAACTTAGCTGCGTTGTATCCGCCGCCGCCCTCGTAGGCGACGTGCCCGGCGATCGACGTGACGGTGAGGATGTCGCTGCTGCCACCGTCAGCCGCAGACGCGCGCAGGAGCGGCAGCAGGGCACTCGTCACGCGCTTGACGGCAACAACGTTGACGTCGTACATGCGCACCCAGTCGTCGGCGTCGCTCTCCTCGACGGTCGCCATACCGAATGCCCCGCCCGCATTGTTCACAAGGGCATGCACGGGGCCGGAGGCCGCGAGAAAGTCGCGCAGGGCATCCACGTCGCTCTGCTTCGTGACGTCGGCGACGAAGACCTCTGCACCGGTCTCCGCGGCGAGCGCCTCGAGTCGGTCAGCGCGGCGGGCGACGCCGACGACGTCCCAGCCGTGCTCGCGGAACAGGCGAACTGTCGCGGCTCCGATTCCTGAACTAGCACCGGTCACCACTGCGCGTCGAGTCGTCATGTTTCAAAACTACCGTCGGTACACTGGCCGAGATGACAGCCGCAGACTCACCCGCGACCGGCTCGGTTGCAGTGCAAAAAAACCGCGTTCCGTTCTGGGACAACGCACGATTCGTGTGTGTCGCCCTCGTCGTCATCGGACACGGGATTCAACGGCTCACCGCCAACTCCGACAACGCGCTGGCGCTCTACCTGCTGATCTACGCATTCCACATGCCCGCCTTTGCGATCATCAGTGGATACTTCTCGAAATCGGCCCCGCCCACCGTGCGCCAGATGCGCAAGGTTGTCACAGACATCCTCCTGCCGTACTTCATCATGGAGACGATCTGGACTCTCGTGCAGTGGCTCGTCGAGGGCAAGAACACCTTCAATCCGACGACGCCGAGCTGGACCCTGTGGTTCCTGCTCGCACTCGGCATCTTCCGGCTCGTGCTCCCCTACCTCGCCCTTGTGAAGTGGCCTCTCGTCTGGGCGGTGTTCTTCTCCGTCGGGGTGGGTTACCTCAACAACGTGGACAGCACGTTCTCCCTCTCGCGGGCGATCGGCATCCTCCCGTTCTTCGTACTCGGTTGGAAGGCCAAGGAGTGGGGCATCGTCGACAAGTGGCGCGTCGTCGAGCGACCCGCGTGGCTCATCCGCGGCGCGGCGGTCGCGATCTTCGCAACCTGGCTCGTCGTGATCATGGTCAACATCACGGCGTTCCGCAAGTTCGACCTGCGCTTCTGGTTCTTTTACGAGGACTCCTATCGCGTTCTCGGGGAAGGCGAGTGGTGGGCGGGCCTCCTGCGCCTCGCCCTCATCGCGTTCGCCGTGCTGTTGAGCGCCGCATTCTTCGTGCTCATCCCGCGCAGCGACACATGGATCACCGACATGGGCAAGTCGACGATGTACGTCTACCTGCTGCACAGCTTCATCCTCTATCCGCTGCGTGAGACGGGTGTGCTCAAGGGCGACGAACACGCTCACGCCGTCTTCCTGCTCGGCATGGTTCTCGCGTGCATCGCGATCTCGGTGCTGCTCACGGCGCCCGTGTTCAAGAAGGTGTTCCGGCCGATTGTCGTACCGCGGGCGAAGTGGTTGTTCTCCGAACGGGCTGCCGTGTCGGACAAGCCGTCGCGCACCGACCCGACGGGCTCCCGCCGCACCTGAGTGCCGCACCTGGGTTACGCCGTGTGTCGGGTGCCATTGCCGCGGGGTCGGAGAGCTTTCTAAGCTCGCTTCCCAACGGGCAGTAGCCCGTCCCCCGACACAAGGAGACGCTCATGAGCGACTGGCAGTTCGAAACCAAGCAGGTCCACTCCGGAGCCGCTCCCGACCCCGTGACCAACGCACGGGCCACCCCGATCTACAAGACGACCTCGTACGTCTTCAACAACGCCGACCACGCGAAGAACCTGTTCGCACTCGCCGAGTTCGGAAACATCTACACGCGCATCCAGAACCCGACGCAGGATGTCGTCGAGCAGCGCGTCGCAGCGCTCGAGGGTGGCACAGCAGCGCTGCTGTTGGCATCCGGCCAGGCCGCGGAGACCTACGCCGTACTCAACATCGCCCAGGCCGGAGACCACATCGTCTCCTCTTCGTCGATCTACGGCGGCACCTACAACCTCTTCAAGTACACCCTCGCCAAGCTCGGCATCGAGACGACGTTCGTCGAGGATCAGGACGACGCCGAGGAGTGGGCCGCCTCCGTGCGCCCCAACACGAAGCTCTTCTTCGGTGAGACCATCGGCAACCCGAAGATCAACATCCTCGACATCAAGCTCGTCGCGGATGTCGCACACGAGCACGGTGTTCCGCTCATCGTCGACAACACGATCGCAACCCCGTACCTCATCCGCCCGTTCGAGCACGGGGCCGACATCGTCGTGCACTCCGCGACCAAGTACCTCGGCGGACACGGCACAGTCATCGGCGGTGTCATCGTCGACGGCGGCAAGTTCGAGTGGTCGAAGAACGTCGAGAAGTTCCCGGGACTCACCGAGCCCGACCCGAGCTACCACGGCGCGAGCTACACGACGGTTCTCGGCGACTCGATCGCGTACATCATTAAGGCCCGCGTGCAGCTGCTGCGCGACCTCGGTGCGTCGATCTCGCCCGACAGCGCCTTCCACCTCATCCAGGGCATCGAGACGCTCAGCCTGCGCATCGAGCGCCACGTGCAGAACGCCCAGACGGTTGCCGAGTGGCTCGACAACCACGACGACGTCGCCTCGGTCAACTACTCGGGACTCCCCACGAGCCCGTGGTACGCCGCCGCCAACAAGTACGCCCCCAAGGGCGTCGGCGGAGTTCTGTCCTTCGAGCTCAAGGGCGGCGTCGACGCCGGTCGTGCCCTCGTCGACAACCTGAGCCTGTTCAGCCACGTCGCCAACATCGGCGACGTGCGAAGCCTCATCATCCACCCGGCGTCGACGACCCACTCGCAGCTCACCCCCGAGCAGCAGCTCACCTCGGGTGTCACGCCCGGTCTCGTGCGCCTCTCGGTCGGCATCGAGAACGTCGCAGACATCATCGCCGACCTCGAGGCCGGCTTCGCAGCGGCCCGCGCGGTGGCAGCGGCGAACGCGAACGCGTAGCGACTCCGGCCGCTGGTTGAGTGGCCCGCTCACTGCCGTATCGAGACTCGGTTTCGATACGCGCTGGCGCGCTACTCAACCAGCGGCCCTGCCGTAACAAAGCCAGCCGCCCCGAACAAACGCGGGATACTTACATAGACATGGACTGGCAGACACCCGAAGACACAGTGCCCTCGGCATTCATCACCGAGGCGAACGCGCGGTCCGTGCTCGGCAAGCCACC
>Ga0247813_10002463_pt1 | contig 12687 bp, 12 predicted proteins | sample UWRJL169409C1_FD_180719 | JGI IMG/M metagenome (GOLD analysis project Ga0247813, IMG submission 180719) | Plant litter microbial communities from Arlington Agricultural Research Station in Wisconsin, United States - UWRJ-L169-409C-1 | ecosystem: Environmental > Terrestrial > Plant litter >... | reverse complement strand
CGCCTTCGGTGGCTACAAGCAGTCGGGCATCGGCCGGGAGAACCACAAGATGATGCTCGACCACTACCAGCAGACCAAGAACCTGCTGGTCAGCTACTCGCCCAAGAAGCTGGGCTTCTTCTGAGCCCGCCCCGGGCTTGATCCCGATCAAGGCGCCGGCATGCGGCCGGCGCCACAGTGCAGTGATTGGCAATCCACGGAGATCCACGCATGAACAAGACCATGAAGGCCGCTGTTGTCCGCGAATTCGGAAAGCCGTTGCGCATCGAGGAAGTCGAGGTGCCGCGTCCGGGGCCCGGCGATATCCTGGTGAAGATCGAAGCCTGTGGCGTGTGCCACACCGACCTGCATGCGGTGGACGGGGACTGGCCGGTCAAGCCGAACCCGCCCTTCATTCCCGGCCACGAGGGCGTGGGCCATGTGGTGGCGGTCGGCGCCGGGGTCAGCCATATCCGCGAAGGCGACCGTGTCGGCATCCCGTGGCTGTATTCGGCGTGCGGCTACTGCGAGCACTGCCTGGGCGGCTGGGAAACCCTGTGCGAAGCCCAGCAGAACACCGGTTACTCGGTGAACGGCGGCTTCGCCGAATATGCCTTGGCCAATGCAGCGTATGTCGGCCTGCTGCCCAAGGGCGTGGGCTTCATCGAGGTCGCGCCGATCCTGTGCGCCGGCGTCACGGTCTACAAGGGGCTGAAGGTCACCGATACCAAGCCCGGCCAGTGGGTGGTGATTTCCGGCATCGGCGGGCTCGGCCACATGGCCGTGCAGTACGCCAAGGCGATGGGCCTGAACGTGGCCGCAGTGGATATCGATGATGGCAAGCTCGCCCTGGCCGAGCGGCTGGGCGCGACGATCACCGTCAACGCACGCAACACCGATCCGGCTGCGTTCCTGAAGAAGGAGATCGGCGGAGCGCATGGTGCACTGGTCACCGCGGTCTCGCCGAAGGCCTTCGAGCAGGCACTGGGCATGGTCCGCCGTGGTGGCACGGTCTCGTTGAACGGCCTGCCGCCGGGCAACTTCCCGCTGGATATCTTCGGCATGGTGCTCAACGGCATCACCGTGCGCGGCTCGATCGTCGGTACCCGCCTGGACCTGCAGGAGTCGCTGGAGTTCGCCGAGCAGGGCAAGGTGGCCGCGACGGTCACCAGCGATTCGCTGGAGAACATCAACGACATCTTCGCGCGCATGCAGGCCGGCAAGATCGAAGGCCGCGTGGTGCTGGACATGAGCGCGTAAACACACAGCGCGCTGCCGACCCATCGGCAGCGCCTGTTTCACGGTAGTGCCGGCCGCTGGCCGGCTCGGAGAGCCCCGATCATGACCGACCTCCCGCTCCAGGTATTGGCCACCCTCCCGGCGCTGCAGCTGATCGAGACCCTGCAGGCACGCCACGGCGACCTGCTGTTCCACCAGTCCGGCGGCTGCTGCGACGGCTCCTCGCCGATGTGTTTCGCCCAGGGCGATTTCATCGTCGGCGACCGTGACGTGCGCATGGGCGAGATCGGCGGGGCGCCGTTCTACATCAGCCCCCCGCAGTTCGAGTACTGGAAGCACACCCAGCTGATCATCGACGTGGTGCCCGGCCGGGGCGGCATGTTTTCGCTGGAGAACGGCGAGGGCGTGCGTTTCCTGGTCCGCTCACGCTTGTTCAGCGATGAGGAGTTCGCCCGGCTCAAGGCCGCCGGCCGGGTCTGAAACACGCTGCGGCAACCCGTCCATAATGGCGGCTCTCCCGCCGTGATGTCGCCGCCATGCCTGTGTGGTCCGCTCTGAAGAATCCACTGCTGTCCGTGCTGGCCGTCGTGTTCGCGTTCGCGGTGATGGTGCTGGTCAACAGCCTCGGTTCGTGGCTGGTGCCATTACTGCGCATTCCGCCGGGCGGCGAGCCGCAGCTGGCCTGGGACCTGGCCTGGACGATCCTCAGCGGCATCGCCGCGATCGCCTTTGCCAGCCGTTATGCGCCGACCTGGCCGCGTAGCCACGGCGGCGTGGTGTGGGCGGTGATCGCGGCCGCATCGATCTACACCGCGTGGGATTTCGGCAGCGATTTCCCGTTCTGGTTCGTGGTGATCCTGCTGGTGTCGCTGCCGGTGCAGGCATTCGTGGGCCTGTGGGCGGGCACGCGGTTCCGGCCAGCGCGCGCCTGATCAGCTGCCGGGCAGCACCTGCTTCACCTGCTCGATGCCCGCCCACGGGTCCTGCTTCAACCGCTCCGCGCGCTGCAGCGCCTTCGCCATCGGGAAAGCGTCCGGCGCCGCGATGCGACCCAGTTCTTCCCAACGCAACGGCACCGCCACACCGGCACCCGGCCGCGCCCGCAGCGACCACGAGCTCACACTGGTGGCGCCGCGCGCATTGCGCAGCCAATCGATGAAGATCACCCCGTCGCGCTTGGCCTTGCTCATCGTCGCCACATAGCGTTCCGGTGCCTGCGTCGCCATGGCCTGCGCGAAGGCCTCGCAGAAGTCCTTGGCGTGCGCCCAGTCGGCCTTGGGCTGCAGCGGCACCACCACGTGCACGCCCTTGCCGCCGGAGAGCCTGACGAAGCTCTCCAGCCCGGCTTCCTGCAGGCGGGCGCGCACATCGCGTGCGGCGGCCTTGATCTGGGTCCAGTTCACGCCTTCGCCGGGATCCAGATCGAACACCAGCCGGTCCGGGTGCTCGGGATCCTCGATAGTGGCCCCCCAGGGATGCAGCTCCAGCGTGTTCATCTGCACCAACTGCAGCAGCCCCTCCACATCCTCGATGTACAGGTAGTCCTCGCGCCCGCGCTTCTGCTCCAGTGGGATCGCCTTGACCGCACCGCCCAGCCCGGTGCCATGGTGCTTCTGGAAGAAGCAGGGCTTGTCGACCCCGTCCGGGCAGCGCAGCACCGACAGTGGACGGTGCGCCACCTCGGGCAGGATCCAGCGCGCCATGCGCCGGTAGTAGTCGGCCACTTCGCCCTTGGTGATCTTCGCCTTGGCGAACACCACGCGTTCGGGATGGCTGATCGCCACGGTGCTCTCTTCCTGCGCAGCCGCAGGTGCCTTCTTTCGCCCGCTGGTTTTGGTCGTAGCGGAGGCGACGGTAGTGGCAGCGGCGCCCAGATCCTTAGGCTGTTTATCCTCACGCAGCCGCTTGAAGCTGGCCTGGCGCAGCAACCCCTCCTTGGCCCAACCACGGAAGGCGACTTCCGCCACCAGCACCGGTCTTACCCAGTGCACGCTGCGCGCGGTGAACGGCACATGCGTGGGCAGCTCCACCACTGCGTCCTTCACGGTCAGGGGCGTGAGTTGCTTGGTCAGCGCGCGCAGCGCGGCATCGTCGAAGCCGGTGCCGACGCGGCCGACATAACGCAATCCGCCCTTGTCCGGTGTGGCCATCAGCAGCGAGCCGAAACCGCTGCGCGATCCCTTGGGCTCGGTATAGCCGACGATGAGGAACTCATCGGTGTTCTCGTGCTTGATCTTGATCCAGTCGCGTGAGCGTGCGTTGACGTAGGGCGCATCGATCCGCTTGCTGATGATGCCTTCGAACCCGGCCTCGCCACTGGCGGCGAACACCGCCGGGCCGTGGTCGCGCACATGGTCGCTGTAGGCCAGGGTGTCCGGCTTGCTGCCCAGCAGATCCTTGAGCAGCACCTTGCGCTCCAGCAGCGGCACCCGGCTGACATCCACACCGGCGATGCCCGGCATATCGAACACCACATAGCGCAGTGGCTGTTTCGCGGTGCCGTCGATGACCTTCTGCAACGCGGTGAAGTCACTGCGGCCCTGCGCATCCAGCACCACCAGTTCGCCGTCCAGGCGCAGATCGCGCACCGGCAGCCGTTCGATCGCCTGCACCACCTCGGGGAAATCATCGGTCCAGTTCAACCCGCCGCGCGAGCGCAGCGCAACCACGCCTTCGCGCACGTCGGCGAGCAGGCGATAGCCGTCCCATTTGATCTCGTGCAGCCACTGCTCGCCGTCCGGCGCGGTGGCACGGTGGTCGGTCAGTTGCGGCTTGAAGTCGTGCGGATAGGGCCTCTCGCGTGCGCCTTCAAGCGCGAGCGCGCGTTTGGACCAGCGCGCATCGGCCTTGCGTACGACGCGGGTGGTAACGGCCTTGGCGGGGGCGGCTTTCCTGGCCGGGGGGGCCTTCGTTGTATTGGCAGCGGCGGCCTTCCTGGGGCCCGTGCGCTTGGCGGCCTTCGGTGGCGCCTCCAACAGATCATCGGCCTCCATATCCCTTGCCTCATCGTCATCGCGTTTGATCAGCAGCCACTGATGCTGCTTGCTCTTCATCGCGGTGCGCACCAGTTTCCAGCCGCCCTTGAGGCGCTCGCCGTGCAGCACGAAGTCCACCTTGCCAGCCGCGATCGCCTCCAGCGGATCGCCGTCGCAGGCCCACGTGCCGTGGTCATAGACATCCACATGACCAGCGCCGTAGTGGCCGCTGGGGATATCGCCGGCGAACGTCGCATAGGACAGGGGATGGTCTTCCACCTCCACGGCGAGCCGTTTTTCGCCGACACGCAGCGAAGGGCCCTTCGGTACCGCCCAGCTCTTGAGCACGCCGTCAGCTTCCAGCCGGACGTCGTAATGGCGCGAGCTGGCATGGTGCAGCTGCACCACGAAGATCGGCCGTCGCGCCGGCGCACCGCGGCGCTCGGCGTCCGGCTCCGGGGTGCCGTCGAAACGGCGTTTACGGCGGTATTCCTGCAGGGACACGGCGGCCTACCCGGCTTTGCGCGCAGGCGCGCGCTTGGGGGTCTTCTTGGCCGCCTTGCCTGCTGTCTTGGTCGCCTTTTTGGCGGCGGTGGGTTTGGCGACCTTGGCCGTGGCCTTCTTAGCCGCTGACTTTTTGGCGGCCGGCGTGCGCTTCTTGGCATCCAGGCTCTTCTGCAGCAGCGACATGAAGTCGACCACGTTGGTTGCATCGTCCTCGCGCGGGACCGGCTCTTCCTCCACCTTGGTGGTGCCGCCCTTGGCCTTGATCCGCTTCTTCAGCAACGTGTGCAGGCGCTCGCGGAATTCATCGTGGTACTCGTCCGGCTTCCACTCGCCGGACATCGACTCGATCAGCTGCTCGGCCATGGCGGTTTCCTTGCTGTTGATCCGGTACTCGGACAGGCTGCCACTGGGCAGCTTGTAGTCCTGCGGGTCCACCAGTTCCTGCGGATAGCGCAGGATCATCAGCACCAACGCATCGCCGTGCGGCATCACCGCGCACAGGTACTCGCGGGTGCGCACCACGACCCGCGCGATGCCGACCTTGCCGGTGCTGCGCAGCGTTTCGCGCAGCAGCACGTAGCCTTTCTCGGCTTTCTTGGCGGGCACCAGCAGGTAGGGCTTCTCGTAGTAGCGCGGATCGATCGTGCCGGCATCGACGAAGGTCTCCACCTCGACCGCCTCATGACTTTCCGGCGCGGCCGAGCGGATGTCGTCTTCCTCCAGCACGACGTAGCTGCCCTTGTCGTACTCGTAGGCCTTGACGATGTCCTTCCACGGCACTTCTTCGCCGGTATCGGCGTTGACGCGCTCGAAGCGGATCGGCTTACGGTCGCGCGAATCCAGCATCCGGAAGTGCAGATCGACGTTGCGCTCGCCGGACATCAGCGACACCGGGACATTGAGCAGCCCGAATGACAGCGTGCCGGTCCAGATCGGTCGGGCCATGGTGGCGCCACTCCAACACTACAGGGAGGGCAGCTGTACCGCGCAGCACGTGAAACGCCTGTGTCCGGGCTGTGCAGGCCGGCTGCACGCCGCGACTACTGCAGCAGGCCGTGCACCGCCGCCGCCGGCATGTGATCCAGCGCCAGCCACGCGTCTTCGACCACGGCGCGGGCCTGGTGCCAGCCCAGTCGCGACTGCCCGCGCATCTGTTCCCAGTGCTCGGCCAGCTCGCCATCGGTGTCATCGGCACCGCGCGGCCAGTCGGCGTAGTGCGTGGTCAGTGCGAACGCGTAAGCGGGATAGAGGTCGCGCCAGCTATGCCGGCCATGACTGCGGCGCTGCTCGTAATCGCTGCGCATGTACTGCAGGTAGTCCTGTGCAACCGCCTGCGCGTCCTCGGCACGGTCACGGCGCGCACGGCGTCCGCTCCGTTCCGGCTGCAGGTAGGCGTTGAACAACGCGGGTGCGGCACGGCGGTCCAGGCGGGGCATGACACGACTCCGACAGCGGCGGGGCAGGCAGGAATAGACCCGCCGCCGTTATCCAGCCGTGACAGATTCGTTGCTGCGGCGGGATTCGCAGCGACTTCACCCGCCGCGCGCTGTAGTGGAGGGCACCGCTACTGGAGAACTCCCATGCCCCGCGATCCCCTGCGCGACGCCACCGCCCCGGTCCCCGGCGAGCAGCGCGCCAAACATGACAACCAGGACGCCGAAGACCGCGGTGCCGGCATGTCCGTGCCCGACGACGCACCCGATCACCTGCCCGTGGCGGTCACCCCGGACCCGGTCCCGCGCGACCGCAAGGATTCGGCGGCCGGCGAGAAAGGCCCGGCCGGTCATCATCGCCGCGAAGATGAATACCAGCGCCGCCAGCGCAAGGAACACGCCAGCGACAACCAGGACGAGGCGCTGGAAGAAACCTTCCCGGCCAGCGACCCGACCTCACCGTTCGTGCCGGCCAAGCCGCCGCGCTAGGTCAGGGCGCCCACTGCCACTGCAGCCCGACGTTGTAGCGGCGGTCCGGGCCGGGCTCGAAGAAGCGCTGGTTGCCGTCGTTGACGATCACCGAGCCGATGTAGCGCTGGTCCAGGGCGTTGTCGATCCGGGCGAAGGCACGCAGCGTGCCCTGCGCGGTGGTCCAGCGCCGCGATAGTTCCAGATTCAGCAGCGCGTAGCCCGGCGCGCGCTCGGTGGCCAGATCGTTGACCACGGTGTCGCTGGAGGCCACCACCTCGGCGGCCCACTGCCACGGGCCCGGGCGGTACTGCACCCGCGCGTTCCACTGCTGTCTGGGCACGCCCGGCAGGCGCGAACCAGCCGTCACCGTGTTGCAGCCGGTGGCCGCGCACAGCGCATACGGATCACGCACGGTGGCCTCGATCCAGGTGTAGGCCAGCGAAAGATCCGCCTGCGCGCCCAGCGGCTGCACATAGCTGGCCTCCGCGCCCTGGCGGCGCGTGCGCCCGATGTTGCGGTAGGTGCTGCGGCCGCCGCTGTTGCTCGCCACGGCCAACTCGTCATCGGTGTCGGCGCGGAACAGCGCCGCCTCGACCTGCGCGCCACTTTGCCCGTGCCACTTGCTGCCGACTTCCAGGTTGCGGCTGCGGGCCGCCGAGAGATCCAGCGCCAGCCCGGCCTGGCCATCGGCGCGATAGCCCAGCTCGTTGAAGGTGGGCGTTTCGAAGCCACGTCCGGCCGACGCGTACAGCCGCCACGCATCGCTGGCGCGGAACACCACGCCGGCCACCGGCGTGGTCGCTTCGTAGCGACGCGAACCGCTGTCGTCGGGATTCCCCGCGGTGATGTAGTGGTCGTTGGAGCGGAAACGGACGGTGCTGTGGCGCACCCCCAGCAGCAACGACCAACGCGGCGCCCACTGCCACCACGCCTGGGCGAACTGGTCCACGTTCTCGACCCGGTCGCTCTGGTCACGGCGCAGGCGGCCCTTGATGCCGACCTGATCCCCGACGAAGTTCTCGTAACCACGACGATCCTGCTGCTGACGGTCGGCATTGGCACCGATCACCACATCCAGCGGTCGACCGGCCCAGTCACCGTGCCACGCCCAGCGCGCGTCGAGACCACCATAGGCCCCGTCCAGATCGATCACCCCACCAGCGTGCAGCGGCGAGTTGAGCTGCGGCGCCGGCGGGATCGCCAGGTACTGCTCCACGCTGCGCTGGCCGGCATAGCCCATCGCACGCCAGGTCTGCGCGCCCTTGGTTCGGGTGAAGACAAGCCCGGCCTGGGCCTGGCGCACGGATTTGCGGGTGTTGTACTGGGTGGCCACCGCGGTCGCCTGACGCGGGTTCTCGCGCACCTGGGCACGGGTGAGGCCGAGCGGATCCTTTGCGTCGGGCGCATCGAAGTAGTTCAGGACCAGATCCAGCTGGCCGCCGCCGACATCCGTGCCCAAGCGGGCGTTGACCGATTCGCGCCGGGCCTGGCTGTGATCGCGCCAGCCATCGGTGCGGAAGTGGTTGGCGGCGACGTTGTAGCGGATCGGCCCCTGCATGCCACGCAGCTGGGCGCCGGCGCTGAGGGTGTTGTCGCTGCCGGTATCCAGCCGCAGGCGCCACGGGTCGCCCTCGGTGCCGTCCGCGCTCCACACCTGCACCACGCCCCCAGAGGAGTTGCCGTACAGCGCCGAGAACGGCCCGCGCAGCACCTCCACGCGCTGCGCCGAGAGCAGGCTGGCGTGGGAGAGCTGGCCCTGGCCGTCGGGCATGGTGGCCGGCACACCGTCCACCAGCACCCGCACGCCGCGCACGCCGAACGTCGAGCGCGCGCCGAAGCCACGGATCGAGAGCTGGGTGTCCTGCGCATAGTTCTGCCGATCACGGGCAACCACCCCGGGAATGCCGTTGAGGGCCTCGGCGAGCTGGGCCAGCGGCCCGGTGCGGTCCTCGTCCACCCAGACCGTGGTCAGCGAGGCCGGCAGATCGATATCGGCCACCTGCGCCACGCGCGCGGCCTGGACCTGGACCGTGGGCAGCCGCTCGATCGAGGCAGCGGGGGCGGGGGTGTTCTGGGCCTGCGCCAGCGATGGCAGCAACACGGCCGAGGCCAGCGCACAGTGACGGGCCAGCGGGGTAAGACGGAGCATGCGGGGCGGGATCCTCGGTAAATGGGCGTGCCGCACGCCATGGTACGGAAGGTGACGTGACGACGGCCTCGGCGCCCTCGGCGGGGCTTTGTTACGATGGGTCGGATTTGGCTGATTCTGCCGCCAAATCCGCGTCGCGCCACCCTCCCCCTTCCGTCATCCGAATGAGTACCGCCGTGTCCTTCTTTGCAAATGTGGAACTGGTCCCAGGCGACCCGATCCTGGGCCTGACCGAGGCTTACAACGCCGACAGCCGCCCGATCAAGGTCAACCTGGGCGTGGGCATCTATTACGACGAGAGCGGCCGCATCCCGCTGCTCCGCGCCGTGAACACGATCGAACAGCAGCTGGCCACTGACGCCAAACCGCGCGGCTACCTGCCGATCGACGGCCTGCCGGCCTACACCCAGGCCACCCGCGAGCTGGTCTTCGGCAAGGACTCGCCGCTGCTGGCCGCCGGCCGCGTGGCCACCTCGCAGACCATCGGCGGCAGCGGTGCGCTGCGCGTCGGCGCGGACCTGCTGCACAAGCTGCTGCCGCACGCCACCATCGCGATCAGCAACCCGAGCTGGGAAAACCATCGCGCGGTGTTCGGCGCGGCCGGCTTCGACGTGGTCGATTACACCTACTTCGATGCCGCCACCCATGGCGTGGACTTCGACGGCATGCTGGCCGACCTCGGCAAGCTGCAGCCGGGCACCGTGGTGCTGCTGCACGCGTGCTGCCACAACCCGACCGGTGCCGACCTGACCGTCGCGCAGTGGAAGCAGGTGGCCGAGCTGCTGAAGGATCGCCAGCTGTTCCCGTTCATCGACATGGCCTACCAGGGCTTCGACAAGGGCATCAGCGAAGATGGCGCCGCCGTGCGCATCATCGCCGAGGCCGGCATCGACAGCTTCGTGGTCGCCAACTCGTACTCCAAGTCGTTCTCGCTGTATGGCGAGCGCATTGGCGCGCTGTCGGTGGTCGCCCCGGACGCGAACGCGGCCAAGGCCGTGCAGTCGCAGGTCAAGCGCATCATCCGCACGATCTACTCCAGCCCGTCCAACCACGGCGCTGCGCTGGTGGCCGGTGTGCTCAACAGCGTCGAGCTGCGCCAGGTGTGGGAAGCGGAACTGACGCAGATGCGTGAGCGTATCCACGCCCTGCGCCATGGTCTGGTGGAGAACCTGGTCGCCGCCGGCGCACCGGAGTACGCCTTCATCAACGACCAGGCCGGCATGTTCTCGTACTCGGGCCTGAGCCGCGCCCAGGTGGACCGCCTGCGTGACGAGTTCGCGATCTACGCCGTCGGCACCGGCCGCATCTGCGTGGCCGCACTCAACCAGGGCAACCTGGAGTACGTGGCCAAGGCCGTGGCGACCGTCAGCAAGGGCTGAGCTCCATTGCCCCGGTGAAGCAGAACGGCCGCCCTGCGCGGCCGTTCTGCTATGCGGTGCCGCCCGCGCCTCGTAATGGCTCCGGCGAAGGGCGACAATAGGCGCTTCCCCTCTGAAGGCCGCCTGATTCCATGTCCCAGACGTCGCTGACCCGCTATCTGATCGAAGAGCAACATGCCGGCCGCATCAACGCCGATCTGCGCCAGCTGATCGCTGTTGTCGCCCGCGCCTGCACCAGCATCTCCATCGCGGTCAGCAAGGGCGCGCTGGGCGGTGTGCTCGGCGAAGCCGGTACCGGCAACGTGCAGGGCGAAGCGCAGAAGAAGCTGGACGTGATCAGCAACGAGATTCTGCTGGAAGCCAACGCCTGGGGCGGCCACCTCGCCGCCTGCGCCTCGGAAGAAATGGATCACTGCCAGCCGGTGCCCGACACCTACCCGCGCGGTGACTTCCTGCTGCTGTTCGATCCCCTCGATGGCAGCTCCAACATCGACGTCAATGTGTCGGTCGGCACCATCTTCTCCGTGCTGCGCTGCCCGCCGGGCACCGAGCAGCCCAGCGATGCCAGCTTCCTGCAGCCGGGCACCGCGCAGGTCGCGGCCGGCTACTGCATCTACGGGCCGAGCACGCAGATGGTGCTCACCGTCGGCCACGGCACGCACGCGTTCACCCTGGACCGCGAGAAGGGCGAGTTCGTGCTGACCACGCCGGACATGCAGATCCCGGCGGACACCCAGGAATTCGCGATCAACATGTCCAACCAGCGGCATTGGGAAACCCCGATGCAGGGCTACGTGCAGGACCTGCTGGCCGGCAAGGAAGGCGCGCGCGGCAAGAACTTCAACATGCGCTGGATCGCCAGCATGGTCGCCGACGTGCATCGCATCCTGACCCGCGGCGGCATTTTCATCTACCCGTGGGACACCAAGGATCCGTCCAAGGCCGGCAAGCTGCGCCTGATGTACGAAGCCAACCCGATGGGCCTGCTGGTCGAACAGGCCGGCGGCGCCGCCACCACCGGCCGCGAGCGCATTCTCGACATCCAGCCCGATCAGCTGCACCAGCGCGTGCCGGTCTTCCTCGGCTCGCGCAATGAAGTGGAAGAAGCCACCCGTTACCACCGCGAACACGACAGCGCGGCAGGTTGATTTCCTACATAGGGCTGGCCGTCAGGTCAGCCCTGTTGATACGTGGCAACGGCGTGACATCGGCCACGGCAGCGGTCACCATCGGCCATTCGTGCCCACGGATGACCCCATGACTGCCGACGCGCCGCTCGATTTCATCGAAGTAATCCACAACGCCGTCCCCAACGAGGTCTGCGCGGCCCTGCAGGCCCAGATGCGATCCAGTGCGCAGTTGCAGCCGGGCGAAGTGGGCAGCGGTGTGTTCCCGGAACTCAAGCACAGCAAGGATCTGCGCATCAGCGGGCGGCCCGAGTGGCGGCAGGCCGAAGCGGTGCTGCAACAGGCGGTTTTCAAGGGTTTGCTGACTTATCTACGCCGTTATCCACAGGCCCTGATCTCGCCACTGATGTTGCAGATCCAGGACAGCGACGGCCAACCGCGCCGGTTGGCGGCCGAGGATTTCCCCGACATGGACGACGCCACGCTGTCCGACCTGGCCCGCACCTGCCTGCGGCCCGGCGCCATCAATCTGCAATGGTATGCGGCGGGCGAGGGCGGCTATCCATACTGGCACTGCGAGCTGTACCCACGCGATCCGGCCGGCGAAACACTGCACCGCCACCTGCTGTGGACGCTTTACCTCAACGACGATTTCGATGCGGGCGAAACCGAGTTCCTGTTCCAGGGCCGCAAGGTCGTGCCGCGCACGGGCAGCCTGTTGATCGCACCGACGGCGTTCACCCACACGCACCGGGGCAACCGGCCGCAGGGTGGGGACAAGTTCATTGCGACGAGCTGGATTCTTTTCCAGAGTGCTCAGAAATTATTTGGTGGGAACTGATCAGCGCGCCAACACCAGCAACACAGCACCGACCACCACCAGCACGGCCAACACCATCACCGTGATCAGCACATTGCGCCCGGTGCGCTTCGCCTTCGCCTTCAACCCGGCCAGCACGTCCAGATCCAGATAGAGACGATCAGCGCCCGCATCGCGGATGACGCCATTGTCGCGGTAGTACGTCAGCGGCGCATGGAGTGCAGGGTCGATGCTGTCCGCCGCGATCGCGCTCTGCGGAGACAGCGCCTGATGGCCGGTGAAGTGTGCGATCAACGCGTCGCGCTGCTGCTGCACCGCTGCGGTGATGGCGGCATTGATCGCGATGTTGGCCGCGTTCGACGCGGCCGAGGTGGCTGCCGATGACATGTGGTTCCCCTGGATATCCGATGTGGACCTCAGGCCACCGCGGCGCGGCGCCTTGCCCCGATTGTTGGTCGGGCGCGCCCCGATGTCCACCGGTGGCTGATCAGAACAACGAGCCCTGCGGTGACTCCGCCCGCGGCGGCAACGGCCGCAGGAAGCGGGTGCAGTCCAGCTTCGGCCAGTGGCTGTGCTGCGCATCGAAGCCCAGGCGCTTGCGGGCCAGC
>Ga0247813_10002462_pt1 | contig 12693 bp, 10 predicted proteins | sample UWRJL169409C1_FD_180719 | JGI IMG/M metagenome (GOLD analysis project Ga0247813, IMG submission 180719) | Plant litter microbial communities from Arlington Agricultural Research Station in Wisconsin, United States - UWRJ-L169-409C-1 | ecosystem: Environmental > Terrestrial > Plant litter >... | reverse complement strand
CGCCCGCGCCAGGCGGATCGGCGCCACCGCCCGCGCCTTCGCCCGGGCCCGCTCGGCGGCGCTCGACGAGGCCTGGGCCCGGCTGGAGCCGTTGCTGCCATGAAGCTGTCGACGCCCCGCTGGTGGTACGTCCGCGACAAGTCGCCCGGCATGGTGCGCCGGATGCTGCTGACCCCCCTGTCCTGGATCTGGGCCGCGGTGACGGCCGACCGGATCGCGAAGACGACGCCCGAGGATGTCGGCCTGCCCGTCATCTGCGTCGGCAACCTGACCGCCGGCGGCACGGGCAAGACGCCGGTGGTGCGCGAGCTGCTGCGGCTCCTGAGCGAGCAGGGCCTCAGCGCCCACGGCCTGTCGCGCGGCTACGGCGGCCGGCTCAAGGGACCGCTGAAGGTCGACCCGGCCGTGCATACCGCCGGCGACGTCGGCGACGAGCCGCTGATGCTCAGCATCGACTACCCGATCTGGATCAGCCCCGACCGGCCCGCCGGCGCCCGGGCCGCGAAGGCCGACGGCGCCCAGGTCGTGGTCATGGACGATGGCCACCAGAACCCGAGCCTGAAGAAGGGCCTGTCGCTGGTCGTGGTCGACGGCGAGACGCGGAACAACGAGTGGCCGTTCGGCGATGGCCGCGTCTTCCCCGCCGGCCCGATGCGCGAGCCGCTGGCCGTGGGCCTGGCGCGCGCCGACGCGGTCGTGCTGCTGCTGCCCAACGATCTGGACGGTCCCGATCCCGAGCTGATGGAGCTGTTCGGCGACACCCCGGTGCTGGTCGCTCGGCTCGCGCCCGCCGCCCCACCGCCCGATGGGCCGCAGGTCGGTTTCGCCGGCGTGGGCAAGCCGTGGAAGGTCGAGCGCGCGCTGGTCGCCGCAGGCTGCGACCTGAAGGACTTCGCGCCCTTCCCGGACCACGGCGGCTTCGACGAGGCGACTCTGAAGGCGCTGGTCCGCCGCGCCGAGGACTTCCACGCCGGCCTGGTCACGACCGAGAAGGACTGGGTCCGCCTGCCGCCCGACTGGCGCGCCCGCATCGCCATGTGGCCGGTGAAGGCGACCTTCGAGGACGAGAGCGAAGTGCTGGAGATGCTGGGTTCGATCTGATCTGTCTCCCTCCCCTTCATGGGGAGGGTGGACGTCGCGTAGCGACGGACGGGTGGGGCTATGCAGCCACCGCCGTGCCCCACCCTGGCCTGCTGCGCAGGCCTGTCCCTCCCCATGAAGGGGAGGGATGAAGTCATGCTTGACCCTCGCGCCATCCCGCGCAAAACCCCCACCTCATGAACATCCTCCTCGTCGGATCGGGCGGGCGCGAACATGCGCTGGCCTGGAAGATCGCCCAGTCGCCGCTGCTGACGCGGCTCGTCGCGGCGCCCGGGAACCCCGGCATCGCCAACGTCTGCGACACGCGGGCGGTCAAGGCGACCGACGTCGACGGGCTGGTGGCGCTGGCGACCGAGATCGCCGCCGACCTGGTGGTGGTCGGGCCGGAATCGGCGCTGGAGGTCGGCCTCGCCGACCGGCTGGCCGAGCTCGGCATCCCCTGTTTCGGACCCACCGCCTCGGCGGCGCGGCTCGAGACCTCCAAGGCCTTCACCAAGGACTTCTGCGCGCGCCATAATCTGCCGACGGCCGGCTACGGCGTGTTCGAGACGGCCGATGCCGCCGCCACCTTCCTCGATACGCTGACCGCCCCGTTCGTGATCAAGGCCGACGGCCTGGCCGCCGGCAAGGGCGTGGTCATCGCCGCCGACCGGGCCGAGGCCGACGCCGCCGTCGTCGACATGCTCGGCGGCCGCTTCGGCGCCGCCGGCGCGCGGGTCGTGATCGAGGAGTTCATGCACGGCGAGGAGGCCTCGTTCTTCGTGCTCTGCGACGGCGAGACGGCGATCCCGTTCGGCTTCGCCCAGGACCACAAGCGCGCCTACGACGGCGACGAGGGCCCCAACACCGGCGGCATGGGCACCTACAGCCCCGCGCCGGTGCTGACCGAGGCGCTCGCCAGACATGCCTTCGACCAGGCCGTGCTGCCGGCGGTCCAGGGTATGGCGGCCGAGGGCAATCCCTATCGCGGCGTGCTCTACGCCGGGCTGATGCTGACCGACGAAGGTCCCAAGCTGGTCGAGTTCAACGCCCGCTTCGGCGACCCCGAATGCCAGGTGCTGATGCTGCGGCTGGCCAGCGACATCGTCCCCTACCTCAAGGCCTCGGCCGAGGGCGCGCTGGCCTCGATGCCGGCGCCCGAATGGCGCGAGGAGAGCGCCCTGTGCGTGGTCTACGCCGCCGAGGGCTATCCGGACGCCCCGGTCGGCGGCGCGGTGATCCTGGGCGCCGACTCGGACTTCGGCGGCGAGGCGGTGGTGTTCCATGCAGGCACGTCGCGCGACGCCGACGGCACGCTGCGGTCCTCCGGCGGCCGGGTGCTGAACATCTGCGCCCTCGGCGCGACGCTGCACGAGGCCCGCGACATCGCCTACGCCGCCATCGGCGCGATCGACTTCCCGGGCGGCTTCTATCGCTCGGACATCGGCTGGCGAGCGCTGTAGGCTTCGCTCTTCCTCCCCATGAATGGGCCCAAAGGGGACAGTTTAAGGTGTCCCTTGGGACATCTTAAACTGTCCCCTCAGCCTGCCGCCCTGCGGTCGAAAAGCGAGACTCTGGAGACCTATACTCCGGAGACAAAGCGAGACATTCGGCCCCAATCGGCCCCTTTAACGCCGATCGGTAAAGCCAGTGAACTCCGCCCTGCTCCAAGGGGTCGCATACTGGCGAGATGGCAGAGCGCGAACATCGCGGCCGCCGTCCCGTATGCCCTTGTGGCGAGCGGGTCCGGCGCCAACCGGGGGGACAGTTCAAGATGTCCCAAGGGACACCTTGAACTGTCCCCGACGCTGTGCCCGGCATTCCCTGTCCCCGCATTCCGCCGGGCTATGGACCCGAGGCGCCGGGAAGCGAGACTCCTTCCCCTTCCGTCATCCTTGCGCGGGCCGCGCCGATCCCTAAACTCCGGCCAACTTCAAACAAGCGTACGAACGAATGGGGAAACGCTGATGGCCGACGCCGCGCCGACCGCACAGGACCTCAACTCCGGCACCAAGCCCGTCGATGAGCGGCACGCCATCGACGAGGTGAAGCTGAACGCCTGGCTGCAGGCCAATGTGAAGGGCTTCGAGGGCCCGCTGGAGGTGCGCCAGTTCAAGGGCGGCCAGTCCAACCCGACCTACCAGCTGGTCACGCCGAACAAGCGCTACGTCCTGCGCCGCAAGCCGCCCGGCAAGCTGCTGCCGTCGGCCCACGCGGTCGACCGCGAGTTCAAGGTGATCTCGGCGCTCGGCTCGACCGGCTTCCCGGTGGCCCACGCCTATGCGCTCTGCACCGACGACGACGTCATCGGCACGATGTTCTACGTGATGGACAACGTCGAGGGCCGGATCCTCTGGGACCAGACCCTGCCCGACTACGCGCCGGCCGAGCGGACCGCGATCTACAAGGCCAAGATCGGCACGCTGGCGGCCCTGCACAACACCGACTACGAGGCCATCGGCCTGGGCGACTACGGTCGGCCGGGCAACTACTTCAGCCGCCAGATCGACCGCTGGATCAAGCAGTACAAGGCGTCCGAGACCGCCAGCATCCCGTCGATGAACCGGCTGATGGAGTTCCTCCCGACGACCACGCCGGGCGACGACCGGACCTCGATCGTCCACGGCGACTACCGCCTCGACAACATGGTGCTGCACCCGACCGAGCCGAAGGTCGCCGCCGTGCTGGACTGGGAGCTGTCGACGCTCGGCGATCCGCTGGCCGACTTCTCCTATCTGCTGATGCACTGGGTCATGCCCGGGACCGAGCGCGCCTCGCTGTCGAACATCGAGGACCTGACGGCCTGGGGCATCCCGACCGTCGAGCAGGCGGTCGAGCAGTATTGCGGCCTGACCGGGCGCGACGGCCTGCCCAACCTCGACTGGTACTTTGCCTACAACCTGTTCCGCCTGGCCGGCATCTGCCAGGGCATCGTCGGCCGGGTCCGCGACGGCACCGCCGCCAGCGCCCACGCCCAGACCATGGAGGCGCGCGGCCCGGCCCTGGCCGACGCCGCGCTCGTCTTCGCCAAGAAAGCGGGAGCCTGACGCCATGCACCGGGGGGTGAAACGGGGACTTATCGGCGCCGTGCTCGGCGTCCTGGCCGTGACGGCGGGGCTGAGCTTCGCCGCCCAGGCGCGCCAGACGCCGGCGGTCGCGCCGTTGACCTATGTCCAGGCCGGCCGGCTGCTGGCCGACCCGGCGACCGGCAAGGTCGAGACGTCAAGGACGCTCGTCGTCCAGGACGGCAAGGTCCTGCGCGTCGAGGACGGCTTCACCACCGCCTCGGGCGCCAGGGTCATCGACCTGCGGGACAGCTTCGTGCTGCCCGGCCTGATCGACAGCCACGTCCATCTGACCAGCGAGAACGGCCCCAACCAGCGGCTCGAACGCTTCACCAAGACCAAGTCCGACCTCGCGCTGGACGGCGCCTGGTACGCGCTGAAGACCCTGAAGGCCGGCTTCACCACCGTCGCCGACCTGGGCGGGCCGAACGAGTCGGTCTTCGCCCTGCGCGACGCCATCAAGGCCGGCCGCGTCCCGGGTCCGCGCATCATCGCCGCCGGCTCGGCGATCTCGGTCCACGGCGGTCACGGCGATCCGGCCAACGCCATGCCGGAGGATCTGGTCCATGTCTTCCGGCCGACCTCGGTCTGTTCGGGGGCCGACGACTGCCGCCGGGCGGTGCGCGAGCAGGTCCGCTCCGGCGCCGACATCATCAAGATCACCGCCACCGGCGGGGTGCTGTCGCCGACCGCGGCGGGCCTGGCCAAGCAGTTCTCGGACGAGGAACTGAAGGCGATCATCGAGGCCGCCCATTCCATGGGCCGCAAGGTCACCGCCCACGCTCACGGCAAGGACGGCATCGACGCCTTCCTGCGGGCCGGCGGCGACTCGATCGAGCACGGCACCTATATCGACGGCGAATCGATCAAGCTGCTCAAGGCGAGCGGCGCCTGGCTGGTGCCGACCCTGATGGCCGGCGACTTCGTGGTCCGCGAGGCCAGCAAGCCGGACACCTATCTGCTGCCCGCCCAGCGGGACAAGGCGCTGATCGCCGGTCCGCTGATGATCGACATGACCCGCCGCGCCTATCAGGGCGGGGTCAAGATCGCGTTCGGCACCGACACCGGAGTCTCGGCCCACGGCGACAACGCCGGCGAGTTCGCGCTGCTGGTCAAGGCCGGCTTCACGCCGCTGGACGCCATCCGCTCGGCCACGGTCTGGGCCGCCGAGCACCTGGGCCTGTCGGCCGTCGTCGGCTCGCTGGTCCCCGGCAAGCAGGCCGACCTGATCGCCGTGAAGGGCGACCCGCTGACCGACGTCACCGAGCTGACCCGCGTGCGCTTCGTGATGAAGGGCGGGGTCGTCTACCGGCAGGACTAGTGAGTGACGGGGACATGTACCGTCTTCGGTACGTGTCCCCTGCAGCTTGCTGAAGCGGATGGGGACATGCACTGGAGTGCATGTCCCCGATCGGGGCTAGCCCTCGAAGTCCAGCGAATAGCCGGCCGAGCGGACGGTACGGATCGGGTCCGCGGCCGCGGCGCCGTTCAGCGCCTTGCGCAGGCGGCCGATGTGGACGTCCACGGTGCGGGCTTCGACGTACACGTCAGAGCCCCAGACCGCGTCCAGCAGCTGCTCGCGGCTGAACACCCGGCCCGGGTGCTGCATCAGGTGGTCGAGCAGCCGGAACTCGGTCGGGCCGAGGTGGATTTCCTTGCCGTCGCGCTTCACCCGGTGGGCGACGCGGTCGATGACGATGTCGCCGGCGGTGACGCGGTCGTCGGCCAGGCCGGGCCGGATGCGGCGCATCACGGCGCGAATCCGGGCGGTCAGCTCGGTCATGGCGAACGGCTTGACCACATAGTCGTCGGCGCCGGTGTCCAGCCCGCGCACGCGGTCGCTCTCCTCGCCGCGCGCGGTGAGCATCAGGATCGGCATGTTGCGGCTCTCGGGCCGCTGGCGCAGGCGCCGGCAGACCTCGATGCCCGAGACCTTGGGCAGCATCCAGTCCAGCACGACCAGATCGGGCTGCTGCTCCTGGGCCATCAGCAGGGCCTCTTCGCCGTCGCCGGCGTGGACCACGCGATAGCCCTCCTTCTCCAGATTGTACTGAAGCAGGGTGGCGAGGGCGTCCTCGTCCTCGACGACCAGAACCGTGGGGATCATTGCGTGAGGGAATCCATCTTGGGCCGCTCGGAGACAATCTCCTGGCCCGTGATTTCGTAGTGGACGATCTCGGCGATGTTGGTGGCGTGGTCGCCGATCCGCTCGAGGTTCTTGGCCACGAACAGCAGGTGCGCGCCAGCGGTGATCGTGCGCGGATCGCCCATCATGTAGGTCAGCAGTTCGCGGAACAGGCTGTCGTAGTGCTCGTCCACCTCGGTGTCGCGGGTCCAGACGGCCACGGCGCGGTCGATCTCGGAGCCGGTGTAGGCGTCCAGGACTTCCTTGAGGCGCGAGCTGACCAGCTTCCCCATCCGCTCGATCGAGCGGGTCACCGGGCCGGCCGGCTCGGACTCGGCCAGGATCAGGGTGCGCTTGGCGATGTTCTTGGCCAGGTCGCCGCAGCGTTCCAGGTTCATGGCGATCTTCATCGCCGACATGGCCCGGCGCAGGTCGTTGGCCATCGGCTGGCGCAGCGCGATCAGGCGGATCGCGGCGCGCTCGATGTCCGCCTCGGCGGCGTCCAGCTTCTCGTCCTTGCCGGCGACGGCCTGGGCGAGGGCGACGTCACGGCGCGCGAAGGCCGTGAGGGCATCGTTGACCTGGGCCTCGGCCAGGCCGCCCATGCGGACCACCTCGGCGGCCAGCTGGTTCAGTTCTTCTTCGAAGGATTTGACGATGTGACCGTTCATGATGACGTCCTCAGCCGGTCCGACCGGTGATGTAGTCCTGGGTGCGCGGTTCGCGCGGGTTCTGGAAGATTTCTTCGGTCGAGCCGTGCTCGATCAGCTTGCCCATGTGGAAGAAGGCGGTGCGCTGCGAGACCCGGGCGGCCTGGGCCATCGAGTGGGTGACGATGACGATGCAGTACTGCTGGCGCAGGTCGTCGATCAGCTCCTCGATGCGGGCCGTGGCGATCGGGTCGAGGGCCGAGCAGGGCTCGTCCATCAGGATCACTTCGGGCTGCACCGCGATGGCGCGGGCGATGACCAGGCGCTGCTGCTGGCCGCCGGACAGGCCGGTGCCGGGCTGGTGCAGGCGGTCGGAGACCTCGCCCCACAGGCCGGCCTTCTTCAGCGAGGCCTCGACGATGCCTTCCAGCTCCGCCTTGCTCGACGACAGGCCGTGGATGCGCGGGCCGTAGGCGACGTTCTCGAAGATCGTCTTGGGGAACGGGTTGGGCTTCTGGAAGACCATCCCGACCTTGGAGCGCAGGATCACCGGGTCGACCGACTTGTCGTTGACGTTCTCGCCGTCGATCTCGATCCGGCCCTCGACGCGCGCGCCGGGGATGGTGTCGTTCATCCGGTTGATGCAGCGCAGGAAGGTCGACTTGCCGCAGCCCGACGGGCCGATGAAGGCGGTGACCGCCTTGCCGGGGATGTCGATCGACACCCCGTCAAGGGCCTGCTTCTCACCATAGAAGACGTTCACGTCCCGGACGGTGATCTTGGTGGGATCGACGGGCGCGGCGCTCATGGCGTGCGGCGCGGCGGTCTTGATGAGGGGCGGTTGGACGGTCATTCAGATTACCACCTGCGTTCGAACCGGCGCCGCAGAATGACGGCGGCCGCGTTCATCACGATCATGAAGGCCAGCAGCACGATGATGGCTGCGGCGGTGCGTTCGTGGAAGGCGCGTTCGGACGCGTTCTCCCAGATGAAGACCTGCACGGGCAGCACGCTGGCCGAGCTGGTGAAGCCCTCGGGGATCCCGGGGTTGAAGGCGATCATGCCGATCATCAGCAGCGGCGCCGTCTCGCCCAGGGCGTGAGCCAGGGACAGGATGGTGCCGGTCATGACGCCGGGCATGGCCTGGGGCAGGACATGGTGGAACACCGTCTGGGTGCGCGAGGCGCCCACGCCCAGAGCCGCTTCGCGGATCGAGGGCGGCACGGCCTTCAGGGCCGAGCGGGTGGCGATGATGATGGTGGGCAGGGCCATTAGGGCCAGCACCACCCCGCCGGTGATCGGCGCGCCGCGGGGCATGCCCAGCCAGTTTATGAACACCGCCAGGCCGAGCAGGCCGTAGACGATCGAAGGCACCGCCGCGAGGTTGTTGATGTTGACCTCGATGATGTCGGTCCAGCGGTTCTTCGGCGCGAACTCTTCCAGCCAGACGGCGGCCAGCACGCCCATCGGCACGGCGATCAGGGCGGTGACGATCAGCATCAGGGCCGAGCCGATGACCGCGCCGAGCACGCCGGCCTGTTCGGGCTCGGTGGAGTCGCCGTGGGTGAAGAAGGCGACGTTGAAGCCGCCCGTGACGGCGCCGTCCTTCTTCAGGCGGTCCAGCCAGTCGAGCTGGCGGTTGTTCAGCTTGCGGTCGCTCTCCGGCGTCGCGCGCTTCAGCTCGCCTTTATAATAGAGGTCGGCATCGGCCTTCATCGGGCCGGTGACGCTGACGGTCTTGCCGATCAGCGACTTGTCGGCCTTCAGGCGGTTGAGCAGCTGGAAGCCCAGGTCGCGGCTGACCAGGTCCATGGCCTCACCGGAATTGGTCCCGTACTCGTCCTCGGTCTCGCCCATCTTCTTCAGCAGGGCCAGACCGATCATGTAGTCGTAGTTGACGCCTTCCAGCGCGGCCGGATCGACCTTCGCGGGGTCCAGATAGACCTGCAGCGTCACCGTGTTGGTGGTGAAGGTGCCGATGCCCTGGATCACGATGCGGCCGATCAGCAGCACCAGGAAGGACAGGGCGATGATGATCGCCAGGCGGCCGTAGGTCTTGAACCGGGCCTCGGAGGCGTAGCGTTTCTTCAGGCGTTCCTGGGTCAGGCGGGCCTGGGTGGGGGCGGCGTCAGTCATATTGTTCGCGGTACTTCCGCACGATGCCCAGAGCGAAGATGTTCAGGGCGAGGGTGACGACGAAGAGGGTGAGGCCCAGACCGAAGGCCGCCAGCGTCTTGGGGCTGTCGAACTCCTGGTCGCCGGTCAGCAGGGTGACGATCTGCACGGTGACGGTGGTGACGGTCTCGAGCGGGTTGGCGGTCAGCTTGGCCTGCAGGCCGGCCGCCATGGTCACGATCATGGTCTCGCCTATGGCCCGTGACACGGCCAGCAGCAGGGCGGCGACGACGCCGGGCAGGGCGCCGGGCAGGATGACCCGCTTCACCGTCTCGGACTTGGTCGCGCCCATGGCGTAGCTGCCGTCGCGCAGCGTCTGGGGCACGGCGTTGATGATGTCGTCGGACAGCGAGGAGACGAACGGGATCAGCATGATCCCCATGACCACCCCGGCGGTCAGGGCCATCTGGTTCTGCACGGTCATCAGGTACTGGCCGAGTGTGTCCATCGGACCGCCGGCAAGCTGCGCGCCGACCCAGTTGAAGAAGGCGCGGAAGGTCGGTCCGACGGTCAGGGCGGCGAAGAAGCCGTAGACCACGGTGGGCACGCCGGCGAGGATCTCGAGCAGCGGCTTGACCACCGAGCGGGTCGTGCGCCCGGCGTACTCAGACAGGTAGATAGCCGAGAACAGGCCGACCGGTGCGGCGACCGCCATGGCGATCAGCATGACCAGGAAGGTGCCGGCGAACAGCGGCACCGCGCCGAAGGCGCCCTCGGCGGCGACCTGGTCGCTGCGCATGGCGATCTGCGGGTTCCACTCGGTCCCGAACAGGAAGGCGGCCGGCGACACGGCGTGGAAGAAGCGCAGGCTCTCCCAGACCAGCGACAGCACGATGCCGAGCGTGGTCATGACGGCGAGCGTCGAGCAGAGGATCAGCAGTACGCCGGTCCAGCCCTCGACCCGGTTTCGGGCGCGGAAGTCCCTGGACAGGCGGGGGAAGGCGAGCAGGAAGCCGCACAGGGCCAGCACGCCGGCCAGGGCCAGGGTGACCACCAGGCCGATGACGTTCAGGCGGCGGGCTTCGGCGGCCTTCTCGGTGAGAGCGGCCTTGGCCGGACCTTCCCAGGTCACCTCGCTGGTGGTGACGCCGGCGGCGAGCGCGTGGGCGTCGCTCCAGAACACTTCCTGGCGCTCACCGGGCAGCTGGGCGACGGCGGCGGGGACGTCGGCGCGCAGGGCGGCGTCCTCAAGGCGTCCGCCGAACAGGGCGAAGGCGATCAGGATCAGGGCGGCGGGCGCGCCGGCCCAGAGGGCGACCCAGGTCCCGTGGTAGCCGGGCAGGGAGTGGAGGCTGACGGACGAGCCGCCCGCCAGCGCCACGGCGCGGCGGCGGCCCATGAAGTAGACGCCGCCGGAGAAGGCGACGAGCAGGGCCAAGGCGATCAGTACGGTCATCGCAAATCCGGTAGCGGCGGCGGGAACGAGCGCTCTGTGCCCGCTCGATGCTGCCCCTATGCGACACTTCTACGACAGTTTGACGACAGCCTCCGGCTCGGGCGTCGCGACGATCGCCGGCGGGTCGCAAAGCGGCAGCCAGACCGAGAAAGTCGAGCCCTGGCCCGTGCGGGTCTCGGCCGCCAGGCCGCCGCGGTGGCGGTTGACGATGTGCTTGACGATCGCCAGGCCCAGGCCCGTGCCGGTCTTGTCGCCGCTCTTCTGGCCCTCGACCCGGTAGAAGCGTTCGGTCAGCCGGGGCAGGGCGTCGCGCGGCATGCCCGGGCCCTGGTCGCTGACCCGCAGCAGGGCGTAGGTCTCCTCGGCCCTGTGCTCGGGCGTCAGTAGCGACATCCGCGCCGCCTCCGGATCGCGCGGCGGCGGGGCGTCGCCGGTGATCGGGCCGCCCAGCTCGATGCTGATGACTCCGCCCGCCGGCGTGTACTTCACGGCGTTGTCGACCAGGTTCTGGACCACCTGGATGATCTGGTCGCGATCGCCCTCGACCAGCACCGAGTCGCGAGCCGGGGTCTTCCAGTCGAAGCTGACGCCCTTGGCCTTGACCACCGGCATCAGGGCGTCGGTCACATCGGTGACCGCGCAGGCCAGGTCGACCCGGCCGTGCGGCGCGATGTGCTCGTTCAGCTCGATCCGCGACAGGCTCATCAGGTCGTCGATCAGCCGCGCCATCCGCTCGGCCTGGGTCTGCATGATGCCGAGGAACTTGTCCCGGGCGGCCACGTCGTCGCGGGCGGGGCCGCGCAGGGTCTCGATGAAGCCGGACAGCGAGGCCAACGGGGTGCGCAGCTCGTGGCTGGCGTTGGCCAGGAAGTCGGCGCGCATCCGCTCGGCCCGGCGCAGGTCGGTCTGGTCGTGCAGCACCAGCAGCGCCAGCGCCGAGCCCCAGGGCGTCTTGCCGAGCGGGCGGGAGATGGCGGTCCAGGTCCGGTCCTGGGCGCCGCCGGTCTCGAAGGCGGCGAACCCGGCCACCTCGCCGAACAGCGCCTCGTCGACGAGTTCGATGACCTGCGGATTGCGGATGACGTTGATCAGCCGGGCGTCGGGACGGTAGGCGCGGAACAGCTCGCGGGCGGCCGAGTTGGCGAACAGCAGCCGGTGGCCGGTGACCTCGTAGGGCTCGCCCGCCTCGATCACCATGACCGGATCGGCCAAGTCCTCGAGAATCGCGGCGAACGGAATCGGCGCCACGGGCGGGGCGGCCTGCTCCAGCGGCGCGGGGGCCGGGGGAGCGGCCTTCCGCCGCGCCAGGAAGACGCCCAGGCCGCCGATCGCCAACGCGGAAATCACGGCCGGCCCGGCCTGGGCTTGGCCAAGCACGGCAAGGGCTACAGGCGCGGCCGCGCCCGCGGCGGCGGCCAGAAGCGTGGGGCGAGACAGTCGGACGGCGCCGTCTGACGGCATGGCGGGAAAGCCTCGATTCGGAATATTCGTCCGGCTATGGTGCATTGGAGATATGGCGCCCTTGTGAGCCTTGCGATAGACGAGGCAGGGTTCCTGAGGATGGTTCATGACGGCCGACGCAATTTCGCCGCATCGACAGGGGACGAACGTGTCGCCGTTAAGGGTCCGGGGTTTTCAGTTCATGTTCCGCAAGCGTTTGGTCGCCACTGTCGCCGCCGCACCGCTCCTGGTGTTCGCCTCCGGGGCGTTCGCCGAGACGACGATCACCGATACCCGCACGTCGGGCGTGTCGACCGCGACGATCAACAGCGGCGCGGCTGACGACATCCGCATCACCAGCGCCGGCAAGGTGAAGCCGACCACCGGCGGAACCGCCGGGGCGGTCGTCGGCGCGGTCACCATCAACAGCAACAACGACGTCATCAACGAAGGCGAGATCTCGGCGAAGGACGTCGACCATATCGCCGGGATCAAGGTCAACGCCGGCGTGACCGGCGACGTGACCAACAAGCTGACGATCTCGCTGACCGACAGTTTCGAAGGGACCGACACCGACAAGGACGGCGACATCGACGGCAAGTTCGCGACGGGCACGGGGCGCACCGGCATCCTGGTCGACGGCGCGATGACCGGCAACGTCATCAACGACAGCACCGGTTCGATCACCGTCGAAGGCAACGAGTCCTACGGCATTCGCGTCAAGGGGCCGCTGACCGGCAACCTCATCAACCGCAGCACCAT
>Ga0247813_10002461_pt1 | contig 12694 bp, 9 predicted proteins | sample UWRJL169409C1_FD_180719 | JGI IMG/M metagenome (GOLD analysis project Ga0247813, IMG submission 180719) | Plant litter microbial communities from Arlington Agricultural Research Station in Wisconsin, United States - UWRJ-L169-409C-1 | ecosystem: Environmental > Terrestrial > Plant litter >... | reverse complement strand
ATGGTGGCATTGGGGGCCAGGAACGGTTCGGCCTGGATGAGGTTCTCGCGCAGGGACTGGCTCGGCACCGACACGAAGACGTGCTCGGCGCCGGCCAGGGCCAGGTCGAGCCTTGAGGTGGCTCGCAGGCCCACCGGCAGGTTGATGCCGGGCAGGTAGTCGCTGTTGCGGCGCCCCTCGGTGATCTCCCTGGCCAGTTCGGGGCGGCGGGCCCAGAGGACCACATCCGCTCCCCCGTCGGTGAGGATCTTCGCGAACGTGGTGCCCCAGCTTCCAGCGCCGAGAACGGCGACTCGGGTACCTGGCTGGACTCTAGGCTTCAAAACGGCCGGTCTCTTTCTGGTCGTGCTCAGAGGGGTTCCAGCGTGTGGCCGGTGCGGTCTCCTGGCGCAGGTCCTCGAGCAGGGCGGTGATGGCATCCATCACCACGGCGGTCGCCTCGTTCAGCGTGGCCGTGTCAAGGTTGCGGCCGCGGAACGCGGCCAGGTCGATCGGGTCGCCGATCTTCACCAGGATGGTCTTGCGGGGGAACAGGTGCAGCTTCTTGGAGTACCGCTCCATGAGTTGCTGGGTGCCCCAGTGCGCCGCGGGAACGATGGGGATGCCCTGCTCGAGGGCGATGCGCACGGCGCCGCTCTTGCCCCGCATGGGCCACAGCCCGGGGTCGCGGGTGAGTGACCCTTCCGGGTAGACCACGACCATCTGGCCGCGTTCCACGAGCCGCCGAGCGGCCTTGACGGGTTCGCTGCCGCGCACCGAACCGCCGCGTTGCACGGGGATCTGACCGGACTTGGTGAGCAGCCAGCCGGCGACGGGCAGCTTGAACAGCGACGCCTTGGCCAGGAACCGCGGCAGCCGGCCGAGTTTCCAGCTGACCATGCCCATCACGATCGGGTCGATCTCGCTGTAGTGGTTGGGCGAGAAAACGAACGCGCCCTCCCGCGGGAACTTGTGCCCGTCGGTGATCTTGTAGCGGGCCGCCAGGTTCATCAGCGGCACCACCAGCACGGCCAGCAGCCAGAAGATCGAGGGTTTGCTCTTCTCGGAGCGAACCCGGCGGCTGGTCGTCACCGGCGACGACGGAGTCGGGGTGTCTGGCGGGGTTGACTCTGGCACGTTTGCATCTGGCACAGTGCCATTATCCTGCGAGATCGAAGTCAGCTCCCAATAGGCGCAGCTTGGTGATGAAGTTCTCGTACCCGCGGCTGATGATTCCCACGTTGCTGACGGTGGAGGTGCCTTCGGCTGTGAGGGCCGCGATCAGGTGGCTGAACCCGCCGCGGAGGTCGGGGACCTCGATGTCGGCGCCGACGAGCTTGGTGGGCCCGGCGATGACGGCGGAGTGGTTGAAGTTGCGCTGACCGAACCGGCACGGGTGCCCGCCGAGGCATTCGCGGTGGATCTGGATGGTGGCACCCATCTCGACGAGAGCGTCGACGAAGCCGAAGCGCTGTTCGTAGACGGTTTCGTGCACGATCGACACGCCGTGGGCGTGGGTGAGCGCGATCACGAGCGGCTGCTGCCAGTCGGTCATGAAGCCGGGGTGGACATCCGTCTCGATGATGACGGGCTTGAGGTCGCCGCCCGGGTGGTAGAACCGGATGCCGTCGTCGTGGATGTCGAAGGCGCCGCCGACCTTGCGGAAGACGTTGAGGAAGGTGAGCATTTCGGCCTGTTTGGCGCCGCCGACGAAGATGTCACCGTCGGTGGCCAGCGCGGCCGCGGCCCAGCTGGCGGCCTCGTTGCGGTCGAACAGCGCGCGGTGCTGGTAGCCCTGCAGGCTGTCGACGCCCTCGATGCGGATGACGCGGTCGGTGTCGACCGTGATGATGGCGCCCATCTTCTGCAGGATGTTGATCAGGTCCATGATCTCGGGCTCGATCGCGGCGTTCTTCAGCTCGGTGATGCCCTCGGCACGCACCGCGGTGAGCAGCACCTGCTCGGTGGCGCCGACGCTCGGGTAGGGCAGTTCCACCTTGGTGCCCTTGAGGCCGTTCGGCGCGGACATGCGGATGCCGTTGGGCTGCTTCTCGACGACGGCGCCGAACTGGCGCAGCACCTCGAGGTGGTAGTCGATCGGGCGGTCGCCGATGCGGCAGCCGCCGAGGTCGGGGATGAAGGCTTCGCCGAGGCGGTGCAGCAACGGGCCGCAGAACAGGATCGGGATACGCGACGAACCGGCGTGGGCGTCGATGTCGGCGTAGTGCGCGCTCTCCACGTCTACCGGGTCGAGGAGCAGGCTGCCGGGCTCATCGCCCTCCGTCACCTTGACGCCGTGGGCCTCGAGCAGGCCGCGCACGATGCGCACGTCACTGATGTTCGGCACGTCGCGCAGGATGCTGGGCGTCTCACCGAGGAGGGCGGCGACCATGGCCTTGGTGACCAGGTTCTTGGCGCCCTTGACCTCGATGCGGCCGATCAGCGGGCGTCCACCGCGGATGGTGATCTTGTCGCCGACCAGGCCCACATTGGCTCCATGGCTCTGGGCGTTTCCGCGCTCAGAGAGTTCTTGAACATTCTCACGGACCTGATTGTTTTCGCCGACGATGATCACAAATTTACCTGCCTTGCGGGGAGAGTGCGGGGGCGCCAAGGCTCCCGCTGGGATTCGAATTCTGCGATTCGCGCTTCGTCGCGCAAGGTGAGGCCGATGTCGTCGAGGCCTTCAAGCAGTCGCCATCTAGTGTATTCGTCGACCTCGAATGAGACTGTGAGGTCCCCGACACTGGCAGTGTAGGCAACCAGATCCACGGTGAGTTCTATTCCCGGGGTCGCCTCGAGGGTGGCCCAAAGGCTCTCCGCGTCGTCCTCGCTGATTTGCGCTGCGAGCAGGCCTTGCTTGCCGGCGTTGCCGCGGAAGATATCGCCGAAGCGGGGGCTGAGCACGACATCGAAACCGAAGTCGCGCAGCGCCCAGACGGCGTGTTCGCGGGAGGACCCGGTGCCGAAGTCCGCGCCGGCCACGAGCACCTTGGGGCTCCGGTAGGCGGCCTGGTTGAGAATGAACTCAGGATCCTGGCGCCAGCCGTAGAACAGGGCGTCCTCGAAGCCGGTCTTGGTGACGCGCTTGAGGAAGACGGCCGGGATGATCTGGTCGGTGTCGACGTTTGAACGGCGCAGCGGCACGGCGACCCCGGTGACGGTGGTGAATTTCTGCATGATCGGCCCTCCTACAGGCTTGCCGGAACGAGGCCGGCCGGCACGATGCCGTCCTGCACGAGGTCCCACGGGCTGGACAGAGTGCCGCGGATGGCGGTGGCCGCCGCGACGAGCGGCGACACCAGGTGGGTGCGTCCGCCCTTGCCCTGCCGGCCCTCGAAGTTGCGGTTGCTGGTGGACGCGCAGCGCTCCCCCGGGGCGAGCTGGTCGGGGTTCATGCCCAGGCACATCGAGCAGCCGGCGAAGCGCCATTCGGCGCCGAAGTCGGTGAAGATCTTGTCGAGACCCTCGGCCTCCGCTTCGATCCGCACGCGGGCGGAGCCGGGAACCACGAGCATCCGCACGCCGTCGGCGATGGACTTGCCCTTGATGATCTCGGCCGCGGCGCGCAGGTCTTCGACCCGGCTGTTGGTGCAGGAGCCCAGGAACACGGTGTCGACGTGGATGTCCTTCATCGCGGTTCCGGCGGCCAGGTCCATGTATTCGAGGGCGCGTTCGGCGGCGCTGCGCTCGTTGGCGTCGTCGATCTCGGCCGGGTTGGGCACGGTGTCGCTGAGCGAGACGCCCTGGCCGGGGTTGGTGCCCCAGGTGACGAACGGTTCGAGGGTGTTCGCGTCGAGGATGACCTCGGCGTCGAAGGTGGCGCCGTCGTCGGTGGCCAGGGTGTCCCAGTACTCCACGGCGGCATCCCAGTCGTCGCCGGCCGGCGCGTGGGCCCGGCCCTTGAGGTAGGCGTAGGTGGTGGCGTCGGGGGCCACCATGCCGGCACGGGCGCCGGCTTCGATCGACATGTTGCAGATCGTCATGCGGCCCTCCATGGAGAGGGCGCGGATGGCGCTGCCGCGGTACTCGAGCACGTAGCCCTGGCCGCCACCGGTGCCGATCTTGGCGATCACGGCGAGGATGATGTCCTTGGCCGTGACGCCGGGGCGCAGGGAACCGTCGACGGTGATGGCCATGGTCTTGAACGGCTTGAGCGGCAGTGTCTGGGTGGCCATGACGTGCTCCACCTCGCTCGTGCCGATGCCCAGCGCCATGGCACCGAAGGCGCCGTGGGTGGAGGTGTGCGAGTCGCCGCAGACCACGGTGATACCGGGCTGGGTGAGGCCCAGCTGCGGGCCCACCACGTGCACGATGCCCTGCTCGATGTCACCCAGCGAGTGCAGGCGCACCCCGAACTCGGCGCAGTTCTTGCGCAACGTCTCGATCTGGGTGCGGCTGGTGAGATCGGCGATGGGCCGGTCGATCGCCAGGGTCGGGGTGTTGTGGTCCTCGGTCGCGATCGTCAGGTCGGGCCGGCGCACAGGGCGCCCGGCCAGCCGGAGGCCGTCGAAGGCCTGCGGGCTGGTGACCTCGTGCACGAGGTGCAGGTCGATGTAGATGAGGTCGGGAGTACCGTTCTCGCCTTTGGCCACCAGGTGTTTGTCCCAGACCTTCTCGGCCAGGGTGCGCGGACGGGTGTCCACGATTGCTGCAGTTGTCATGTTCGTGCGTCTTCCTCGGGAAAAGTGGTCAGCCAACGACAAACTCCGCGACGAGTGAGGCCTTCAGGTACGGGACTCGTCGCGGCACAGAAGAAGAAGTCGACGTGGCAGCACACCTCAGGCTAACACTGAGAACGGGATGCGTCAGGCACGGTTTCGCTTACGGACGCACCGTGGCCGGCCGGCGGAGTTGGTCCTATGGTGTGCGCATGACGACAGTGGCGGCTCCACAGAAGACCGGCCGGGTGCTGGTGGTGATCCTGCTGGCGCAGTTCATCATCGTCGTCGACTCCACCTTCATGAACGTCTCGATCTCCACCCTGGTGGCAGACTTCGACACCACCGTCACCGGGATCCAGAACGCCATCACCCTGTACACCCTCGTGATGGCCGCGTTCATGATCGCCGGGGCGAAGGTCGGCGACATCATCGGCCGCAAGCGCGCATTCGTGATCGGGTTGTGCGTCTACTCGGTGGGCACCACCGTCACCGCCCTCTCCCCTACGCTGGGCGTGTTCATCCTGGGCTGGTCGGTGCTGGAGGGACTCGGCTCCGCGATGATGCTGCCGGCCATGATGTCGTTGATCGTGTCGAACTTCGCGGCCGGGCCGGCGCGCGCTCAGGCCTACGCCGGGTTCGCGGCCATCGCCGGAATCGCCGCCGGTATCGGGCCGATCATCGGCGGCCTGTTCACCTCGTACCTGTCCTGGCGGCTCGCCTTCGCCAGCGAGTTGCTTGTGGCTCTGTTCATTTTCAGCCAACTGAAGATCATCGCGGATGCCCCGTACCGCGGCCGCAAACAGCGTTTCGACGTGCCCGGGTTCCTGCTCAGTGCCGCCGGGCTGATCATCGTGGTGCTCGGAATCGTCCTGGCCTCCGCCTACGGCCTCGTCACCACCCGTACCGATGTGGTGGTGCTGGGCCAGGTGGTGCTCACCGCCGGCCAGGTGTCGCCCACCGTCATCCTGGTGGTGCTCGGCCTGCTGCTGCTGATCGGGTTCGTGCTGGTGGAGCGACGCCGCTACCGCCGCGACAAAGACACGCTGCTCGACCTGGAGCTGTTCGGTATCCGCGCGGTCTCTGCGGGTACGGCGGTGCAGCTGCTGCAGTACGTGGTTCTGACCGGGGTGATCTTCGCGGTGTCGCTCTACGTGCAAATGGAGTTGGCCTACTCGGCGATCCAGAGCGGCCTCACGGTACTGCCGCTCTCGCTGGCGGTGCTGCTCGCCGCTGCCGTGAGCGGCAGGGTCTTCAGCAAACGATTCCGGCCGCGCAGTGTCATCCTCACCGGATTCGTGATCATCGTTCTGGGGGCGCTGGCGATGGGCCTGTTGGCTCGGGATGCGACCAGCGGCGCCGAATTCATCGTCGGCCTGGCCCTGATCGGGTTCGGTGCCGGCACCATCGTGTCGCAGAACCAGAACCTGATCATGTCGTCGGTCGCCGCGCAGCGCTCCAACGAGACCTCTGGGGTGATCAACACCGCCCAGAACATCGGGGCATCCCTCGGCACCTCCCTGGCCGGCGCGCTGATCCTGTCGGTCTTCGTGCTGACCGCCACCACGCTGATCGACGACAGCCCGGCCTTCTCCACGGCAGAGCAATCCCAGCTCAGCCAGGCCGTCACCGACAAGGCCCAGATCGTGAGTGATGCCCAACTCGGTGACGCTGTCGCCGACTACCCCGCCGAGCAGCAGGATGCCGCGATCGGGATCAATGCCGAGGCCAGGCAGACCGCCCTGACGGTGGTCTACGCCGGGCTGGCCCTGGCCGGCCTGCTGGGTCTCATCGTCGCCACGCGGCTGCCGAAGACGGCACCGTTGTCGCGCGCCCCGGCATCGACAGCGGGCGGCAGCAGCGCCGGCCCGGGCGCCGACGCGGCGCCGGCGTAGCCACTCGGCGTCAGGCCCGGGACACGTCCACGGTGAATTCGCCCAGCGCCAGGCTCTGCCTGTCGGTCAGTGCGGCGCGGATGCCGGGATCGAGCGGGGTGCGTTCGCCGTGGGCGTCGACGAGGCTGACCCCGTTGGTGGAGTGCAGATCGGTGATCCACAACACCCCGTCGATCAGCTCGATGAGGGCGTGCGACTTCGACACGGATCGGGCCGGGTCCTGCACGCTGACCATGGTGGCGGCCCGACGGGTGACGGGAGCCGGGTCCCGGCCGAGCACGATGGAGCCCGTGACCGGAACCGATTGGCCGTCGGCGAGCACAAGCAGCCAGCCCGTGCCCACGGTCGTAGCCTCTGCGGCACGCACAGCGGCCGGCACGACGTCGATCATGACGGTGCCGGGCAGGGCGGAACCGGGCAGCGCGACGGCGTCCGGCAGCACGGGCTCCGGCGGCGCGGCGGGCGCAGCCGCCGGCGCCCGCGGCGGTGCTCCCAACGGCGTCGCCACGAAGGCCGGGATCGACAGCGCGGCGACCGTCGGCGCCGGCCCGGTCGGCGGCGCCGCGGCGTTGCCGTCTGCGGCGCTGTCGTCCGCGCTGGTGTCCGCGTGCGGGGCCGCGCTCACCGATACCGGCGGGATGACCTCCAGCGGCTTCGGATGCGGCACGCGGGCGGTCGCCTCGTCGTCAGACTCCCGCGGCGCGAACAGCCCCGGTGGGGGAACGATGAAATCCGGATTTTCCACGATGCCACCCTACCGGCGACCGGTGCCGGAGCCGCGGCTGCCGCGCACGTTGACCTGGCTCCAGTCCCGCTTGGACCGCAGGCGGAACCGCGCGAAGATCCGCCGCAATCGCCCGGCCGACTTTCCTGCGGTGGCCAGGGAGGCCATGGCCGCCGTCCAGTTGCTCTCCACGACGTCGTCCTCGATCTGTTGGCCGCCGAAGACGGCGCTGTCCACCGAGTCCGCCACCGGCACCAGGCGGTGCGGGGCCACGAACGCGGCGGCGTCGACAACGTCGCTCGTGCCCGCGGTATCGGCGAGCTGGGCGGCCAGCTGGGCCTCCAGGCTCACCGCCACCTGACGCCGGCTCGACGACCGGGGCACCTCGAAGCCGAGCTCGGCGAAACCGTCGGTCAGCTCTGACCAGGCGCCTGCGGCGCGCTGGTCGCCGGTCCCCCTGGTGCGCCGGCGACGACGACGACGGGACTTGAGCGCGGCGATGACCAGCAGCGGTACGCCGAGCAACACGAGCGGAATGCCGACAGAGCCGATGACGACCCAGGCCCAGCCGGGCAGCTCGAAGTCCTTGTCCTTGTCTTCGTCCTTGGTGTCGTCGATCTCGACCGCCGTGAGCAGGTCGTCGGCCTCGTTGTCCATCCGTGGCGGCTGGCGCACCTGCGGCTGCGGTTCGGTCATCGGCTTCGGGGTTTGGTCCTGCGGCACGTCGGTCTGGTCGGGGGTGGGATAGAACGGCACCCAGCCCACTCCCTCGAACGCCACTTCCACCCAGGCCGTCACATCCGTGCCCGTGATCTCGATCGCCCCGGCGCCCTCGGGAACGTCGGGTGCGAAGCCCATCACCACCCGGGCCGGGTAGTTCAGGCTGCGGGCCATCAGGGCCATGGCTGCGGCGTACTGCTCTTCGTCCCCCACCATCTGGGTGCGGGTGAAGAGCTCGTTCAGGCGATCGGCGCCGTGGCCGGCGCGGGACGGAATGCCGTCGGAGGCGAGGCCGTGGCTGAGGAAGCCCTTGGTCTTGAGCGCCTGTTCGATCGCGCGCAGGCTGTCGATGGGGGTGTCGGCAGTGCCGGCGTACTCGATCGCCTTGGCCACCACAACGTCCGGGATGTTCTGCACGGCGGGCAGCTGCACGTCGGCGACGGGAACGTTCGCGAGGTCTTCGTCCCGGTAGGTCTGCTGCAGCATGGCGCTGACGGTGTACTGGTAGCCGGATTCCACGCCGCTGGTGAGCACTGCGGTGCCGCTTTCGGCGTTGTAGCGCAGCGTTTCGCTTTCGTCCTGGCTGGCGGCGTCGTCGAAGTCCACCGTGGTCGGGTAGCCGACGCCGGGCAGCCAGACGTCTTCGTAGCCGGTGACGTCGATGGTCACTGTGCTGTCCTGGTTGCTCGTCACCAGGGACGGCTCAGGGATGGTGCGGCCGACCAGCCGGAAGGTGCCGGAGCCGCCCACCAGGCTGTCCGCCGCGGCCACGTTCCACAACTTGCCGTCATAGGCGTCCATGCTGGCCAGGCGTAGCATTTCGCCGGGCTGGAGCCCGGTCACGCTGAACAGCGGGGTGTCGGCGAGGGTCTTGGTGTACTGCCGGAAACCGGCCAGGGGGCTGGGGAACTCGAGCGGGTCGAACGGCGGCTGGATTTCTTCCCTCAGCACGTACCGGCTTTTCGGGTCGGGAGCGAGCACTCCGCCCACCAGGGCGCCGATCAGCACGGCGCCCAGTACCAGGGTTGCCGTGCCCAGGATCTTGCGGCGGAACAGCCTGGCCGCTCCCTGGGCATCCGCGCTCTCGGTCTTGGTGCGGCGCCAGCCGATCCAGACGATCGCGACGACGGCGAAGACCACACCGCGAAGGCCCGCAAAATAGGTCTTGTCGGTGCCCATCAGGATGCCGGTCAGGTAGAGCAGCACCGGACCGATCAGCAGGATGCCGGTGCGCCAGACCGTGCGCGGGCGAGTCGGCAGCCAGCGGCTGGCCAGCATGGTGCCGGCCAGGGCGATCAGCCAGGCGGCGAAGTACGGCAGCACCGGCATGTAGTACGGGGCTTCGACGGGGGTGCCGAGGGTGACGATGTCCTTCCAGCCGAAGACCGCGCCGAGGGCGAGGCCCGCCGTGGACGACACGCTCGGGAACACCCCGAGCAGAGCCTCACCGGGCATGGTGAACGGGGTGCCGAGCAAGAAGTAGGCCAGGATGCCGGCCAGCACACTGGTGACAACGCCCAACCGCAGGGAGTAGCCGAGCACGGCGATGCCGGTGCCGACGACCAGGCCGCCGAGTCCGGCGACGAGGAAGTTGTAGTCGCCGAAGGAGGTCTCCAGGCCGAGCACGCCGAGCAGCGAGAGCACGCTGAGCACCGCGACGTCGGTCCAGGCGGCGCGCGGGAACGGCCGCCAGGCGGTTCCAGGGCCGGTCGGCCGGTCGGCGCGCGGTTTCGGGGCTGGCGCCGGCCGGGCGGGCTCGCCCGAAGCGGCGGTGCGGGTGAAACGGCTCATCGGTGTACCCGTCGGAGAAGTTTGGGCAGGTCGGCGAGATCGCCGATGGTGATGACCGTGAGGCCGGACACCGTGGACAACCGGGATTGCGCCCCGGGTTCGATGCGGAACGCGAGGGTGGTGGCGTCCTTGCCGAAGAGCGTTTGCGCGGCCCGGAATTCGGTGAGGTCCATCAGGGATCCGGCAATGATCATGACCACGCTGGGCGGCGGCAGACGGCGCGTCGCGGCCCTGGCGAACTCGCGCAGGCTCGGGAAGAGCCCGGAGACGGCTTCGATGCGGGAGGTGTCGTCGAGCAACGCGACCGGGGTCGCGGTGCGCAAGCCGAGCTTCTCGGTGACGACGCTGAGGCCGGTGCCGTCCCGGATGACCTGCAGGGCCAGCGACGCCGTCACCGACACCGCCAGTTCGAACTCGTCATCGGTGGCGTAGTAGGCGGTCTCTGAGGTGTGCACGATGGTGAGCTGGGTGCGGCGGGTCTCTTCGAACTGGCGCACCATCAGCTGGCCGGTGCGCGCCGACGTGCGCCAGTGCACGTTGCGCAGGGGGTCGCCGGGCTCGTAGGCGCGCAGGGCGTGGAAGGAAATGTCGTCGCTGGTGATCTTCTTGGTGATCTCACCCTCGAGATCGCGCATCAGGCCGGCGGCGGACGACGCGATCCGGGTGGTCACGGGGTGCACGAACAGTTCGACGGCCTCGGTCCAGCGCACGGTGCGCCGCATCAGGCCGAGCTGGTCGCCGCGCACCGAGATGGCGGGGCCGGCCACGATGACCGCGCGGCGCTGGGTGGGCACGGCGAAGAGTTCGTCGTGCTCAGCGGCGGCAGCCAGGCCGGGGATGACGAATTCGGCGAGACCGGATCCCACCGGCAGTTCCATGCGGGCGGCCAACAGGGCTCGCTCGCCGGTGTTGGTGACGGTCATCTGGCCGAGCGCGCGTTCGCCGGCGACCACGCGGTGCGGGTTCAGCTGCAGGTCGACCTTGTAGGTGGCCCGGCCCACGATGAACGGCACGGCCACCAGCAGGGCGGCCAGCAGGGTCGTGGCCAGGTAGGTGAATTCCACCCAGCCGAACACGACGCTCACGATGGCGGCGCCGATGGCGCCGAGCAGCACGAGCCGGCCCGCCGGCCCGACCACCGCGAAGACGGGTCGGATGCGTCCCCACACCACGGCGACAACCTGGCTGAGCAGCCGCCAGGCGTTGGCGCCCGCCGCCCCGAGCGCGCGCCCGAGCGATCTCAGGGCATGTCTGGCCGGTGAGATTCGTGCGGGGCCACGCTCGGCGGTGCGCTTCATGCTGCGCGGAAGGCGGGAGGAGCCACCTCGACCAGGATGCGGCTGACGATGTCCTCGGCGGTGACGCCGGCGAAGTCAGCTTCGGGGTCGACCATGATGCGGTGCGCGAGCACCGGGATGGCCAGGTCGCGGATGTCGTCGGGGCTCACGAAGGTGCGGCCCTGCGAGAGCGCCCAGGTCTTGGCGGCGCGGGCCAGGGCCAGGGCTCCTCGCATGCTCACGCCGAGTGTCGAGGAGACGTCGGTGCGCGTGGCGGTGACGATCTCGTTGAGGTAGCCGAGCACTGCGGCATCCACGAACACCTCAGAGGCGAGCTGGGCCATGGTCACGACGGAACTGGAGGCGATGATGGGCGTGATGCCGGCATCCCGCGCCCGGTTCGACGAGTCCAGCAGCAGCGTGACCGCGGTGTCGTGGTCGGGGTAGCCGAGTGAGGTCTTGAACAGGAAACGGTCGAGCTGGGCTTCGGGCAGCGTGTACGTTCCGGCCTGCTCGACGGGGTTCTGGGTGGCGATCACCATGAAGGGGCTGCCGACCTCGTGGCTGATGCCGTCGACGGTGACACGGCCTTCCTCCATCACCTCGAGCAGTGCGGACTGGGTCTTCGGGCTCGCCCGGTTGATCTCGTCGGCCAGCACGATCGACGCGAAGATCGGTCCCTTGTGGAACTCGAAGACTCCCTTGCCCTGGTCGTAGATGGTGACACCGGTGACGTCGGAGGGCAGCAGGTCGGGCGTGAACTGGATGCGGGAGTGCGTGCCGTCCAGGGTGTTGGCCAGGGCCTTGGCGAGCACGGTCTTGCCGGTGCCGGGAAAGTCCTCGAGCAAAACGTGGCCGTTGGTGAGCATCGCGGCGACGACCAGGCGGATGACATGTTCCTTACCGAGGATGGCCTGCTCGACATTGCCGACGAGCTTGCCGAATGCCTCGGCGAACCAGTCTGCCTGTTCCTGTGTGACGCTCATTCGTTGGTGTCCGTTCTGTTGGTCTGTAGTCGAGTGCAAAAAAGTCGGGGTCTGGGTGTGCCGGGCGACCGGCCGGTCGACGCCATCACTGCGCATTCCATTCGGCGCCGGAGATCTCGTTGCTGTACAGCACCGCACCGTCGCTCACCCTGGTGAGCCGAACCTGGATACTGTCTCCGGCAGGCCGGCTTCCGAGGGTGTTCGTGAGCTCGATGGTGTCGGTCACTCCAAGCGTGTAGGTGCTCTCGGAGGTCGAACCGCCCGTTACCTGGGTGGTGATGCGGTAGTCACCGGGCACGTAGTCCGTATAGGCGACGTTCACGCGGTGGCAGATGCTGGAGTCGCTGCAGCCCGGAACGGAGGCCCCGGCGCCCTTGCGGATGGTCGCGGTGGGCGGGGGCGGCGGCGGAGTGGGCTGCGGGGTCGCGACGTCCGACGAGGTCCACTCCCCGCAGCCGGCCAGGTTACACGCCCTCACCCGGTACTGGTGCGGCTGGCTGATGGTGCCCGTGGCCGTCGCCGAGAGGGTGCCGCTGGTGGACCCGTTCGCGGCAGTTCCCTGGATCCACTCGTAGTCGTAACTACTCACCCCGCGCCCGCCGTCGCTGCCGGGTGCGGCCCACGTGAGGCTGAGCTCGCCGGTGCCCACGCCGGGTGCTTT
>Ga0247813_10002459_pt1 | contig 12704 bp, 12 predicted proteins | sample UWRJL169409C1_FD_180719 | JGI IMG/M metagenome (GOLD analysis project Ga0247813, IMG submission 180719) | Plant litter microbial communities from Arlington Agricultural Research Station in Wisconsin, United States - UWRJ-L169-409C-1 | ecosystem: Environmental > Terrestrial > Plant litter >... | reverse complement strand
CAAATGGCCGGGCGAGGTTTTGCGCCTTGCCATGCTGATGACGCATTACCGCGAGCCGATCGATTTTTCGATCAAGCGGCTGGAGGAGGCGGAGCGCCTGTTGGCCAAATGGCCGGCCGGAAAGCCCGGCGATGCCGCCCCGGATGCGTCCGTGCTCAACGCATTGGCGGACGATCTGAACACGGTGGCGGCGGTGCAAGCCCTGCACGCCTTGGCCTCTGCCGCCAATGCCGATCCGGCCGTGCTGCCGGTCTTTGCCGCAAGTGCCGCCTTGATGGGCGTTTTGCCGAAGGAGGCGGAGGTTGACAGTGCGGTTGCATCGGCGGTGGACGCTCTGGTGGCGATGCGGCTTGAAATGCTGAAAACCAAGAACTTTGCCGAGGCCGACAAGATCCGCGACGACCTCGCCGCCAAGGGTATCCAGCTGAAGGACGGCAAGGATGCGGCAACCGGCGAACGGGTGACCACGTGGGAGGTCAGGCGTTGAGCCCAGCCACCCCCCTCTGTCACTTCGTGACATCTCCCCCACAAGGGGTGAGATCAGGAACCCACGGCCATCGATTGCACAAACGATTTGCTCTGTCGATCATGGTGGCAAATTGGATTGATTTGCCCAGTTCCTATGTTCAAAGTGTGAGAGTTTCCGGAAGGCAAGGGGCCTGCCGCATACAATCTCCCCACTTGTGGGGGAGATGTCACGAAGTGACAGAGGGGGGTATCATGCCGCATACTGTGATCCCGCCAAAATCCCGCGCACATGCGCGCCAAATGCGCAAAAAACTGACAGATGCCGAACTCAAGCTCTGGAATGAACTGCGGGCTCACCGGCTAATGGGCATCGGTTTTCGGCGTCAGTTCCCAATCGCAGGGTATATCGCCGATTTCGCCTGCCTGACACATCGCCCGATTGTCGAACTGGATGGGTCGCAGCATGCGGTCAATGAAAATGAGGCCTATGATGCGTGGCGCACCAGCCGTCTGGAAAGCGATGGCTGGACCGTGCTTCGATTTTGGAATGATGAAGTTTTGAAGGATATCGACGGTGTTTGCGCCCATATCCTCAAGATTTTGGCGGAGGAGCATCCATGACCGTTCCCGTCCATACCGGCGGCTGCCAATGCGGTGCCGTTCGCTTTCGCGTCGAGGGCGAACTGGGAGATGCGTCCGTCTGTCATTGCCGCATGTGCCAGAAGGCGGCGGGAAATTTCTACCTGCCGCTGGTTTCGGTGCGCCAGGCAAAGCTCTCCTGGACGCGCGGCGAACCCAAACGCTTCCAGTCTTCCAATGCAGCATCCCGTGGATTTTGTAGCGATTGCGGCACGCCGCTGACCTATGAGGCGCCGGATGGCGTGGCGCTGGCGATCGCCGCCTTCGACAGGCCGGAGGGCATCGTCCCAACAATCCAGTGGGGCATCGAGGCCAAGCTGCCCTATGCCGATCATATCCCGCAATTGCCGGGCGAGGATACGATGGCCGATCAGGACGCCGTGTCGTTCCTTGCCAATCTGGTGTCCTACCAGCATCCGGATCACGATACGGCCGAATGGCCGCCGAAGGAACGCGGATGAGCATCAGCCGCATCTATACCGGCGGCTGCCAGTGCGGCGCGGTTCGCTACCGGGCGGAGGGAACGCTTGGGGATCCGCATCTGTGTCACTGCCGCATGTGCCAGAAGGCATCCGGCAATTATTTCATGCCGCTCGCAAATGCGCCGCGCGTCAATTTCAGCATCACCCGCGGTGCCCCCGGCTGGTTCCGCTCGTCGCATCTGGTGCGGCGCGGCTTTTGTTTCCTCTGCGGCACGCCGCTGTTTTACGATATGCCCGAGGCCGATTTCATCAATATCGTGCTCGGCTCGCTCGACGATCCCTATGATGTGCGGCCGCAGACCCAATCCGGCGTAGAATCACGTATGCCGTGGTTTTCGCATCTGCCGGAACTGCCGGGTACGGAGACGGACGATGGCAGTGAGCCGATCACTGAGCGGCATATCGCAATTCTCGAATCCAACCGCCAGCATCCAGACTATGACACCGAACATTGGCCACCGGAGGACTGACATGACAGAGACCACTCGAACCGGAGGCTGCCAGTGCGGTGCCGTTCGCTTCAAGATCCATGGCGAACTCGGCCGCCCGTCGATCTGCCATTGCCGCATGTGTCAGAAGGCCTTTGGCGGCTTTTTCGGGCCGCTCGTCACCGCCAAGGGCGTGACCGAATGGACGCGGGGCGAGCCCAGCTATTTCCAGTCCTCCATCAACATCGCCCGCGGTTTTTGCGCTGCCTGCGGCACGCCTTTGACCTACAAACATCCCGGCGGGCTGGAAATCGCCATCGGCGCCTTCGACGATCGCTCCGATCTTGCGCCGCAGATCCAGGTGAATTTCGCCGCCCGCAATGCCTGGGTGACGACGATCTTCGACCAGCCGGTACACGAGGATCCCAACTATTACATGCAGCAGGAGCAGATCATCTCCTTCCAGCATCCCGACCACGACACCGAGGTCTGGCCGCAATTTCCCGATGCCTGATTGAAACGCCCGCAATCCCCTGAAAGCAGACAGCATGACCGAAATTTTCCGCACGCTCTATCCTGAAATCGAGGCCTATGCCTCCGGCCATCTCGACGTTGGCGACGGCCACACGATCTACTGGGAAAAATCCGGAACACCGGGCGCAAAGCCGGCCGTCTTCCTGCATGGCGGCCCCGGCGGTACGATCTCTGCAAACCACCGCCGCCTGTTCGATCCAAAGCTCTATGACGTCACGCTGTTCGACCAGCGCGGTTGCGGCAAGTCCACCCCGCATGCGGAACTGGAAGCCAATACCACCTGGCATCTGGTTGATGATATCGAGCGGTTGCGCGAAATGGCCGGTGTGGATCAATGGCTGGTGTTCGGCGGCTCCTGGGGCTCCACATTGGCGCTCGCCTATGCGGAAAAACATCCGGAGCGTGTCTCCGAACTGGTTGTGCGCGGCATCTACACGCTGACCAAGGCCGAGCTCGACTGGTACTATCAGTTCGGCGTCTCGGAAATGTTCCCCGACAAGTGGGAGCGTTTCATCGCACCGATCCCGGAAAATGAACGCCACGAAATGATGCACGCCTATCACCGGCGGCTGACCAGCGGCGACCGGGCGACACGCGTTGCTGCCGCCATGGCCTGGAGCATCTGGGAAGGCGAGACGATCACGCTTTTGCCGGAGCCTTCGACTTCGACGCCTTTCGAGCAGGAGGAATACGCCCACGCTTTTGCCCGCATCGAAAATCATTATTTCGTCAATGCCGGCTGGCTGGACGAGGGGCAGCTGTTGCGCGATGCCCACAAGCTCCACGGCATCCCGGGCGTCATCGTCCACGGCCGATACGACATGCCATGCCCGGCAAAATATGCGTGGTCGCTGCACAAGGCCTGGCCGGAAGCGGAGTTTCACCTGATCGAAGGGGCGGGGCATGCCTATTCCGAGCCCGGCATCCTCGACCAGCTGATCCGGGCGACGGACCGGTTTGCGGGGAAGGTGTAATGACTGCGTCTGCGGCTCTTACCCCCCTCTGTCACTTCGTGACATCTCCCCCACAGGGGGGGAGATCATTCATTTCCCTTACCAGCTTTCCGGTGAGGCGAGCACAGAGCATTCGGTTAATCTCCCCCCTTGTGGGGGAGATGTCGGCGTCGCCGACAGAGGGGGGTAAGTGGCGGCAAACTCGGAGCGCACTCACATCGGAGACGCAGCAATGAGAGAACGCATCCACCTCTTCGACACCACGCTGCGCGACGGTCAGCAGACGCCGGGCATCGATTTTTCGGTCGAGGACAAGATCGCCATTGCGACGATGCTGGACGAGTTCGGCATGGACTATGTCGAAGGCGGCTATCCCGGTGCCAATCCGACCGATACCGAATTCTTCAGCAGGAAGCGCACCACCAACGCCCGCTTCGTTGCCTTCGGCATGACCAAGCGGGCCGGTGTGTCCGCTTCCAACGATCCGGGATTGACCAGCCTGTTGCAGGCGCAAAGCGATGCGATCTGTCTTGTCGCCAAGAGTTGGGACTATCACGTCCGCGTCGCGCTTGGCTGTACCAATGACGAAAACCTCGAATCGATCCAGTCCTCGGTCGAGGCTGTCGTTGCCTCCGGCAAGGAAGCGATGATCGACTGCGAGCATTTCTTCGACGGCTACAAGGCCAACCCATCCTATGCGCTGGCCTGTGCCAAAACCGCCTTTGACGCCGGTGCCCGCTGGATCGTTCTGTGCGACACCAATGGCGGCACCCAGCCGCCGGAAATCCGCGAGATCGTCACGGCGGTGATTGCCCATGGGGTGCCCGGCGCCAATCTCGGCATCCACGCGCATAATGATACGGGACAGGCGGTCGCCAATTCGCTGGCCGCCGTCGAGGCCGGCGTGCGCCAGATCCAGGGCACGTTGAACGGTATCGGCGAGCGTTGCGGCAATGCCAATCTGGTGACGCTGATCCCGACGCTGGCGCTGAAGGAAGCCTATACCAGCCGCTTCGAGACGGCCATCGATGCCGACAGGCTGCAGGAACTCACCCAGCTTTCCCACGCCTTCGACGAGCTTCTCAATCGCTCGCCGGACCATCAGATGCCCTATGTTGGCGCCTCTGCCTTCGCCACCAAGGCCGGCATCCATGCCTCGGCACTGCTGAAGGATCCGCGCACTTATGAACATGTGACGCCCGAAAGCGTCGGCAATCTGCGCAAGGTCATGGTGTCGGACCAGGGCGGCAAGGCCAATTTCATCAACGCCCTGAAGCGCCGCGGCATCATTGTTTCGAAGGATGATCCGAAGCTCGATCAGCTGATTTCCATCGTCAAGGAAAACGAGGCGACTGGCTACGCCTATGAAGGCGCCGACGCAAGCTTCGCCATCCTGGCGCAAAGAATCCTCGGCTCGGTGCCGGACTTTTTCCACGTCGAGAGTTTCCGCGTCATGGTCGAGCGCCGCTTCGATGCCAACGGCCATTTGAAGACTGTTTCGGAGGCCGTGGTGAAGGTCTCGGTCGATGGCCAAGCCACCATGTCGGTCGCCGAAGGCCACGGTCCCGTCAACGCGCTCGATCTGGCGCTGCGCAAGGATCTCGGCAAATACCAGTCGGAGATCGAGGATCTCGAACTGGTGGACTACAAGGTCCGTATCCTCAACGGCGGCACCGAAGCCATCACCCGCGTCCTCATCGAATCCGTCGATGGCACCGGCGCCCGCTGGTGGACGGTCGGCGTCTCCGACAACATCATTGACGCATCCTTCCAGGCGCTGATGGATTCGATCGTGTTCAAGCTGTTGAAGAACCGCGATCACGCAGGGTTGGCTGCGGCGGAGTAGAGTGTGATCCAGCTATGATCTGACGTGGAGGTCCCACGTCAGATGAGTCGGCAAGTTTCGCTCTGGTATCCAGCAAAAGGCCTGAAGTTGGCTCGAGGCTATCGTTGGAAACAAGAAAAGTTAGCGATTCCTAAATAGCGCAGCATATTCCCGTTGAATCCGGACATTAGTGGTTCATAGTGCAAGCCTTCCAGGCTTGCCGCTTGGACATATCAGGGAGAAGGCGCGCATGTCTGCGAATCTCGACGATATCCGCAACCAGCAACGTGAGACCTGGGACAAGTTTTCGGCCGGCTGGAAGAAATGGGACAGTTTGGTTCTGGGTTGGCTCGGTCCGTTTGGTGATGCCATGCTTCGGCACGCAAATCTCTCGGACGGCTTTCGCGTGCTGGACGTCGCCGCTGGAACCGGTGAACCGGGCCTCACGGCGGCAGCGGCAATCCCCGACGGTCATGTGATCGTAACCGATCTCTCGGAGCAGATGCTGGCCGTTGCCGCCGAAAATGCGGCCAACCGTGGACTGAAGAACTTCGAAACAAAGCTATGCGATGCGGGAGCGTTGCCTTTTGCCGATGCGGGTTTCCACGCCGTCCTATGCCGGTTTGGGTTCATGTTCTTCCCGGACATCGCGACTGCCGCCAAGGAGATGGCGCGCGTGGCAAAGCCCGGCGCGCGCATCTGCGCCGCCGTATGGAGCGCCCCTGCCAAAAATCCATGGGCGACCACCATAATGAGCACTATCGCCCGCCACGTGGAAATGCCCCCGCCACCACTTGGCTCACCCGGTTTGTTCCGCTGCGCGCCGGAAGGCATGATGGCCGAGACCTTCAAAGAGGTTGGCCTTCATGACGTCAGCGAGGAGGAGGTGTCGGCGATGATGGTGCACGATACCCCGGAGCGCTACTGGGACTTCATGACCGAGATCGCCGCGCCGGTCGTCGCTGGCTTGTCCAGGGCTGATACGCAAACCCGGGAGAAAATCCGTCGCGAAGTGTTGGAGTTGGCGCGGCAATCGGTCAGCGAAGGTAAGGTCACTCTTCGCTCGACGGCAACGATAATCGTAGGGACGCGATAGGCCAGACGTGTCTTTCCTTTGCGAAGGCTATTGCTGAACGAGGGAACTCAGCAACGACATGCCAAGGTGCTACTCACAACACCAGCCGAAACTTCGCAAACCCATCCGCGCCGTCACCCGCATCCTCGATTTTCACGCCCTTCACGTCGGCAATCAGCCCGCGTGCCTTCGGGCCGCTCTCGAACACCGCCGTTGCACCCGCCACCGGCGCAAAACTCCAGTTGCCGTCAGCGGATGGATTGATCGTGCCCTCGGCAATGATGTAGCGGACGATGACGTCACGGTTGGTATCTGGGGCGGCGAAGACGACCTTGTCGGAGGCGATCTCGGGGAATTTGCCGCCGCCGCCGGCGCGATAATTGTTGGAGGCGACAACGAATTTCTGGGCCGGGTCGATCGGCTTGCCCTCGAAGGCGAGGTTCTGGATGCGGTTGGAATCCGGGTTCACCGCTTTGCCATCGCCGTCGTATTTGGCCGGTTGCGACAGGTCGATCTGGTAAGTGACGCCGTCGATGATGTCGAAATTGTAGGAGGGGAATGCGGTGTTGATGAGCGCGACGTCCTTGGCGCCGGGGGCGACCGTGTTGAACATGCCGGCCGACATTTCCAGCCAGTTCTTCACCTGCGCCCCGGTGATGACGACGGCCTGCACGGTATTCGGATAGAGATAGAGATCGGCGACGTTCTTGATGGCGATATCACCGGTGGGCACGTCGGTATAATAATCGGCGCCGCCGCGGCCGCCTGCCTTGAAGGGGGCGGCGGCCGAAAGGACGGGCAGGTCCTTGTATTCCGTGTCTTTCAGCATGTCCTTGATATACCAGGTCTGCGCATTGGAGACGATCTGCACCGAGGGATCGTCGGCCACCAGCGCGAAATAGGAATAAAGCGGCGCCGAGGTCTTGCCGACCGGCGTGCGGACATAGGCAAGCGTCGCCTCGTGCTCGGCACTGGCGGCTGCGATGACATCGGCGCGGTCGGGCACGTCGGCAACCACCTTCTTGTCCTCCCGGTGATAGATCGGCCGGGCCTCGGTGGTGAAATCGACGATCTTCCAGCCGTTGCCGTCCCTTTCCAGCAGAAGGTCGATGAGGCCGAGATGCGAGCCCCAGAAGCCGCCCATCACGGCCGGTTTCCCGAGCAGCGTGCCCTTGACCGGATTGACGCCCTCGATGCCGTCGAAGCTCTTGGGGCCGGGGAAGACGAGATGCTGGTGGCCGGTAAAGACGGCATCGATGCCCTCGACGCCGGCGAGATAGAGCGAGGCATTTTCCATTCGGTCGCTCTGGCCCGAGCCATCGATGCCGGAATGGGAAAGCGCGATGATGATATCGGCACCGTCCTCTTTCATCACCGGAACCCAGGCCTTGGCGGCTTCGACGATATCACGCGTCTGCGCCTTGCCTTCGAGGTTCTTGATGTCCCAGAGCATGATCTGCGGCGGTACGAAGCCGATGATGCCGATCTTCAGCTCGCTTGCAGCACCCGTTCCATCGGTGATGGTTTTTTCCACGATCGTGTAGGGCTTGAAGAACAGGTCGTCGTCCTTCGGATTGGCGGCCAGCTGCCCCTTGGTCAGGTTGGCGCAGACATACGGGAAATTGGCGCCGCCCAGAACCTTGAACATATAGTCGAGGCCATAGTTGAACTCGTGATTGCCAAGCGTTCCCGCCTCGTAGCCGAGAACGTTCATCGCCTTGATGACCGGGTGGACATCGCCTTCCTTCATGCCGTGCTGATAGGCCATATAGTCGCCCATCGGGTTGCCCTGGAGGAAATCACCGTTGTCGACGAGGAAGGAATTGCCGGCCTCGGCGCGGATGGCGTCAATGATCGAGGCGGTGCGAGCCAGGCCCAGCGTGTCGTTCGGCTTGTCGCCGTAATAGTCGTAAGGGAAGACGTGGACGTGGATGTCGGTAGTTTCCATGATGCGCAGATGCGCCTGATTGGCGGCCGCGCGCGCTGCAAAGGGGTGCAGAAGAACGAGGGCGGAAGTGGCAGCAACCCCGCTCAAGAGCGAGCGGCGGGTAATCGGGTGGAGCGCGAGGATGGATGACATCTTGAGGTTCCTTCGTCTGACCGGTCATTGCCTGGAGGGAACGTAGAGCGCCAGACTGTGAAATGCACCCCGTAAAATCTGGGTGTTTCGTCAATCCCGTAACAATTCTCTGACCGTCGATTGTGAGCTTTGCTGTAGAAAGGTTCACGGAAATGAATTGGTTGATCAATCGACTTTGGAGTACGACGGCCAAAATGACTGAAGGCTGCCACAGGGCAAGCCGAAACGGGATGAAATGCCATGTCTGACGCGAAACAATCACCAGCGGTGCAAAATGGCGATTCACCCCGGGGCTTCGCCTTCGCACTGACTGCCTATCTTCTCTGGGGCTTCCTGCCGTTCTTCATGAAGGCGATTGCCCATATCCCGGCTTCCGAGGTCGTGGCGCACCGCATCGTCTGGTCGGTGCCGCTCGCCGGTGCCGTCCTTATCCTGCTTGGCCGCACGGATGACGTGAAGGTGGCCCTGCGCACCCCGCGCATGCTGAAGATGGCGATGCTGACGGCAGTGTTGATCACCATCAACTGGGGCATCTATGTCTGGGCAATCGGGGCAGGGCGGGCGCTGGAAACGGCGCTTGGCTATTATATCAACCCGCTGTTCTCGATCTTCCTCGGTGCAGTGCTCCTGAAGGAAAAACTCAATCCGGCGCAGGTCGTCGCGATTGTTCTGGCTGCTATCGCCGTCGTTGTGTTGGCCTTTGACGCAGGCGGTCTGCCCTGGGTTTCCATCGGTCTGGCGCTGTCGTGGGGGCTGTATGCCTTCTTCCGCAAGACCCTGCCTGTTGGTCCCAACCAGGGCTTCTTCCTGGAAGTGCTGCTGCTCAGCGTTCCGGCCCTCGGCTATATCGCCTATCTGGAATTCACAGGCCAGGGACATTTCATCGATACCGGCTGGGTGGATGTCGCCTGGCTGATGGCCTGCGGCGTGGTGACGGCGATCCCGTTGATGATCTATGCCAACGGCGCCAAGCTGTTGAAGCTCTCGACCATCGGCATCATGCAGTATATCGCCCCGACAATGATCTTCATCATCGCTGTCTTCGTCTTCCACGAGCCCTTCGGCACCTCGAAGCTGATCGCCTTCATCCTGATCTGGGCAGCGCTGGCTGTTTATTCGACCTCGATGATCCTCGAAAGCCGTGCCCGCCGGGCAGCTGTGCCGAACCCCGCCGAATAACCAAGCCGCAGCACAAACGTGCGCTGCGGTTCTGCTCGAACGATATGTGAAAATCAAAGACCCAAAGCGCGGTTAGTGATCCTGAAAGATCATGCCGCGCTTCAGGCGTTGTCTGGCCATTCGCGCGCCCCATGCTGGACGAAGAGAATTTCGATTTGTGTATCTCCGACGCGATACGCAACGATGTATGGCAGGCCGGGTATCACGAGTTCGCGTGTGCCCTCGATCTCGCCCCGGCGCCCGATGAAGGGGTTATCCGATAACAGCCTGTGCGTTTTGGAATGAATATCATTGACGACGCGGGCGGCGGCTCGCAGATTGCGCGCGGCAATGTAATCGCCGATGCGGTCAAGCTCCAGCAGGTAGCGTTTCGTCCAGACGATCCGCACTGTTTCTATGTCGGATTGTATTTGTTGAGAACCGCTGCGATGTCTTCGGCGGTGGCAAAGTCGCCACGATCCGCTTCCTCGATACCATCCTGCACGCCCTCAATCCACTTTTCCTGCCAGGCAAGGGAGCGGCCGTGCGACAAGGCATCCTCGATGATCTGCTGGCGCGTCAAGGCGGAGCGGGCTGCCAGCTTGTCGATTCGGCGGCTGAGGTCTTCGGAAATGCCGTTCTTATCGCCCATGGAACTCATCTTCCTAGCTCGACCAATGCTGACGACAGAATACAACTCTGTGGCAGAGCGATCAACACTGCAGAAATCGGGCCGGATGCCATGTCAAATGCCATTCCGGCCGATAGCATCACAGCTTGGCGATGATCCCGTCGTCGCCATCGCGATCGACCTGGCTTGCCCAATGGTCCAGCAAAGCCGGGACGACCTCGTCGGCCGCGTCGATGACCAGCGGCTGGACGAGATGGGCTGTGTGGATGAAGCCGCTGTCGGCCATATGGTGGATCAGCTTCATCAGCGGATCCCAGAAACCATTGATGTTGACGAGCACGATCGGCTTGCGGTGGCGGCCGAGCTGCGCCCAGGTCATTACCTCGACGATTTCCTCAAGCGTGCCGATGCCGCCGGGCAGGGTCACGAAGGCATCCGAGCGCTCGAACATCTTGTGTTTGCGGTCATGCATGTCGGGCGTGACGATCAGTTCGCTGAGCTGTCCCAGCGAATGACGGGTGGCCTCCATATCCATCAGGAATTCTGGTATAATGCCGGTAACACGGCCGCCATGCGAAAGAACGCCGCTTGCGACGGCGCCCATGATGCCTTTCGTGCCGCCGCCATAGACGAGGCGAAGATGGTTCTCGGCGATGGATTTGCCGAGAATCCGGCCGGCGTCCATGAAGGACGGATCGCGTCCGGGCTGGGAGCCGCAGTAGACGCAAACGGATCGAATCGGGATATTTTTCTCACTCATGGCCCAAAGAGACATCGCGCGGCTGCATGCGTCAAGAAAAATGACGGGAAACAGGGCTTTCGGCCAGTCTGAACATGCGGCGATGCTTGTGGAAAACCTCGGGAATCGTTAGCAATTTTTAAGCATGAGCTGACGTTATGGGCAGGCTGATTCCGTTCAGCAAAAACAGGCGGAAAGCTGCGGGCATAAAGGCTTGGAAAAGGCTGTCCTTCTGTGCCTCTGTTGGGTGCAGAAGGTTCCGGGCCAATTGGAGATGTGCATGATGAAGAACAAGGCCGGCTGGGTGGCCCTTATCGTCCTGGCAATTGCGTCGCTGCTGATGATTTTCTTTGTCATGCCCAATATCAACGGCGACAAGGGCAAGGTCACTGCAAATAGTCCGGCGCAGACGCCAGCGGTTACTGCGGAGACAAAACCCGCTGGTGACAAACCGGCAGACGCCAAGGGCGCCCGCCCGACGGCTTCCAGCGAAACAGCGACTGCGACCGACGGCAAGCCTGCTGATCCAGCCGCCGCATGGACGGTGCCTGGCTTCGATGTGCTGCGGGTCGAACCGGACGGCTCGACTGTCATTGCCGGACGGGCCCAGCCGAACACAAAGGTCGAAATCGTCAATGGAGAGACGATCGTTGGTACGGCCGATGTCGGCGCGACCGGCGATTTTGCCGCGATTTTCGACACGCCGCTTCCGGCCGGCGACTATCAGCTGACGCTGCGCAGTGTCGGCGAAAACGGCGTGACCAAGTCCTCGGAAGAAGTCGCCACTGTCTCGATCCCCAAGGACAAGACCGGCGAACTGCTCGCCATGGTGTCGAAACCCGGTGAAGCCAGCCGCATCCTCACCAAGCCCGTGGCTGACGCGGTTGACGGTGGAGTGACCAAGGCCGAACCGGCGCCGGATGCGTCGGCATCGGCAACGAATGCCGCCAAGCCGGCCGCCGGGTCCACAGCTGCAGCCACATCTGACGTGGCCGTTGTCCCCGCCACGAACGAAAAATCGGCCGTCGGCGTTTCCGCCGTCGAGATCGAAGGCAAGAAGATGTTCGTGGCCGGCAATGCAAAGGCCGGCGCTCTGGTGCGCATCTATGCCGACGACGTTCTGGTCGGCGAAACCAAGGCTGATGAACAGGGCCGCTTCGTCGTCGATGGCACGATTAATCTGCCGGTCGGCAATCACACCATTCGTGCGGATATGATGGGGGCCGATGGCAGCAAGGTCGAGTTGCGTGCGGCCGTGCCGTTCGATCGTCCGGTTGGCGATCAGGTGGCAGCCGTTGCGCAAGGCAATGCACAAGGTTCCGTCGTGCCGTTCGAAGGCGGCAGCTTCGATGGCCTGCGATTGGAGGCCACCAAGGCGCTTGGCTTGCTGAAGGGGCTCTTTGCCAATGGCAAGGTACCGACCGATGAGGAACTGGCGGCTGCACGGTCGTCCACCGAAATTGCGTTGAAGTCGCTGGCGGATTTCAAGGTTGCCGAAAATCTCGATGCAGGCGTCCGTGAGATGGCGGCCAAGACATCAAAGGCAGCGTCGGATGCGCTTGCCATGCTGAAGGCGCTTCCGAAGGATGCGCCGAGCGTTTCGGCGTCGCTTGGCCAGATCGAGGCTGCAGTCGGCTCGGCGCTGATGCCACGTACCGATGGCACGGGCAACGATGCGGTGGTGGCGGAAAC
>Ga0247813_10002458_pt1 | contig 12705 bp, 6 predicted proteins | sample UWRJL169409C1_FD_180719 | JGI IMG/M metagenome (GOLD analysis project Ga0247813, IMG submission 180719) | Plant litter microbial communities from Arlington Agricultural Research Station in Wisconsin, United States - UWRJ-L169-409C-1 | ecosystem: Environmental > Terrestrial > Plant litter >... | reverse complement strand
AATTGCTTTTTTTGGAGCAGTTACATCTTTTGCACTCACACCTCTATACTCTATACTCGTAGCGGTAACGCTAGTTCCTTTGTTCTCTAGAGCTAAAACCGTTCCTTCTGTCCACATATTTGGATTTGGAGAAAAATTGAATCCCAATTCGCTCGTATGCCAAATTGCAGTTTCGTCAGTAACATCTTTCTCCATACCTAATACGGTAGCTTTACGAATAGATTTTACAATTGTTTTTTTACACGTAAATCCTAGAACTTTCTTTGTTTCATCCGTTTTAACCACTTCTAAAGTTGGCGGACCTGGTAAAAACTGAACTGCACTTTGAGCAGCGTTTGCATTGTTAGCTCCTTGTCTTTGTGCGCCCATATTAGGCATTTGTGGAGGGTTAGCGACTGCTAATTTTCCTTGCATAACGTAGCTCGTATCACTTACATCAAAAACCTCCACTAATTTTTGATCGGCAAAACTATAATAATATTCTCTTGCACCACCAGCACCACCTGCGAAACGCATCATCATACGACCCATTCCACCACCGCCACCACCGTTGCTATCTTCATTTTCTACAACTGGCATGTAGCTCGCATTCGTAGCTGTAAATAACAACTCAAAATTTGCTTTCACTGATTTTGGCATCCGTGCTTTCATTTCATCATTCATTGGAATTCCACTTGCCGACATTGCAGCAGCTGGATCGATGGTAGTTTCGAACTGAATCGCTCCAGAAGTTTTCTTTTGTGCCTGAGCAGCTACTGTTAAGGTAAACAGTGCAACGAAGGCTATACCTAATTTTTTCATTTTAATATCTGTTTTGATGGCACAAATTTACCTTAGTTTTTTAGATAAATATGTTAAAAAAAGTTAATTTCTTGTTTTATCACTAGAGTTTTACATAGCGCGTAAAATCGGAAATTAATAATCTAACCAACCATTAACCAATACATCAGCAATGTGCATAGTTTTTAAAGGAATACCGTTTTTCTTAATATAGCCATCTAGATGAAGCAAGCACGATAAATCGGTCGAGATGATATACTCGGCCTCCATGGCCAAAGCATTGTTAACTTTTTGTTCAGCCATAGCCGAGGAAATAGCGTCAAATTTAACGGCAAATGTTCCGCCAAAACCACAGCACATGTCTGTATCTACCATCTCTACCATTTCCAAACCGTGAACTTTAGCCAAAAGCTGACGAGGTTCTTCTTTAATTTTGCATTCGCGCAATCCACTACAAGAATCGTGGTATACCGCCTTTCCATCCAATTCCGCACCAAAATAATCCCTTTTTAAAACGTTGATTAGAAAATCGGATAATTCAAAAATGCTACTCTGGACCGCTCTGCAGGTGTTGTGAACCATGGTATTGGTAAACAAATCGTTATATCCATTTTTAACCATGCCCACACAAGAAGCGGATGGTGCAACGATATAATCAGATGGCGAAAAATCAGTTAAAAACTTATTGCCAATTTCTTTGGCTTCTTCCCAATAACCAGCATTGTAAGCGGGCTGACCACAGCACGTTTGTTTTGCATTGTAGTTGACTTCACAACCCGCCTTTTCCAGTAATTTAACGGTATTAAATGCGGTTTCTGGGTATAGTTGATCTACAAAACAAGGAACAAATAATTCTACCTTCATGAATAAATTTAAGTATTAGTATTTAGCAATAACCGTTTTTGGCTCTACTTTTTTAACGAAAAGCAAAAATACTAATCCTAAAACGAAAAACACCGCTAATGCGATAACAGAATTACGCATACTACCCGTATACTCTTCAATGTAACCAAAACTAAACATCCCAACTACCAAGGCTACCTTCTCTGTTACATCGTAGAAACTGAAATATGACGTATGGTCTGGACTATCTTGAGGCAGAAATTTAGAGTAAGTGGAGCGGGAAAGCGCTTGAATTCCGCCCATAATTAATCCGATAACTGCTGCTAGTGCATAAAATTCATACTCGGTATGAATAAAATAAGCCGCGATACAACAGCCTATCCATATCGTTACTACGCCGGTCAATACATTAATGTTACCATACTTCCTCGAAGAGAGGTAAGACATCAACATCGCACCAGGAATAGCCACCAATTGTAGTAACAAAATGGTACCAATCAATTTTTCGGTAGTTAATTCTAATTCTTTTTCTCCAAAAAGGGTAGCAATGAGCATCACGGTCTGTACGCCCATCGAATAAAAGAAAAAAGCGAAAAGGAAGCGCTTTAAATACGGCATTTGTTTTACGTTACCCCAAACTTTTTTTAGCTCTTTGAAACCGCCTAATACTACATTTGATTGATCAACCTTAAAATTGGGACTGCCCTTTGGCAGGTTTCTAAAAGGAATTTGAGCAAATACCATCCACCAAACACCTACCATTAAAAAAGATAACCTGGCGGGAGTAGATCCGTCGATAATACCAAACCAATCTGGTTTAAACACAAAAACAAAACAAATTAGCTGTAAGATAATGCTTCCAATATAGCCGTAGGTAAAACCTTTGGCACTCACTTTATCCTGTTCGCCAATACTAGCGATTTCTGGCAGGTAAGAATTATAAAAGACTAAGCTTCCCCAGAATCCAATAGTGGCAAGAATCAGTAAAACAATACTGATTTCTAAGGTTTCAATTTTGAAAAAAAACAATCCGCAACAGGATAATGAACCGAGATAGGTGAAGAGTTGCATAAAAATTTTCTTATTTCCGCGGGTATCTGCAATAGATGAAAGTATGGGAGAAACCAATGCGATAATTAGAAAGGCAAATGCCATTGCATAACTATACAAAGCTGAATTCACATATCTACCTCCTAAAAAAGTAACATAATCGATCGTTTTGTCGTCTTTGTCTGAGGTGATGATGGTATAATATGCGGGAAATATGGTAGAAGTAATCACCAGATTATAGCCAGAATTAGCCCAGTCGAAAAAAGCCCAGGAGCGTATTACTTTTTTGTCGTCTTTTTGTTGCATAAGTTAAAAGTAGCTAAAATATTTAGATTGCCTCACAACTAGAAATAATACTTTTTTCCATCACTTTTGATTTTTCCTGCATCCAGTAAATCTCTTATACTTTGTATTCTATCCGTTTCATTACCCACGCTGATTCGATGTACGAGCTCATCAAGCGTATGCGATTGGGTTTGCAAATGTGTAATCACTTCAAAATCAATTTTATCTTTCAAGCCTGCCAAGTCTTCTTGCTTTTTCTCTGCTAAACATACATCACAGAATTTGCACTTCGAAGCATTCACTTCACCAAAGTAATGAAGTAATTGTTTACTTCTACATACAAAAGTAGTTGAATAAGAAAGAACTGCGTTGATTTGATCCTGCTGTATTTGTTGCCGAAGTTTAATGTACTTTACATCAATATCTAGATGCAATTGATCTACCCTTGACAATACAAACTGCAATTGTGGCTGATCAGTTTGTGGTAAATAAGATAAAATCTCCAATTGTTGAAGTTTATTTAGGTGTTGGATCACTTCATTAAATGACATCTTCAGGCGTTTGGCTAAATCGGACTCCTTAATCTTAACGTAACCATCAAAAGCACCACCATACGACCGTTGTATGGTTTTAATAAACGAGTCGTAACCTGCATTTTCGATTTGAAAACGATATACATCTTCGTGATTTGCCGTAAACATGATGCGCGATTGCAGAAAAATGTTTTCTGATAGAACCAGGTAACCATCGTGTTCTAAGAACTTTAATGCGGCTAGTGTTTTAATTACGCCTAAGTTAAATCGTTTGCAAAAATCGGCCAGATCAAATTCAAAATTCAATCCTTCACCTGCCCCAAATGCTAATTGGTAATAACTTCCAAGGTAATGGTAGGTTTTTTTGATCTCGGTTATGGACGGAAAGCTATCCTTATATTTTCCTTTAAGAATCAACTGATCGGAAGCATTGGCGAGTAAAACGGCGAAGGCCCGATTCTCATCTCTTCCTGCCCTTCCAGCTTCTTGGTAATAGGCTTCTAAACTATCAGGCAAGTCTAAATGAATCACAAAACGTACATTAGGTTTATCGATTCCCATTCCGAAAGCATTGGTAGCCACCATAATACGAACTATATCACTCTTCCAATCCTCCTGCTTTTTAAATCTCAACTCTTTTTCAATACCCGCGTGATAGAAATCGGCTACTACACCATTTCTTTGTAAAAACGAAGCTATTTCTGCAGTTTCCCTTCTATTTCGGACGTAAATTAAGCCAGATCCCTTCACATTTCTAACAATCTCGAGCAGCTTTTTATGTTTATCTTCTACATCGATCACCGCATAACTTAAATTTCGGCGTTCGAAGCTCTTTACAAATACTTTAGCATTCTTAAATGCAAGTTTAGTTTGTATGTCTTCTTTTACAAAAGCAGTAGCAGTTGCAGTTAAGGCCAGCACGGGTTTATCGGGATGAATTTCGCGTAAACTTGTTAATTGAAGATATGGAGGTCTAAAATCGTAACCCCATTGCGATATACAATGGGCTTCATCAATCGCAATCAAATTCACATTCATGTAAGAAATGCGTTCTCGCACTAACGGCGATAATAAACGTTCAGGCGAGAGGTAAAGAAATTTAATATTTCCATAAATACAATTATCCAATAAGATGTCGATTTCCCGTTTGCCCATTCCAGCATAAATGGCGATCGCCGCTATCCCTTTTGCTTTTAAATTCTCTACCTGATCTTTCATTAAGGCGATTAATGGCGATACCACGATGCAAATCCCATCCATAAGCATGGCTGGAACCTGAAAACATATCGACTTGCCTCCTCCTGTAGGTAATAGGGCCAGCGTATCGTTTCCCTCTAAAATAGATTGAATAATATCGTCTTGGAGTGGACGAAATTGATCAAATCCCCAGTATTTACTTAAGATCTCCGTGGCTGTCATAAACGTTGCGATCAAAACTACATCAAAATAGTGGAAAGTTGAAAGGGACTACGCTTTTAAAAAAGATTATTAACTTTGGATATTAGACTTTGCTATACCCCCATTATATGAAATATATCTATTTATTCCTTACTATATTATGTACTTCCGCTCATTTACTTGCTCAAGATAAAAAAGATGCAGCAAAATGGGATGTGGAAAAATACCAAGGAACCACTAAAAATTTCACCCTTACCACTGATGAAGGTACTTGGATGAATTTAGATGTTAGTCCGGATGGAAATACCATAGTTTTTGATTTATTGGGTGATATTTATACCATTCCTATTACTGGCGGAGCAGCCAAATTAATTAGTGGGGGTATTGCTTTTGATGTGCAACCTCGATTTAGCCCGAACGGAAAATACATTTCCTATACGAGTGATAAAAGTGGTGGGGACAACATTTGGATCATGGATAGAGACGGTGGGAATAAAAAACAGATTACTAAAGAAACCTTCCGCTTATTGAATAATTCGACATGGATGCCGAATAGTGAATATTTAATTGCAAGAAAACATTTTACCGGCTCAAGGTCTTTAGGTGCAGGAGAAATGTGGATGTATAATATATATGGTGGAGAGGGTGTTCAGTTAACGAAAAGAAAGAATGACCAACAGGACGCCGGGGAGCCAAACGTATCGCCAGATGGCAAATTTTTATACTTTAGCGAAGATGTTTCTCCAGGCCCTAACTTTGAATACAGTAAAGACCCAAACGGATTAATTTATGCTATCCGTCAATTGGATCTAACTTCAGGTAAATTAAACAACTTAATTGCAGCTCAAGGAGGTTCAGCGCGACCACAAATTTCTCCAGACGGTAAATTCATGGCCTATGTAAAAAGAGTTCGATTAAAGTCCGTACTGTATATCCAAAACTTAAAAACAGACGAAGAGTGGCCTCTTTTTGAGGATTTGTCTCGCGACCAGCAAGAAACCTGGGCAGTATTTGGGGTGTATCCAAATTTTGCCTGGACACCAGATGGAAAGAAAATTGTCTTCTATGCCGCTGGTAAAATCAAACAGATTGATCTTAGCAGTTTAAACGTAACTGATATTCCTTTTGAAGTAACGAGTACACAGACGGTTCAAAATTCGTTACATTTTGATCATCAGGTTTACAGTCCCGAATTTACCGCCAAGATGATTCGACAACTAACTACCTCTCCAGATGGCAAAACTGTAGTTTTTAATGCCGCTGGCTATTTATATAAGAAGGAATTACCCAATGGTACTCCTGAAAGAATTACCAATGGAATCGATTTTGAGTTCGAACCTGATTTTAGTCCAGATGGAAAATTTATAGTTTATACTACCTGGAGCGACGAATTTAAAGGAGCAATTAAACGTACCGATATAAAAAGTGGCAAAACCATTACGATAACCGAGGAAAAGGGATATTACTATTCGCCTAATTATTCGAACAAGGGAGATAAAATTGTATTTAGAAAAGGAGTTGGAAATGAAGTTCTTGGACTAACTTTTGGGAAAGGGACAGGTATATTTATCGTGCCGGCAAATGGAGGCGCCAAAACCTTAGTCAGCGAAAACGGCATTAAGCCCCTATTTACTACCGACGATAGCCGAATTTATTTTCAGGGTTACGAATCAGGTAAAAAAGCTTTTAAAAGTATCGACTTAGACGGTAAAAATGAACGTACTCATTTTACATCCCAATACAGCAATCAATTTGTACCGAGCCCAGACGGCAAGTGGATGGCCTTTACCGAATTGTTCAATGCCTATATTACCCCATTGGTAACTACTGGTTCTGCGCTTGATCTTTCGGCAGGTAACAAGTCAATTCCATTAGCCCGCGTGACGAAAGATGCAGGTACTTTTTTACATTGGAGTGCAGATAGTAAGAAGTTATTTTGGACTTTAGGCGAAACTTATTATCAGCGTGAAATTAAAAACACCTTCAATTTTATAGAGGGTGCGCCGCAAATACTTCCAGAATTGGATACCGCAGGTGTTGCTATAGGACTGCGCTTAAAATCAGACTCACCTATAGGCATCATCGCGTTAAAAGGTGCACGGATCATCACTATGAAGGGCGATGAAGTGATAGAAGAAGGAACCATTGTAGTAGAGAACAATAAAATTACGGCTATTGGTAAGGCTGCCGAATTAGCTATTCCAGCAAATGCGAAAGTTATAGATGTAACGGGTAAAACGATTATGCCCGGTATGGTTGATGTGCATGCGCATTTGCGCACCAGCCCGGATGGTGTTAGTCCACAACAAGATTGGTCGTATTTAGCTAATCTATCTTTTGGTGTAACTACGGCTCACGATCCTTCTAGCAATACAGAAATGGTATTTAGCCAGAGTGAGATGTTAAAAGCAGGGAGGATGATTGGCCCGAGACTTTATTCTACAGGTTCTATATTGTATGGTGCCGATGGAGATTTTAAAGTAGTTATTAATAGTCTGCAAGATGCCCTATCCCATTTAAGGCGCTTAAAAGCAGTGGGGGCATTTTCGGTGAAGTCTTACAATCAGCCTCGAAGAGAGCAACGCCAGCAAATTTTAGAGGCAGCTCGTCAGTTAAAAATGGAAGTGGTACCCGAAGGAGGCTCAACTTTTTTTACGAATATGAATATGATAGCAGATGGCCATACGGGTATCGAACATAGTATTCCGATTTCCCCTGTTTATAAAGATGTCGTTAATTTTTGGTCCAATACAACTGTTGCCTATACGCCTACATTAATTGTGGCATACGGTGGCCAATGGGGCGAAAATTATTGGTACGACCGCACCAATGTTTGGGAAAATGAGCGCTTGTTAAGTTTCACTCCTCGTGCTATTATTGATGCGAGATCGAGAAGACGGACGACTTCTGAATATGGAGATTATAATCACATTGATGTGGCCAAGGCAGTTAAACAGATAGCAGATGCAGGCACAAAAATAAACCTGGGTGCCCATGGTCAAATTCAAGGATTAGGCGCTCATTGGGAGCTATGGATGATGGTTCAGGGGGGAATGTCTCCTTTACAGGCCATTCGTGCTGCAACGCTTAACGGAGCAAGTTATCTAGGCATGAATAAAGAGATTGGATCATTGGAAGTAGGTAAATTAGGCGATTTAATGATTATTGAGGCTAATCCGCTGGACGACATTAGGAACTCGGAAAAAATTAAATATGTAATGGTAAATGGACGTTTATACGATAGTTTAACGATGAATGAAGTGGGTACTAGGGAAAAAGTACGCAGCAAGTTATGGTTTGAATTAGATCGAGGCGTTGCTTTTTCAATTCCGTACAAAGGTTCAGAGACTTGGACTTTTACCATACCGAATTGTGATTAGGTAGATTTCTCGCTTCGAACCCACCGTTCCTTCGTCCTATCGAACGAGCGCAGCGAGGAGATATCTATTGTTAGATCTCTCACTTCGTTCGAGAGGACGGGAGATAATCGAGGACGGGACTGGGCTTGAGGACGTGGGAGTTACTGCAAGTCGCGATGACTACAACACTAACAAGCCAAATTGCCTCAACTTTTTAATCGGTTTCGAGTACCAAAACAATTCAAAGTGCTCTAAATTGGTTTCAAAATCTTCTTTAACTTCCTGAAAGGTATAAACTTTATCACCAGCAACTGAAATTTTAGCTAGCATTAACTCCAACCATGCCGCTTCATTAGGATGAGTTTCAATGCTAAAGCTTTCTCTTTTGGTATGAAAAGAAAGAGAAGTTTGTAGCCAAGAGTTACCCTTTTTTGATTTGGTATAGGTTTCCATACTTGGTTTTCCCCCTAACCAAACGAGCTTGGCCGTGGGCTTGGTAATGAAATTTTCTTCTGCCTTTAGAGCTGTAATAATAAAGTTGGGTGGAATGGTGGTTCTTGGAATTTTAAAGTCGAACCAATCTTGTAATTTGTACTCGAAACAAATACCATGCATGAAGTTAAAAAGTGATTTTTTTAATCCAAAACTAAATTGGTTATGGTCGATACCTGTTTTATCGATATAGTTGATATCATTATTGGCAAAACTCCCTATGCTCTCCGTTTCCTTAACTACACCAAATTTTTGTGGATATAAGCCAACCGGACTATGGGCAGTCATCGCAAATTGATGCCAAAATCCAGATTGTAAAACCCCTACTTCAAATAACTGACGAACCATTTCTAAGCTGTCTACTGTTTCTTGAACGGTTTGTGTGGGATAGCCATACATTAAATAGGCATGAACCATAATTCCAGCTTCCGTAAAATTTCGAGTTACACGAGCTACTTGCTCAACGGTTACACCTTTATCTATTAGTTTTAACAAACGATCAGATGCTACTTCCAATCCCCCAGAAACTGCAATGCACCCAGAAGCTTTCAAAAGCAGGCACAAATCTTGGGTAAAACTTTTCTCGAAACGAATATTAGTCCACCAAGTCACCGTCAACTTTCTTCTTAAAATCTCTAAAGCCACTTCGCGCATTAAAGCAGGTGGTGCAGCTTCATCTACAAAATGGAAGCCATTTTGCCCGGTTTTTAAGGATAAATCTTCAATTCGATCGACAATTAATTTCGCAGATAGCGGTTCATATACTTTAATATAATCTAAAGAAATATCGCAAAACGTACACTTACCCCAATAACAACCATGCGCCATGGTCAATTTATTCCACCTCCCATCGCTCCACATCCGATGCATGGGATTTACAATTTCGATAACTGATAGATAGTTGTTCAGCTGTAAATCGCTGTAATCAGGCGTACCTATGTCTGCTTGTCTATAGTCGCTTCGCAGCGCATCATTTCGATAAGCGACCTCACCATTTTCCAATAAAAATGTCCTTTTAAACAGATTAAATGCTTTTGGTTGAGTTACCGCTTGATGTAATAATTCTATTGGCAATTCTCCATCGTCTAGCGTAATGAAATCAAAAAATTCGAATACCCTTTTATCAGATAGAGAGCGTAATTCCGTATTGGCAAAACCACCCCCCATTGCTAATTTAATTTCAGGAAAGTGTTTCTTCACGTAACCCGCACAGCGAAACGCAGCGTATAAATTACCAGGAAAGGGTACAGAAATTAGCAGTAATTTTGGCTGAACGGCTGTTATTTTCTTTTCGAGGATATCGATTAATAGTTGATCAATATAGGTAGCCGATTGATTTAAAGCTCCATATAATTCATCAAATGAATTTGCACTTCTGCCTAAACGTTCGGCGTAGCGACTAAAGCCAAAGTTCGAGTCAACGCATGCTACAATAAAATCAGAGAGGTCTTCTAGGTATAATGTTGCTAGGTGTTTAGCTTTATCTTGAGTTCCCATGGTACCAAAGGCCCAATCCAATTCTTCGAGCTGAGCAAAACGAGAGGCTTCAGGCAAAAAATCTTCCTGACAAATCTGCAAGGCTAAAGTTGGATTTTTCCCTTGCAAAAAGGCAATTACATCATCGATGGTTTTGATATATTCATCTTTCAAAGCTAAAATCCTTTGGATGTTGGGATCGGGAGAAACCAATTGACTTTCCGCAAACATCTTCTCTAAGCCTGTTTTAGAAAAAATTTCCAAAATTACTTCAATCCCTAAATCCGCCTGTGTTGAAGTAATGTTTTTAGTATTCAAAAAACCTTTAATATAGGCCGTTGCAGGATACGGCGTATTCAACTGGGTAAATGGTGGGGTAATTAAAAGGAGTTCTGTTTTCATAGATGAGTTGCAATTACATACCCACTTGCCCAGGCCCATTGAAAATTATAACCACCCAACCAACCCGTAACGTCTATACATTCGCCACCGAAATAAAGACCAGGTATCTTTTTGCATTCCAAAGTTTTAGAAGAAAGTTCGTTGGTATCTATTCCGCCACGCATAACTTCAGCTTTATCGTAACCCTTATCTCCTGCCGGCTTAACTTTAAAGAAGTGAATAGTATTATTTATTAATTCTAATTCAGCCTTGGTTAAATCGGCAACTGTTTTAGTTAATGGCAAAAATTTACCTAGCGCATCAGTCAGTTTCTTAGTGTAAAAACGATTTAACAACGTTGATAAAAGTGTTTTCCCATTGGCACTTCTCTCCTCTTCTAAAAGAGCTAAAATATTATGATTAGGTAAAAGATTAATATTTATAATTTCGCCGGGACGCCAGTAGGATGAGATCTGTAAAATGGCTGGTCCACTCAAGCCCCAATGGGTGAACAAAATATTTTCCTCAAAAGAAATCTCTTCGGTACTCACTTCGCAAAAAATACTATTGCCCGAAAGCTCGCTATACCAAGCTTCGTCTTTACCCGTAATCGTTAGCGGTACCAATGCCGGAGCAGTTGCTATAATTTTCAAACTTCTTTCACGCGCAAATCGTAAGGCGAAGTCACTGGCTCCCATTTTAGGAATAGGCAAGCCACCACTCGTAATGATTAACTTTGGCGCAAATATTTTTTTTACTTTTTCACCAGCGGTATAACTTACTTCAAATCCATTGCCTACTATGGCAATTTCTTTCGCTTCTGAATTACATCTGATCTCTTGCCCCATCTCTGAGCAAAGAGAAGTAAATACCTCAATTACAGCACCGGCGTTTTTCGTTTCTGGAAATAACTGACCCAAGGTCTTTTCCTTTCCAGTAATGCCATAAGTTTCAAAAAAATTAACAGTATCGTCAACGGTCCACTGAGTAAATGCTGATTTAATAAAATGTGGATTTGCGGATATAAATTGGTCGGCTGTAGCCCATTGATTAGTAAAATTGCATCTTCCACCACCAGAGATTAATATTTTAGCCCCTGGTTTAGCATTCTTTTCCAATAAAATAACCTTCTTTCCCAGAAACCCAGCTTGCACCGCGCACATTAAGCCACAAGCTCCGGCTCCAATAATTATTGCATCTGCATCCATCGGCACAAAGTTATAAGTTTTAAGTATTCCGTTGTAAGTTTTATTATGGCTTAGAAAGTCTTATTGGAGTTTATTTTTTATTATTTTTGTGGCATAAACCGATTCTAAGAAATGGCAAAACAGATAAGTGAGTTAAAATTAGGCATATTAGGTGGCGGACAATTGGGTAGAATGCTCATTCAGGAAGCCATCAATTACAATTTAACAACATTAGTTTTAGACCCCGATCCTGACGCTCCTTGTAAACACATAGCAAATAAATTTGAATGCGGTTCAATTACTGATTTCGATACGGTTTATAATTTTGGTAAAAAAGCAGATATTATCACCATTGAAATTGAAAAAGTGAATATCGAGGCTTTAGAGCAGTTGGAGAAAGAAGGAAAATTGGTATTTCCACAGTCGAGGGTTATCCGCTTAATTCAAGACAAGGGCATACAGAAGCAATTTTTTAAAGAAAATGATATTCCTACCGCTCCTTTTCAATTGGTAAATTCTAAGGAAGATTTATTGAATACAAATTTTAACTATCCATACATTTTAAAACAACGTAAAGATGGTTATGATGGTAAGGGCGTGATGAAAATTAACAGCATCGCAGAAATTGACAATGCTTTTGATGCACCATCTTTAATTGAAGAATTAATTGATTTTGATAAAGAAATAGCGGTAATTGTAGCCAGAAATGCCAAGGGAGATATGAAAACTTTTCCGTTGGTTGAGATGGAGTTTAATGCCGAAGCAAATTTGGTGGAGTTTTTAATTTCTCCATCAACTTATCCAGATGATATACAACAAAGAGCAGAAAAGATTGCCATTGATATTGCATCTGCATTAAATGTGACTGGAATTTTAGCTGTAGAAATGTTTGTAACTAAAAATGGGGAGATCTTAGTTAAT
>Ga0247813_10002457_pt1 | contig 12705 bp, 7 predicted proteins | sample UWRJL169409C1_FD_180719 | JGI IMG/M metagenome (GOLD analysis project Ga0247813, IMG submission 180719) | Plant litter microbial communities from Arlington Agricultural Research Station in Wisconsin, United States - UWRJ-L169-409C-1 | ecosystem: Environmental > Terrestrial > Plant litter >... | reverse complement strand
ACAGGAGCGGAGGAGTGGGATCAGGGACGAGGACAAACTCGTTCGGTCCGGGGATCGGGACGCTGCCCGACCCGCCCATCGGAGGCGCTGCGGGAAGGTGATAAAACCGCTACCCGACGCAGGCTTGCGGAAAACCGCCGTGCGGAGCGTCTACCTTCGTCGAAACGGTCTTTCTCTTTGTTCTTTCCGGGCGAAGGCACGGCCGCTCCGCCAGGCTCCCCATGACTTCAGCGCATCCGCGCATGAGGGCGAGGACGTGTGTCAGCCCCTCGTCGCGAACCGGTAGTCGCCGGATCCGACCTCCAGCACCAAGCGGTCGCCCTCGACGCCGCGCACCGCGACGCCGGCGACCTTGTCCAGCGGGAGGCCTTTCTCGCGCACCTGATCGACCGATCCTGCGGGAATATGCACCTCGGCGCGGGCGTTGGTCGGCACGACCAGATGCAGGTCGAAGCCGCCGTCGGGCTTGAGCTCCCAGTCGGTCGAGATACGGCCCAGGATGCTGTCGTAGTCGCCGCCGCCCTTGGGCACTCGAGCGTCCAGCACGGGGTCGAAGCGGAAGGTCAGGAAGCCCTGTTTCGTCGGCTCGATCCCGGCGATGCGGCGGAAGACGAAGCCGGTCACGGCGCCCAGCGCATAGTGGTTGAAAGAGTTCATCGCCACGTCGCCGACGTCGCCGTTCCACCGCTCCCAGATGGTCGTCGCGTCCTTGCGGATCATATAGCCCCAGGACGGGAACTCAGTCCGCAGCAGCAGGTCGTAGACGGTCGCATCGCGGTCGTTGTCGGCCAGGGCGTCGAGGCTGAAAGGCGTGCCGAGGAAGCCCGTCGACAGCAGCTTGCCGCGTCGCTCGATGTCGGCGACCAGATGTCCGGTCGCGGCGGCGCGGAGGTCTTCGGGAACGAGGCCGAACCGCAGGGCGAGAATGTAGCCGGCCTGGGAGCCATTGCCCATCGAGCCGTCGGGACGAACGAACTCGCGCTGGAAGGCGTCGGTGATCCGGGCGGCGAGGTCGCGGTATCGCACGGCGTCTGGCTTGCGCGCCGAGCCAGCCGCCATGTCCGCCATGCCGTCGACAGAATGCTTCCAGAAGGCGGTGGCGATCAGGGTCTTGGGCGTGGTCTCATCGCCTGGATTGACGGCGTCCAGCGCGACCCAGTCGCCGAAATCGTAGCCGCGTTCCTTCCGCCAGATCAGGTCGGGATTGTTGTCGTGGATGAAGGCCAGGTAGCGGGTCATCGCCGCCCAGTTCTGGTCGACGATGGCCGTGTCGCCGTATCGCTTCCAGACGGTCCACGGCAGCATGACGCCGGCGTCGGCCCAGCCCGCCGAGGCGCCGAGACCCAGGTCGGCCCAGCCAGCGGGGGCGTAGTCGGGGAACTCGCCGCGCGGCCCCTGGGCGTCGCGGATATCACCGGTGAACCGCTCGGTGAAGGCCGCCACGTCCATGTTGAAGGCGGCGGCGTCCCAGAAGACATGGGCGTCGCCCGTCCAGCCCAGCCGCTCGTCGCGTTGCGGGCAGTCGGTCGGCAGGCCGAAGAAGTTCGACCGCTGGCTCCAGAGGGTGTTCTGCCACAGGCCCTGGATCACCGGATTGGCGATGCGCAGATGACCGGTCTCGGTCAGGTTCGAGGACACCACGATACCCTCGACGTCGTCGGCCGTGGGGGCGCGTCCCAGCGCCTCGGCCAGACCCTCGACCTGGACATAGCGGAAGCCGAAATAGGTGGTGGAAGGCTCGTAGACCTCATCGGCCGGGTCGCCCTTAAGGGTGTAGACCGTAGCGGCGCGGGCAGCGCGCAGGTTCGATTGATCGACATGGCCGTCGGCCTGCAGCACCTCGGCGAAGCGCAGGGTCACGACCTGACCGGCCCGGCCGCGCACCTTCAGCCGCGCCCAGCCAGCGAAATTCTGGCCGAAGTCGAGCACATGGTGATCACCGACGGCCATGACCGTTTTCGCCTTCAGCGTCTGGATCCGGCGGATCGGCGGGCTGATCTGGGCCTTGAGCACCGAAGGGGGCGTTGGCGCGATGTCGGCCTTGCGCCAGGTCGCGGCGTCGAATCCGGGCGTGGACCAGCCCGCCTGCTCGAGGCGAGCGTCGTAGTCCTCGCCATAGTAGATCTCGCCCCGGGTGACGGGCGCCTCGGTCAGACGCCAGCTGTCGTCGCTGACGATGGTCTCGCGACTTCCGTCGGCATAGGTGATCTCCAACTGGCCGAGGAAGCGCAGCGGGGCGTCGCCGAAGGCGTAGCGGCCTGCGGGAGCGTGGTAGCTTCCGTACCAGCCGTCGCTGACCGTGGCGCCGATGGCGTTTGGTCCCTCTGTCAGCAGCTCCGTGACGTCATAGGCGCGATACAGGGCCGTCTTGCGGAAGTCGGTGCTCTCGGGCGCCAGCACGGCGTCGCCGACGCGGCGGCCGTTGATGTGCGCCTCGTAGGCCCCCAGCGCCGTGGCATAGAGCCGGGCTCGGGCGACGGGCTTCGAGACCGCGAAGTCCTTGCGCAACAGGAAGGCGCCATAGCCGGGCCATGCCTGCGGTTGATTGAGGGAGACAGTGGCCGGGCTCCAGCGGGCGTCGGAGAAGCCGGGCTGTTCCCAGCCTGAGGGCGCATGCAGCGCCGTCTTCATGGCCTTCGAGGTGGTGCGCAAGGTCCGGCCGTCGGCCGCGACGGCCCTGATCATGGCGGCGGCGGAAATCTCGTGCAGCTTGGGTTCGTTGAAGCCGGAAGGATCGTCGACCTTGAAGGCCAAGACGTGTCGCCCGGCCGCCAACCGGTGCTTCGTCTCGGCGATGGGGGCGACGCCGAAGGAGATCGACGGGTGCGACGGCCGCTCCAGCGTCCGGCCGTCGAGGAAGATCTCCGCATTGAAATTGGCGATCGAGAACAGGGTGACGTCGGCCGCCGAAGGCAGGGCGAAGGTCAGGCGGAAATAGCGGGCCGACTTGTCCGCCGGCCGCTCTCCGGCCATCCAGACGAGCCCGGTTTCGCGGTCGGCCTTCGCCATTTCGGTCTCGGCCGCGATCCATTTCGCCGACCAGTCGGCAGGCTCCAGCAGGCCCATTTCGAAAGTGTCGATGGCGCTGGTGGCGCGCCGGCCCTGATTGTCGCGGATCAGCACGCGCCAGAAGACGATCTGGCGAGAGGTCAGCCGGCTGCCCAGCCAGGAAACGTCCATGGAGTGGTCGGTCAGAACCTCGCCGGCGTTCCAGAGGTCGGGCGCGCCGGCCTCAAGCAGTTCGCGGGTGCTGGCGGCCTGGATTTCGTAGCGGGTCTGACGTACGTCGCGATCGGGACTCTGGAGGCGCCAGGACAGGCGCACGGCCTGGCTCTCGACGCCAATCGGCCGGGGCATGGACTCGGCCTTGAGGTCGAGCACCTCGAGCGCCACGGCTTGCATCGCGCGGGCCGAGGCTGAGGGCGCGACGGCGGCCAGTCCGGCGATCCCGGCGCCGCCCAGAAGGCCGCGTCGGGAAACGGCGATACCCTGGCTCAGCATCTGTGGGCGACGCATCATTGGGCGGCTCCGGCCAGCGGACGGGGACCGGCGGCGTCGATCACGGCCTGGGCCTCGGCCGGCCAGTCGCGGTTCGGGACCAGAATGTTGTCGCGCTCGACATTGCCGATCTCGTCCAGCCAGCGGCCGCCGGTTCGCATCGAGTTGTGCCAGTTGCCGGTCGCCAGATTGTCCGTCGAGATGCGGCGGCGGAACATTCGGCCGGCCGTATTGATGTTCAGCCATTTGCCCTGGGTATCGACGACATTGCCCGTGACCTCGAAATGCTTCGAGCCTTCATCGAGATAGATCGCGATCTTGCCGCCGATGTCGAAGATGTGGTTGGCGCGAACGACCGAGTCCGGATTGGCCGACAGGTTGTAGATGGCGCCGCCGTCCATGTACCAGGTCTTCACCCCGTGGATCCGGTTGCCCTCGACCAGGGTGTTCCTGAGCGTCGTCGGCGTGGTGAAGCGCTCGTTGTAGCGATAGCCCTTCTGGTTCTCGTCGTAGTTCGGATTGCCGCCCGCGTCGTTGTAGCCCCAGCCCCAGCCGACCGCGACGCCGTCGTATGGCGCGTCCGAGATGTCGTTGTGCAGGATGCGAGCGCCGTCGATGTAGGTCGTCAGGATCGCGGCGTTGTCCTTGTAGTCCTGACTGACGGTGGCGACGACGTTGTCCTCGATCAGGACATTACGGTTGATCAGGTTTGGGTCGACGGGATGGTGGGCGTCATGGCGGATGCCGCCGGCCATGATGGCGCTGCCCGAAAGGACGGCGAACAGGTTGCGGCTGACGCGAATGTCCTGCGTCGCCAGACCGACGCCGGTCAGGTGGGCGTTGGCGTCGTTGCCGATGCCCAGCCCGATCTGGCCCAGCTGGGTGAAACGGTTGCCGACGAAGGCGATGTCGCGGGCGGCCGAGACCTGAACAGCAGCGGGCTGCTGGTTCCACATCTGGCGCATGGACTCGAACTCGGGACAGCCCCAGCCGCAGGTGGACCAGGCGTCGGCCGGCCTCAGGGACGAGACGTCCTTCAGGTATGCGCCGCTCTGCTGGTTGGCGTAGCCCGTGGCTTCCGACGGTCCCATCCATGAGGTGTAGGAGAACCGCAGCCCTTCGAACGTCAGGTTCTCGACCGGGGCGTCGGGGGTCCCGCTGATGGAGACCAGCGCCTGCAGACGCGGCGCCATGACGGTCAGGTCCTTGATGTCGTCGTCCTCGGCGATGCGCAGGTAGAGCTTGCCCGCGTCGGGATCGACGACCCATTGATAGGGCTTGGCGTGCCAGTCGTTGGTCTTGCCGATCAGCTCCAGCGCATTGACGAGAAACAGGCGGGAGTCGTCCGGGAAGATGGGCTTGGTGATCGTGTCATAGCCCCAAGTGTTGTTGTCCCAGGCGGGCTGCTGCATCGTCACCGTCGCGCCGCTGATCGAGGCGACGGGCGAGACGCGGTCGGTGAAGAAGCCGGTGGCCTCCACTTCCAGCCGGGCCGGGTTGGCGATGTTCGACACCCAAGACAGTTCAGGGTTGGTGATGTCGAACCCCGTCGCGGTGAATTCGACGTCCGAATGGAGGATCTCCATCCACGGGCGTTCGGCCAGGGTGTCGTTGACCCACAACTGCCGCATGTCGACGCCCTTGGGCACATCGGCGACGTAGATGCGGCGTTCGGCGTCGAAGACCGTGAAGCCTGACACCGCGAACCCTCCAGAGATCAGGGGGCGGGCGCCTTCGTCGGCGCGCCAGGTCACAGAATGCTCGCCCAGACCCCCATCGGCACGCGTGAATATCAGCGGTTCGGTCAAGGCGTACGAGCCATCGGCCAGGGCGACCACGACGTCGTCTGTGGCGTTGTGGTCGCGAACCAGCGCCTGGGCGCGGGGCAGGGTGCGTACGGGGCGACCGGCCATGCCGGTGTTGGCGTCGTCGCCTGTCGGCGAGACGCGGATCACGACCTCGGCAAGGGCGGGACCGGCCGCCATGAGCAAGGCGGCGACGGCGCTCGCCATAGTCGAAAGCGCCAGCTTCGAAGCCGGTTGGTTCGCCCTGAACGCCATGAGCGCGTCTCCCTAAAACATATTATGTATTATGTTCTGAGGTTAGCGTTCGGGGCGCTGGTGTCAATCCGGACGCGACGCCGCAGTGGGTGCGTTCAGGGCCCTTAGTTCACCCAGCCGCCGTCGATGACATTGATCGTGCCGGTCGTGAAAGCCGATTCATCGGACGCCAGATACACCGCGAGCGCCGCCAGTTCCGTTGGCCGGCCGAAGCGCCCCATGGCCTGACGGGCGGTGAACTCAGCATAGGCCTTGTCGAAGTCGCCGGTGTCCCGAAGTCGCTGGAGCAGCGAGGGAGTCTCCACGGTGCCTGGACAGATGGCGTTGCAGCGGATGCCTCGCGTCACGAAATCGGCGGCCACCGACTTGGTCAGGCCGATGACGGCGGCCTTGGTGGCGCCGTAGGCGAAGCGGTTAGGCACCGCCTTGATGCTGGAACAGACGGACGACATGTTGATGATCGACCCGCCGCCGTTCTCGAGCATGCGCGGCAGGAAGGCGCGGATCATCCGGTATTGGGCCGTGACGTTCAGGCTGTTGGAGAAGGCCCAGTCGTCCTCTTCGCAGTCCAGAATGGTGCCGGCGTGGACGAAACCGGCGCAGTTGTAGAGGACGTCGACCGTCGGATGAGCCTCAGCCAGCGCCTTGACGGCGGCCGGATCGGTGACGTCGACCTTGAGGGCAGTCACCTCAGGCAGGTCGGCCAGCAACTCGGGGCGGAGGTCGATGGCGACGACCTTGGCGCCTTCGCGGACGAAGGCTTCGACCGTCGCGCGGCCGATGCCCTGAGCGGCGGCCGTCACCAGCGCCGTCTTGCCTGCAAGCCTCATCACTTCACCTATAAACGTAAGACGTATGATGTTTGCTAACGGCCTCGCCCTTGACCGTCAAGGTCGTTGAACGGCTGTGTGGGCAAAAGAAAAGGCCGCATCGCCGAAGCGATGCGGCCCACCGGAAATCGGTGAGGGAGGAGGAGGGAGGAAGTTAGAAGCGGACCCGCAGGCCGGCCGAAACGCGACGTCCGGTCGTACGGAACTCCTTGGTGCGGTCTTCGGTCACCGAATAGATGAACTCGTCCTCGTCGGTCAGGTTGAGACCGTCCAGGAACACCGTGAAGGCGTCCGTGACGTCGTAAGAAACGCCCGCATCGAGCTGGCCGTAGGCGTCGAAATACTCGGGCTCGCCGTTCCGGCCGGACGCGACCTGCAGGAACTTGTCGCGCCAGGTGTAGGCCAGGCGGGCTTGGATCGGACCCTTTTCGTAGAAGCCGACGAGGCTGTACGAGTACTTCGACAGGCCTTCCAGACCGTAGGACACGTTCGCCACGGTGTTGGTGTAGTTGGCGTCGGAGTCAGCGAAGGTGAAGCTGGTCTGGACGCCCAGGCCGTCGAACGGACCGGGCAGGAAGTCGAAGGTTTGGCGATAGCCGACCTCGAAGCCCTTCACGACCGCGCCGTTGCCGTTGGCGGGAACCGTGACCTGGAAAGTCACCTGATCGACCCGTTGAGGCGTTGTGACCAGGGTCACGAACGAGTCGATGTTCTTGTAGAAGGCCGCGACGGACAGCAGGGACGTGTCGGCGAAATACCATTCCAGACCGGCTTCGAACTGGCTGGCGCGGAACGGATCGAGATCCGGATTGCCGCGACGGATGGTTTCGTTGCCGGGGTTGGTCTGGATGGTTTGGCGGGGCGACAGGTCCGAAAGGGTGGGGCGGGTCATGACGCGCGAGGCGGCCAGGCGCAGGATCAGATCGTCGGTCAGCGACAGACGGGCGTTCAGCGACGGCAGGATGTCGACATAATCGCCATCGAAGCTGACCGGAACGACCGGCGAGACGGTGATGATGTTCTGGCCCGCGCCGTTCGGCACAGCGCTAAGCACGGTGCGTGAGGCGCCGGACGAGGTGTAGTCGGTGCTCTCGACCCGCACGCCGAAGTTCACGGCCAGAGGCATGTCGCCCAAGCTGGTCTCGATCTCGGTCATCAGATAGCCGAGCCAGACCTTTTCATCCACGACCGACGAACCGGAAGGATCGTCGACGGCCGGGTTGAACGGGACGTTCGCCGCCGTCGCCAGCTGGTCCACATAGAGGATCAGGTCGCGCGGGTTATAGATCAGCCAGTCGTGGATGATGTTTCCGCCGGCGCCGTCAAAGAAGTTGCGGTCCGTCGACTGGAAGAAACTGGCAGGAATTACGGCGTTCGAGTCGCAGAAGGCGCACTGCTCGCCGAATGGCATCGACAGGGCGCTGATGGTCTTGGTGCGGTTCTGATAGCCTGCACCGGCATAGACCTTGACGTCGCCCATCGGCGCCCAGATCGCATCCGTGCGGTATTCGTTGATCTCGTCTTTGATGTCCGAGCCGCCGCCCCAGATGTAGTAGTGGGCAGTGATGCCGTTCGGGTTGGTGGCGGCGTCGGCCGTCGAGCCCGGATAGTTGAAGCCGTATTCGTAGATCGGGCTGCCGCCGCGACGATCCCACGACAGGTTGACGCCCTTACGACGGATTGTGGTGAAGTCGTTGTCTTCACGGCCCGTGCGCTCTGCGACCGAACGTGAAATGTCGAAGTTGATCGTCAGGTCGTCGGTTGCCTGCCATTTGGCGTTGAGGCCAAACTGGGTCGTGTCGACCTCGCGGTGATCGTACTGAAGGATCTGGTCGACGAAGCCTCCTTCGTAGCGCTGGTAGACCGCTTCGCCATTCTCGACGACCTGTTCGACCAGATTGCCGCCGGCGAAGTCATAAGCCAGGCCGGTCTGCTGCTCGATGATGTCGGCGTTAGAGTAAAGGCCGTCCACCGTCAGGGTCAGGCGCTCGGTCGGTTTGTACTGGACCACGCCGTTGACGCCGGTCATCGTCTTGTCGCGCTCGAAGAAGAAGGGCGACAGGTTCGACGGCATCGAGACGTTGGAAAAGGGCGCGACGTTCGGCCCGAGGCGCGCGCCTGGGACCCCGCCTCGCGCATAATAGCTGTCGGTGCTGGAGCGCCGAACGTGACCGGCGCCGATGGTGAACTCGTCGTCGCGAACCTTCTGGTCCATGTACGAGAGCGACAGGGCAGCCGCGAGAGTGCGGTCCTCATTGCGCCAGCTGATGACGCCGGAGGCTTCAGGATTGTAGGTGTCGCGCAGTTCGGCCCAGGTCGAGCCGACCGAAGCGGCGAAGTCGAAGCCAGCGTTGCGTTGGTCGAGCGGGCGCAGGGTGCGGACGTCGATCGTCGCGCCGATCGAGGCGCCGTTGATGTTGGCCTGCGGCGACTTGTAGACGTCGGCGCCCGAGATGATTTCGGACGGCAGGACGTCGAACGAGAACTCGCGGCCGTTGTTGTCGGTGGCCAGGGTGCGGCCGTTGACGGTGACGGCGTTGAACTTGGGTCCGAAGCCGCGGACAGAGACGTAGCGGCCTTCACCCCGGTTACGCTCGATGGTGACGCCCGGGATACGTTGCAGGGACTCGGCGACGTTCTGGTCGGGCAGTTTGCCCAGGTCTTCCGAAGCGATCGAGTCGACGACGCCGACAGCTTCGCGCTTGATATCGATGGACTGCTGCTGGCTGGCGCGAATGCCGGTGACGACGATCTCGTCCACGGTGGTGGCGTCAGCCGGATCGGTCTGAACCGGAGCGGGGGCCGCTTCCTGAGCGATCGCCGCCGCCGGAAGAACCCAGACCGCTATGGCGCTGAGCGCGGTCGCGGCGAGCATATGTGTCTTCGTGGACATCCCTGAATCCTGTCGTTAACCCCACGGCCCTTTTCCGGGCCTTGATCGAACACTAGGAGGGAGGTTGTCGTATGTCAAATGATCATCATACGTCTTATGAATATGCGGAGTGGACCTTAACGCACTGATTTGATGGGTATGACGCAGAAGGCAGAGCCGAAGACGAAGATCACCGCCGCGATGAAAATCGCGGTGTAGTCGCCGTGGAACAGGTTCAGGAGAATCGCGGCCATGACCGGGCTCAGAATCTGGGGGATGTTCACCGCGGTTGTTAGCACGCCAAGATCCTTGCCCTCGTCGCCCTCGACGCTCTTGGGCAGGACCTGGGTCATCAGGGCCATGTCGATCGACATGAACATGCCGTAGCCCACGCCGATGACACCGGCGTAGATCCACATCCCCTGCATGGTGGGCATCACCAGGGGCGCGACCATCGCGGCGCCCATGATCAGGCTGGACAGGATGACGAAAGGCTTCCGGCGCTGGAACTTGTCCGACAGATATCCGGAAACCAGCGACGAGATCAGCAGGCAGACCAGGGTCAGGATCGCCAGATTGGCGATGGTGACGTTCGATTGCGCGTCCGACAGGCCGATGTAGTCGCGCAGGATGTAGAGCATGTAGGCGGCGACCGCCTGATAGCCCATGTAGATGGTGAAGCGCCCGGCGAAGGCCCAGGCGAAGTCCGGGTGCTCCTTCGGATTGATCCAGAAGCCCTTGGCGAAGGCGATCCACGAGAAGCTCCGTGTCGGCTGCTCAGCATTGGCGGGTTCGCGGTTGATGACGACGAAGGCCAGGCTGGAGGCGGCGATGGCCAGGGCGAACAGGCCGTAGGCGAGGACCTGGGCGCCGGCCAGATAGCCAGCCAGCACCGTGCCCGCGGTCAGGCCGGCCGTCATGCCGGCGCCGACGATGCCCGACACCACGCCGCGCGTCTCGGGCTGAAAGCGGTCGGCGATCACGGTCGTCATCGCCGGCTGCATCGAATTGTACGCAACGGTCGCCATGACCCAGAGGACCATCAACGACCAGAAGCTGGTCATCCACGACACGCCGAACAGGCAGAAGGACCCGACCAGCGACCCGATCGCGATCCACGGCGACCGCTTGCCCCATTTGGTGCGGGTGCGATCCGACAGGGCGCCGGCGATGGGCGTCGTCAGCGTCGAGAAGACCGAGGTGATCGCGAACATCAGGGCCAGGTTGTTGGCTTTTTCACCCGGGTTCAGGGCCGCGATCTGGTTCGGTAGCAGCACGCCCAGGACGCCGCTGTAGAGGGCCATCAGCAGGAAGAAGTTCAGCATCAGCGACAGCTGCAGCTTCCAGCGTCCGCGTCCTGCGACGTACTGGGCCGTGGTTTCGAGCGTCATGCTGCAAACTCCTTGTCCGCCGCAGAGCGGGCGGCGGGCGTGTAGAATTTCGAGGCAGTGCCCTCACGGATGGCGTGATGTGCTGCCCCGTCGAGATGGGCGATCGCGTGGTCGAAGGTCTCGATCCACTGACCATAGCCGCAGGCCAGATCGACTACCGGCCAGTCTCCGCCGAACATCAGCCGGTCCGGACCGAAGCAGGTGAGGGCATGGTGGATGTAGGCCTTTAGGACCTCAGGACGGCGGGCGTCCCACTTGTCCTCGGTTACGAGGCCGGAGATCTTTGCGGACACGCCCGGGAATTGGGCGAGCGCCCCGATATGGGTGGCCCAGTCGTCGCCGTGGATATCGTTTCCATGGGCGGCGATGTCCGGCTTGCCCAAGTGATCCAGCACCACCCGGGCTTCGGGGACGCGATGGAAGAGCGCCGTCAGAGCCTCGATCACCCGGGGCAACTGGCGCGCGCGCGCGCAGACGTCGATGGTCAGGCCGGATGCGGCCGCAACGATGAGGCCATCGATATGGGCAGCGTCCGTGATAAAGCCGTCCGCCTCGTTCTGGACCGATCGCCTCACGCCCCGGACCTTTGGCCGTGTCCGCAACGCTTCGAGATGGGGCAGGGCGCGTTCGCCCAATTCAAGAGGGGCGAAGGCGACGATAACGATGATGTCGAGCGCCGGGTGACGAAGTCCCGAGACCCAGTCCACCTCGGCCAGAGCTTGTCCCGGCTCACAGTCTGACTGGACGAATACGGCGCGCCCCACACCGGTGTTCGCCCGGCCCCAGTCATCGGGCGTATGGGCGCCGGCGATATTCGGGACATGGCTGAGCCAGTCATAGCGCAGATGCTGCGGATCCCAGAGATGCAGGTGGGCGTCGATCACGCGCCGGCCTTGCCGCCGCTGCCTGGCAGGACGTCCCACCCAAGGTCCTGGACCGGGGCGAGGATCGCCTCGACCTCGGCCAGCAGATCCGGGTTGATCGGCGTCGTCAGGGCCTCGACGTTGCGTCGCAGATTGGCCGGGTTCGACATTCCGACCACGGTCGAGGCGATGCCGTGTTCGGCCGCCGTCTGCAGGGCGAATTGCAGGGCGAGGAAGGACAGGTCGGCGCCTTGCGCCTCGGACGCGCGGGCCGCATCGGCGGCAGCCTTCCAGACATCCGGATGGCCGGGGTGCCAGTCGGGCGGGCCTCTATGCGTCAGCAGGCCCATGCCGAGCGGAGAGGCGTTGAACACTGTGATCCCGGCGGCGTTCAGCCGACCCGCCGTTGTCGCCAGTCGGCGGTCCTGCAGCGTGTAGGTGCAATAGGCCATGACCGTATCGACCTCCTGCTCGAGCGCCACGGATTCGACGACGGACAGATCGTAGCCCGTGACGCCGATACGGCCGATCAAGCCCTGGGCTTTCAACTCGCGCAGGGTAGGCAGGGCCTCTTCAGTCAACTGACGCAGGTCGCCATGCTCGATATCGTGGCACTGCAGGACGTCGATATGGTCGACGCCGAGGCGGGCGAAGCTTTCATCCAGACTACGCAGGGTCGCCTCGCGGCTGAAATCCCAGTCTTTGTCGCCGTAACGGCCGACCTTGGTCATCAGCACATAGGAAGACCGGTCGACGCCGGCCAGGGCCTTGCCCAGCGCCGTCTCGGCGCGGGTCATCCCGTAGTAGGGCGCGACGTCGATCAGATTGATCCCGGCCTCCAGCGCAGCCTGGACCACGGCGTCCGCCTCACCCTGGGATACGGCCTGATAGACACCGCCCAGCGACGCGCCGCCGAGCGCGAGCGCGGATATGCGTGGGCCATCCGATCCAAGGGAGTTGGTCTTCATCCTGTTCGTTTCCTGATCGCGTCTTGAGACGTCTTATCGTTCGCCTGCGGCTCGGCCGCCCGGGACGAGTCCCAGGCCGGCCCTGCGAGGGCGGACGTGGGGGCCGCCCGGCCGGGACCACGCCCCGTTCAACGTATTCTGCGAAATGGCCGCCTCGTCCACCTCGATGCCGAGGCCGGGCTTGTCACCGAGAACGATCCCGCCGTCCGTGATCTGCTGGTCC
>Ga0247813_10002456_pt1 | contig 12705 bp, 6 predicted proteins | sample UWRJL169409C1_FD_180719 | JGI IMG/M metagenome (GOLD analysis project Ga0247813, IMG submission 180719) | Plant litter microbial communities from Arlington Agricultural Research Station in Wisconsin, United States - UWRJ-L169-409C-1 | ecosystem: Environmental > Terrestrial > Plant litter >... | reverse complement strand
GGTTCGAATCCTGTCTCCCCGACCATCTGATGGTCACAATCAAGCCTGGAAGACGTCACTGTCCTCCGGGTTTTTTTGTGCCTGGCGATTGGCACGCCGGGTAGCGGCTGCGGATTTCCCCTTCGCAGCTGCCGGTGTAGCGGTAGCCTTGGCCGAGCATGCAGCGCTGCAGATCATCGAACGTGCGGCCCAGGGCCTGCTGGATCGCCGCCGCGCTGGAACCCTCCGGCGTGGAGACGTGGTAACCGCCATTGGCGGCGCCGCCGCACGCCAGCCAATCGACATTGCGGGTCGCGCCGTCATTCCCTGCCTTCTGCCAGGTGTCGCGTGGCGGCACGAGGGTACGACCGACCGATGGATCGCCATTCATCCACATGCCGCCCATCCCGCAGGCGCTGAGGCTGAAGGCAAGGCACAGGGCGGTGACGGCGCGTGGGTGCCGCTCAATCACACACACCCCGCAGATACGCTTCCGCCCGCGATGCGGGTGACGCGGCCGAGGGTTCGGGCGGCACCGCGCGGAACGTGATGCCCGACTGCTCGGCAGTACTCTGCAGCCCCTGCATTTTCGGCGACGTGCCTACGACTGTCAGGGTCAGGTGCGAAAGGCGCTGCTGCTTGAAGGTATCAAGTGCCGACTGCACTGCCTTGCGCGTGACATCTTCGCTCTCACCCGCGACAACCAGGCGGGTCATGGGTGGTTCGGCGCCGCGGGCCATGAGGGCCTTCAATTGACCCATCCATGCGGCCTTGCCCACCACCGATCCCATCATCAGGTTGGCCACGCGGTTGCCCGCCGAGGGAACATCGATGTAGAACGCCGCACATTGCGCTGATGGCACTGGCTGCGGCGATTGAGGTACCTCCACCGGGTCGGCGAGCGCTGCGCCGGCGATGCCGAGAAGGCCCAGATACAGCACAACGCGGGCATACGTTCCAGGCAGTGGAAGAAAGGGTGACGGCATTTTCTCTGGCTCCCAAGCAGGGTGGCGATCATTGCATCGACATCACGGACGCCTGTGCGGCTCAGCGCGCCGGCACCACATCGTCCGCGCGCTGGCACGCGGGGAACCTGCTGGGAATCTCTCCTTGGCAGGTACCGGTGTATTGATACTCCTTACACATCATGCAGCGTTGAATCTGGTCGAATTTCTCACCGGAGCGTGCCGCCGTTTCGGCACCTGTAGCGCCCGATACCACGGCATAGCTCCCCTTCTCCGTGCCGCCGCAGGACACCCAGTCGAGCTGACGCGCTTGAAGTGCTTTGGACGGGTGCTGCCACTCCTCCATCAACGAGGGCGGGTTGGCCAACCGCTGATACGCCGCTTTGTTGCAGTGGGCCATCGGTGTCTGCGGGCCACAGATATGACCGTTGCCGATCATGCAACCGGGGAGAAGCGCCACGGCAAGCGCCGCAGCAGCGCTTCTCATCGGCCTCATCGCGTTCAACGCGGCGAGGACTGGCAGGCCGGATAGCGGCTCGGGATGTCACCTTCGCAGGTGCCGGTGTAACGGTAGCCTTTGCCCAGCATGCAGCGCTGTGCCGCATAGAGCTTGTCACGGGAAAGATTCGCCGTTTCCTTGCCCGTAGCACCTTGCCGGTCTGGCGAGATGTTCCCACTGCGCTGGCCACCGCAGGCCTGCCAGTCCGTGTCACGCGCCGAGGCGCCGGCGTCCGGCCTGCTCCAGTCATGGCCCGGCGGAACCAAGTGCGAGGTCGCATTGGGATTGCCATTCATCCACATGCCGCCGATACCACAGGCGGTCAGACCCGTGGCCAGGCACACCCCGAACACGACGCGAAAAACATGCTTGCCTTTCATTACCACCTCCTGAAAATCGTCCATGGCCAGCGTGCCATCCTCACCGCGAAGCGCGTGCAAGGATGGAGATCGCTTCCCATACCTGCGGTGGAAGTGCCTTGGCCATTGCGAATGGCGCAGCCACGGGAATGGCCACCACGCTCCATCCTTCATGCACCATCTTCAGCGGCGACGGGCGACCGCGGGTTGCATTGCCCTGCTCATCGTACAGGCCACCCCATTGGCCGCCGATCATGTCGTGCGGGCCGGCGAAGTACTCGATAAGCCTGTCCTGCCACGCGCCAGACGCGTACGGCGTGCCCTTCAAGGTGCCCTCGATGCCTTGGATGCCACCGGTCAGCCCGCCCATGCCCTTGCCTGCCGGGCTCTGCAGAAACTCCGACAGCGTCATCTTCGCCTTGGCCGAATCCCACTGCACGCGCCCCTTGTCGTCCAAGGCGAGTGTTTTGCTCCCCGGCAGGGTCATGCAGCGCTCGTTGCTCTCCCCGCACAGCTGATCCAGGTCGACGCGCGTGCCGCCCAGCTTGATCCCATCGCCGTCAACACCAACGCTGATCCCATTGATGTTGTTGAGCACCGTGGGATCCTTCGAGGTCGGGTCGACTTCGGGATTGGCAGGGTCCACCACGCCGGTGAAGATGCTGGAATTCTTGATCATCTCCTGCCGCATCCAGTCTGCCGCACTGGCCAGCGCCTCCTTGGACACCGCACTGGTCGCCGAGCCGGTCACCGCGCCAATCAGGATGTTGAGCATCTTCTCCTGCGTGCGCAGTTCATCGGCTTCGGCCTGCAGGGCCGCCTTCTGTTCCGGCGTGGAGGCTTCCTCGTAACGTTCCCTGATGCTGGCACCGCGACTGGCGACATAGCTGCCCACGGCACTGTGGGCCTGCTGGGTGAAGGCCGCGCTGATCTGCGCTTCGGCCTGTACCTTCTGCGCGAGTTCCACCGGATCCCAGTTACGGATCAGCCCGTTGGCATCGTCGCCACTGAGCACACCGCGATTGAGGCTGGCCAGGGTGTCGTCGATGCTCTTGCCGGTCTTGGCCAGCTGCGCGTTGCCATCGGTGATGGTCAGCGCGCCTGCGCTGATGCCGCTGCGGGTAGTGCTGGCATCGCTGCCCTTGTCGCTGGCATAGCCGGGCGCGGCAGCGCTGGCATCGTTGCCGAAGTTCTGCCACGACCAGCTGCTGCCCTGCCCGGCCGGACCGGTGGCCCCTGGCGTGCCGTCATTACCACGGGCGCTGTTACCGCCACTGGACGGGCCGCCTGTGCCGCTCTTGCTGAAGCCGCCGGACAGGCTCAGGCTGCTGGCCTTGTAGTCGCTGCGGTTGTCCAGATCGCGCACGCTCAAGGTGCTGGTGATCAGCTGGTTGCGACCGTCGGCGATGGCCTGTTCGCTGGAGGCGATCACGCCACCGATCAGATCGGTGTTGCCGCCCACACGCACCTGATAGCCGCCGTCGCCCGCCTTGATCCCGCTCTGCTCGACCACGCTGGCGTAGTCGCCATCCACCTTGGTGTTGCCGTAGCTGGCGCTGCCGGAGAAGCCCAACCCGACCGTGACACTACCGCCGACACTGGTGTCCTTGCTGTGGAAGGTGGAGGTGTCCTGCAGGCTCTCGATGTTGAGGTCACCGCCGATATCGCCGATCACCTGGCGGCCACTGGCCACCGCGCCACGCAGGGTGGTGTCGCCGCCGGATTGCAGCACCAGCGTGTTGCCCGCATTGACGTGGCTGTTGGTCCAGTTCACGTCGGTGCCCTCGCCCTTGCCCTTGGAGCCACTGGCATTGGCGGTGATGCCGGCGCTGGCGCCACCGGAGCCGATGCTGATGGCCACGCCGACACCGCCGCTGGCCGCGCTGCTCTTGCGATCGGTCTCCAGCGTGTTCTTCGCCGCCAGCAGGGCGATATCGCCATCTGCCCGGAGGTACGCGTTGTTGCCGGCGGTGATGTTGCTGCCGACCACGGTCAGGTCCGAGTCCTTGCCCGCGCCGGTGGCGCTGATGCGCACGTCTCCGCCTGCGGTGATGCTGGAACCGGCGGCGTTGTCGTGCGTAGTGGTGGTCTTGCTGTCGCTGCGTGCGCCGCCCACGGTGATGGAGATGTTGATGCCGCCCGCCGCACCCGGATCGGCCTGCACCGCACCCACCGCTGCCGCCGTGTTGAGCACGGTGGTCGCTGCCGCCAAGGTCTTCATGCGGCTGTCGTCGGTCTGGCTGGCCGCCTTCTTCATCTGCTCGGCACTCTGGATCGCCGAGATCACCGGCGCGGTCAGCGCCACCGTCAGGCCGGCCTGGCGGAATTTGTCCTCCTGGGTGGCGACGCCCGTCTCGCGGGCTTCGACGATATCGACCTTGCGCGCATGGATATCGATGTCGCCCTCGGGTGCGACGACGTGGCTGCCGACCTGGCGGTAGTTGTTGCCCGCCACCATCACCACGTTGCCCGCGGTGGAACCGATGGTCGATGCTGCAGCGCTGGTGCTCACGTCCTTGGCATCGCGGCTCTGCATCTGCGTGCCGACGGTGAATGCGACGCCGCCGTTGTAGAGGAAGCCGCTTTCGTCCTTGCGCTTGTAGTGGCTCTCGCCGCGGGTATTGGTTGCCGCCTGCACGGTCAGATCGTTGTCGGCCAGCAGCACGGTGCCCGCATCGGAGACCACGTTGCTGCCGGTCACGGTGATGTTGTTGCCACGCACCGCCACCTGGTGCCCACTCAGCGTGCTGGCGACGGCCTGGGTTTCCTCCAGGCTGTCGCGCGTGGTGTTGGTGGTGGACTTCAACAGCCCGCGATGGGTGTGCTTGCGGCCCTCGCTCCAGTTGTTGCTCTGCTCGCCACTGGCGATGCTGACGTCGTTGTCGGCCATCACCGAGATCGCGCCATCGCTGCTGTAGACCTGCGCGGCGCGCAGGTTCGCATCCTGCCCGGCCTGCAGCTGCACTGCACCGGCAGTATCGATGGTGGTGCCGACCTCGCGCTCGTAGCCTTGGCGCAGGTAGTTGTCGTTGTTGCGGACGTTGTTCTCCTGCCGTGCTTCGGTGACCGTGCCCAGGGAGAGATCACGCCCCGCCGAAAGCAGGGTCTGGCCCTGCGCGCCGGTGTTGACCACTTGGGCGCCGTCCATGCGCAGATCGCGGCCGGCCTTGGCCAGCAACGTGGCGCCCTGATCACTCACGAACAACCCGGCCACGCGATCGATATTGGTCCGGCTGAAGTCGCTCAGCCCGGCCGTGTTCTGACCGCTGCGGGTCGTAGTGACCATGTTGAGATCACGGCCGGCACTGGCGACCAGCACGCTGCGCGCATCGATCAGGCCGCCGAGGTTGTCCAGATCGGTCCGCGCGTTGGCGCTGACCGCATCACCACTGATGCGGCCATCCAGGTTGCGCAGGTTCTGCGCGTCGATCTTCACCGCGGTGCGGCCAGCGATGGTGCCACTGTTGACCAGATCGCCGCGCAGGTTCAGCTCCACCGAGCGACCAGCCAGCAGCGTGCCGGTGCCGTCGATATCGCCGGGGCGCACGCGTACATAGACCTGCGGGACCAGCGCGGTGGTGGTGCTGCCATCGGCCAGGGCGACGCGCTGCTCGACCAGCCAGACGATGTCGCTGGTGAGCTGGGCCATCTGCGCCGGGGTCAGTGCCACGCCGGGGCGCAGGCCCCATGCGTCGGCGATGGTGGCCGCATTATCGAGCAGCGCGCGGTACTGCGCTTCATCGTCGGCGTAGCCATCCAGGAAGCGGCGGCCGGTGAGCTGGGCGACCTGATCGCGAACCAGCTTCTGTTCGTAGAACCCATCGCCCAACCGCTTCTGCACGTTGGCCGGGTCCACGCCCATCTTCTGCAGCAGATACTCCGAGCCGAGCCAGCTGCGGTAATCGGCAAAGCGTGGATCGGTCTCGACCAGGTACTGCCCCGCGTTCGGGCCACTCTGGAACAGGCTGCTCTGCGGCAGTTCCGCATCCACGCCGATGGTGCGGATCACCGTCGGCTGGCTGGCCGCCGCGCCCTCCGCACCGGTGCCTGCGTTGCTGCCAGGACCGGCCAGCGAGGCGACACTGGCGTTGACCTCGGTCACCTGGCGCTGCCCACCGACGGTGCCGGCATCGGCTGCACCGCCTACCTGCCCACCGACGGAACCGGTAGTGACACCGCCCACCTGATAGCCGCTGCCACCGTCGCGGGTGTGCTGTTCGGTGCGGGTTACACCCAGGTTGATGGTGCGTACTTCATCGGCCGGGCGATAGGCGATCTTCCCGTCCCATTTGCGTTCGTGATAACGCTTGAAGCCACCGCGCCAGCGGCTGTAGGTGTACTGGCTGGTGCCTTCCTCGCGCACGCGGTACTCGCCGAACGCATCGATGTTGCGCAGGTTGCCAAGGTCGCCCAGCAACGCGCCGCCGGCCAGGATCTGGCTCTTGTCGTTGATCAGCTCATCACCGCGCAGGGTCATGTTCCCGCCGGAAATGATGCGGCCGGGCGCGCTGGAGGTGACCTGGGTTTCGTACTCGGTATGGGTGACGTCGTACTGCGTCCACGCCTTGACGTCGCCGCTGCCGTTTTTCCACCAGTACTTGCCAGCACGGCTCCAGCTGGACCAGGTGAACTCGCTGGCATCGTGCATGCCCGGCGTGCCCTTGGGCTGGATGTACAGCTTCTTGGTCGGGCCGACCACCATCACTTCGCTGGTAGCGAAATGCTCGTTGCTGTTGAGCAGGCGCGTGGCGTCTATGCTCAAGCCACCCAGCGATTCGATGGTCGCGCTGGCGTTGTGCACCGAGCCGGCGCGACCGACTGCATGCCCCTGCGCATCCAGCGCACCGCCGATATTGAGTGCATTGTCGCCACCGCCGGCACTGAAGATCAGCGCCTGCTCGCGGTTGACCACGGTGCCGGCGCCGATGTCCAGGCGCTCACGCGCGGCAATGGTGGCGGCGCGGGTAACGCCCTCCAGCGTTTCGTCACTGTTGACGAGGGTGCTGGCACCGATCGACAGGCGGTCGCCGTAGATGCGACCGGTGCCGACGTTGAGGATCACATCGGCATCGACGCGGGTATCCACGCCGTCGATCAGGCCGCGGTTGCCGAGCACGCCATCGGCGCGCACCTGGGTGCGGATGCCGCTGATCTCACCCGTGACGAGGTTGTCGATCTGGCCTGCGTGCAGGTTCAGATCCCCGGCCTGCACCTTGCCTGCGTTGGTCCACAGCCCCTGCGTGGAAACGGTGGCCTTGCCATTGGCGGTGATCTGGCCATCGTTCCGGTAGTCCTGCTGCAGGGCCAGCACCAGGTCGCCCTGCGACAACACCCGGCCCGTGCCGTTGAGCGCATTGGCATGCAGCGTCTGGTTGCCCGCCGACAGCAGCGTGCCGTCGGTGTTGCCGACCTGCCCGGCGCGCACGTCCAGACTGCCCGCCGAGGACACCAGGCCTTGCTGGTTGAACAGTGCATCGGCCGCCTGCAGCGCGATGCGCTGGTCGGCAGCGATCATCCCCGCGCTGTTGTCGATCTGGGTTGCGGTGAGGTCCACGTTGCGGCCCTGCAGGCCGAGTGCGGTGCTGCCGCCGCTCGTGTTGCGGTTGTCGATGCGCGCGGCGTGGGCGACCAGATCGCCGCCGGCGACGGCCAGACCAGCCTGGTTGACCAGCTCACCGCTCAGCTCGAGGGTCAGGTCCTGGGCGGCCTGCAGGCGGCCGCCGCTGTTGTCCACGTGTTGCGCCTGCAGCAGCAGCGAGGTGCCGCTGCCGACCTGCCCGCCGCCACGGTTGTCCAGCGAGGCCAGCCGCGCGTCCAGCGCCGCCTGCGCCTGGACAAGGCCGGCACGGTTGTCCAGCTCACCGGCACGCAGGCTCAGCCCGGCACCACTGACAATGCCGCCGCGCGCGCCCGCGTCGGTATTGCCCAGCCGCTGGCCGTGGGTATCGATGCTCATCGCCGCACTGGACTGCAGCAGGCCGGCGCGGTTCTCCAGCGCACCACTGCGGATATCCAGCGTGCCGGCGGTGGCGGCGATGATGCCGTCACTGTTGTCCACGCCGCCCAGACCCGTATCGAGGGCGACGGACGCACCGGCCAGCGTGCCACGCAGGTTGCTCAGCCCTTGGCTGGTCACCGACAGCGCGCGCTCGGCCTGGATCACACCGGCGGTGTTGTCGATATCGCTCGCACTGTCTAGCGAGACGTCGCCGTCAACCGACGCCAGCGTGCCCGCGTCACGATTGATGATGCGCCCGGCCTGCACGCGCAGCGTGTCGTTGGCGGCGAGGGTGCCGGCGCTGTTGTCGAGGGTCTGGGCGACCACCACGTCCAGCGCATCGCCTGCGTTGACGGTGCCACCGCGGTTGTCGAGGCTGCCCGCGCGCAGCTGCTGCGCACCACCGGAGGCGATCATGCCGCCCTGGCGGTTGTCGAGCAGGCCGTCCACGGCGAGCTGCATCGCACTCTCACCGGCGGCCTGGACCGTGCCAGCCTGGTTATCCAGCTGGCCGGCCTGCAGCGTGAGATCGCCAGCGCTGGCCAAGGTGCCACGCTGGTTGTCGAGCGTGCCGGTCACCTGCAGCGTGGAGGCCGCACTGCCCGCCGCCAGTAGTTTGCCGTCGCGGTTGGAAAGACTCCCTGCCTGCACGGCGAGCGCACCGTTGCCGATGATCTGGCCGCTGTCGTTCTGCAGCGCGTGGGTCACGCGCAGGCCAAGCGTGTCGGTGCCGGTGGCGATCAGCTCACCACGACGGTTGTCCAGCTGCCCGGCGTCGATCTCCATGCGCACCGCCGAGGTGATACCGCCGGAGACATCGATGCGCTCTCCCCGCAGGTGCAGCGCGCCATTGCTCAGCAGCTTGCCGCCCGCCCCGGCCAGCGTCGCCGCGGTGATGTCCAGGCGGCCGCTGCCGGCCTGCTGGACCTGCCCACCCGCGTTGCTCAACAGTGCCGTACTGATGGCCAGATCGCCGTTGCTGGCGAGCGTGCCACCGGTGTTGTCCAGCGCGGTCGTCGCCTCGATGCGGTTGGCCTGGCTGCCGGTCGCCAGCAGCTGGCCGCCACGGTTGTCGAGCGTATCGACCTGCACATCGAGGGTGCCGGCCTGCAGCTCCGCCTGGCGATGATCGATCTGCCCTGCCCGCAGGGTCAGCGTGCCGGCCGTGGCCATCTCGCCACGCTGGCCGTCCAGCGTGCCGGTGGTGAGCTGCAGGCCGTCGCTGCCAGCGTGCATCAGCCTGCCATCGGTGTTGACCAGCACCGCACTGGTCAGCGCCAGCGAAGCGGCGTTGCTGGCGAGATTGCCATCGGTGTTATCGAGCCTGCCTGCCACCTGCAGTTGGGCGGGTGCCGTGCCGCTGTGGGCGATCGTGCCGCTGCGGTTGGACAGCTGCGTGGTGCGCACATCGAGGGCGCCGCCCACATGCAATGCGCCGGCGTCGTTGTGCAGTGCCTGTCCCTGCACGCGCAGGTCGCGCTGGGTGGTCAGTTCGCCATGCCGATTGGTCAGCGCGCCACCGTTCACGGTCAGGTCGCGCACGCCGATGCTGCCGCCGTCGTTGTCCAACTCACTGGCACGCAGATCGATATCGCCACCGGCCAGCACCGCGCCGGCATCGTTGTCGAGCAGGCCGGCAATCACCACGCGGCCCTGCGCGAACGGGGCGGTGGTCGGCGGAATCACGCCCGGCGCGCTGCCGTCGGTGCCGCCGGTGCCACTCCCGTTTCCTGGCGTGCCCGGGGTTTCCGTGCCGCCGCCGTTGCCGGGTGTGGTCCCATCCTGCTGGGCCAGCGCGCCGATGCTGCCCTTGTCGCGGTTCTGCAGCTGCCCGCTCTCTACTGCCAGCGCCTGCACACCCGCCTGTTCGATGCGCCCGCCGCGGTTGGTCAGCGAGGTGGCTTCCACGTCCAGACGCGTGCCGTTGAGCTGACCGCCGCGGTTGTCCAGGTCCTGCCCGGTGCGCAGGTTCAACTCGCGGCCCGCGCTGACCAAGCCCTCATTGCGCACACCGCCGCTGGCCGCGATGCGGGTATCGTCGCGCGCCTGCAGTTTGCCGGTGTTTTCCAGCCGGCCATCGACAGTCACGACCAGCTCGCCGGTCTGCGCCCCGAGGTTGCCCGCATTGCGCACGCCCACGCCGTGCTCGGTGCCCATCAGCAGGATCTTGTTGGCGTACATGCCGCCGAGCTGGGCGACATCGAGCGCGTACTGCGGCGTGCTGCCGTCGGCCGCCTGGGCCTGCACGCGGCTCAGATCGGCGCTCACCGTATTGGCGCCGGTGGTGACCTGCAGCTGCTTTGCCCAGAGGCCCGCATTGAGCTGCACCGAGCGCGCGATCAGATCGGTGTAGTCGACCCGGCTGGCATCCATGCCGGCGCCGAAGATATGGATCGCCCCGCCCTGCACGCGATAGCCCTCCAACGCGCCGCCGTTGAACATCGGCGTGCCGGTGGTCAGGGTGATGCGGTTGGCGTTGATGAAGCCGCAGCCGTCGCAATCGATGCCGGCCGGGTTGGCGATCACCACCTGCGCGCGGTCGCCGGCCACTTCCACGTAGCCGCGCAGCTGGCTCGGGTTGGCGCCGTTGACCTCGTTGAGGATCACGCGTGCGGTGCCGCCGGCCAGCCAGGGATTGCCCTGCACCCAGCCGCCGATCTGCGACTGCGTATTGCCACGCGAATTGTTGAGGATCACGCCCTGCTGATCGACATCGAAACGCTGGTAGGTGTTGCGCGAGACACCGGCCGCACTCGGGGTCTGGATGTTGATCTGCGGCGTGCCGTTGGCCGTTTCCAGCACGGTGGGCCGCTGGTTGCCGGGCGCATTCGGATCGGCCACTACCTGCGCCACGGCCATGCCGGTCACCCCGACCCAACCAAGCATCACCCACAACGCGAAGGCCATCGGGCGCAGTGCCGCCGTGCGATCACCGCCCTGTCCGATACCAAGCCCGCCGGGGCGCGGGGTGATCTCCGCGGCGACCTGCCAGAGCTTGAGAGCGTGGTTGAACACGAGGCGGTACAGATGCTTGTTCATGACAGTTCCTTTGTGTGCGTGTGGTCGGCGCGGCGCACAGGCGCCAGCGCGGGAATCAGAACGACCAGCTCAGGGTGAATCCGGTGACGGTGTACGCATTCTGGAAACCAGAGGGCTTGTTCAACGGGGCGCCCACGAAGCCGTCCCAGTACAGGCCGCGATAGGACCCGCGCAGGCCGATCACGGTGCCTGCCAGGTCATTGCCCACCTGCCATTGCGTGGCGCTGCCGCCGACATGCCCATAATCGGCGCCGACGTAGAACTCCTGCCCACCGCCGAGTGCCAGGCCGATGTCGTTGCGGATGAGCCAGCCACGTTCGCCCATCAGCGACATCTCGCCATCGAAGCCGCGCACGGTGTAGCGGCCACCGATCGCGAAGCGGTCCTGCGGCACCAGGCCGCCACGGTTCCACTGCGCGCGCCAGCTGCCGGTGTAGCGCAGGCGCTGCTGGCCGAGCTGGAACGGGACGCTCAGCTGTGCGTCCGCGAAGTAGATCTTCGGGTGCGAGGTCGCTTCACCGAACAGCTCCTCGGGCGCTGCGATCGAGCCGAATGCCCCGGTGCCGCGGCGGAAGCCGAACGTACCATCCAGCGTCGCCTGACCGATGAAATGACGGTGGTTCAGGCCGAGTTCCCAGCCGCCCATGCGCCGGCGCTGCACCAGGATTTCAGTGTCGTCGATGAAGTTGCGCGAGTCGCGCTCCCACGCACGCAGGTACATGCTGGTCTTGCTGCTTGCATTGCGGAACAGCAGACGGGTGGCCCGCACTTCGGCGTTGTAACTCTCGCCGCTGTACAGATACGACTGCTGGTTGCCGGCCACGGTCTGCTCATACTCGTAGCCGCTGCGGGTAGCGCCGAACAACCAGTAACCGACCGGCACGGAGTAGTGGAAGGTGAAGCCCTTGGTGCCGCGCTTGCCACCACTGAACACGTCGTGGTTGAGGTTGACGTAGAACAGGTCGTTCTGGCGCAGCGCGTGGTCCAGTGACATCGTCGCGCCCGCCTGGGTCCTGCCGGTGGCCTTGCTGCCCGAATCGTCCAGGCTCAAGTTGAAGCGCACCAGCCGCTGCTGGGACCACTGCACGATCAGGTCGCTTTGCCCGGGCGCGGCATCGGCGCCTTCGGCCGGGCTGATCTGGATGTCGGCCTCGGCAGTCGGCACGCGCTTGAAGTTCTCCAGGCCCTGCTCGATATCCCGCAGGTTGAGCAGGTCGCCACTGCGCGCCGGGATCGCATTCCACATGGTGGCATCCCGGTGGGTGCCCTCAGCGAAGCGGATCTGGCGCAGTGTGCCGGGCACCAGCGTCAATTCCAGCGTGCCGGTGGTGAGGTCCTGCGGCTGGGCCAGCACGCGCGTGGTGACGAAGCCGCGCTCGACGATGGCGTTCTGCACGCGCGACATCACCACGTTGATGCCGGTGGTCCCCAGGCAGCGGCCCAGCGCGGGATCGCCTTTGACGTTGGCCGCAGCCAGCGCCCACTGGAAACGCTCGGCCTGCTCGCCGCCCAAGGTGATGCGCTCGATCGCGAAACACGGCGCCTCGTCCTGGGGCAGCCGTTCCGGCGCGGCCACGGGCGCCTCCTGCAAGCGCGCATCGGGCCGGGTTTCAAGCTGTTCGCGCAGGGCGCGTTCGCGCTCCTGCTGGCGGAGCAGTTCCTGATCGGGGGCAGGCAGTTGCTGTGCCTGCGCTGGCGTGCCGATCAGGGCCAGTGCAGCCGCCAGCGGGGCCAGAAGCAGGGTGCGCCGGGAAGCGCCATGAGAACCGGCGCGAGCCGGGGTGGGTAGTACGTGGTTTGGCATGCAGGATCTCGAACGTGGGCTGGCACGAACCATCGTTCGCTATAGACCGCCCCTATGGAGGC
>Ga0247813_10002454_pt1 | contig 12716 bp, 9 predicted proteins | sample UWRJL169409C1_FD_180719 | JGI IMG/M metagenome (GOLD analysis project Ga0247813, IMG submission 180719) | Plant litter microbial communities from Arlington Agricultural Research Station in Wisconsin, United States - UWRJ-L169-409C-1 | ecosystem: Environmental > Terrestrial > Plant litter >... | reverse complement strand
AATTGGGCGGATTCCATGGCACCTTCTCGGCGGCCGCGTACCAGCCTTCGACATTCCCGAACGTTGCGACGCTCCCGAGAGCCGCAACGCCGAAGGAGATCGCGAGCAGGGCGACGAGTACGAGGGCTGACCTCAGGCGCTGCGACATCCATTCTCCTTTGTAATTCGACTATCTAACTACTTTAGGCAGAAAAAAGGCCCGGCAGCTCTAGTAGTGCTACCGGGCCAGAACGATCAGGAAACTTACGGCTGCAGGACTACCTGGAGCTCGATGTTGATCGAGACGTCGTTGCCGAGCGTGAAGCCGCCGGCCTCGAGCGCTGCGTTCCAGTTGACGCCAAACTCGGTGCGGTCGATCTTGGTCGATGCAGTCGCGCCGGCCTTGGTCTGTCCGTAGCCGTCGACGAGGATGCCACCGAACTCGCCCTTGAGCACAACGCTCTTGGTGACGCCGCGGAGGGTGAGGTCACCCGTGACGGTGAACTCGTCGCCGTTCGCCTCGAATGCGGTGGACACGAAGTCCATGGTCGGGAACTCCTCAACGAGGAAGAAGTCTCCCGTGCGGAGGTGGTTGTCGCGGTCCTTCTGGTTGGTGTTCACAGAAGCGACGTCGATGCTCGCGACGATGCTGTTCTTGGTCGGGTCCTCGTCGGTGACGACGGTGACGTCGAAGGTCTCGAACGCGCCGCGCACCTTGCTGATGCCGAGGTGGCGAACGGAGAAGGTGACCTCGGAGTGGGCGGGGTCAAGCTTCCAGGTTCCGGCGACGAAGTCCGGACGGGTCTCAATTGAAGTAGTCATAACTCCATGCAAGTACATCGATGCTGGAGATATTCCGAAAAAGGGTGACATGTCACCAAAATTCTTTCGGAATTAACCGATCGTGTCGTCGCGCGGCGTCACATTGATGCCGACGTTGAGCTCCGCGGCCTGCGCGTTGAGCTTCTTGAGCTCCTCGAGTTTCGAGTCGTACAGGTCGGCACGTTTGTCGATGGAGGCATACAGAGACTCGAGTGAGTCTTGTCGCGCCATGAGGGCGGCACGCTCCTGGTCGAACTGGTACTGGGTCGCGAAGCCTCCGGGCCGGTTCGCCTTGGCGTTGAACGCGTCCACATCGTTATTGAGCTTGTCGAAGCCGGAGTTGTACTTCTTGTAATCCGCCTCGACGCCTTCGCGCAGATCATCCATTTCAGCGATGAGGGCTGCGGTCTTCTTCTCGAGTTCGACGAACACGCCGTTCGAGGTGACGTGCAGTGCAACCACAGTCGCGCGATCGGAGAAGAACTCTGCGTAGTGCTTCTCGAGCGCGGGGGAGATCTCCTCGAGTTCCGTGCCGACTATCGAGTGCAGCTCATTGAGTCGCTCGCCAGGCTCGACGCGCTCATAGACGGCCATGCGCTCGGCGAAGTCCTTGTCGTCCTCGCGCGAGGCTGCCTCCGCCTCGAGCAGCGGCGCGAGGGAATCACGCTCGCCGACGCTCATCCTGTCCCACGCCGCGTGGAGCATCTCGTGCGCCGCGACCACCTCTTCGATGCCGTCGAGCCGTTCATCCGTCACGTCGAACAGCAGGATGGTTCTCGTGGCGGGCAGGTAGCAGCCGAGAACCCCGGTGCCCTCCTCTTCTGCCGCACACGTCTCATTGAAGTCGTCGCCTGCCTGCACGACAGGCTGGCTTGCCTTGAACAGGAATTCACCACGGTCACTCATTCGCGACCGCTCGATGTAGCCGACGATGTCGCTCGTCGGCTCGTAGTTCCAGACGGTCACGAGGTCACGGATGTTCTCGCGCTGCACCCAGGCGACAACACCGCCCGTCGTGAGCACGGCGAAAATGATGAGCGAGGCGATGATCCCGCGCCACGGCGTCGCACGAGGAGGTGCCGGGGGAGCGGGCGGTGGCCAGCTCTCGAACTGCTGTTGCGGCTGGGGGTAGTTCGGCTGCGGCTCTGCACCGGGGAAGAGGCTCACAACTGTCTCCTGCCTCTCGAATCAATGGCCGACGAGCGGCCCCATCAGTCTCGCAGCAATCGAGGGTCGCGAGGTAACCCGCTCCTCTGCGTCCGCGATCGACATCGCGAGCATACCCAGGTTGGCACCCACGAAGCGCAGCGGCTCCGGCTCCCACGACGGCGACATGTGGTTGACCCAGGGCAGGGCGGTGAGATCGGTCGCGCGGCGCGTAATGAGGTCGGCGAGGGTGCGGCCAGCGAGGTTGGTTGTGCTCAATCCGTCACCGACGTAGCCGCCCGCCCACGCGACACCCGTCGCGGGGTCGTAACTGGCCGTGGCGTGCCAGTCGCGCGGGACGCCGAGCGGGCCGCCCCACTCGTGCGTCACGGCAGCGCCCGCCGCTTGCGGGAACAGATCGATCAGGGTGTCCCGCAGGTGCGCGAACACGCGGGGCACTCGGTCATACGACGAATGGATGGCACTGCCCCAGTGATACCGCGCACCGCGACCCCCGAACGCGAACCTGTTGTCGGCCGTGCGCTGCCCATAGATCAGAAGGTGCCGGAAGTCGGTGAAGGTCTGCCCGTGCTCGATGCCGATGTCGTCCCACAAGGCGTCGCTCAGGGGCTCGGTCGCGATCATGAGCGAGTAGAGCGGCAGGACGCGGCGGTGGGTCTTCGCGAGTGTCGCGCCGTATCCCTCGGTCGCCACAACGAGATTCGCGCACGACACTGTTCCGCGCGTCGTGACGACCCGGTGCGGGGAGTAGTCGGTGACCTCGGTGAGCTCGCGGATCGTGACGCCGCGGGATTCCAGCGTGCGGGCGAGGCCGCGCACGAGTTTCGCGGGGTGCAGGCGTGCGCACGCCGGATTGAGCGTCGCCGCGAGGGCTCCCGCCGGTGCATCCGTCACGAGGGAGATCTCGTCGACGCCGTAGCGTGCAGCCTCGGCCACCTCCGCTTCGGCAGCAGCGACCTGCACGTTCGAGCGGGCGAGGGTGAGCGTGCCACCCTTGAGGAAGTCGCAGTCGATACCCTCCGCAGCCGCGACGCGACCCACCTCGTCGACAGTCGCGATCATCGCGCGCCGCATGGCGAGCGCCTGATCGAGACCGTGCAGTCGCTCGAGTGACGCTGTCGAGGCGGGAAAGAGCGCAGAGCACCAGCCGCCGTTTCGCCCGGATGCCCCAAACCCCACGATCTCCTTCTCGAGAATCGTGATGCGCAGCCCAGGGTCGCGTTCGAGCAGATAATACGCGGTCCACAGTCCGGTGAGGCCGCCGCCGATGATGACTACGTCGACCTCGGTATCACCGGGCAGGGGAGCGCGCGGACTCAGGTTGTCGGACACAGAGTCGTGCCAGAAACTGAGTTTCGCGTAGTCGGTCATCTCGCTGTCGCTCGTTGGGTAGGCCCGCCAGGGCCGGATCGAAACGCCTCGGAATGCGGGTTTCGATACGCGCGCCAGCGCGCGCTACTCAACCAGCGAGGCATGGTTACAGGTGGTTTGACGCCTCGGTCAGCACGCTGCGCAGGATTCCCTCGATCTCGTCGAACTCGGCGGGGCCGATCGTGAGCGGGGGAGCCAACTGGATGACGGGGTCGCCCCGGTCGTCAGCCCGGCAGTACAGGCCGGCCTCGAAGAGAGCCTTCGACAGGAAGCCACGCAGTAGTCGCTCGGACTCGTCGTCGTTGAACGTCTCCTTCGTGGTCTTGTCCTTGACGAGTTCGATACCGAAGAAGTAGCCGTCGCCACGCACATCGCCGACGATCGGCAGGTCGAGGAGCTTCTCGAGAGTCTTGCGGAAGATCGGTGAGTTCTCCTGCACGTTCTCGTTGAGCTTCTCCTCCTCGAAGATGTCGAGGTTGGCGAGAGCGACAGCAGATGACACGGGATGTCCGCCGAAGGTATAGCCGTGGTAGAACGCCGTTGAGCCGTGCTTGAACGGCTCGTAGATCTTCTCGGAGACGATCGTGGCGCCAATCGGGGAGTATCCGCTCGTCATGCCCTTCGCGCACGTGATCATGTCGGGCTCGAAACCGTACGTGGTCGAGGCGAAGAAGTTGCCGATGCGGCCGAAGCCCGTGATCACCTCGTCCGCAACGAGGAGCACGTCGTACTGGTCGCAGATCTCACGCACTCGCTTGAAGTAGCCGGGGGGCGGAGGGAAGCATCCTCCGCTGTTCTGCACGGGCTCGAGGAAGACCGCCGCAACGGTCTCGGGGCCTTCGAACAGGATCATCTCTTCGATACGGTTCGCCGCCCACTGGCCGAACTCGACCTCAGTGCCGGAGAAGCCCATCTCCTGGGCCCGGTAGTAGTTGGTGTTGGGAACCCGGAAGCCACCGGGGGTGATGGGCTCGAACATCTCCTTCATCGCGGGGATACCCGTGATGGCAAGGGCGCCCTGCGGGGTGCCGTGGTACGCGACGGCACGCGAGATGACCTTGTGCTTGGTCGGGCGGCCCTGGAGCTTCCAGTAGTACTTCGCGAGCTTGAACGCGGTCTCGACGGCCTCGCCACCACCCGTGGAGAAGAACACGCGATTGAGGTCGCCGGGAGCATACGAAGCGAGGCGATCGGCCAGTTCGATCGCGTTGGGGTGCGCGTACGACCAGATCGGGAAGAACGCGAGCTCCTCGGCCTGCTTGGCAGCGACCTCGGCGAGGCGCTTGCGACCATGGCCGGCGTTGACCACGAAGAGGCCGGAGAGGCCGTCGAAGTACTTCTTGCCCTTCGAGTCCCAGATGTGGTGGCCCTCGCCCTTGACGATGATGGGAACGCCGTGGCCGTCTTCCATCACCGACTGGCGGGAGAAGTGCATCCACAGGTGGTCTTTTGCCTTCTGCTGAAGGTCTGCTTCATCGTACGTAGTCATGTTTTTACCGTGTTCCCCAGTTGTAGAACTGCTTGAGAAGTTTGAGATAGACGAAAGTCTCGGTGGATGCGACGCCGTCGATGGCGCGGATCTTCTTGTTGAGCAGGTCGATGAGGTCGTCATCGTTCTCGCAGACGACCTCGACCATGATGTCGAAGCTCCCGGCGGTGAGGACTATGTAGTCGACTGCGGAGAGCGTGCCCAGCTGCTCGGCGACGACCGTCGTGTCGCCGGAGACCCGTATTCCGATCATGGCCTGGCGGTAGAAGCCGAGCTGCATCGGGTCGGTGACCGCGACGACCTGCATGACACCCGAGTCGGTGAGTTTCTGCACGCGCTGTCGTACGGCGGCTTCACTCAGGCCCACTGCCTTGCCGATCTCGGCGTACGAGCGGCGGCCATCCGTCTGCAGTTGCTCGATGATCGCCTTGGAGACGTTGTCGAGTTGCACGGGCTTCGCGGGTGCGCGACCAGGAGTGCTCATGGGTTGATTCTGTCAGCCTTCAGAGGGCCTCACAAGCGAATCCGCATCTGTGGGCCTCTGATACTGACGAAATCCGCAGCTAGAACCGTGGAAGACCACGAGTCTCTTCGGTATGTTGGGTGCATGAGCGAACTGCGCAACTTCATCAATGGTGAGTACGTCGACGCGAAGGCCGAGTCGGCCTTCGACGTCATCGATCCGGCGACGGAGGCGACGTACGCGAGTTCCCCCGTCTCGAGTGCCGCAGACGTGGATGCCGCGTTCTCCGCGGCCTCCGCGGCTTTCGAGGAGTGGAGCGAGACCACTCCGGCCGAGCGCCAGCTCGCCCTCTTCCGCATCGCGGATGCCATGGAGGCGCGCGCGGAGGAGTTCGCCGACCTCGAGTCGAAGGACACCGGCAAGCCCCGCGCGAGCCTCGTCGACGACGAGATCATGCTCTCGGTCGACCAGATCCGATTCTTCGCGGGTGAGGCCCGTCACCTCAGCGGTATGGCAAGCGCCGAATACATGAAAGACCACACCTCGACGATCCGTCGCGAGCCGATCGGTGTCATCGGCCAGGTCACGCCGTGGAACTATCCGCTCAACATGGCGGTTTGGAAGTTCGCGCCGGCCATTGCGGCGGGCAACACCACGGTGCTCAAGCCGAGTGACACGACGCCGTCGTCCACACTCTTCCTCGCCGAGGTCGCTGCGGAGTTCCTGCCCAAGGGCGTGCTCAACGTCATCACGGGCGACCGCACGACGGGAGCCGCGATGATCGATCACAAGACGCCCCAGATGGTGTCGATCACTGGGTCGGTGCGCGCCGGCATGGAGGTTGCGAAAGCGGCATCCACCGATCTCAAACGCGTGCACCTCGAACTCGGCGGCAAGGCGCCCGTCGTCGTTTTCGAAGACGCCGACATCGCGGCCGCTGTCGAGGGCATCGCGATCGCCGGATACTTCAACGCTGGACAGGACTGCACCGCGGCAACCCGCGTCCTCGTGCAGGAGAGCATTCATGACGAGTTCGTCGCGGCGCTCGCCGCCTACGCCGCCGAGAACGCGAAGACGGGTGCCCCGAGCGAGGAAGGCATCCTGTTCGGGCCGGTCAACAACGCCAACCAGCTCGCGCAGGTCGAGGGCTTCATCGAGCGCCTGCCGAGCAACGCGGTCATCGAGCTCGGCGGCAAGCGCCAGGGTTCAACCGGCTACTTCCACGAGGCGACGATCGTCTCCGGCCTGCTGCAGACGGATGAAGCCGTGCAGCGCGAGATCTTCGGCCCGGTCATCACCGTGCAGAAGTTCACCGATGAGGCGCAGGCCACCCGCTGGGCGAACGATGTGCAGTACGGTCTCTCGTCGAGCGTCTGGACGAAGGACCACTCCCGCGCGATGCGCATGGCTAAGAACCTCGACTTCGGCTGCGTGTGGATCAACACCCACATCCCGCTCGTCGCCGAGATGCCTCACGGTGGCTTCAAGCACTCCGGCTACGGCAAGGACCTCTCGTCGTACGGTTTCGAGGACTACACGCGCGTGAAGCACGTCATGAGCTTCATCGGCTGATCCCTCATGTGGGTCGTGTGCCCCACTACTGGGGGCACGCGCATAGGCTGTGTGCGTGCAACCCGATTTTGACGACACCCTCGCCGCCCGCCAGGCGGCCGAGATCGTTGGTGGTGTCCGTCGGGACGAACACGCGGCGCCCGACCTGGATGACACGGTGATCAACAGCACCTCGACAGTTCCTCTCGAGCCGGAGGAACTGCAGGAGCCCGCGTGGCCGTCGCCGTCCTGGCCCGCAGCGCTCGATCCGGTGCAGACGCCCGCGCCTACCTACGCGTTCCGCATCGGCTACGACGCAGAGCCCGTCGCCCTTGACGGCGTCGTTTTCGTCGGCCGCAAGCCGGTGCTTCCGCGGATCGCGCAGGGACCGCATCCGCGACTCGTGACAGTGCCATCGCCGACCTCTGAGGTCTCGAAGACCCACCTCGAGTTGCGCCAGCGCGGCTCGAACGTCGTCGTGACCGATCTGCGCTCGACCAACGGCTCCGTCGTGGTGATCCCGGGCAACCCGCCGCGCAAGATGCGTCAGGGCGAGTCGGTCGTCGTGACGCCCGGCACCTTCATCGACATCGGAGATGGCAACCTGATCGAGATACTCGCCGAGCGACTGCGGTACACGGGAGCAGCCGAGTGACCGTGCTCGGCGTCGGCCGCGGCACGAGCGCGACGGCGATCCCCGGACGTACAGACCAGTTTCTGAGGCTCGCCTGGGCCGGAGTCACCGATGTTGGGCGCAAGCGCGCCGCCAACGAGGACTCGCTGATCGCGGCATCCCCCATCTTCGCTGTCGCCGACGGTATGGGCGGCCATCTCGCGGGCGACAGGGCGAGCGACGCCGTAGTCACCCGCCTCGGCGAGCTCATTCCGACCGACTACGTGCAGACCGCCCAGATCGAACGCGCGCTCGACCGGGCGACTCAGGACATCGAAATCGTCTCCGACGGCAGCGAACTCGGCGTCGGCACGACGGTGACCGGCGCTGTGCTCACTCTCGTCGGGGGCGACCCGTACTTCGCCGTCTTCAACATCGGCGACAGCCGTGTCTACGCCTTCGAGGGCAACGAGCTCACGCAGGTGACGGTTGACCACTCCCTCGTGCAGGAACTCGTGGATGCCGGCATCATCACTCCAGCGCAGGCGATCAACCACCCCGAGGGCAACGTCATCACGAGAGCGGTGGGATTCCAGGCCCGCCCGATGCCGGACTACTGGATGGTTCCCGCCCGCAAGGGACTCCGTCTCGTCATCTGCTCCGACGGTCTCACGGGGGAGGTCGTCGATGCACGCATCCGCCTGCACCTCGCGGCCGGGCTCAGCGTTGCGGAGACAGCGAGCGCTCTCGTCGACGCGGCGCTGGCCTCCGGCGGACGCGACAATGTGACGGTTATCGTGCTCGAAGTTGTCGAAGGCGTCGACGACGAGGCCTACACGAACGCCGGACGTGGGGCAAAGCCCAGTCCAGGATAAGAAAGTGCTGTCTACAATAGGGAGACCTGTTTTCACGGCATAGGGGGGTATTCGTGGCGCGGCGCCTGCCTTCGCAACCCCCGACCCTGCCCGGGTTCTCGCACATGCACGTGCTCGGCTCCGGCGGATTCGCCGATGTCTTCCTCTACGAGCAGAACATGCCTCGTCGCCAGGTGGCTGTCAAGGTCATGCTCGCCGAGGTCGTCAACGAGCAGGTTCGGCAGATGTTCCAGGCCGAGGCGAACCTCATGGCCCAGTTGAGCGCGCACCCGTCGATCCTCACGGTCTACCAGGCGAGCGTGTCATCCGATGGCCGCCCGTACCTCGTCATGGAGCTGTGCAGCGCTGCTCTCAGCCAGCGCTACCGCAGCGAGCGAATCCCTGTCGCGGAGGTATTGCGCATCGCCGTCAAGATCGGCAGCGCGATCGAAACCGCGCACCGCGCAGGCGTGCTGCACCGCGACATCAAGCCGTCGAACATTCTCATGACCGCATACGGGCACCCGGTGCTCTCCGACTTCGGCATCGCAGCGACGCTCAGCGAGTCCGACGAGCAGCAGGCCGTCGGCATGTCGATTCCGTGGTCGGCGCCTGAAGTACTCATGGATGAGACTGCTGGCACCATCGAGAGCGAGGTGTGGTCGTTCGCGGCCACCGTGTACTCCCTGCTCGCGGGGCGTTCGCCGTTCGAGATTCCCGGGCAGTCCAACTCATCGAGCGACCTGGTCGGACGCATCAACCGCGCGAAACCCGAGTCGATCGGGCGCAGCGATGTTCCCACGAGTCTCGAGCGCGCTCTCGCCAAGGCGATGTCGCGCAAGCCGGAGAATCGCCAGGCGAGCGTTCTCGAGCTCATCCACGAGCTGCAGTCCGTTGAAACCGAGCTCGGCGTTCCGCAGACCGCCGTCGAGGTCGCGATGGATGACTGGGCTCTCGCAACAGTCGCGGACCTCGAAGACAAGACGCGCGTGCGCGGCATTGCGAGCGCGGTCCCCTCAGCGGCCAATCGTCGGAGACGTCGGCGCACTGCTGCGACCGCCGCCGACTACAACGCCGTGGGCACCCTCGTGCGCGAGACGGGAACGCGGCAGTCCAGCTCGTCGAACCTGCCGCAGAGCCGCCGGGTGCAGTTCTTCGGGTGGGCGCTCGTTGCTGCATCCGTTCTCGTCATCACACTCGCAGCGGTTGCGACACTCGTGCTCATCAGGGCCAATTCGACCGACATTCCGGTCGTCTCGGATATCACCGCGCAAGTGAGCGGCGAATCCGTGTCGTTCGACTGGAACGACCCAGGGCTCTCAACGACCGACGCATACCAGGTAGCCGTCAACGGCGGTGGGCAGAGTGTGCAGAACCAGCCGAGCTTCGTCGTCGACGCGGGTGCCGGCGACCACATCTGCATCACCGTGCGGGTGAGCCGCGACGGCAAACTGGGGGAGCCCAGCAACCCCAAGTGCGTGGACGTGCCCGGCTGATGGTGGCCTCGTGATCAGGCGCTGGCTCGCGGCGCACAAGTCCCTGGCGATCACGGCGACGAGTGCGTCACTCGTCGTCGCGCTCGTCACGACGGTCGCCCTCGTGTCGGGCGGCTACACGGCGCAGCGCACCGATCTCAACGACGCGTCGGTGTGGGTCGCGAACGGTGGCGAACAGTTCGTCGGTCGCGCGAACACCGAAGTTCTCGAGCTCAACACGGTCGTGGCGAGCGATGGCTCTGACCTCGATGTTGTGCAGAACGGCTCGACAGTGCTGCTCTTCAATCGCAGCGACGCGACGATCGATGTCGTGGATGCCGCGACCTCCGAGATCGTCGAGAGCGTTCCGCTTCCACCCAACCAGCCGCAGGTCTTCCTCGCGGGCGAGAACGTGGTCATCTACGCGCAGGGCACGGGCGAGCTGTGGATTCTCCCGGTCTCCGAGCTCGCGGGTTTCGACGCGACGCAGGAGGCGCCGATCAACCTCGGCGCCGACTCCGTCGTGAGTGTCGACGACGCCGGAATCCTCTATGCCTTCTCCTCGACGGCCGGCCAAGTCTACCGGGTGGATGCAGCGCAGCAGGCCGACGTGCAGAGCACCGGGTCGAGCGAGCTCTCGACGGCGGCCGGGCAGGCGGAGGTCACCTCGGTCGCCGGAACCTGGATCGTGCTCGACACGCAGGCCGACCGCCTCGACATCGGTGGCCGGTTAGTCGAGCTCGGTGAGTACCTGGGTGACGGCAACAATCCGCGCCTGCAGCGCGCGAGTTCGACCGGTTCGAGTGTGCTCGTGGCGTTCTCGGGTGGCCTCATCCGGGTTCCGCTCGATGGCGGTCTGCCCGCGATCGTGACGACGGAAGGCTCCGGTGCACCCGCGGCGCCCGTCGTCGTGGGCGAGTGCGAGTTCGCGGCGTGGCCGAACGCTGTCGGCTGGCGGCACTGCCGTGGAGGATCCGCGAGCGGTTCGATCCTCGAGCTCGAGGCAATGCCGCCGGGCGTCACGGTCGAGTTCAAGGTCAACCAGGGCCGCACGGTGCTCAATGACGCGGACGGCGGTTCGTCGTGGGCCGTTCAGTCGAACGGTGAGCTCATCGACAACTGGGACGACCTCATCGAGGTCGAGCAGGACCAGAACGTCGTCGAGGAGAACGAGGAGAACACTCCTCCCGTCACGGAGAAGAACCAGTTGCCCCCGGTGGCCGTGGATGACGAGCTCGGTGCTCGGCCGGGGCGCACGAGCATGCTCCCGGTGCTCCTCAACGACTACGACCCGAACGGTGACGTGCTCGTCATCAACACCGTGTCATCCATTGACCCGGCTATCGGTCGCATCGACGTCATCGACTCGCGCCAGCAGCTCCAGCTCACGCTCGCCGACGGCGCTCGTGGGTCCGTGTCGTTCACCTATACGATCAGCGACGGTCGCGGCGCGAACGATACTGCGAGCGTGCGGGTCACGATCCGTGACTCCGGTGAGAACGCCGCGCCGCGACAGGTGCGCTCGTCGAGTGCGCTCGTCGAGGAGGGCGGATCGGTCACGACGACCGTGCTCGGCGACTGGATCGACCCCGACGGTGACCCGTTCTATCTCGCCTCTGCGACGGTTGCGGCGCCGGACACCGTGAGCTCGAAACCCGAGGGCACCGTCATCTTCACCGACTCAGGTTCGGGAGGGGCGTTCAAGTCCGTTGCGCTTGTCGTCTCGGACGGCACGGCCGAAGGTGCGGGAACACTTGGGGTGCGGGTGCGCAACCGCGGCGAGATTCCCATCATCGCCGACCCTTTCGTCGTTCTCGCCTACTCGGGTCAAGAGGCCACGATCGCCCCCCTCGAGCACGTGCGTGGAGGCAGCGGGGAGCTCCGGCTCAACGCGGTTCAGGCACAGCCAGGGGTCACGATCACCCCGAGCTACGAGACCGGCACATTCCGGTTCTCGAGTGACGACGTGCGCACCTTCTACCTCGAATACGTCGTCACCGACGATGACTCGACTGCCACCGGCCTCGTGCGCGTGGATGTCGCAGCACCGCCCGACTCCAACACCACCCCGATCACCGTGCCCAAGACGGTGTTCGTGACGACACAGTCGAGCCGCAACGTCGATGTCGCGGCCACCGACATCGACCCAGCTGGAGGGGTGCTTCTCGTCACCGGGGTCACCGACATCCCGCGACTGTCGAACGTGCGCGCTGACGTGCTCGAACAGCGACTCGTGCGCGTGACACTCACCGGCCCGCTCGACGACGCCGTCATTGTGAAGTACCGGGTGAGCAACGGCCTCGCCGAGGCCGAGGGAACCATCACCGTGATCGAGGTGGCACCGCCGACTCGCTCGCAGCCGCCCATCGCGCGCGACGACAAGGCGACTGTGCGCGTCGGTGACGCGATCACCATTGCGGTCATGGCCAACGACGAGCAGCCCGACGGGGAGCCGATCAGCCTCAACCCGGTGCTCGTCGAGGGACTCGCAGACGACTCCGGGCTCCTCTTCGCGTCGGGCGACACCCTCCGCTACCTCGCACCCGACCACACCGGCGACTTCATCGCGCAGTACGAGATCCTCACCGAGAACGGACAGTCCGCGCAGGCTGAGCTGCGCATCCAGGTGCGCGAGCCGAACGCCGAGACCAACCACGCTCCTGTTCCCGCGACGATCACCGCCCGCGTGCTCGCGGGCAAGGAGGTGCGCATCGAGATTCCGCTCGACGGCATCGATGCAGACGGCGATTCCGTGCAGTTTCTCGGCCAGGAGACGAACCCCGAGAAAGGCGGCGTCACCGAGGTCGGCACGACCTTCGTCGTGTACACGGCGGGGGAGTACTCCGCGGGCACCGACACCTTCACCTATACGGTCATGGACGCACTCGGAGCCCGTGCGACAGGAACAGTGCGGGTCGGAATCAGTCCACGG
>Ga0247813_10002453_pt1 | contig 12723 bp, 15 predicted proteins | sample UWRJL169409C1_FD_180719 | JGI IMG/M metagenome (GOLD analysis project Ga0247813, IMG submission 180719) | Plant litter microbial communities from Arlington Agricultural Research Station in Wisconsin, United States - UWRJ-L169-409C-1 | ecosystem: Environmental > Terrestrial > Plant litter >... | reverse complement strand
CACGGGCGCCGCGGTGGCCGACTCCGCGGTGGTCGGCGACGAGGATCCCGACCATGCCGGGGGCAGCTACCTGGTGGTGCAGAAGTACCTGCACGACCTCGCCGGCTGGCAGTCGCTGCCCACCGAGCTGCAGGAGCGCATCATCGGGCGCACCAAGGCCGACAACGTGGAGCTCGACGACGACGACGACACCGCCCGCAAGTCGCACAAGTCGCTGGCGACCATCGTCGACGACCAGGGCGTCGAGCACGACATCGTGCGCGACAACATGCCGTTCGGGCGCCCGGGGCACGGCGAGTTCGGCACCTACTTCATCGGACGCTCCCGCGACGTCGGCGTGATCGAGCAGATGCTGCGCAACATGTTCGTCGGTGTTCCGGATGGCCAGTACGACCGCATGCTCGACTTCTCGAGGGCCGTCACCGGGGCCGCGTTCTTCGCCCCGGCGAGCGATGTGCTCGATTCCTTCGGCGACTGATCTCCGACTCGCGTCGGACGACCTGTTCGCGGGCGCTCAGCATGGCCCTGCCACTACCAGTCAGGCAGCGCCCGGAACCATCTTCTGCTGTAATGGAGCGACCATTACAGAATCAGGTCTGTGACGGGGATCACTGGATTTCGGGAGGCTCGTCGTGGCAGGTTCACTCACCGTCAGAGCACGGCGCCGCATTGGGATCCTGCTGTTCGACGGGGTGAAGACCCTCGACTTCGTCGGCCCGGCCGAGGTGTTCCTCGAGGCGAACCAGCGTGTCGATGGCTACGAGCTCGTTCTGCTCTCGCCCACCGGCGGCGACATCACCACCTCGATGGGGATGCGGGTGGGCGTGCAGGCCGCCGCGGCCGACGGCGGCTACTTCGACACCGTCGTCGTGCCGGGGAGCGAGTCGGCGCCCACGGTCTACGACGACCCGGCGGTGCTCGAGTCGGTGCGCCTCCTCACCTCCCAGACGAGGCGGATCGCCTCCATCTGCAGCGGCGCATTCGCGCTCGCGGCCACCGGGGTACTCGACGGCAGAACGGCGACGACCCACTGGAAGTTCGCGGCCAGGCTCGCCGCCGAATACCCGGGCATCACCGTCGACCCGGATTCCATCTTCGTGCGCGACGGCGACATCTACAGCTCGGCCGGCGTCGCGGCGGGCATCGACCTCGCGCTCTCCCTGGTCGAGGAGGACCACGGCGCCGACGTCGCGCGCAGCGTCGCCCAGCTGCTGCTCGTGTACATGCAGCGCTCCGGCGGCCAGTCGCAGTTCTCCGCCTCCCTGCGCGGCCCCGCACCGCGCACCGACGCGGTGAAGTCGGTCGCCGACTACGTGAACGCCGACCCCACCCGCCCGTGCACGCTCGGCGATCTCGCCCGGCACGCCAACGTGAGCACGAGGCACCTCAACCGCATCGTGCGGGAGGAGCTCGGCATGACCCCGATCGAGTACGTCAACTCCATGCGCCTGGACCTCGCGACGAGCGCCCTCGAGTCCGGCTCCTCGGTGGCGCAGGCCTCCCAGTCGGGCGGCTACAGCACCCCCGTCTCCTTCCGTCGGGCGTTCGTGTCGCGGCTGGGAGTCACGCCCTCCGACTACCAGCGGCGCTTCCAGACCACCCGGCGCGGCGCATCCGTCGACAACGGGGAGCACTCGTGACCCTCGCCGAGAACCGCCAGGGTGGGATTGAGAGGGCCACGCGCGATCCGGGGCGCGTGTCTAGGTTGAGATCGACGGCACCCATACCAATCGGAATCGGAGACGGTCGCATGGATCTTGAGCAATTGGCTGAGCAGTTGTCCGAGGAGATCGGACGCACCGCCACCGTGGTCGGCGCCGACACGGTCACGATGGCGGAGGCCGATCGGCACGCGATCCCCATCCGCAACAGCGGAGGGCCCGTGGCCTACTTCCATCTGGCGGATGAGGGCAGAGCGCCCCTGAGTTCGTCCGACTACGGACTCATCGATGCGGCCGCGAGCCTCGCCCGAGACCTCATGGACGACGACGACGGCTCCCGCACCGGCTCGAGCAGGGACTGGGCGATGAGCCGCCTGCTCAACGACGACCTCGCCGTGCGCCGCGCCGCCTTCGTGGAGGCGGTCACCCACCGCTGGCTCGACCGCGGCGGACGCACGGTGCTGCGCGCCGTTCTGCTCGACGACACCGTCGGGAGGCTGCAGCGGGTCGCCTTCGGGCGCCATCTCGCCGCCGCCACCCACTCGCGCACCACCTTCGTGCGCGAGCAGGACTGCGTGGTGTACCTCGTCACCCGCGACACGGGGGTCGACGTCGACCTCGACGGCGCGATCCGCGCCGAGGCCGAGCGCTTCGGCGTCTCGCTCATCTCGATCGGCTCCGCGCCGCACGACCCGGCGTCCACCGACCTCGCCGACGCGGCGGGGCAGGCGCGTGTCGCGGCGGACCTCACCGCAGCCCTTCCCGAGCTGCAGCCCGCGAGCAGCATCGGCGACCTCGGCGGCTGGGTGATGCTGCACGCCGTGGCCGCCGGATCCCGTCGACTCGGCGACATCTCGCCCGCCGCGGAGCAGTTGTGCCGCGCCGGCGACAGCCTGCAGCGCCAGACGATCGAGACCTACCTCGACGCCGGCGGCCAGGCCCGCGCCGCCTGCGAGGTGCTGCACATCCACCGCACGACCCTCTACTACCGGCTCGAGAACATGCCGCAGCTGGTTCGCGAGGCGCTCGACGACGGAATGAAGCGCAGCACCCTGCACCTCGCACTCAAGCTGGCGCGCCTGTGGGAGGCGACGGGCGCGTTGTAGCGTCCGTCAGGCCTCGCGGGGCCGGCGCACCAGCTCGACCACCGCGGGCCCGTCGTAGTCGACGGCCTCGGCCACCGCGTCGCCGAGTGCCGCGGGGTGCTCGACCCGGATGCCGAGAACGCCCGCGGGAACCGCGAGCGCGCGGTCGCCGGGCTCGGCCACGGTGATCAGCTTCACCGGCAGTCCGTTGCGCTCGAGCGCGGGCAGCTCCTCGCCCAGATGGGCCCGCCCGCGGGCGCCGAGCAGCGCGATCACCTGGCGGTCCGGGTGCGCGGACTGCGCTCCGGCGGCCAGCGGCAGGGCTCCGGCCGCCGAACCGTGCGTGAACGATCCGATCAGCCGCCGCTCCCCGTTCATGCGCAGGTAGCGCGTGGCCGCGAGCTCGTCCTCCCCGGTGTCGACCACGAAGACGGCGTCCGACTCGGCGAGCCGGTTGAGAATGGCCGCAGCGGATGCCGTCGCCGAATTCCCGTGGGCGAGCGCGCGGGTGTCGTCGGCCCGCCGCGCATCGCGGTACCCGTCGACGGCGTGGTCGAGGTGGGCCGTGTCGAAGCGTCGTTCGAGGCGCGGCTGCAGCGCGTGGAGCGTGTCGAGCACGGTGCCGGCGAGGCCCAGGTCGACCGGGCAGCGTCGTCCGAGACGGCTGCCGCGGAGGTCGATCTGGATCACGGCGGCGTCGTCGGAGTGCGGCCCGGGGTAGCGCAGGTCGGTGCCGACGAGCAGCACGACGTCGGCGAGGGCGACGGCGTCGTCGGCCCAGCCGGAGGAGAGCGGGCCGACCATTCCGACGTCGAAGGGGTTGTCGCCCTCCACGTGCTCCTTGCCCCGCAGGGTGTGGGCGAGCGGTGCGCGGAGGGTTGCGGCGAGCAGCACCAGCTCGTCGTGCGCGCCGCCCGCGCCCGCGCCCGCCACGATGCTGACCCGCCGGGCGTCTCCGAGCAGCTGCGCCGCCGCGGTGATGTCGTGCTCCCGCGGGCGCACGATCGGCCGGCTGGCGGCGACGGGCATCGGCCGTCCGGCATCGCAGTGCTCGTGGAGCATCGCCTCATCGACCACGATCACCGACACCCCGCACTCCTCCACGGCGGCCCGCGCCGCCGCGGTGACGACCCGCAGTACGTCGTTCGGACGCGACAGGCGCTCGGCGAAGAGGCGGAACGCCCGAAGATCGGCGAGCGGGTCGAGCGAATCGCGTGCGGCGGCCGGGTCGGGCGAACCGCGAGGCTCTCCGCCGTCCGCCCGGATCGCGAGGGCGAGCACCGGTACTCCGTTGAGCTGCGCGTCGACCAGTCCGTCGAGCATCCGGTCGTCGCTCTCCCCGAACCGGCCCACGCAGGCGGCGAGGTCGCCGGTCACCGACGCGTCGCCGGCGGCCGCGAACGACGCGGACTCCTCGCGGCCGGCACGCACCCAGTCCACGGCGGTGTGCCCGTCGATCGCGTCGTCGAGGCCGGTGCGGCCGTCGGCGGCGTGCACGCGACGGATTCCGCTCGCGGCCAGTGCCCGCACGATCTGATCGGCCACGCTTGCCATCGGATGCAGCTCCTCACGAATCGACCTGCTCCGACCGTAGGAGGCGTGCGCACCGCGCGGGTCACCCCGCTGTCGAGCGCTCTTGCTACTTTTGTTGCACTCAGGCGTGGTGCTGCAGGGCAGACAGCCGCGACGACGTGGCGGCGATCTCGCGCAGTCGCTCGTCGCCGACGCCGATGCGGTCGAGCTGGATCAGGCCCTGCGACACGAGCACGATGTGCGCGCCGAGCGCGTCGGCCTCGTGCGGCTCGAGATCGAGCTCGCCCTCCTCGACCGCCTGGCGCACGCGGGCCGACACGATGCGCTCCATCTCCGACATCGACGCGCGGCCGACCTCCACCACCTCGGGGAAGCGCATGGCCAGGTCGGAGAGACTGTTCAGCATCAGGCAGCCGCGGTGGTCGGCGTGGGATCCGCAGTCGGCGATGATCTGGTCGAGGTAGTTGGCGACGGCCGACTCGAAGGTGCCGCTGTGCGCGCTGATCACGCTCTCGACCAGCGCCACCCGCTGCTCGCAGTAGCGGCGGAAGACCACGAGGAACAGGGCGAGCTTGCTGCCGTAGGCCCCGTAGATGCTGCCGTTGCCGACACCGGTCGCCGCGGAGATGTCGTCGATCGACGTGCGGTCGTAGCCGCTCACCCAGAATCGATCCTGTGCGCGCTCGAGGAGCAGTTCTTCGTCGAACTGGCGGGGCCGTGTCATGCGTCAACGGTACCGGGATCGCGGACGGAACGGGTGCGGCCGCGCGACGTGCTAGGGGTGACCCTGTCAGGGACACGGTGACCGGGGCGCCCCCGTCTATCGTGAGCGTATGAGAGGTGCAGCAGCATCGGTGCCGCAGCGGGCAGACATCCGGGCGATGATCGAGGACTGGCACGCCGTTCCCGCGGTGCTGCGCGACAGGCACCTCACCGTCGTCGCCTCCAATGCCCTCGCGAGGGCGCTCTCCCCGGGATACATCGAGGGCGTCAACATCGCCCGCTTCACCTTCCTCGATGCCGCGTCGTTCAGCGACCAGCCCTGCTGGACCGAGATCACCGGCCAGGTCGGGGCGATGCTGCGCGACTCCCTCGAGCAGCACGAGGAGGACGCCCGCTTCCGCGACATCGTGGGCGAGCTGTCGACCAAGAGCGACGCCTTCTCCGAGGCCTGGGCGGAGGACGTGCGGCCGGCCGACACGGGCACCGCCACCTATGTCCACGACGTCGTGGGCGAGTTCACCCTCGGCTACCGCCAGCTCTGGGTGGCGGAGGACCACGACGACGTGCTGATGGTGTGGCGCCCCACCGATGCGCGCTCGCGCTCGGCGCTGTCCCGCCTTGCCGCGATCCTCGGCGGGGCCTAACCCCCGCCGACGTGGCCCCGCCGACGCAGCCCAGCCGACCTAGCCCCCTGCCGCCTCGCGGAACTCGCTGATGGTGAACTCGGCCCCCTGCGGGTCGCGGATGTCGGCGAGAAGCGCCCAGGCCTGATCCTCGGTCGCGAGCACGGTGGCGCCGAGCCTCTCCGCGGTCGCGATGCTCGCCGCGCGGTCGGCGACGCTGATCTTCACCCGCCAGTGGGCCCGCTCGTCGCCCTCGGTGGGCTCCATCGCACCGATCACGTCGGCGAATCCCTCGGGCGCGCCGGCCTGCCGCTCGCGGATGTCCGGGTCGGCGGTCGCGGCGAGGTGGTCGCCGTAGCCGGGAACGGCCACCATCGACTCGACGGTCTCCCCGAGATCGAGGAAGCGCCAGCCGAACACGGCCGTGTAGAAGTCGCGAGCCGCGGCGGGGTCCGTCGTGCGCACGTCGCTGAAGTTCCACGCGCCCGGATAGTTCACCGCCTGCGCACCCAGCCTGCGTCCGGCCTGCCAGAGCCGGAAACCGGCTCCCTGGGGGTCGGCGCAGATAGCGGTGCGGCCCGCGGACCCGGCGTCGGCGGGCGGCGAGAGAACCGCACCACCCGCATCCGCTATCGCCGTCGCCGTCTCGTCGGCGTCGGTGACGGCGACGTAGCTGTTCCAGACGGCGGTGCCCGTGCCCGCCGCGATGGCGGCGGCGTCGTCGCCGTCGAGCTGGGCGATCAGGTGGACGGGTGCGCCCGGCGGGGCCGCGTCGGCGAACCGCCAGCCGAACAGCTCGCCGTAGAAGCGGCTCGCCGCCTCCGGGTCGGGCTGCTCGGTGTCGATCCAGCAGGTGACCCCCTGCGGGTAGGTGCGTGGAATCTCGGTCATGGCTGCTCCCGTGCGTGTGGATTCGATCCGGATGGCTGCCACGATAGCGCCGACCACCGACGGCGATACAGGGGGCCTAAGGTGGCGGTATGGCACTCATCTACAAGTCCGAGATCCGTCCGTCGAAGCTCGAGCTGGTGCAGGCGTGGATCCCCGGCCAGCCGTGGTTCGTGGGCGACCCGGCCGGGCTCTCCCCGCTGGCCGCGTTTCGCTTCGACGACCCGGAGGGCGAGGTGGGCATCGAGAGCCTGCTGCTGCGCACTGCCGAGGGCGCGACGATCCAGGTCGCCGTGACCTACCGCGACGCGCCGCTCCCCGGTGGCGAGGCGCACCTCGTCGGAGAGATGGAGCACTCGGTGCTCGGACACCGCTGGGTGTACGACGGGGCGGGCGACCCGGCGTGCGTCGCCGCCTTCGCGACCGCCGCGCTCACCGGCGGCCACGAGGCCGAACTGGTGATCGACGGCGAGCAGGAGCGCCGCGCGCCCACGGCACTCGTGAGCGGTAGCGGCACGTCCGAGGAGGGCGTGCCCGCCGCGCAGATCGGGGCGCCCGCGGTGAGCGTCGACGGCACCCGCACGATCGTGACCGGCGGCGGGATCCGCCTCGTGCTGCACCGCGAACCGGCGACCGCCGCGGCGCCGGAGGGCGACGTGATCACCGGCACCTGGGAGGGGCAGTCCGCTCCGGCCCTGCTCGCCGAGGTGGCGCGGGCCTGAATCCGCGGCCGCGGATACACAGGACCCTCCCACCCAACCCTGCCAAGGTGGTTCGCTGAACCCGGTTCCCGAGCCGTTCACGCCCGGTTCGCCCCTCATCTATGACTCCTTCACAACGCCCCTACCGCGCCCGCCGTGCACTGCCACGCTCGCTCGGCTCCCTGCTGCGCGTGCGCGAGCTCGTGGCCGTCGGCGCCGCGGCCGTCGTGCTGTCGATCTGCGCGGGCGCCGTGCTCACCCTCCCGCAGGAGGCGCCCATCGAGGCCGCCCAGACGAAGGCGCAGCTGAAGACCTTCGTCGACGCCAACGCCCAGTCGCTCGCGGTGCCCGAGACCTCGGCCGTCGCACCGGTCGCGCGCGAGGAGTTCTCCTCGACGGGCGGATACGCCACCATCGCCGCCGGCGGCACCAACCACGACTGGGCCAGGCTCGTGATGGCCTACGCCGGCTTCCCGCAGAGCGAGTCGAACATCGCGGTGTTCACCCGCTGGATGCGCCAGGAGAACGGCGTCGACAGCTGGTGGCTGCGCAACAACCCGCTGAACAACGGATGGGGCTCGGGCGGGGGCAGCGGCCTCGGCAGCTACGACAACCTCGACATCGCCGCGCAGAACGCCGCGGAGGGCCTGCACTCCAACCCGGGATACGCGGCCATCGTGGCCGGCTTCGCGTCGTCCGCCCCCACCGGCACCATCGAAGCGGCCATCTGGGCCTCGCCCTGGGCCAGCTCGCACTACGCCAACGGCGCGCACTGGTCGCCGGCCCCCGTTCCCGTCGTGAAGTCCCCCGCCGGAACCTGGTAGCCGAGCGGATCAGCCCTCCCGGTCGCCCGTCGGATTCTGCACCGCGACGGCGCTCCGGGCCTGCGCGGCCCCGCTGAAGGCGTCGAGCAGTCCGCCCGTGCGATCGGTGGCCACGAAACGGCCGTCGACGAACTCGACCATGCCCGCGAACTCGCCGTCCGCGGTGGCGATCCAGAGGTCGCGAACCGGGTGGGACCAGAGCAGATCGAGCGCGGTCGCGCGCTGGATTCGCAGACGAGGGGCGCGGATTCTCAGCGCGAGCTGTCGGACGTTCACGCCGGGTATTCGGCGCGGTGCCGCAGGCGGATTGGTGCTCAGTCCGTGAGCGCGCGGGCGGCGCGCTGCAGCCACTCGTTCGGCTCCCGCGACCAGCGCTCGACGGCGGCATCGGCACGCGATCGGCGCGGCTCGTCGAGAGCGTCGATGAGGGGGCGGATGACATCCGCTGTCAGAGGATCGACCAGCGACGCCGACCCGGCCGTGCGCACGAAGCCCTCGAGGCGGGTGAGGTCGGAGTTGTCGAGAGAGCGGATGCGGGTCTGCAGCAGCACGATGGCGGCCAGCCGCCGCTCGAACACCGGCACGGCCCAGAGCTCCGAGCCGAGAGCGGCGGCCGCGTCCCCGTCGATCCCCGGGAACTTGCGCAGGGCGTCGCGCACCGTGCCGCGCACCGCGCCCACCGAGGCGCCGTAGAAGTCGAGGTAGCCGCCGAAGCGCTCCCGGGAGTCCTGGGCGCGGTACCAGTCGCCCTCGTTGCGCAGGGTGAGGTCGATGAAGTCGGCGGCGTCGCTCACGGCAGGCCGAGCATTCTCAGCCCGGCGGCGGTGGCCGCGGCGGCGATCACCACCACGAGGAACGGCGCGCGCAGCAGCAGTGCGACCGCCGCCGGCAGCAGGGTGGTGACGCGGGACACCCGGGGCTTCTCGAGCACGGCCGGCGGAACGGTGTAGCCGGCGAACTTGAGGCCGAAGGCGATGATCGAGGCGCCGATGATGGCGATCCAGAAGGTCACGTGAGGTCTCCCGTCGGGGCGGCGGAGTCGCCGTCGCCGAGCCGGCGGAACAGCCCGAAGGCCACCGCGACCAGCGCGGCCGCGATCACCGGGATGCCGACCGGGGCCACCGGAACCAGAATCGCGGCGACGAAGGCCGCCGCGATCGCCACCGCCACCGGTTCGCGCCGGTGCAGGCGGGGCCAGAGCAGGGCGAGGAAGGCAGCGGATGCCGCGGCGTCCAGTCCATAGGTCTTCGGGTCGCCGATCGCGTTGCCCGCGAGGGCTCCGACCAGCGTCATGACGTTCCACCCCAGGTAGATGCCGACCCCGGTCACCCAGAAGCCCAGTCGCCGGTGGGGGAGCGACTCCTGCGCCACCGAAACCGCCGTGGACTCGTCGATCGTCATCTGGGCGGTGGGGATGCGCATCAGCCCCCGGGGCTTCAGCGTGGTGGTCAGCTGCAGACCGTAGAGGGTGTTGCGCACGCCGAGGAGCGAGGAGGCGGCGATCGCGGAGCCGATGCCGCCGCCCGCGCCGAGCACCCCGATGAGCGCGAACTGGGAGCCGCCGCTGAACAGCAGCAGCGAGATCACGCAGGTCTGCCAGATGGTGAAGCCGCTGGCCACGCTCAGGGCGCCGAAGCTGACGCCGTACAGGCTGGTGGCGATCGCCACCGAGAGCCCCTGGCGGATGACGGCCCTCCGCTGCGGGTCCACGGTGCCGGTGCGCTCTGCCACCGTCTCAGGGTAGCGGCGCCCGGGCGCGGCGCCCGACGTAAACACTGCGTAACCGGATTCGATCCCGGTGCCGGCACTCGCTACTGTTGTGCCAACCAGAACCCCCGGCGCAGCAGCCGGTGTGCGCGGCCCCCTCCTCCCGAAAGGCAGCACCGTGTTCCGTTCCCCCTCCCGCCCATTCGTCCTCGTCGCGGCAGCGGCATCCGTCGTCGTGCTCAGCGCCTGCTCGTCGACGCCCGCCGACCCCGGCTCCGACACCGGTCTCGACACGATCACCGCGGGCAAGCTCACCATCGCCACCGGCCAGCCGGCCTACTTCCCCTGGGTCATCGACGACGCACCCGAGTCGGGCGAGGGCTTCGAGGCGGCGGTGGCGTACGCGGTGGCCGGGGAGCTCGGCTACGCGGACGACGACGTGGTCTGGACCCGCACCACCTTCGAGGGCGCCATCGCGCCGGGCCCGAAGGACTTCGACCTCAACCTGCAGCAGTACTCGATCACCGAGGAGCGCGCGGGCGCCGTCGACTTCTCCTCGCCGTACTACACCTCCACCCAGGCGGTCATCACCGTCGAGGGCTCGGCCGCGGAAGACGTCACCACCGTCGCCGGCCTCGCCGACGTCGCGGTGGGGGTCGCCTCCGGCACCACCAGCCTCACCATCTTCCAGGAGCAGACCGGCACCGAGCCGCAGATCTTCAACTCCAACGAGGACGCCGTGCTCGCCCTCACCAGCGGACAGGTCGACGCCCTCGTGGTCGATCTCCCCACCGCCTTCTACCTCACCGGTGTGGAGCTCGACGGCGGAAAGATCCTCGGCCAGTTCGACGACTCCACCGGGGGCGAGCAGTTCGGCATCGTGCTGGAGAAGGACTCGCCGCTCACCGACGATGTCACCGCGGCCGTCGACACCCTCCGCGAGAACGGCACCCTCGACGAGATCGCCACCGAGTGGCTGTCGAGCTCCGTCGACGTGCCCGTGCTGAAGTAGGGCGACCGTGTCCACGACGGGTCCCACCGCGCCCGCGCGCGCGGTGAGCTCCGTCGAACTCGACCGCAGGGCGTTCCGCCGCAAGCAGTCGGGACGCAGCGTGCTGCTGGGGCTGGCCAGCACCCTCCTGCTCGCGGCGCTGCTCTGGTTCTTCGTCATCAACACCCCGGGCTGGGCGGCCGTGCAGGCGTCGTTCTTCGACCCGGCGATCCTCGTCTCGTCGTTCCCGACGATCCTGCAGGGCCTCCTCCTCAACCTGCGGGTGCTGCTGATGGCCTCCGTCGGCGTCGCCGTCTTCGCCACCCTGCTCGCCGTCGTGCGCACCCTGCGCGGCCCGGTCTTCTTCCCGCTGCGGGCGCTCGCCGCCGCCTACACCGACCTCTTCCGCGGCATGCCGCTGCTGATCGTGCTCTACCTGGTGGGCTTCGGAATCCCGGCGCTCGGCATCTTCCCGCGGCTCGGCTCCGAGGTCTGGGGCACCGCCGCCCTCATCCTCACCTACTCCGCCTACGTCTCCGAGGTGTTGCGTGCCGGTATGGAGGCGGTGCACCCCTCGCAGCGTCTGGCCGCCCGCTCGCTCGGGCTCTCGCACGCCAAGACCCTGCGCATCGTCGTGCTCCCGCAGGGGGTGCGCAAGGTCACGCCGGCGCTGATGAACGACTTCGTGTCGATGCAGAAGGACGTCGGGCTCATCTCCGTGCTCGGGGCGGTCGACGCGGTGCGCGCCGCCCAGATCCAGGTGTCGCAGAGCTACAACTTCACGCCCTACGTGGTGGCCGGCCTGCTCTTCGTGGCGCTCAGCTGGCCGATGATCCGTCTCACCGACTGGTACACCGCCCGGGCCCAGCGCCGCGAGCAGATCGGGGGCACGGTGTGAGTGCCCGGGCGGATGCGACGCCACCCGTTCTGCGCATCGACAACCTGTACAAGAGCTTCGGCGACACTCCCGTGCTGCAGGGCATCGACCTCGACGTGCACCAGCACCGGGTGGTCGTGCTGATCGGGGCCTCCGGCTCGGGCAAGTCGACGCTGCTCAAGTCGGTGAACCTGCTCGAGCGGGTCGACGACGGCCAGATCTTCCTGCAGGGCGACGACATCAGCGATCCGCGCGTGGCCGTCGACGCGGTGCGCGCCCGCATCGGCGTCGTCTTCCAGCACTTCAACCTGTTCCCGCACCTGTCTGTTCTCGACAACGTGACGCTCGCCTCGCGGCAGGTGCACGGCATCCGCCGCAGGGTGGCCGACGCCACGGCCATGCAGCTGCTGCAGCGCATCGGCCTCGAGTCGAAGGCGGGGGACTACCCCGACCGGCTCAGCGGCGGACAGCAGCAGCGGGTCGCGATCGTGCGGGCGATCGCGACCAACCCCGAGCTGCTGCTGCTCGACGAGATCACCAGTGCGCTCGACCCTCAGCTGGTGGGCGAGGTGCTCGACCTGGTCACCGAGCTCAAGCGCAACGGATCGACGATCCTCATGGCGACCCACGAGATGTCGTTCGCCCGGCGGGTGGCCGACACGGTGGTGTTCCTCAAGGGCGGCGTGATCGTGGAGCAGGGCCCGCCCGAGCAGATCTTCGGCGACCCGCAGCACCCGGACACGCGCGACTTCCTCTCCCGGGTGCACTCGGGCTGACCGGCGCGACCCGCTACCCCCGAGTGAGCGCATACGCATGGGGCGTACGCGGCCGGGCGCCCCCGCGCTCCCGCACCGTGCGTGCGCGCTCGGTGGTGGGCCCGTCCGGTCGGGGCCCGTTCCGGCGGCTCAGCGCATCCACACCGTGGTCGCGCCGGGGAGCTCCCCGCCGGCGGGACCCGAGCCGAGCGGCGTGCTGCTCAGCAGCACCTCGCCCACCGGCAGCCGTGCGGGCTCCTCGCCGAAGTTGGTGATCGAATGCCAACCCCCCGGGCGGATGAAGTGGAGCACCCCGGGCGCCCCCGTCTCCACCCACTCGAGCGCCTCCGCGCCC
>Ga0247813_10002452_pt1 | contig 12726 bp, 9 predicted proteins | sample UWRJL169409C1_FD_180719 | JGI IMG/M metagenome (GOLD analysis project Ga0247813, IMG submission 180719) | Plant litter microbial communities from Arlington Agricultural Research Station in Wisconsin, United States - UWRJ-L169-409C-1 | ecosystem: Environmental > Terrestrial > Plant litter >... | reverse complement strand
TCAACATCGCGGTCGTCGTGGTTTTCCCATGCGAGCCGCACACGCCGATGAGCCGTCGGTCGCGCGTCACTTCGGCCAGCAGCTCGCCGCGCCGCACCACGGGCAGGCCTCGTCCGGCCGCCGCCTGCAACACAGGATGCCCGGCCTTGATCGCCGAGGAGCATGCGACGAGCTGACAGCCTTCCGGAATCGCCCCCGCCGCCGTAATGACCACGCCCGCGCGCTCCAGCTGCACTCGCATCGGCTCCGCCATCGAGTCGTCCTCACCGCTCACGCGGAACCCGCGTTTCGCCAGGTAAATCGCCAGCGGCCCCACGCCCATGCCGCTCACGCCCGCGCAATGCACCGCGGTCACATCCCGATTAAAAAGTCTGGGCAGCACATTGCTCATGAGGAGGACTTCTCCTGCGCCTTCGTGTTCTTTCCTGCGACGGAGCCGAGCGCTTCCAAATCGTCGAGGATGAAGGTCAGCGTGGCCGAGTGATCGAAACGGTGCAGGTGCGCGCGGATGCCCTGCAGGCGGGCATCGTCGCGCAGCAACTCAAACACCGCGCGGCTCAGTTCCAGCAACTGCGTCTGCTCGATGACGAGCCCCGCGCCTTGTTGCGCGAACCACTCGGCGTTGGCGCGTTGATGGTCGTCCGCCGCGTGCGGATACGGCAGCACGATGGCCGGCGTCTCGCAGCGGATCAGTTCAGCGATGGAGCCCGCGCCGGCGCGACCGATCACGAGATCGGAAGCGGACAACAGCGCCGCGACTTGATCACAAAACGGCGAAAACACCGCCGTGACAGGGGACCGATCAGCAGCGGTCAGCGTCTGCACTTCAGCGACGCCTTTGCCGAGACCGGTCACGCAATAAAGCTGGATACCTTCGGACGCCAGTTGCGGGAGTTCGCGGCGCGCCCAGTCGTTGAGCACCGTCGCGCCCTGGCTGCCGCCGAAGATCGCCAGGACTTTTTTCGCCGGATCGAGTCCGAGCATACGGCAGGCATCCGCACGCGGCAGACGGGTGATTTCCTTGCGCACGGGCAGACCCGCGTGACGGATCACGCCGTCCCGCAAACCCGGCAACGAGATACCGGGCGGCAGATAAACGCGGCGGGCGAACCGGGCGAGCGAGCGGATGGCGCGGCCCGGAACCCGGTTGGCTTCGTGCAATGCCACCGGCACTCCGCGCAACCGGCCCGCGACGATGATCGCCGCCGTGGTGAAACCGCCAAAGCCCACGATGCCGGCGGGGCGGAGCGTGCGCACCAGTTTCCAGCTCACAAAAAATCCCTTCGTCTGCGACACGACGAACTTCACAAAACCGGCGAGCTGAAACGTGAACGGCGCGCCGGGAATCGGCACGAAATGGAGGTCCGGGTATTTTTCGATCAGGCGCGCATCCACGCGTTTCTGGCTGATGAGCAGCGTGGCCTTGTGCCCGCGGCTCGCGAGACCTTCGGCGAGCGCGATGCCCGGAGACAGGTGTCCGCCGGTGCCGCCGCAGGAGAGGAGGTAATTGCTCATGGCAATTCCCCCCTCTCCTGCGGAAATCCTAAATCCGAAATCCTAAATTCTAAATCGGAGCGTCCGGCCAAATCGGACCGTGCGGCCTGGCCGCACGGTCCCCCGTTAGGATTTAGCTGCTTAAGATTTAGGATTTGGCGACAGCTCATGATAATTCCTCCATCGCGCGGCGCCCGTTGCCGAGGCCGCTGCGCGACCACGTGCGCTGGGTGTTTAAAATAATGCCGATCAGCAGCCCCATCAGCAGGAGATTGGATAGACCCGCGCTGATGAACGGCAGTGACATGCCCTTGGTCGGAAACAAACCCGTGACCACGCCCAGGTTGATGATCGCCTGCATGCAGATCATGAGAATCGTGCCCGCGACGAGCAGGTATTGAAACATGTTCGGGGCGCGGCGCAGGTGCAGGAAACCCGCGATGAAAATAATCGTGAACACTCCCACCACTCCCAGGGTGAACACCATCCCGAGTTCTTCGCCGATCACCGCAAAAATAAAGTCCGTGTGAGCCTCGGGCAGGAAACTGTTCTGCTGCCGCCCCTGCCCCATCCCGACGCCGTCGGTTCCGCCGACCGCGAAAGCCAGCAACGATTGCCAGAGCTGATAAGTGCCCGACGATTTATTCGCCTCCACATCCATGTAGGCCGTGATGCGCGCGAGACGGTTCGGAATCAAAATCACCACCACCGAAAGCGCCGCCACGGCCATCATCACCACGGGAATAATGTAGCGCCAGCTGCCGCCGGCCAAAAACAACATCAACACACCGACCGCAAAAATCAGGGCGCACGTGCCCAGGTCGGGCTCTTTCGCGACCAAACCCGCGAAAATCCCCACGATGCCCATGGGCAGCACAAACCCGAATTTCCAATGTTCGATGCGCGTCTGATTCAACGCCAGGTAATGAGCCAGGCAGAAAACCATCGCCACTTTGCTCAGTTCCGAAACCTGCAGGCGAATCGGCCCGAGTCCGAGCCAGCGGCGGCTGCCCTTCACCTCGATGCCGATGTGCGGGATCAAAACGAGAATCAGCGCAAAAATCGCCACGCCGCCCACCAGCCACACATGGCGGCGGGCGTATTCCAGATTCATGCGGCTCACCACAAACGCGGCCAGACCCGCCATCGCCACGCCGAAAATCTGTTTGCCCAGATACGAATACGGCCCGCCCTTGAACGACACCGTGGCGCTGAAGAGAACCGAGAGCCCGAGGAAAACCAGTCCGATGGCGCAGACGACAATGACGGCTGCGGGATTAAACGTGAAGCGGCCGCGATGCGTATCGGGCGCGGGAACGTCGTGAACCATCTGGGCGGTTTCCGGAAAAAGGTGAAGGGTTGGAGTGAAAAGCCGCGCCAGTTAACCACTGAACCACTCGCCTCCGTTCGTGGTGACGAGCGTAAGCGAGTGGTTCAGGAGCAGTCGGACGCGGGATGGTTTATTCGACTTTCAGGGCGCCGGATTCTTCAACGCGGATCACCGGTGCGCCGGTGTTGTCAGGAGCGGCCGCCGAGCTGACGAACGGCGAGGTGGCGGGAGCCGGGGTCGGCGCGGCCGGCTCAACCAGCGGCGACGTGAAGAGCGGCGACACCGGAGCGGCGGGCTGCTCGACGGGGGCGGCGGGCGTCGGGGCCGGCGTCGGAGCCACGGCGGGCGCGGGCTTGACGGCTGCGGGAGCCTTCGACGGAGCGGGCGATTTCACCGAGGACTTGGTGTGGCTGCCGGGGATCTTCAGCGTCTGGCCGACGCGGATCTTGGTCGGATCGGCGATGTTGTTGGCGGCGGCGATATCGCCCACCTTGACCTGGTATTTCTTGGCGATGCCACCCAGCGACTCACCGGATTTAACCACGTGCGTGGTCGCGGCGGTGGCCACGGCGGCGGGCGCAACGGGAGCCACGGTGGCGGCGCTCGTGGTCGCGGCGGCAGGCGCGGCGGCCTTGCCGGGGATCTTCAGCGCCTGGCCAAGCTTCAGCGTGGAATCGGCGCGCAGGTTGTTCGCGGCGGTGAGCTGCTTCACCGTGATGTTATGCTTCTTGGCGATGGACCAGAGGCTGTCGCCCTTGACCACGGCATAGGTGGACGGAGCGACCTCGGCGGGAGGAGCTTCGGCGGCGATGGCGGCGGCCGTGCCGGGACGGGTCGGGCTGAAGCGCACGGGAGCGACTTCCGCCGGAGCAACGCCCGGATCGGCGATCGGCGAACCGGCATCCACCGGCGTGGTCTCCGCACCGATCACAGGAGCGGTGGCGGGGGTGGTTTTCTTACCGGTCGAACGGCATCCGGGGATGGCGAAGACGAACATAAAAACGGCGGCATGGACGGCCATGACAGCACCGAAGATTTTAACGAGTTTCATAGGATGAGTTTGGTTTTGGAAATTTGAGACAAAGATAAAGCTTAGACGACAGTCGCGCCCACACTATTCACAAGCGCGACGAACTGCCGCCCACGGTCCTCGTAGTTTTTGAACTGATCGAAACTCGCGAACCCCGGACTGAGCAGAATGTTATCACCGGCGACCGCGAACTCCGCCGCACGACGGACGGCTTCGCTTAAATCGCCGCAGACGGTGTGCGACAGTCCCGCTGCACCTGCAAAGGTCGCCAGCACGCTGCGCGTTTCACCGATAAAAAAGGCATGTTTCACCAGCGGCGAGAGACGGCGCACAAAGGCCGCCACGTCTCCGCCCTTCGATTTCCCGCCCGCGATCAGAATCACGGGTGCGGCGAAACCGGCCGCCGCCGCTTCGACGGCGTGGAAATTCGTCGCCTTCGAATCGTTCCACCAGGTCACGCCGTCGCTCACCCGCACGCGGGCGAGCCGGTGATCCGCGAGAATAAACGACTGCGCCGCGGCATAGAGCGCGGTCTCGCGCAGGCCGTAGCTGCGCCACCAGGCGGCCGCGATGAGGAAGTTTTCCCGCTGGGGGTAATGCGCAAAAACCGTCCCGCGCAACAGCACGTCGCCCCCCTGCCCTTCCGTCGCCACGTGCGACTCGGCGGGCAGCGTCTGGCCGAATTTTTCCGCGTAGTGCTGCACGCTGCTGCCGGCGAATACATGGCCGCCGACCGTGCGCTCGAAGAGCCGCCACTTGGATTGGAAATACTCCTCCATGGTGCCGTGCCGCTCGAGGTGGTCCTCGGCGAAGTTCGTCCACAACGCGGCGTCGGCGCGGAAATAGCGGAGCGTCTCGGCCTGGAACGAACTCACTTCGCACACCGCGATGGAATCGGGCGCGCCGCCGTTGCGATCCGTGACGAGTTGGGAAAACGAATAACCGATGTTCCCCGTCGCGTAGGCGTCGCGGTCCACCGAGCGCAGCGCGTGAGTGAGGAACTCCGTGAGCGTGGTTTTTCCATTCGTGCCGGTGATCGCGATGAGCGAACCGCGCCAGAACAACGACGCGAAATCCAACTCGGCCAGACACACCGCGCCCGCCACGCGTGCCTCCGCGACCCAGGGATGCGTTGGCAGGAAACCCGGCGAATACACCACGAGCGGATGCGCGCCGGCCGCCGCGGCGCGGAACTCCGTCGGCGCGCCGTCCGCGCCCTTCTGGTCAAAGATCACCCCGCGTCCGCCGAGTTTTTCGACCAACGCCACCACCGAACGGCCGCTCACCCCGCCGCCAAAAATGGCGACAGGCTGCGCGAGCAGAGGTTTGAGGAAGTCTGGAATGACGAGTGACATCAGCGGAGTTTCAGCGTGCCGAGGCCCGCGAGGGCGCACATGAGCGAGATGACCCAGAAACGGAGAACCACCTTGGTCTCGGGCCAGCCGGCTTTCTGGAAATGATGGTGAATGGGCGCCATGCGGAAGAAGCGTCTGCCCTCTCCGTGACGGCGCTTCGTATATTTGAAAAATCCCACCTGGATCATCACCGAGACCGCCTCGACGACGAACACGCCGCCGACGATCACCAGCGTGAGCGGCTGCTGGACCATGAACGCGATCATTCCGATGAGGCCGCCCAGAGCCAACGAGCCGGTGTCGCCCATGAACAGCTCGGCCGGATAGGAGTTATACCAGAGGAACGCCATGCCCGCGCCGACGAGCGCACCGCACACCACGGCCAGTTCGCCCGTGCCCGGCACGTGGCTGATGAGCAGGTATTCGGCGATTTTAAAGTTACCCGCCGCATACGCCATGATGCCGTATACCAGCGCCACCGTGATGGTGCAGCCGATGGCCAGACCATCGAGTCCGTCAGTCAGGTTGATCGCGTTGCTGAAGCCGACGACCCAGAAGAACACCAACACAAACAACGCCGCGACCGGCATCGCCGTGAGCACCGGATACTTCAGAAACGGCACCCAGAGTTCGCGGATTTTATCCGTGCTCATCGGATGCCAGACGAGCGCGGCAAGCGCGACGATCGTGATGAGCGTCTGCCAGAAAATCTTTTCGCGCGACGAGATACCGTCTCGGTTCTTTTTTACGACCTTCAGGTAGTCGTCGCGAAAGCCGACCGCCGTGAGCGCGGCGTAAACAAACATCGCGACGACGACCCAGATATTGGGTTTCGCCCAAAGCAGCGTGCTGATGAAAACCGAGAAGAAGATCAGCAACCCGCCCATCGTCGGCGTGTTCTTTTTGTCGAACTTCTGGGCGAGATCGCCGGTGCGGTCGTCGTCGTAATGCTGGCCGAACTTGAGCGCGCGCAGCTTGCGGATGAGCCAGGGCCCGATGATGAAGCCGATCAACGCGGCCGTGCCCGCGCCCATGAGGGTGCGCAGCGTGATGAACCGCAGCACGCGCAGCGCGCCCCAGTATTCTTCGTAGTCGGCAAGGTAGCTTAGCATGGGATGATCAATGCGCGGCGAGCGCAGCCTCCCCGGTTAAAAGCGTTTCGAGTTGGTAGCGGCGGCTGCCTTTCACGAAGACCGCGCCTTGGAAATCCACCAGGCGTGCGCGCACGGAATCGAGCGTCGTCACGACCTCGACCTGCGACGAGGCTGCGCCGACTTCCAGCGCGCCCTGGCGCACCGCATCGGCTTCTCCGCCGATGATGACGAGATGATCGCGGCGGCGCAGGCGGAACGAGCGGCCCAGCGCATGATGATACTTCGCCGCCTCGGAGCCGAGTTCCTCCATGCAGCCGATGATCAGGAAACGCGCCGCCGTTTCGGGGGCGAGCGCGTAGAACGCATTCAAGGCATCGCTCATCGCGGCCGGGTTCGCGTTGTAACAATCGATGTAGAAGAGGCGTCCGTCTTCACGGCGGATTTCGCCGCGCAACGCGGCGGGCTGCCAGTGCGTGAGACGTTCGCGAACGGTGTCGGCGCGCACGCCGAGGAGCAGCGCGGCGCGAATGGCGAGCGCGGCGTTTTGCGCCATGCCGTCGGAGACGCGACGAAGCACAAAGTTGAGGGCCTTGCCGGAAACGGAATCGCGCATCGCGATGAGTGTTTCCTCGGCGCACTGCATGAGGGTGAAAAACGTGTTGGCCGGGGGCAGGTCGTGCGGCACCGGCACATCGGCCCGGCCAAGTTTCCACGCGTTGGCCTTGAGCGTGCGGAACGACTCGAACGCGAGGCACGCCTGCGGGAACAACACCGAGCCGCCGGTGCGCACGCCGGCGAGCAGCGCGGCCTTGGCGCGCGCGACGCCGTCGAGTCCGCCCAGCTCCTGCAGGTGCGCGGGAGCGACGAGCGTGATGATGCCGAAATCGGGCTCGATCATGCCGGCAAGCACTTCCATTTCGCCCGGCCCGCTGATGCCGGCTTCGATCACCGCGAACATGTGTTTCGCCGGATCGAGGCGCGTGAGCGTGAGCGGGACCCCGATGTGGTTGTTCAGATTGCCCTCGGTCGCGAGCACCCCGCCCTCTTCTCCGCCGAGGAGCAACGCGAGCAGGTTCTTGGTCGAAGTTTTTCCCGCGCTGCCGGAGACGCCGATCACGGGACCGCGGAACGTGCGGCGGTGTTCGCGCGCGATAGTTTGAAACGCGACAAGCGGATCGGCGACGACGAGCTGCGGCAGCGCGAGTTCGGGATTGGCCTGCGAAACGAGCGCGGCGCTGGCACCGGCGGCCTGGGCCGCGGAGAGAAAATCGTGGCCGTCACGTTTGCCGGTCTTGAGAGCGACGAACACCTGGCCGTTCCGCAACTGGCGCGTGTCCATCGTGAAACCGGTAAGCGGCGACGACGGGGCCGACGTCCATTTACCGGAGGTCCAGGCGGCGAGTTGAACTGGAGCGAAGACAGGCACGGGAGATCACGCGTGTTGGTTGATTTGTTTGATCTCGATCAGCTCTCGCACGACCTGGCGGTCGTCAAACGGGCTGACCGTGTCCGCAAATTCCTGATACGTCTCGTGGCCCTTGCCGGCGATGAGCAGACAGTCGCCGGGCTTGGCCATGTCGAGGGCGAGGCTGATGGCGCGGCGGCGGTCCTCGATCCACGTCATCTTGAGCGGCGCAGTCACGCCGGCCTGCATGTCGTCGAAGATTTGGGTGAGGGCTTCGTTGCGCGGGTTGTCGGCGGTCGCAAAGGCGAAGTCGGCGTAATTCTGCACGGCCTTGACCATCATCGGGCGCTTGGCGCGGTCGCGGTTTCCACCGCAACCAAAGACCACGAGCAGGCGGCCCGGAGTGATCGTGCGGAGCATGCCGAGCGCGTTGGTGAGCGCGTCGTCGGTGTGCGCGTAGTCCACGAGCACGTTGAACGACTGGCCCTCTTCGATGCGCTCCATGCGGCCGGGGACGCCGGCGAAATTATGCAGGCGGCCGAGCAGCGTGCGCGGATCGCGGCCGAGGCCGTAAGCGGTGGCGATGGCGGCGAGGAGGTTGCTCACGTTGTAGCGGCCGATGAGCGGGGAATCGACAACCGCCTCGCCCTCGGGCCAGACGAGCTTGAACGTCGTGTTCTTGAAATTGAGCGCGACGGCTTCCGCGCGGACCTCGGCGGACGCGTGTTCTCCGTAGGTGACGACGCGGTTGCCGGGGACCGCCGCGCGGATCTTATCCACAAGTTGCACACCGTGCGGATCGTCGATGTTGACGATGGCGACCTTCGGCTCGGCGCCGGTGTTGCCCGTGAAGAGACGGGTCTTCACATCGAAGTAAGCCTCCATCGACTGGTGATAATCGAGGTGATCGCGCGTCAGGTTGGTGAAGACCGCCGCGCCGAACTCAAGGCCGAGCACGCGCTGCTGGTCGATGCCGTGCGAGCTGACTTCCATCACGGCCTGCTTGCAGCCGGCGTCACGCATCTGCGCGAGCATGCCGAAAATATCGAGGGACTCCGGCGTGGTCTTGTAGGAAGGAACCGTGCGCGCACCGAGATCGTAGTTGATCGTGCCGATCAGGCCAACGCGGGCTCCGTCGCTCAGCAAGTGTTTGATGAGATGCGTGACGGTGGTTTTGCCATTGGTGCCGGTGACGCCGACGACCTGGAGATCGCGGTCGGGGCATTTGTAGAAACGGCGGGCAACATTCGCGAGCGTGGCGCGGGCGTCGGCGACCTGGATAAAGGTGACCTTGGCCGGTGTGGGCACGGGGATCTTTTGCGTGACGACGGCGACGGCGCCGCGGCTGATCGCCTCGTCGATGAACCCCGCGCCGTCGGCACGGAGGCCGGGGAGCGCGAAGAAGAGCGTGCCCGGCACGACGCGGCGACTGTCCATCACGAGCCCGGAGATCGGACGGTCGAGCGAACCTTTGACGGCGATCGCCTCGTTCTCGCTGAAATATTCGGAGAGTTTGGGAGCCATTTTAAAGACACGGTTGCTGACGGGATCGGTGGTGCTGCGGCGGATGGCGGCCGCGGGGCGCGGCTGCTGTTGAAACGCGTGGATGAGCGCGTGGTTTTGGGTGAGATAGCCGATCATCGACGGCCTCCATCCATGACCAGTAAATTGCGACCCGGTTCGATCACCGGCTTGATATCGAGATACTGGATGAGTTGTTCGGCGATATGCTTGAAGCTCGGAGCGGCGACGACCGAACCGTAACCGACGCGACCGTTGGCCGGTTTGCCGTCGTCCACGATCACCGTGATGACGACGCGGGGGCGGCTCGCGGGGAAAAAGCCGACGAAGGAGCCGACGTGGTTGCGCTCGGAATAGCGGCCGTTGATCAGCTTTTGCGCGGTGCCGGTTTTGCCGGCGACCTCGAAGTTGGGAATCGCCGCCATGGGAGCGGTGCCCTCTTTCGAGGCGACGCCCTGCAACATGCGGGCCATCTGCTCGGCGGTCTTGGTCGAGATGACCTGGCGGCGCACCGAACCGGTGAAGTTATAAACCACCTCGCCGGACTCGTCGGTGACCTGGCGGATGAGCTGCGGGCGAAGGAGCGCGCCGCCGCTGGCTATCACGCCCATCGCATAGTGAATCTGCATCGGCGTGGCCGAGATGCTGTAACCGGCGGGGATGCGCGTGATGTCCACGCCGCTCCACTTATCGACGGAGTTCAGGTAACCGGAAACTTCGCCGCCAAACGGGAAGCCGCTTTTTTCACCGAAGCCGAAGGCGCGGGCGTAGTCGTAGAGTTTCTGTTCGCCGAGCGCCATGCCAAGCTGGGCGGCGCCGACGTTGCTGGAGTGGCTGATGATCTCGGCGACCGTGAGCGGGTGGTCGAACTTGTGGTCGTCGCGCATGAAGCGGCGCGGCTTGCCCTTGTATTCGATGGAGTCGATCGAGCAGTTGTAACGAGAGCCGGGCGTGACGAGACCGTCGTTGAGCGCGCCCGAGGCGGCGACGATCTTGAAGGTTGAACCGGGATCGAGCACGTCGGTGATGGCGACATTGCGCATCTGGCCCATCTCCTCTTTCGAGAGCGTGTTGAATTCGTTGAGGTTGAAGCTCGGGTAGTTGCCCAGCGCCATGACGAAGCCACTGTGCGGATCGCTCACGATGACCGTGACCTTCGAGGGATTGAACTTTTTCACGATCTCCTCGATCTCCTGCTCAACGATGTGCTGGACGACGGAGTCGATGGAAAGACGCACCGTGTAGCCGGGCGTCGGAGTGACCTCACGGGTGCGAAACTGGGCGAGTTCGCGGCGCAGACCGTCCTTCTCCGATTCGCGCCAGCCGTCCTGACCGCGCAGATAAAAATCGGCGAACGCCTCGAGTCCGGCGGCGGGTTCACCGGCTTTGTTCACAAAGCCGATGACGTGCGCGGCCAGCTGGTTGTGCGGATAGGCGCGGGTGTAGGTGCGGTTGCCGTAAACGCCCTTGATGCCCAGCTTGGTGATCTGGTCGTAGGCGGATTCCTCGACGGTGTCGCTGAGCTTGGCCCAGCGGATCAGGCGGTCCGGCGGTTCGTCGGCACTGACGTTGACCGGCGCCGCGCTCACCGTCGCGCCGTTCGCCATCACGGCTTCGGTGCCCGGACGGGTCTTGGTGTTAAAAATGCGGGCGAGCTCGGCGGGCTTCATACCGAGCAGGCGGGCAAGTTCGGGCCACTTGGCTTCGTCGGCCGGGATCAACGCCTGCGGATCAACGCCCAGCACAATCAAGGAACGCGACGTGGCGAGACGGTCGCCTTTGTCATCCAGGATGTCGCCGCGTTTGGCCGACTCGACCGTGATCTGGCGGCGCGCACGGTCCACAAAACTCATCAGGCGGTCGCGCTCGAACACATGCAGATCCAGCAACCGGACGCCGATCCCGCCGAAACAGACAAGAATGCCTGCTCCGAGGAGGAAAATGCGGTAGTTGGAAGCGAAACCTTTCGACATGGAGTGCGTCGGCGGCGGGGCGTCGGGTGGGTGGGTGGCGGTTGAGGACGCGGGTTAGCGGGCGTTGGTCGCGATGCGGAAACGCACCGGGGAAACCGCGCCCGTCGTGGCGGCTGAAGCGGCGAAGACCTCCGCGTTGTTACGCGAAGCGAGCAGGCGCTCGGGCGACTCGCTCACGCGGACGACCTGCGGCTCCTTGGGGAGAACCAAGCCGAGTTTCCACTCGGTGTTGCGACGGGCGAGCACGTCGATCGACTGCTCGGCGGTGACCTGGGTGTTCAGTTCGGAGAGGTGGCGCTCGGCCTCGATGATGCGCTGCTCAAGCTGCTTGGTGTTGTTCGCCGTAAGGGAAATCTGGTGACGCAGCCAGACCGTGCCCAGGCCGATGGATCCGCTGAAGCAGATCATAACCAGCGTGTAGATGAGGAGCTGGTTCACGAAAGCGTGGGTGTCTTTTTTATTCATGGCGGGGAGGCGCGTCGGGCGCGGGAGGCGTTTGTGGGCGGAGTTTGGTTGGGTTGGATTACAGTTTCCGGAGCGCGCGCAGCTTCGATGAACGACTGCGGGGATTGGCCTCGATCTCGGCCTCGGAAGGCGTGATCGGACGGCGGGAAAGGAGGTCGGCGTGTTTGACGCGCAGGTCTTGCGGACGGTGGTCGTCCTCGCCCTCGGGCAGGCCAGCGAGGTGGCGGAAGTAGTTTTTCGCGATGCGGTCTTCCAACGAATGGAAGCTGATCGCGCACAGCACGCCGCCGGGGGCGAGACGCTCGAAGGCGGCGGGCAGCGCGCGCTCGATGGCGCCGAGTTCGTCGTTCACCGCGATGCGGATGCCCTGGAAGGCGCGCGTGGCGGGATGGATCTTCGACGTGAAGCGGTCGCGCGGAGGAATGGCTTCAGAGATGAGCGTGGCGAGCGACGCCGTGCGGGCCAGCGTGCCGGTGCCGCGAGCGGCCATGATCGCGCGGACCACGTGGCGCCAGTTCTTCTCTTCGCCGTATTCGCGGACAGCGCGGACGAGCATCTCCTCGGTGGCGGTTTCGAGCCAGGTGGAGGCGGGCACGCCGGAGCGCGGGTCCATGCGCATGTCGGCGGGCGCGTCGTTGCGGAACGAGAAGCCGCGCTCGGCGTCGTCGAGTTGGAAGGACGAAACCCCGAAGTCGAAGAGGATCCCGTCGAACTTATCCACAGGAAGTTCACCGAGGCGGCCGAAGTCGCGGTCGATGAGCGCGAACCGGCCCTCGAACTCCATGCGCAGGATTTCGGCGCGCGGCTGGGCGGCGGGATCGCGGTCGAGAGCCACGACGTTGACGCCGGGAGCGGCTTCAAGGATCGCCCGCGTGTGACCGCCGCCGCCAAACGTGGCGTCGAGGTAGCGGCCGCCGGAACGCGGGGCGAGCAGGTCGAGCGTTTCGCGAAGCAAAACGGGGTTGTGTCCGGGAGTCGGCGTCATGGTCGGAATGGCGGCCTCAGGCTGCATGGCGCTCGGTGGCGACGGACGACGATTGCGGACGTGAAAACAGAAAG
>Ga0247813_10002451_pt1 | contig 12731 bp, 8 predicted proteins | sample UWRJL169409C1_FD_180719 | JGI IMG/M metagenome (GOLD analysis project Ga0247813, IMG submission 180719) | Plant litter microbial communities from Arlington Agricultural Research Station in Wisconsin, United States - UWRJ-L169-409C-1 | ecosystem: Environmental > Terrestrial > Plant litter >... | reverse complement strand
AGCGAATGTTTCTATAGGTACAGTAGACAGGGTGCTACACAATAGAACGGGTGTTTCAAAGATGACCAAGCATAAGATATTGGCCATTATGAAAGAGCTCGATTATCAACCCAACATTTTGGCGCGAAGATTAGCCTCGAAAAAGGTGTTGCGCTTTGCGAGTTTAATACCAGCAATTTCTACAGAAACTGAATTTTGGGACGCGCCGATTAAAGGTATTGAGATGGCCGAAGCAGAGATCAAACAATTTGGAATTGTAATTGATAAATATTTCTTTGACCAGAATGATAAACAATCGTTTGTTAAGCAAACTAAAAACATCCTTAAAACGGAAGTTGACGGCATATTGGTCGCCCCGATTTTTATTGAAGAATCTTTAGCCTTTTCTAAACTTTGCAATCTTAAAAAAATTCCGCAGGTTTTTATCAATTCTGATATCCCTAACGAATCACGACTGAGTTACATTGGTCCAGATTTGTTCCAAAGTGGGCATCTGAGTGCACATATGGTGAACTATTTAGTTAGTCAGGGTGACAAAATTCTGATTGTAAACATTTCTAAAGAGATTGATAGCTATCACCACCTGCTCAGAAAGGAAGAAGGTTTCATATCCTATTTTAAAGACCACCCGAAGCAGGTCAGCATTATCAAAACTGATATTACTCCAAATACGGATTATCACTCTATTTCTACACGATTAACAGAGGTTTTAACTAAAAATACAGATGTAAAAGCAATTTTTGTAACCAATTCTAGAGTTTTTTCTGTTGCACAATTCTTGGAGAAGACGGCTCAAGAACACATTTTCTTAGTGGGTTACGATTTCTTGCCAGAAAGTATCGAACACTTAAAAAAAGGAGTTATCGATTTTCTGATTTGTCAGAAGCCTCAAGAACAAGCCTATAAAGGCATTATGGCACTCTATCAAAACGTGGTTTTAAATGGTGAAGTGGAGCCTACTTATTACATGCCGATAGATATTATCACGAAAGAAAATTACAAATCGTATAGGAATTAGTGAGTGGATCGTTCTCCAGGACGGGAGGTTATTTAGTTAATTGAATTGGAAACTTACTGTTGCACCTTTGTGATCACCTTGCGGAAAAGTAAGCGATGCAGCGACAGTATTAAAATTAATGGTGATATCGGTTAATTTTTGTGTGGGGTCTGAAACATGAAGAACGGGGTTATTGGTATTGATGTATTTTACCAGTAGAACACAGGGCTGATTAACTTTAATCGCATATCCATTTTGGATTACACTTCCAGCCTCATAGAATACCACTTGCAGCATGTGCAGTTCCGAATGCTCAACAGCCTGCATTACCGAAGTATTTGCTATTATTTTTATTGGTGAGGGTTTAAAATTCTCACCCACTCCGGGCTTTACGATATAGGCATACGATTGGTTAACTGGATCTACCCCATGGTTAAACCATAATTTAAATACTTTTCCCTTGACTTCATTTTTTGATCTATTGGCATTGATGTTAGCCCAACTACCCTTCTGTTCATCCGTGGTTAAACTCAATTGACCACCATTTGGGAAAACATAGGCGATACTATCGTGCCACACCCAATTTATATCCCGGGCCGTAAAACCCTTGTCTGCATTGATAAGTTGATCAGTTGCAAAAGCCTTTACTTTTCCTTTTTGCCAAGCTTGATTAACAGTCGTTGTAATTGCTTCCTTGGCAAAACTATTGATACCTGTGCCTAAACAGACGACTTCATTATCGAAAAAAAACCAGGCCTTTTTTGCGGTAACTTCATTGTAATTTAGCTCGTACACACTTGTGCCGTACACCCCGTCTGTTGTACCTCCACTAAAAGCACCTACACCTCTTTCTCCCCAAAAAAGTGTTGTTTTTTGATCTACTGCATAGTCCCTACTGGTGATACCCGGTATTTTATCCCATTCCCAAATGGGCATGATATTGTAATATTCACTACCGCTTCTTTGAATATTTGTGGATCCATCGGGTAAAAATTTTCCTGTTAAATTCTCTCGATTGCCCGTCTCGGTTCTTATGGTGCGCTTAGAAACTGTTCGTACGTTAAATGAATATCCGGGGCGGTTGTGGAGCGTATAATCAACCTTATAAAAATAGGAATGGCCTGGTTTAAGCTGATAGGATGGCGGCTGTGTTTGACTAATGCGTTGTTCTGCTTCGGTTAACATCACGCTGTTATTTGGATTTACTTGCTTCGCTAATGCCAACAAGCTGTATGCTGAGGCTGCTGTTGTAATGCTAGACTTATCGAGGATATTATTTCTAGCAATCCCTCTGCCCTCTAAATTAAAATCGATATACCTACCTCTTATAGTTCTTAGATAAGTGTTGATCAAATAGGTATCTAAAATTTTCAACTTTTCTTTCGGTATGGCATAAGACGTACCCACAAGCCAGGAGGCAACTTTATACTCGCCGATCAGAAAAACCTCGCCATAACTTGAAATCTGCAACTGCGGACCATGTTGTCGATACGAAAAATCGGACTGCAAACCTTCAGTATTGCTTAGGGTGATTGGCATAAATGCCTGATTAACGGCAGAATCCATTAAATTTTTATTTCCACTAATACAAGCTCTATACAGCATATGAATTGCCATATCCAATTTATTAGCCCCAATCGCTTTTTCTACATTACCCCGCTTCATTCTATTAATTAAAGAATCTTGTAAAGAAATAGGAACGATTTTTTCTTGCTTCAAAAGCATTAAAATCTCGCCTATAGCTGTAGGCGATGCAATTTCGTTTTGGAACCAATTTGAACTTGTTGGATTTGCATTTAACCAAAACCTTAATGCGTTACTAGTTTTATTCCTTGCACTATTGTTCAATACCAATTGTTTGATTCGATTCAAGTGCATTAGCGGAGCCCAATTGGTTTCGGCTGTAGAACTATAATCAATATCCGCCCAACTGCCATCTTCTTTAAGACTTAAGCTCTGTTTTTTCATGGCCGTATCTACATCTCTTTTCAGATAGGCCGTGATGTTCGAATCGATACGGGCAAAATCATCCTGTGCATGCACAGTATTCGTGACTGAAAAAAACAAGACCAATACAACATGAGATTTACGCCACAATTTATCCATTTAATTTATTTTACAGTAACACCTGTCGATTTATGAGTATGCAATAATTTTTTCTGGTCAATTTGCTCAAATGTTATCTTTTTCAACTCTGCACCTTGTACATCATCCATCACAATCGGCAATCGATAGTCTTTCTTCTCTGCTTTTAAATGGATATTGGAAAAGTTAATGTTTTTTGCATGTCTAACATAAATGCCCCAAGCGGGCACTTCCTTAAACATCGAAAATTCTGGATAACCATCAGGATTTTCGGTAATCGTATCTAATTTATCTAAAGCCACATACGCTAGAAATTTATTTCCGGCTCCGGGATAGGAGACTTGAAAATTAGTAAAGGTTACGTCATCGATATATTGTCCTGGTAGGCCAGCTATAATGATAGGTGAGATATTGCGTGGCATATCTTCAATTGGCCCTTCGTAATCGTAACCCGCATCCGCCTTAACAAAAGGAACATCGGCCACTACATTTTTTATCGATATCCTTTTCATGGTTGATTTTTTACCTGCAATCCGCTCCCCTAACCTCAAGAAGATTACGTTGCCCGTATTAGTGCTTTTCAGTCCGTCTACCACAATATCTTCCAAAAAGCCGCCATCTACACTTTGTAAAGCAATAGCCGAGCGATACGTATTATATACGGTGTTATTAATGATTTTGATATTTCTGAAACCACCTTTGCCTGCTGTCCCTAATTTAATGCCATTAGCGCTGGTGCGCACCACGTTATTTTCAATTAAGATATTATTGCAGTAAAATTTCTCATTGTGAGATTTCAAACAAATTCCATCATCGGCGGCATCTATATTATTATTGGTAATCACCACATTGTCACAGTCTACCACGTCGATACCATCGCTATTCCAAAAAGCAACATTATTGACGGTGATGCCATCAATCACCATATTCTTACAGCGCTCGTAGGTTTGCAACCAACAGGCAGAATTTTGAAGGATAAGATCTTTAATCGTTACGTTTACACAATTAACGAAATAAATCACCATTGGTCGAATCGATTCACGGGTACGATCGTATTTCAAAATATCCTCAATCAATCCATCATTAGCGTATGCAATTGAGTTATTGGCTAATGCCCTTCCCTGTCCGTCAATCATTCCTTTACCCGTAATTCCCACATTTTCTACATCTCTAGCATGAATAAGCGCCGTATTCCCAAGGCGATCGTAATCGAAAGGATTGGTAGAACCTAACAAAACTGCTCCTTCTTCTAACTGAATCGTAACATTTGATTTTAGATGGATAGACCCTGTTAAATATCTGCCTACATAAAAAACCAATCTGCCACCTCCATTTTTGTTAATGTAATCGATCGCAAACTGTATAGAACGCGTATTTAGGGTAGAGCCATCCGATTTGATATGGAAAAATGAGGCTTTATAATCTTTAGCATAAGCCGTGGTCACTTGCACTAAAACTAACACGATCAGTAGCATTCTCTTTTTAAATGTCATAATTCTTTTCTATTAAAATAAATTTATCGGGCCAACCAAACCCATCGATTGTAGCGGTTGTTCTTTTCTTTTACTGTTATTGGACCAATATTGCGCGGTTACATTTTCGGTTAATGATTTCATGTAGTTGAGCATCACTGTAGTCACCTTTATTTCGATGGTATTTGATCCTTTTTTTAACACATTTTCAAGAGTAAATGCATGACGCCCATACCAAGTTACCCCTTGATGCTTGCCGTTTACGGTCAGCTCGGCAATACCGAATACTTTACCTAAATCTAAATAATGTAGGGCGGCCGGGTTTGAAAAATCTACCGTAGCTGTGTACGAAACTGTTCCAGCAAAATGTGTAAATTCTGGTAGCTCTTTTAAGTCACGTAGCTCCTGAACTTCTTGAGTTTTAACGACCCCATTCAGGTGTTTATATACCATTTTCCATTTGGGATTTAATTTTACTGCCTTGGAGGTAAGTAAAGGAATAGGACGCCAGTTAAGCCCATTTCTTTCTTGATTAAACACCACAATTTTAGAATCTGCCGGGTACAATCTCGTATTAAATTGCCCATTTTTTAGGTCCAACTTAAATTTATCTCCAGTTGCAGCATCCCAAATCCAAGCTTGTTTGTTCGCGATTATTTCTGCTCGAAAGGTAGCGGCTAAATCTATAGGGTGATGTGCGCTGGCATTGTTGAACAGAAATATTTCGGCATCTTTAGTTTGATACCTTACTTGTGTGAGCTGTACATTTGGGCTAGCAATTTTAACATAGGGAGTGATGGCATATTTAATTTGAATTGCCTTGTACCAGTCTTTAAAATTTGATGTAGGTTTGGCTAAGAAAATGAAGTGGTTTGGATAGCGCTTGAGCTCATCGACAGTTGCTTTTACTGCTGCATCTTTCTCTTGATGATTGAACCAACCTAAAGATTGTTCAGGATAAGATTCTATGCAAAAAATACGCCCCCCTGCTTTCACAAAATCGACCAACTTCTTTGCCGTTTCAGGAGTGATGCTCTTCACCTCTATTAAGAACAAGGTGTGATATTTTCTAGCGCCATAGGTTAAAAAACCTCCCTTAAATTCTGAATCTGCAAGTACGGATTCAGAAATATAGTCGCAGGCATTCCCATTTTGATGGATGGATTCCCAAATCAACATCTGGTAAGCAGGGGTAACGCGAGAAGGAAAAGGTTCCATCTGTGCGCCAAAATCTCCCCACATATCACCAATAGGTGCCATGATGGCTATATCTGCAAAAAAGGTAGCCTGTTGCAACAATGCCGATTGCCTAGCCCTGTAATCGGTATATCGTTTAAAATGTGGCCAAATGGTATGTTGTTCATTAAAATATCCACCATAGGTAATCCATCCCGGAAAAGCAGCTGCTTTTGGAGAGTAATTGAAGCCATGGAAAATTGGATGTGTGATGCCAGAAATTGTACTTTGATCGCCGGCAATCTTAAAAATCTCTAGTGTTTCGGCAAATACCATATCTGTATTCGTCAATTCTTCTGAGCTAATTAATTTTTTACCCTTTAAATGCGCTGCGGAAGAAACATATTTATTGATCATGGTATTTCCTCTTCCCAAATGCCAAGGATACTTGGTAAAATCGCCTTCAGCAATCTCCTCTCCGACTCCATATTTTAACCAAGTTTCGCCTTCTGGTATATCCATATCAAAACTTCCCTCTAAGGGAAAATGCCCCCTACCGTAGGCTTGTGCTCTTGATTTTATTTTATTTTTGGCACACCATAGACTAAAATTTTTCGAAAACCGCTCATTAAACAGTTCCGCCTTGGTGAGTTCGAAATCGTACCGCATTCTGTTCAGTGTTTTTTCCAAATCTGCACCTATCTTAACCGTATAGTTTAAATCGATGGTATTGCCCATTCTACCTGTTTTAAAGAGTATAAATGGCAAGTAAGGATACAAATCATAGCCTCTTCGTTTCTTAAATTCAGCCATCATATCACTAGTCCAATTCGCCCCTTCCATTTCCAAACTGTCTATAAAAAAAGAACGCAGGTAGGGAGCTAGTGGACCTATCCTATTCTGAATGGTATCGGTTATCTTGTTGAGGTATCGTTTAACAGCTTTCTCGTTAAAATGATTCAGTACTGGTCCACTTCCACCGGGAGCACCTTGTATGACCCGCATAAAAGCATCTATTTGAACTAGGCCATATAGGGCAAATTTGCCTTTAGGTAGCTCAATTTTCACCACGCCATCGGTTACTTGATGGGTGATATTTTTTACCTGATCTATGGCCGTTAATGGGTCTGGAACAAGGTTTAATTCTAGCATTTCCATTTTCCGTCCGCTATAAGGACTTAGCGTTGCCGGGTCGGCTTCTTTAAAAATATCGAAAAGTGAGAATTCAGTTTGAAGTGGTCCTTCTAATTTTTTTATGGCGATGACCACTACTTGCGCACGTTCTTCGCCTTCTAGAAATTCGGCGCCAAATGGAAAGCCAGTTCCTGCTAGCAAATCGCAGGTTAAATCTAATTTTTTAGCTTCTAACAGGGTAAATTGCAATAGATCTATCCATTCGTTGCTTAACCATTCTACAGATGCGATATTCATATCGTCGGTATTCGAAGGAAAAGAAATGGGGTTAATTTCTACACCACCAATCCCTGCCTCTTTTAGCAGCCTAAGTTCTCTGGCGAGTTCTGTTTTTTCGATTTTATTCCCATTCCACCACCACCTTACAAATGGACGATAGTTGCTAGATGGATTTTTAAAATCATCATCCACCAGCTGCATAAAAGTATTGCCGAAAGTTGTGTTATGCAGTGCTATTATACTTGCTGCTGATAAAATAGTGCTTTTTTGCAAAAAAGATCGTCTCTTCATCTGTACCTATTTTCTAAAAAATCTTTCATCCATAAATTTATTCTCCATTGTTCGTCCCTTAATGAGCCTGTTCGGTTGCCCTTTACTAAATACGGGGCTGGCCCGAATTCTGGCGTAATCGTTATGGGCTGGTTATTCGCTTTCATTTGTGCGATCCATTTATCCCAAATCAGAAGGTGGGCCCTTAGTGCTTCGGCATATTCGGCATTTGCCGGATCCCAAACCTGTGAACTTTGTGTACTGCCTACTCTAGCGTGAATATGCCTAGCGCGTGTTATGGCGGTATTTACCGCAGCTTGTTGATCTTCTAAGTAGCTCTCCGAAACGCAAAACCAGTGAGACACATCTAGGGTTAGCTTCACATCTGGATATTTCTCTAAAACCGGAGCGACTACGTGCGCAGCGTACGACCATTTATTTCGGTGTGTTTCTTGATATATAGGGGTTTGATAATTCTCCTCTATGGCCTTGCAAAGTGTTAAACATTGATCAATCTGCTGCTCGTTAAAGAATTCCCTGCCGATTTGTGCACTAAAAAATAAAGGAGCTTTACCTGAGTTTCTAATGGCCATCAATTGATGCAAATCAAGCGCTAATTTTTGCAAATACCTTTCGAAAGTGGTATACGGTTCGATAACGGCCATTACCACGGCAAAATCTAAGTCGTATTCCTGTAATAGCTCGAGTACTTCGTTGTAATTACCCGATTCGCCAAAAGGAAACCATTCGATACCCGAAAAATTTGCCTCCTTTACCTGCTTTAAAAAAACTGGCCAAGGAATAGATTCAGCACCCCAACGTGGACAAAAAAACTTCATTGATAAATTTAAGCGTTATAAATCAGCGGATTTTGCTCATCGTTATTTAACAAATCGCCAACTTTAAGTGTATTCAAATAGGTTTCAGGCAAAATATTTGGCTCTCCATTAAACGTGTTTCCATCGGGCATATAGGCACAGGTCATTGCTCTTCTATACCCGCTCGTCATATTTGCTCCAGCTCCGTGTATAGTTAATCCGTTATGGAACGAACAACTTCCTGCTTTCATGGGCGCAGCTACCGAAACAACTTGTGCAAACTGTGGGTAAGCCTCGAAAATACCATCCATATTTTTTCCAATCCCTTTGTTTTCGTATGTTGTTTCTTTAAATGAAGCTGGAATAAAATATAAACAGCCATTTTCTAAGGTAGCATCGTCTAGCGCTACCCAAATTGATAGGGCTTTTCGATCAGAGAACGACCAAAAAGGCGTATCTAAATGCCATGACGTTGGATTGGCCCATGGCCGCTTGAATAGGGCCTGATCGTGCCATATTCTAATTCCATCCACACCAGCAAGTTGAGCAGCCATCTTGCCAATTCTTTCGTCTAACATAATCTCTTTCACTTTCCCATTGGTTTGCCAAAGATTAAGCAATTGATCAAAGACTTTTGAAAAATACTCTGAATCTTTATTAATGCCATCGTCCATTCCCATTTTCGCTTCCTTTCCCGGCATCTTTAATCCATTTCTTTCTTTTACTGCTTCAGTAACTGCATCTCGCCATTGATCTAATTCTTCGGCAGAAAGAAAATCTTCGATTACAATAAATCCGTTCGTTTGGAAAAATTGAATCTGTTCTGTAGTTAATTCACATTTCATTCTTAAGGTATATTTGGTTTGATTTAATTAAATCAATGCACTACTTTGATCATCTAAAAATAGTATTGCATTTTCATGTTTCCGCAATAAAGTTGAAGGAAAGTTATCACTAATTTCTTCATTTATCGTATGGAAGATCGCTTTTGCCTTTTTTTCGGCAGGTACAGTACAAAAAGCATAGGGTGCTTTCAATAAAGCGGGCAAAGTGAGTGTGAGTGCATGAGTAGGTACTTCGGCTATTTCTTTAAAACAGCCGTCATTTACCTGCTGGGTGCGACAAGCTTCATCCAAATCTACACGTTTCACTAAATAAGGGTCGTGCTCATCTGCCACATGAGGGTCGTTAAAGGCCAAGTGTGTATTTTCACCTATGCCTAGGCAAACAATATCGGTTGGAAATTCTTTGAGTAAAGTCGAGTAGCGTACACATTCTTGTCCCTCATCATTGGTGTTACCATCGATGTAGTTTACGGAATGAAAGGGCGCCAGATCGAATAGACGTTCTTTTAAGAAATTGCCGAAACCTTGCGGCGCATTTGCTGCGAGGCCCACATATTCGTCCATATGGAAAGCATTAAGTCTAGACCAATCGAGATCTTTGGTAAGCAAGGCCGCAAAAAATTCGTTTTGAGATGGTGCTGCGCCAAAGATGATATTCACGAAAGGTTGTTTGCTTAATAGTTCGTTTATTTGCTCGCTTACAGCCGTAGCAACGGCATCACCCATTAATTTTCTGCTTTCGAAAATCTTAACCGTTAATTTGTCTTTTATAAATTCTCTCATATGATATTAGTTAAAATCGGGCGAAGTGTAGACAACTTTTCCGTTAATAATTGTGGTTTTGATGTTAATATTTTCGTCGAAAATTAAGATATCAGCATCCTTTCCTACAGTTAAACTTCCCTTATTTCTTTCGACGCCCATTATGGTTGCTGGGGTTTTAGACATCATGCGTACGGCTTCGATTAAAGGCACATCGGCCATTTGAATGAGGGTGCGAACTAAGCGATCTGTGGTGGCCACACTCCCGGCAAAAGAAGATCTATCGGCCATAATGGCTACCCCATTTTCGACTATTACCTTTAATCCGGTTTCTTTATTTCCGAGGATGCTGTCTCCTTCGGGCATTCCTGCTGCTCTCATCGCATCTGTGATCAATGCAATGCGATCGGGACCTTTAATTTTATAGACCAATTTTAATAATGGTGGGGGTACATGAATACCATCGGCGATGATTTCTACATCCATGGAATCGATTAAATATGCGCTCTCAATTACTCCCGCGTACCGATAGGTATTTCTTCTGGTTACGCCAGACATGGCAGAGTACAGATGAGTAGCCAAGCTATATCCACTTTCTACTGCCTCTAGCACTTCTTCATATATAGCATCCGTATGGGCAATTGCAGCAACAATTCCATTCTTTTTTAAGTATTTACCCATTTCAACAGCGCCTGGTAATTCTGGTGCTACACTCCACCGTTTAATCACATCGACACCGTGCGCTATCACCGCTTTATACTCTTCTATATCGGGATTTCTAATATAGCGAGGGTCTTGCGCACCACTTTGACTGAGGGCAAAATATGGACCTTCTAGGTGTAAGCCAATAAACTGTGCACCATTCGTATTTTTACTACTTGCACTTTTATAAAGATCTATTGCTTTTAATAAATCTTCTTTGGCACAGGTAAGTGTAGTCGGTGCCATTGCTGTGGTACCGTACTTAGCATGAATTGCTGCAATTTGAAGATAGGCCTCTTCTGTACCATCCATAAAATCGTGTCCACCGCCGCCATGAATATGTATATCTATAAACCCAGGAGAAACATAATTTCCTTTAGCATCTATAATGAAATAGTCTGAGCCCTCTATATCCCCCTCACTTATGGCTTCTATCGTATTATTGTTTATCAATACAGTACCATTTTTAAGGATTTGGTAGGGAGTAATAATATTTCCGTTAATTATTTTAATTTTCTTCATGGTTATTTTGTGGTTAAACACGGTCTACTCAAACACCAACTCACCAAAAAATTCAGGCAAGTGAAAATCAGGCTTTTTAGATTCGATTTTTTTCCAACAGTAGAAATGTGGTTGAGGCAAATCGTCTCCACACTTAAAAAAATTCCCCTTGGCTTTTATACCTTGAAAGCTAGTCAGCTTATAGGCCTCAAATATTTCGATGGGTATAATGGCTGTAATCTCCCAAACGTATTTTGTTGGAGTATTTGCAGGGGCGGTATTGATTTGAATATGCGTTTTAACTGTAGCAATTAGTTTTTCTGGCAATAATATCCTATTTAATCGCGCTTCCCCAAAACCAATTAAACAAATACCGGTACAACTTAATTCGATATTGAAATACTTTTTATGTTCGCCAAAGGCGACAAAAAACTCTACGCAATTATCTTTATGCACCCGTCCATTGGTTTGGTAAGTACCTACCTTAATTACATCTTCCTTTACAAAATATTTCAAGTAAATGGCATCTCGGGTATGTACCATGGTGAAATTGGCTTCACAATTACTTTTATAGGCTTCCCATGGCTGGTAATGAATGGCGGATCTAGGAAGCGTATCTAACAATTGAGCAATTTCTTCGATTTCAGTATTCCGGTTAATAGATTCGAGTAAGGGTATTCGCATTTTTCAGTAAACTTGATTAAACCGTTAGCAATACTAGAAATACATACGCTACAGCGCAGGCATTTCTAGCATTTAAATAGGGGCTACTTGATATAGCCTGGGTTTTGAGTGAGCACTGCATCTTTATTGAGATCAATTTCACTCTGTGGTATTGGAAGCAATTGGTGGAAAGGCTGAACCGTTCCCGTATGGATACCATTCAATCGCTTCAGTCTGGCTACCAGTGTTCCGGTGCGGGCCAAGGTCATTCTCCGATTTTCTTCGCCAATTAATTCTCTCACCCGCTCGTCTAAAATAAAATCAAGATTGATATCCGAAGTGGTTACTTGCGCTGCATTTGCTCGTGTTCTTAACACATTGATGGAGGCGGCGGCATCCGTTAATTTGCCTTGCTTAAATTGTGCTTCGGCAAGCAAAAGATAGGTTTCGCCTAAGCGCATCATCATCAAATCTTTATAGGCTCCATTGCCTGTTGGATCGGCATCAAGGTAATGATTCCATTTGGTAGTAAAGGGTACAATTTTATACAGAGTATCCGCTGGAAGGGGAATTACTTTTTTCCCGAAATTTGCATTTTTTGGATCGTTGTAATAGAAATCTCGCTTAATGTTATAGACTGAATTACGCATATCGGCACCTTTATAGAGACCATTGATTACCCAAGAACTTAGGCGAAGTCGACCGATGCCTCTACCACCTAACGAATCGGCAACCAGCATGCCGGGAACATTGGAATAATATGGCACCCACACTCTTCTATGTTGGTCTAAGCTGGAAGATCCGCCTGGAATGTTGTATTCCATCTCCTGAACCCAAATGGCTTCGGTATTTCCTTGTCTGCGGCGTTGATTACCCACAATAAACATATCCGAAAACGCATCACCGGCCGAAGTTCTTTTTACGCCAAACCTAGTGCTAACGATAGAAAATTTCTTGCTATTAATTACATTTAAAGCTTGCGCTTCGGCCAAATCATTTTTGCCCTGTCTGAGGTAGGCTTCGGCTA
>Ga0247813_10002450_pt1 | contig 12735 bp, 11 predicted proteins | sample UWRJL169409C1_FD_180719 | JGI IMG/M metagenome (GOLD analysis project Ga0247813, IMG submission 180719) | Plant litter microbial communities from Arlington Agricultural Research Station in Wisconsin, United States - UWRJ-L169-409C-1 | ecosystem: Environmental > Terrestrial > Plant litter >... | reverse complement strand
GATCGTCGACGGCGAGCTGGTCTACGCGATCACGGCCGACACCGCCCGCGGCGGGTACCAGCTGTGCCCGGCAGACGCCTGCGAGATCGACGCGGCGGGCAATCTCGTCACACCGCCCGGCGCTACCATCGCGCCCGTCGAGGGGCAGAAGCTGTTCGCCCTGCGCGAGGGCTTCGACCACCCGATCATCGACCAGTACCGCGCGTTCACCCGGGCGCAGGGCATCGAGGTGGCCGGCATCGAGTTCATCGAGACCGTCGACGGGCGGATCGTCACCTACGACGTGAACACCAATACGAATTACAACGCGGATGTCGAAGCGGCAGCACCGGTCTCGGGACCGCGCCAGATCGCCCGGCTGCTGGGGCGGGTGCTGCGCGAGCAGTACCCGGAGGCGCCGTAGGGCGGTCGGGCCCGCTCTACACCCAACGGCCGCACCGGCGCCTTACCGAAAACGAAGGAGATCCGGCCCCAATGCGGCCCATTCCGGCGGGTACACCCCCGAACCGGCAGTGATCTCCTTCGTTTTCGGTCTGCCGACGCGGTCTGCCGCCGAGGTCAGGCTTCCGGGCTCAGCAGGCCCGGGCTCAGCGCGACAGGCGCGGCCGCACCAGCCGGTGGCTCTCGGCGGCGATCTCGGCCACGAGGTCGTCGGGCAGCCCGGCGTCGAGCGCCACGGTCACCCAGTGCCGCTTGTTCATGTGGTACCCGGGCGTGATCTGCGGGTACTGCGCGCGCAGCGCCTCCGAGTCCTCGGGATCGATCTTCATCGTCGCGCTCGGCGAGGACTCGCCGGGAGTCGTCGTGATCGCGAAGACCTTGCCGTTGGCCGCCTTGAACACCGGTGTCTCCGGCCCGAAGGGGTAGCTCTCCGTAGCGCCGGCCAGGTTCAGGCACAGCGCGCGGAACTCGTCGAGGGTCATGTGGTTCTACTTGTCGATCACGCGCACGAGTTCCTCGATGAACTCGGCGAACCCGGTGGACTTCTTGATCAACTCGAGCACCTCGGCGCGGTCGGCGAACACCTCGACGAACTGGTCGAACACGGTCTGGAACGACGCCCGCCCGCTCGACGAGAAGGCGATCAGCGCGATCACGTTCACGCGGTTCTCGCCCCACGGCATCGACGACTCGTTCACCGCGATCGCGATCGAGGTGCGCGAGGCGCTCATCGCCATGGCGTGCGGCACGGCGATCGAGTCGGTGAACGCGGTCGACGACAGCTGCTCGCGCTCGATCGCGCCGGCCACGTAGCTCTCGTCGATCACGCCCTGCTGCACCATCAGCCCGCCGAGCAGCTCGATCATCTCCGTCTCGCTGGCGGCGTGGGCGTTGCGCAGGAAGAGCGCCTCGTCGAAGTACTTGAGCAGGTCGTCTTTGATGCGGATGCGGCGCCGGTGGCGACGCAGCCGCGTGATCGCCCGTCGGATGTTCTCGACGTCGCTGTCTCCGAGGAACGGCTGGATGACGACGACGTTGTCGCCCGCGCCCTTCGCGGCCATCGTGGTGAGCACGAGGTCGGTGGAGAAGTCGTTCCAGTCCACGTCGGTGCGGGTTACGACCACCTCGACCGACACCTCGTCTCCGAGCGCGCGCTCGATGTGCTCGCGCAGGATGACGTGCATGTCGTAGTAGCCGGGGGAGACGATGGCCACCGTCACCCGCTCCTCGTGGCGGGACTGCCGCTCGAGGTGCGAACCGAGGTGCAGGGCGATGTAGCTGATCTCGTCCTCGTTGATGGCGATCGACTTCTCGCGCTGCAGCTGGCTGGCGATGAACACGGCCACGTCGTAGATCATGGGGTACGAGGTCTTGATCGAGCGCACCATCGGATTGCGCGAGTACGAGTTGTCGCGGGCCCGGGCGATGAGGTTTCCGACGTGCAGCGACAGGCGCACGATGAAGGTCTCGTCGTCGAGGTCGAGCAGGTACTCCTCGCCCACCTGCGCCACGATGCGGCGCACGCTCTGCAGGTGCTCGGGCTCCGCGTGGTTCTGGGCCACGGCGGCGGCCGGCTGGTTCTGTCCGGGGGTGATCACGCGGGTGGTCAGCAGTTTCGCCAGGTAGTCGAGGTCGGCACGGTCGAGGTCGACGGCGAAGTGCTCGCGGCTGAGACGCCCGAGTGCCGCGGAGATCTCGGGCTGCTCGACGGGTGCGGGCGTGACCGCGGCGGCAGCCGCGGCATCCGCCGACCGCGATGTCATGTCTCTGATGGTGCGGTCGACGGCGATCGCCACGTGCAGCAGCACGCTGTTGACGCCGTACTCGTTCACGAAGTAGCCCTGGGCGTCGAGCATCGCGATGAGCGCGGTCTTGAAGTCGCCGAGATCGTCGGAGGCGAACTCGCGCTTCACCTTCTCGAGCTCGAGGAAGCCCTGGGCGCTCTCGCTGCGGAACAGCTTGCTGAGCACGCGCCGGTACTGCGCCTCCGTTCCGGTGAGAGCGACGAGGCTGCCGGAGCGGGTGAGCCTGAGCCCGGCCTCCTCGCCGAGCGCCTTCACCTTGCGCAGGTCGGACTCGATCGTCGACTCGCTCACGTAGAGGCTGTCGGCGAGGGCGTGCACGTCGAGGCCGCCGGGGGCCTCGGTGAGCCGGCGCACCAGGTGGTGCACGCGGTCGCGCGGGGTGTCCAGCTCGGTGTCGCGCACGCGGGCGCCGCTGGAGAAGGCCGCGTAGGCCTCGCGGTTGAGCCGGTAGCCGGTGGTCGACGACGAGATGATATTGAGCGGATGCGCGGCCGCCTTCGCCGCGGTGACGTAGCTGCGCACGCTGCGGGTGGTCACACCCAACTGCTCCGCCAGCTCGGCCGCTGTCACGCGGGCGTCGGCCTGCGACAGATGGTCCAGCAGGCGCTCATACTTATCGCTCATCTCCTCCCCACTTAACCACGTCCGCCCGTCTCCACAGTCGCTTTTCCGCACCTGCGGAAAGATAACTGCTGGTTTCGCGAACGTGTCGCGAGAACAATGGGAGGAACGAACGACGATTCGCTGTACAGCAGGGAACGCAAGGAGGCGATCCATGACTACCATTCTGATTGTTTGTGGTGCCGGCGCTTCGAGCACGTTCCTGGCGAGCGCGATGAGAACCCTCGCCACCTCCCGCGGCCTCGAGATCACCGTCGACGCGGCCAGCGACGACGACCTCGACGCGCGTCTGCCCTTCTCCGACGTCGTGCTCGTCGGTGCGCACCTCGCGTCGTCGTTCGACGTTCTCCGCGCGCGCGCGGCACAGCACGACGTCGCCGCCGCCCTCCTGCCCGCCAACCTCTTCGGTCCCGCCGGAGCCGAGGCGGCCCTCGAACTCGCATCCGGAATCGCCCCTGACGGGCGGCTCGCCCTCCACCACCAACCGAAGGAAACCCCTCATGGCTGATCGCAGCGTCACAATCGCTTCCGCACACGGGCTCCATGCACGACCGGCATCGCTGTTCGTGCAGGCCGTCACCAACTCCGGGCTCTCCGTCGAGCTCAGCAAGGGTGACAAGAAGATCAACGCGGCGAGCATTCTCGGCGTCATCTCGCTGGGGATCCAGCACGGCGACGAGGTCACGCTGAGCACGGTCGGCGACAACGCCGAGACCGTGCTCGACGACCTCTCCGCATTCCTCGGAACGGACCACGACGCATGAGCGCCGTCGACTCGGGCCTGAACCTGCAGGGTGTGGGCATCGGACGCGGCCTCGCCGTCGGACCGATCCTCCGGATGCCCGAACCCCTGCCCGAGCCAGCGGATGCCGCGAGCACGCTGGGTGCGGACGCCGAGAAGGTGCGCGCCGCCGGTGCCCTCGCCGCGACCGCCGCAGACATCCGCCTCCGCGGCGAGCGTGCCGGCGGTGCCGCCAAGGACGTTCTCGACGCCTCGGCGTTCATGGCGGAGGACCCGACGCTGCGCGACGACGTCAACGCCCGCATCGACACGGGCAAGACGGCGGAACGCGCCGTGTTCGAGGCCTTCGCCTCGTTCCGCGACATGCTCGTCGCCATGGGCGGCTACATGGGGGAGCGCGCCACCGACCTCGACGACGTCTCCCAGCGGGTCGTCGCCCACCTGCAGGGCGTCGCGGCACCCGGCGTGCCCACGCCCGACTACCCCTTCATCCTCGTCGCGCGCGACCTCGCTCCCGCCGACACCGCGCTGCTCGATCTCGACAAGGTGCTCGCGCTCATCACCAGCGACGGCGGACCCACCTCGCACACCGCGATCCTCGCCCGCGAGAAGTCGATCGTCGCCGTGGTCGGCGCGTCCGGCGCCCTGCAGCTCGCCGACGACCAGATCGTCGTCGTCGACGCCACCAGCGGCATCGTCAACGTGAGCCCGACCGAGGAGGACCAGGCCACCGCGAAGGAGACCATCGCGGCCCGCGCCGCGGCGGCCCACGCCCCGGTCGGACCCGGCAAGCTCTCCGACGGCACCTCGGTGCCCCTGCTCGCCAACCTCGGCTCCGCCGACGGCGCACTGCCGGCCGTGGAGAAGGGCGCGGAGGGCGTCGGCCTGTTCCGCACCGAGTTCCTCTTCCTCGACTCCGACAAGGCGCCCACCGTCGAGGAGCAGCAGGCGAAGTACACGCAGCTGCTCGAGGCGTTCCCCGGCAAGAAGGTGGTCGTGCGCGCACTCGACGCCGGCGCCGACAAGCCGCTGAGCTTCCTCAACGACGAGCCGGAGGAGAACCCGGCCCTCGGACTCCGCGGCATCCGCGCGCTGCGTGCGAACGAGCCGATCCTGCGCGACCAGCTCACGGCACTCGCCAACGCCGACGCGGCGACGAACGCCGAACTCTGGGTGATGGCACCGATGGTGTCCACCGTCGAGGAGTCGCGCTACTTCACCAAGCTGGCGAAGGAGCTCGGCATCAAGACCGCCGGCGTGATGATCGAGGTCCCCGCCGCCGCACTGCTCGCCGACCGCATCCTGCCGGAGACCGACTTCGCGAGCATCGGCACCAACGACCTCACGCAGTACACACTCGCCGCCGACCGCCTGCTCGGCTCGGTGTCGTCGTTCCAGGACCCGTGGCACCCCGCGGTCCTCCGCCTCGTCGGCGAGGTCGGCAAGGCCGGCGCCGTGCTCTCCAAGCCGGTGGGCATCTGCGGCGAGGCCGCAGCCGACCCGCTGCTCGCCGTCGTGCTCGTCGGCCTCGGTGCCACCTCGCTCTCGATGTCGCCCGCGGCCCTCGCCGACGTGCGCGCGGAACTGGCCAGGTTCACCCTGGACCAGGCCAAGGAATTCGCCGAGCTCGCTCTCTCGGCAAATAGCGCAGTGGAGGCCCGGGCAGCCGTGGTCAACGCCGCAAACGCCTTCACCACCTCAATCAGCACCATTACAGAAACGGACTAACAGCCATGACAACGACGTCTCCCTCCACGGGATCACGGGTGAAGTTGCGCGTCCAGCGCTTCGGCACATTCCTCAGCAACATGATCCTGCCCAACATCGCGGCGTTCATCGCGTGGGGCCTCATCACCGCTCTGTTCATCCCCGACGGCTACCTGCCGAACGAGGATCTCGCGAGCTTCGTCGCGCCGATCCTGTACTTCCTGCTCCCGCTGCTGATCGCCAACACCGGTGGCCGCATGATCTACGACGTGCGCGGTGGTGTGGTGGCCGTGATCGCGACCATGGGTATCATCATGGGCACCATCGGAACCCCGCTCATGGGCGAGGCGGGCGTCTCCAGCCCGCAGTTCCTCGGCGCCATGATCACCGGTCCGCTCGCCGCGTTCCTCTTCAAGCAGATCGAGAAGCTCTGGTACGGCAAGATCAAGGCCGGCTTCGAGATGCTCGTGAACAACTTCTCCGCCGGAATCATCGGAGCACTGTTCGCCATCGCGGCCTTCTACGGACTCACCCCCGTGGTCAAGGGCATCACCTTCGTGCTCGGCCAGGGCGTCGAGGGCCTGATCAACGCGGGTCTCCTCCCGCTGGCGAGCATCATCATCGAGCCCGCGAAGGTGCTGTTCCTCAACAACGCCATCAACCACGGAATCCTCACGCCGCTCGGCACCGACCAGGTGGCCGAGACCGGCAAGTCGGTTCTGTACCTGCTCGAGGCCAACCCCGGCCCCGGCCTCGGCCTGCTCCTCGCCTTCACCTTCTTCGGTGTCGGCGCGGCGCGCAGCACGGCTCCCGGCGCGATCATCATCCAGTTCTTCGGTGGCATCCACGAGATCTACTTCCCGTACGTGCTCAGCAAGCCGGCCCTGTTCCTCGCCGTCATCCTCGGTGGCGCCTCGGGCGTCGCCACCAACGTCGCCTTCGACACCGGCCTGCGCGCCCCGGCCTCGCCCGGATCGATCATCGCCGTGATGGCCCAGACCGCCAACGGCGACTGGCTCGGCGTCGCACTCTCCGTGGTCGTGGCAGCAGTGGTCACCTTCGTCGTCGCGGCGGTCATCCTCCGCACCGGCAAGAAGGGCGACGGCGACCTCAGCGCCGCCATCGCCTCCACCACTGCCAACAAGGGCAAGGAGTCGTCCGTGCTCTCGAACCTCGGCAGCACCGCGGCAGCGACCTCGGCCGCAGCAGAGGACGGCGCGACCGCGGCCACCGCCGGCGGCGTGTCCACCGACACCCGCATCCAGAGCATCGTGTTCGCGTGCGACGCGGGCATGGGCTCCAGCGCCATGGGCGCAACCGTGATGCGCAACAAGATCAAGAAGGCCGGGATCGAGGGTGTGACCGTCGTCAACGAGGCGATCTCCAACCTCTCGGGCAACGCCGACCTGGTGATCACGCAGCGCGAGCTCACCCCGCGGGCCTCGGAGAAGTCGCCGAACTCGGTGCACGTCTCCGTGGACAACTTCATGGGCAGCCCCAAGTACGACGAGGTCGTCGAGATGCTCAAGAACCAGGCCGCGAAGTAGTACCCGTTCCACCCCTGTAAAACGGAATAGCCAGAAAGAGGAATTCGCATGAGCAACGTTCTAGAACTCGAACAGATCAACCTGCACGGGACGGCGACGACCCCGGCGGAGGCGATCGACGAAGTCGGGCGGATGCTCGTGTCGACGGGCGCCGTCACCAGCGACTACGTCGCCTTCATGCACGACCGCGAGGCCACCGTCTCCACGTACATGGGCAACTTCCTGGCTATTCCGCACGGCACGAACGAGGGCAAGGACACGATCCTCAAGTCCGCGCTCTCGTTCGTGCGCTGCGACAACCCCATCGACTGGGGCGGCAACGAGGTGCGCTTCGTCGTCGGCATCGCCGGCAAGGACGGCGGCCACATGGAGGTCCTCTCCTCCATCGCCATCGTGTTCAGCGAGGACGACGACGTGGCCAAGCTGCTGGCGGCGCAGACGCCCGCCGAGGTCATGGAGCTCCTCGGGGACGTGAACGCGTGAAGGCCGTACATTTCGGAGCAGGCAACATCGGCCGCGGCTTCGTCGGTCTGATCCTGCACAAGGCCGGCTACGAGGTGGTCTTCGCCGACGTGAACGCCGAGCTCATCGACGCCCTGGCGTCGACGCCGAGCTACGTCGTCACCGAGGTGGGCGACGGCGCACAGCAGTGGACGGTCGACAACTACCGCGCGCTGAACAGCGCCACCCACGAGGCCGACGTGATCGCCGAGATCGCCTCCGCCGACATCGTCACCACGGCCGTGGGCCCGAACGTGCTGCGCTTCGTGGCGCCGCTCATCGCGAAGGCGATCGAGCAGCGCTCCGCCGACCTCGCACCGCTCACCGTCATGGCCTGCGAGAACGCGATCAACGCCACCGACCTGCTGCGCGTGGAGGTGGAGAAGACGCTGCCCGGTGCGGCGGCGACCTTCGCCAACACCGCGGTCGACCGCATCGTGCCCGGTCAAGACCCCGACGCCGGACTCGACGTCACCGTCGAGGCCTTCTTCGAGTGGGCCATCGAGAGCCCGCCGTTCGGTGCGAACCTGCCCGAGATCGGCGACGCGCACTTCGTCGGCGACCTCGCGCCCTACATCGAGCGCAAGCTCTTCACCGTCAACACCGGTCACGCCACCGCCGCGTACCACGGCTTCGCCGCCGGGGTCTCGTCGATGTCGGAGGCGTTCTCCACTCCCGCGATCGCCGACGAGGTGCGCGCGGTGCTCGCCGAGACCATGGCGCTGCTCGTGGCCAAGCACGACTTCGACCCCGAGGTTCAGCAGGCCTACATCGACAAGAACATGGTCCGCTTCGCCAACCCGCAGCTCAGCGACACGGTCGAGCGCGTCGGCCGCCAGCCGCTGCGCAAGCTGGGACGCAACGAGCGCTTCGTGGGCCCGGCGGCCGAGCTCGCCGAGCGCGGCATCGGGTCCGACGCCCTCGTGCGCACCATGGGCATCGCACTGAAGTTCGACGTGTCGGACGACCCGCAGAGCGTCGAGCTGCAGCAGCTGCTTGCGAGCGAGACGTCCACCGACGATCTCGTGACCCGGGTCACGGGGCTGGAGGCGGCGCATCCGCTCTACGGGGCGGTCTCCGGCGTCTTCGCCGCGCACCGCGCATAAGCAGCAGCACAGAACGTAGGCTGGCGGGATGAGCCCCACCGAGTCCGCGATCGCCGTCGCCCAGTTCGCGCCGGTCGCGGACTCGGCGGCGAATCTCGCCAGCATCCGTTCCCTCGCAGAGACCGCGGCCGCCCGGGGCGCGACCCTCGTGGTCTTCCCGGAGTACTCCTCCTACTTCGAACCCTCGCTCGGTCGGGGGTTCGTGGATGCCGCCGAGCCGCTCGACGGGCCGTTCGTCACCGGGCTCGCCTCGATCGCCTCCCGGCTGCGCATCCACCTCGTGGCCGGACTCGTCGAGACGACCGGCGACGCCGATCGATTCTCGAACACCCTCGTGGTGCTCTCCCCGGAGGGAGCGCTCGTGGCCTCGTACCGCAAGCTGCACCTCTACGACGCTTTCGGCGGGCGCGAGTCCGACTGGGTCGTCGCCGGACCGGTCGTCGCCCCCGAGACCTTCGCGTGGGGCGGCTTCACGGTCGGACTGCAGACCTGCTACGACATCCGCTTCCCCGAGGTGACCCGTCGACTCGTCGACGCCGGGGCCGACCTCGTGCTGCTCCCCGCCGAGTGGGTGCGCGGGCCGCTCAAGGAGCACCACTGGCGCACTCTCGTGACCGCGCGGGCGATCGAGAACACGGTCTACCTCGCGGCGGCCGACCAGGCGCCGCCCGTCGGCGCGGGAAACTCCATGGTCGTCGACCCGATGGGCGTGGAGATCGCGACGATCGGTGAGACGACGGATGTTGCACTCGCCTGGCTCTCACCGGCCCGCGTCGCCGAGACCCGCGTCACCAACCCCGCGCTGCAGTTGCGGCGGTTCGGAGTGGTCGCGCGCTAGCTATTCTCGGCCGCGCTGGTCGCGCGGCCCGCGTGGTGGGCGCTGTCAGCTCGGCACCGTCCGCGGTGGTGGGCGCTGTCAGGTCGGCACTCTGCGGTACCGGGCGCTGTCAGCTCGGCTCAGCGCGGTCGGATCGGCGGCGCCGACTTGGCCGCGCTGTTCTATCGGCTCGAAGCTGTCGGTTAACCGACAGCGCGGAGCCGTTCCGACAGCGCGCCGTTCCGACAGCGCGCAGCTAACGGGACAGCGCGCCGTTCTGACAGCGCGCCGCTACCGGGCGAGCGCGCCCAGCCGGCCCACGGCATCCGCCAGAACCGAGTCGCGCTTGCAGAAGGCGAACCGCACCAGTGACGCGTACTCGGCGCGGTTGTCGCGGCGCACGAAGGCGCTGATCGGCACCCCCACCACGCCCGCCAGCTCGGGAAGCCGGCGGCAAAACTCCTCCGCGTTCTCGAAGCCCAGCGGGGCGGCGTCGGCCACCACGAAGTAGCCGCCGCGCGGGTGCGTCACGGCGAAGCCGGCGTCGAGGAGTCCCGCCGACAGCAGGTCGCGCTTGGCCTTGAGCGTGGATGCGAGCGTCGCGAAGAAGGCATCGGGCAGGCCGAGACCCACCGCGATCGCCGGCTGGAACGGGGCGCCGTTCACGAACGTCAGAAACTGCTTCACGGCCAGGATCGACGCGATGATCTCCGGGGGAGCGATGATCCAACCGATCTTCCAGCCGGTGGTGTTGAAGGTCTTGCCGCCGCTCGAGATCGAGATCGTGCGTTCGCGCGCGCCGGGGAGAGTCGCGATCGGAACGTGCGGCTCGTCGAACACAAGGTGCTCGTACACCTCGTCGGTGACGATCAGCGCGTCGTGCCGCTCGGCGAGCTCCACGATCAGCTGCAGCGTGGCCGTGTCGAGCACCGTGCCCGTGGGGTTGTGCGGGTTGTTGATCAGGATGAGCCGCGTGCGGTCGGTGATCGCCGAGCGCAGGTCGGCCGGGTCGGGCTGGAACGCGGGGGCGCGCAGCGGCACGGTCACGTGCGTCGCTCCGCCCAGGGCGATCAGCGCGCTGTAGGCGTCGTAGAAGGGCTCGAGCGTGACGACCTCGTCGCCGCGCTCGGTGAGAGCGAGGATCGTGGCGGCGAGCCCCTCGGTGGCGCCGGCGGTGACGAGCACTTCGCGGTCGGGATCCACCGCGAGAGAGTAGAAGCGCTGCTGGTGCGCGGAGATCGCCTCGCGCAGCACGGGCATGCCGGTTCCGGGCGGGTACTGGTTGAGGCCGGCGCTGATCGCCTCGCGTGCCGCTTCGAGCACCTCGGCGGGGCCGTCCTCGTCGGGGAACCCCTGGCCCAGGTTGATCGCACCGGTGCGCACCGCGAGGCCCGACATCTCCGCGAAGATCGTGGGCTTCAACTGCCCGTCATCGCCGAGGAGCATGGCTCCGCGTGCGGCCTGCTGCCAAGATCCGGAGAGTGTCATCGTGGTTTAAGACTAGCGAGTCCCGCGCTGTGGATAAGTCGAACGGCGGATGCGCGTGGTGACTTACGGTGTCGGCATGCGATCTCCGTTGTGGCGCGTCGGTGCGGCTCTCGCCGTGGTCTCCGCCGCGCTCGTGTTCGGCGGATGCGCGGCGGAGGATCCGATCGTGCGGCCGTCGCCTGACCCGTCGTCGACCCCGCTCTTCGCGTCGGACGAGGAGGCGCTCGCGGCGGCGGAGGAGGCGTACGGGAGGTATCAGGCTGTTGAAGATGAGGTCTTCGCCGACGGAGGAGCGAATAGCGAGCGCATCAACGATGTTGCCGTTCGCGATGCGCTTGAGGCCGCAAAACTTGGTTTCGATGAGCTCTCTAGCCGAGGTTACAAAGGCCTAGGACGAACGCAATTCGATTCGTTTGAACTCCAACAGCAATCTTCAAGCATCGGATTTGAGGATGTCGTCATCGCCTATGTTTGCCTGGATTTCTCCGAAGCCGACATAGTCGATCAACAGAACGTTTCGATCCTTCGTCCTGATCGACTGATTCGGCAGGCCTATCAGGTGTCGTTCGATTTTTCTGCGGATAAGAAAGGCCTGATTCTGGCAACTCGCGAACCGTGGACTGGGGCTGAGCCATGCGTGTAGCAAGTGCATTCGTAATTATTCTTGTCGCCGCTTCCGCGGCCTTGACTGTGCCTATGGCGAGTCAAGCCGCAGCTAGCAAATGCACGGTTGTTCAGATCAGAGCGGGCGTCTGCCCACCATCGGCAACTGTCGGACCCAACGAAGTCGAGCTGTACGGGACGGAATCCCGAGGCGGCAACAACCCCGCAAGACCGACCCCGCCGCGCCAATCATCAGACGACGACGGCATGACCGCGAACGAGATCGACCAGTACTTCGCCGACCAGCGCGCCGAGGCCGAGAGACAGGGGCGCACCTGGAGGGAGCCGTTCTCCAGCATCGGACCCCCGGATGCCCCGGTCGCCCCCATCACCCTCGACGACATCGCGACCTTCCGGCCGGTCATCGGCGGCTCCGGCATGGAGCCGAACGGATGGATCGTCACCGGTCTCGACACCAACTTCTTCTCGTCCGCTGGCACGCACGTGGTCACCGGCGTGCTGCTCGACGCCCCCGCCGCGGTGCGCTTCACCCCGCGCTCCTGGCTCTTCGACTACGGCGACGGGAGCAGCGCTCGCACCGCGACCGGCGGCGCGAGCTGGGCGGTGCTGGGAGTGCGCGAGTTCGACCCGACCGCCACCAGTCACGTCTACGCGAGCCCCGGCACCTTCACCATCGACATCGCCGTGCAGTTCGGCGCCGAGTACAGCCTCGACGGCCAGGGGTGGACCGCGATCTCCGGCACGCTCAGCGTTCCCGCCGCCCGCTTCACCGCGACCGCGGGAGACGCGAAGACCGTGCTCGTGGCACGCGACTGCCTGGCGAATCCGAGCGGTCCGGGCTGCTGAAACGGGCAGCGACGAAAGCTCGGGGAGGCTCCCAGCGCACCCATATAAAACGTTCAGGTTCACGGGGGATGCTTACGGAGCTGGAAGGAGCACCCTCATGACCGACACCCCCGAAACTCCCGCTACACCCGAGATTCCCGCCACGCCCGCACCCGTCGCGCCCGTGGCCGCGAACGTCACTCCCACACCCCCGATGCCCCCGGTTCCCCGCGGCGTCTACGACGCCCAGTCCTCCGCCCCGGCTCAGCCCGTACTGGCACAGTCGCCGTACGCCGGCCAGCCGCAGCAGCCCTTCGTCGACGCCCCCGCGGCGAAGCCGACGAAGACCAAGAACTCCGGCGAATCGTTCCGCCGCACCCGTCCCGTGCTCCTCGTCGCGGCTCTCGCCGTCGGCGCGCTCGTCGGTGGCGCCGCGGGTGGCGGAATCGTCATGGCCGTCAACGGCAACGACTCCGGCACCTCGGTGAACGCGATCACCACCCCCGCGAAC
>Ga0247813_10002446_pt1 | contig 12740 bp, 12 predicted proteins | sample UWRJL169409C1_FD_180719 | JGI IMG/M metagenome (GOLD analysis project Ga0247813, IMG submission 180719) | Plant litter microbial communities from Arlington Agricultural Research Station in Wisconsin, United States - UWRJ-L169-409C-1 | ecosystem: Environmental > Terrestrial > Plant litter >... | reverse complement strand
GGCGACGCTCGAGGTCGATGTCGATGACCTTGACGAACACCTCGTCGCCGACCGAGACAACCTGCTCGGCGAGCTCGACGTGCTTGCCCGACAGCTCGGAGATGTGCACGAGGCCCTCGATGCCCTCTGCAACGCGAACGAACGCGCCGAAGGGAACGAGCTTCGTGACCTTTCCGGGTGCAACCTGGCCGATGGCGTGCGTGCGGGCGAATACCTGCCACGGGTCTTCCTGGGTGGCCTTGAGGGAGAGCGACACGCGCTCGCGCTCGAGGTCGACCTCGAGGATCTCGACGGTGACCTCCTGGCCAACCTCGACGACCTCTGAGGCGTGCTCGATGTGCTTCCAGGACAGCTCGGAAACGTGGACGAGACCGTCGACGCCGCCGAGGTCCACGAACGCACCGAAGTTGACGATCGAGGAGACGACACCCTTGCGGACCTGTCCCTTGGCGAGGTTCGCCAGGAACGTGGTGCGGGATTCGCTCTGCGTCTGCTCGAGCAGCGCGCGGCGGCTCAGCACGACGTTGTTGCGGTTCTTGTCGAGCTCGAGGATCTTCGCTTCGATCTCCTGGCCGAGGTACGGCGTGAGGTCACGAACGCGGCGCAGCTCGATGAGCGATGCGGGGAGGAAGCCGCGGAGGCCGATGTCGACGATGAGTCCACCCTTGACGACCTCGATGACCGAACCGGTGACGATTCCGTCGTCGTCCTTGATCTTCTCGACGTCGCCCCATGCACGCTCGTACTGAGCGCGCTTCTTGGACAGGATCAGGCGACCTTCCTTGTCCTCCTTCTGGAGAACGAGTGCCTCGACCGTGTCGCCGACCTGGACGACCTCGGTGGGGTCCACGTCGTGCTTGATGGAGAGCTCGCGGGAGGGGATTACACCCTCGGTCTTGTAACCGACGTCGAGGAGGACCTCGTCACGATCGATCTTGACGACGGTGCCCTCGATGAGGTCTCCGTCGTTGAAAAACTTCAGCGTCTTTTCGACCGCGGCGAGAAAGTCTTCGGCAGATCCAATGTCATTGATTGCGACCTGCTTGGGCGCCTTAGCGGGCGTTACGAGTGTCATGTAGTTGTTACTCCGATATGGACATACTTGGGCCATCTGCGAGGTGCTGCTGGGTGTTTTCGCCGATGGCAGGCGGATAGGACGTCACGAATGCGACGTTCCAGCTTAGCAGGGGTGTTCTTACAAGGCGAGTGCGGCGCGGAGCGTGTCGAGACCGACCCCTCCGATGTCGAGAGCGCGCTTGTGGAACGCCTTGATGTCGAAGTCGGCGCCCGCGCGCGCGGCTGCGTCATCCCGAAGCTGCTCCCAGATGCGCTGCCCGATCTTGTACGACGGCGCCTGTCCCGGCCAGCCGAGGTAGCGGTTCACCTCGAAGCGCACGAATTCCGGGCTCATGTTCACGTTCTTCCCCATGAAGCCGAAGGCGTACTCCCCCGTCCAGGGTCCGGAGCCGTCGGGGAGTGTCTTCTCGAGGTGCACACCGATGTCGAGCACAACGCGCGCGGCGCGCATGCGCTGGCCGTCGAGCATGCCCAGGCGGTCGGCCGGGTCGTCGAGGTAGCCGAGCTGCTCCATGAGCCGCTCGGCGTAGAGCGCCCAGCCCTCGGCGTGACCGCTCGTGCCGGCGTTGCGGCGCCAGGTGTTGAGCTGCGCCTTGTTGTAGGTCGCCTGTCCGATCTGCAGGTGGTGACCGGGAACACCCTCGTGGTACACGGTGGTGAGCTCGCGCCAGGTGTCGAACTCGGTGACGCCCTCGGGCACGCTCCACCACATGCGTCCCGCGCGCGAGAAGTCGTCGGTGGGGCCGGTGTAGTAGATGCCGCCCTCCTGGGTGGGCGCGATCATGCACTCGAGGCGCTTGACTTCGTCCGGGATGTCGAACTGCGTCCGGGAGAGCTCCTCGACCGCCCGGTCGCTCGTCTCCTGCATCCACTTCTGCAGGGCGTCGGTGCCGTGCAGCTTGCGCGAGGCGTCGCCGTCGAGGAAGGCGATCGCCTCCTCCACGCTCGCGCCCGGCTTGATCTCGTTCGCGATGGACTCCTGTTCGGAGACCATGCGCGCGAGCTCTTCGATGCCCCACTCGTAGGTCTCGTCGAGGTCGACCGTCGCGCCGAGGAAGCTGCGCGAGGCGAGCGCGTACATCTCGCGGCCCACGGCGTCCTTCTCCGGAGCGTGCTGCTGCAGTTCGTCGCGGAAGAACGTGGCGAGGTCGGCGTAGGCCTGGCTGGACGCGCCGGCCGCCTTCTCGAGGTCACCCTTGAGCGAGTCGGGCACATTCCCTGCGGAGCCGGCGAACTCGAAGAAGAAGCCGTCCTTCGAGGCGTACTTGCCGACCTGCTCGAGCACCTCGCGCACCTGGCGCACGGCGGGCACGTTGCCGTTGCGGATGCCGAGTCGAAGGGTCTCGATGTAGCCGTCGACCGCGCCGGGCAGGTTGTTCATGCGCTTGGCGACATTGTTCCAGTCGTCCTCCGTCTCGGTGGGGACCAGGTCGAAGATCATCCGCAGGTCCTGCGGGGGCGAGGCGATCACGTTGAGGTCGCGCTCGGCGAAACCCGCCTCGTGCTTCTCGAGGTGGAGGGTCAGCTCTCGAGCGAGGTCGAGCTTGGTGACCTCGTCGATGCTGTCGACGGGGGTTGCGGCGGTGATGGCGGCAAGGGTCTTCTTCGCCTCTTCGGCGGCACGCTCGGCACCGGCGGGCGAGTAGTCGGCGTATTCACCCTCGCGACCGGGACGGCCGAGGTAGACGTGGTACTCTGGGAACAGCTCGAGTTCGGTGTCGACCCACGCTTCGGCGATGGCGTCGATGGGAGTCGCTGAACGAGAGATGGGGGTGCGCTCTGGGTTCTCAGTCATAGACCGAGCCTAGAACACACCCCCACCACGGTCTATGGAGACCGGGTCCGTGGAGCCCGCTACTCCTTGTCGAGATCCGTAGCGAGCAGCTCGCTCAGGCTGTCGAGGGCGGCGTCCGCGCCGTCGCCCTCGGCGGAGAGGGTGACCTCCTCCGCGTGGCCGATACCGAGCGAGAGCACTCCGAGGATGCTCGCGGCGTTGACGCTCTTGCCCGCGGCGGAGGTCAGCGTCACGGCGACACCCGTCTTCGAGGCTGCCTGGGCGAAGAGCGAGGCGGGACGGGCGTGCAGGCCGACGCTGGAGGCGACTGTGACTGTGCGTTCTGGCATGGGGACTCCTTGGGATGGGTTCTACGGTTCGATGGTTACTTTGATTGCTTCGCCCCTGGCCACGATCTCGAGTGCGTCGAGAACCTGGTCGAGGGGAAGCCGGTGCGTGATGAGGTCCGAGACCGGCACACGCCCCGAGGCGATCAGTTCGAGCGCCTGGCGGTTGTGCTCGGGGCTCGATCCGTTGACGCCCACGATGGTCAGCTCGCGGTAGTGCACGAGGTTCGCGTCGACGGTGATGTTGGGCGCGTCCTTCGCGAGGCCGCCGAACAGGCTGAGGCGGCCGCGTCGGGCGAGCATCCTGAGACCCTGCTCCTGTGCGGTCCCGCTGGCCGCCGCCGTGATCACCACGTCGACACCGCGACCGCCGGTCGCCGCGAGCACGGCCTCGACCGGGTCGGTCTCGGAGGATGCGATCGACACATCCGGCTTCACGATGGCAGACGCGGCCGCCAGGCGCTCGGCATTGGTATCGATGAGGATGATCGTGCTCGCGCCCCTCGCCCGCGCGAGTCGCACGTGCAGGCAGCCGATCGGGCCCGAGCCGACGATGACGACGGAGTCGCCCTCGCCCACGCGCGCAAGTTCCTGGCCGTTCAGCACGCACGCGAGCGGCTCGGTGAGCGAGGCCTCCGCGAACCCGAGCGAGTCGGGAATGCGGTTGAGCCCGCCCACGCGGATCACCTCGTTGGGTACTACGAGGTACTCCGCAAAGCCTCCGGGGAACTGGTACCCCATCGACAACTGGTTCTCACACACCGCGGGGTGACCCGCGAGACACTCGGGGCAGGTGCCGTCGGGGATCGCTGCGATGACCTGCACGCGATCTCCGACGCTCCAGCCCTCGACGCCGTCTCCGACGTCGGTGATCTCACCGGCGATCTCGTGACCCATGATCTGCGGCGGCGTCATGTTCGGGTGCCCCGACCGTGAGATCTTCACGTCGGTGCCGCACGTCGAACAGTTGCGTACGCGGATCTTGACCTCGCCCGTGGAGACCTCCGGTTCCGGAGTCTCCTCCAGGCGGATATCGCCCGGTGCGTAGAATCTTGCGACTTTCACTCAGGCCTTATTCTTCCTCGTCCTCGGCGGCCAGGAGCTCGTAGACCTGCTCCTTGGTGGTCGCCGAGCGCAGCGCGGCTGCCTTCTCGGGCTCGAGCAGGATCGTGGCGAGCTGCGAGAGCAGGGCGATGTGGCCGTTGCCCTTCGCCGCGATGCCGATCGCGACCGAGACCTCGTTGCCGTCCCAGTCGACTCCCTCCGGGAAGCGCAGCAGCACGAGGGCGTCGCCCTTGACCGCATCTTTGCCGGCGAGGGTGCCGTGAGGAATCGCGACACCCTCCCCGACGAAGGTGGAGACGGAGTTCTCGCGCTCGAGCATCGCATCGATGTACGAGGGCTCGATGGCGCCGGTTGCGAGCAACGCGGCGCCGGCCTGGCGAATGGCGTCATCCCGCCCCGTGGCTGTCGCCGTGAGGTTGATGGATGACTCGGCCAGCAGCTGGGTCAGGGGAATCGTTTCGTCGCTCATGATCAGACCTCGATCGAATCGCCGTTTTGGATCGCCTTGACGAGAGCCGCGACAGAGGGGTCACCCAGGAAGAGCTGGAACGGGATGACGGGGACGCCGGGAACGACGCCCCGTGCCCGCTCCGCGAGCCCTGCCTGGGTGACCACGACATCGGCGTCGCTCGGGATGGTGGCGACGGGGGAATGTTCCACCGTGACACCGCTCTTTGCGAGCTGCTTCTTCAGCTGGGAGGCGAGCATCACGCTGCTGCCCATTCCCGCGTCACAAGCAACGATGAGCTTCTTTACGCTCGATCCGTCGATGGTTGCCATCTGTCTATCTCCTTGTTGTGTTGCTTTATGGGTAAAGCTGATCAGCTGGCGTCGGCGGTTGCCGCAGCCGGCTTGTTCTTGTTCCTTGCACTCTGCGCCTTGGCCTCTTCGAGGTCAATACTCGTCTCCTTGCGACCGAAGCCGAGCAGGAGTGCGCCGACCGCGAATGCGACCGCTGCGGAGAGCAGGATGCCGACGAGGATCATCGGAAGGTCACCCGGGCTCGCCACGAGGATGTAGGCGAAGATGCTGCCCGGCGAGGCGGGAGCAACGAGACCGACGCCCGCGAGCAGGAAGACGAGCACACCCGTTGCGCCACCGGCGATGGCGGCGATGAGGAGGATCGGCTTCATGAGCACGTAGGGGAAGTAGATCTCGTGGATTCCACCGAGGAACTGCACGACGATGGCGGCAGGAACGGTGGGGCGGATGGCGCGCGGGCCGAAGAGGAGCATTGCCGTCAGGATACCGAGGCCGGGGCCGGGGTTCGACTCGAGCATGAACATGATCGACTTGCCGGTCTCCGCGGCCTGGTCGGCGCCGATGGGCGTGAGCACACCGTGGTTGAGCGCGTTGTTGAGGAACAGCACCTTGGCGGGCTCGATGATGATCGAGGCGAGCGGCAGGAGGCCGGTCTCCACGAGCACTGCCACCGCGTCGCCGAGGCGATCGGTGATCCAGTTGACGATCGGGCCGAGCACGTAGATGCCCACGACGGCGAACACGGCACCGACGATGCCGGCCGTGAAGTTGTCGACGAGCATCTCGAAGCCGGACTTGAGGCGACCCTCGAAGGCGCGGTCGATCCACTTGAGGACGAGTGCGGTAACCGGACCGATGATCATCGCACCGAGGAACGAGACACCGACGCCCATGGCGCCACCCTCGAGGTCGAGGTTGAGCGCGTACGGCGAGAGGATGACACCCATCGTCGCGACCGCACCGACCACAGCACCACGCTGGCCGTGGACGAGACGTCCACCGGTGTAACCGATGAGGATCGGCAGCAGGTACTTGATGATCGGGTCGACCAGCACGAGCACCGCTGCGGCGAACGGAACAGCTTCGCCGTCAGCGATGCGGTCCGGGCCGAGGGCGATCTGGTTGATCCACCCGGTCGGGATGACGAGAGCCGTGATGAGGCCCCAGGCGATGAATGCTCCGAGGTTCGGCATGATCATTCCGGCGAGGAATGCACCGCCCCTCTGGACGCGGGCGCGGATACCGGTTCCGGTAGCCGCTGGTGTGTAATCAGACATGAGGTGGGTACTCCTTTGTACGAATGTACGGTTTTCGGATGGATGGGATGGTACTGCTGGATGGTTAGTTGGCCACAAGTGGCCGATCCAGGTCTGGCCGCAACACCAGCTGGACGTTCGTGTGGTCGATCTCGGTAGGGCCAGGCACCGCACTTCCCGGTAGGGATGTTGCTGCCGCACCCCAGGCGAGAGCCTCGACCAGGGCGGCCTCGACATCGTGCTCGTTGTGGGAGAACTTGACGAGGAAGCCGGCCAGGAAGCTGTCTCCTGCACCGACCGTGCTGCGGGGAACGTCGACCCGGGATTCGCCGACGAGCACGCCTCCGGGGCTCACGAGAACCGCACCGTCGGCCCCGAGGCTGACGAGCACGATCTCGACCCCGCCCGCGCGCACTTCCTCGGCTGCCGCGATGACCTCCGCGATGGAGTCCAGCGGCCGTCCGACGAGCTCGGCGAGCTCGGTGCGGTTGGGCTTGATGAGGCGGGGACGAGCGGCGAGCGAGGCAACTAGCGCATCGCCGCTCGTGTCTATCGCGAGGCTGGCCTCGCTGGCTGTGAGGCTCTCGATGAGAGAGCGGAGTTGGGCGGGGGTGAAACCGGGCGGCACGCTGCCGCTCAGCACGACCCAGTCCCCCGGGCTGACGATGGCACGCAGCACCCGCGTGAGGGTCTCGACGTCGTCGTCGGTGAGTGGGAAACCCGGCTCATTGAGCTTGGTGACCGTTCCGTCGGACTCGGCGACGGTGATGTTGGAACGCGTGCGCGCCGCGACCGGAACGAAGTGCGAGTGCACTCCGGCGACCTCGAGGAGTCTGCTGAGTTCGGCGCCCTCGCCGCCGCCTACCGGCAGCACCGCGATGCTCGGGATGCCGTTGGCCGTGAGGGCGCGCGTCACGTTGACGCCCTTGCCGCCGGGCTCGAGGGTCGGTTCGGTCGTGCGCAGCACGGAACCGCGCTCGAGGCGCTGCACGTGCAGGGTGCGGTCGAGGCTCGGATTGAGGGTGACGGTGACGATCACACGATCACCACCCGGGGGCCGGCGTTCTCGATGTCCTCGGCGAACTCGGAGTCGAGACCGGCGTCGGTGATGATGGTGTCCACCGCGGTGAGCGGGGCGACGCGGGCGAAGTCCTCGCGTCCGAACTTGGTGTGGTCGGCGAGCACGACCGTGCGGCGGGCGGCATCGATGAGGGCGCGCTTGACGCTCGCCTCGGCCAGGTCGGGGGTGGTGAGGCCTCGCTCGACGCTCAGGCCGTTGGTGCCCATGAACGCTACGTCGGCGAAGACGTCGACGATCTGGGCGCGCGTCCACTCCCCTACGGCGGCGAGGGTACGTCCGCGCACGACACCGCCGAGCAGGTGCAGGGTGATGTTGGGGCGGGAGATGAGCACGCTCGCAACGGGGATGGAGTGGGTGACGACGGTGAACTCGCGGTCGGTCGGGAGCATCTCGGCCATGCGCACGGTCGTGGTGCCGGCGTCGAGGATGATCGAGCCGCCGTCCGGCAGTTCGTCGAGCGCGGCCCGCGCGATGCGCTCCTTCTGGCCGGCGGCGTGCGCCTCACGGTCGGCGACGCCCGGTTCGATGCCGAAGCGCTCGACGGGAATTGCCCCGCCGTGCACCCGGCGGACGACTCCGCGGCGCTCGAGAGCGGTCAGGTCGCGGCGGACGGTCTCGGGGGTGACGGCGAGATCACGTGCGAGTCCTGCTACCTCGACGCGCCCGTGGGCGCGCGCGGTATCCAGGATCTGCTGGTGACGCTCCGGTGCGTACATCTGCCCTCGACTGCTGTGACGGTTACTGCTGACCAAACAAACAACCCAAATGTTGTTCTGGGTTTATATAAGTCCGTTTGTGTCTGCTTGTCAATTCACAGCGCCCATTCAGCCCGGCGTGTCGGATTTCGACTATTTAGTGAGCGGCCGCGTCCCAGTTGGGTCCCGTGCCGACCTGCACCTCGAGCGGGACCGCGAGGTCGGCGGCTCCCGTCATCCTCGTCCGCACGATCGCCGTCACGGCGTCGAGTTCACCCGTTGCCACCTCGAGCACGAGTTCGTCGTGCACCTGCAGCAGCATGCGCGAGTTGAGCGGTTCGAGGTCGGCGGCGACGCCCAGCATGGCGCGCTTGAGGATGTCGGCCGCCGAGCCCTGGATCGGCGCGTTGAGCGCCTGGCGCTCGGCATTCTCCCGCAGCACCCGGTTCGAGGAGTTGAGGTCGCCGAAGGGGCGGCGCCGGCCGAAGATGGTGGTCGTGTAGCCGTCCTCCTTGGCCTGCACGACGACACTGCGCAGGTACTCGCGCACCGCCCCGAACCGTTCGAAATAGTCCGTCATCAACTGCTTGGCCTCTGCGGTGTCGATGCGCAACTGCTTCGAGAGGCCGAAGGCGCTCAGGCCGTAGGCGAGTCCGTAGGACATCGCCTTCACCTTGGTGCGCATGAGCGGAGTGACGTCGGCCGTGTCGACGTGGAAGATGCGGGCGCCGACGAAGCGGTGCAGGTCCTCCCCCGAGTGGAAGGCCTCGATCAGTCCCTCGTCGCCGGAGAGGTGCGCCATGATGCGCATCTCGATCTGCGAGTAGTCCGCGGTGAGCATGGTCTCGAAGCCGGGGGTCGGCTCGAAGGCGGTGCGGATCTCGCGACCGACCTCCGTGCGGATCGGGATGTTCTGCAGGTTCGGGTCGTTCGAGGAGATGCGACCCGTGCTGCTACCGGTCTGGTCGTAGGTGGTGTGCACCCGACCGCCCTCGTCGACGGCGCGGTCGACGGTGTCGATGATCTGCTTGAGCTTCGTCGCGTCCCGGTGCTTGAGGAGAAGGTCGAGGAACGGATGGGGTGCCTGCTCCTGCAGGTCTGCGAGGCTCGCGGCATCGGTGGAGTACCCGGTCTTGTTGGCGCGGGTCTTCGGCATGTTCAGTTCTTCGAACAACACCTGCTGCAGCTGCTTGGGTGAGCCGAGGTTCACCTCGCGACCGATCTCGGCGTAGGCGCGGGCGGCGAGGTCGGTGGCTGACTCCCCCAGCTCGGTGGAGAGGCGGCCGAGGATTCCGCGATTGATGTAGGTGCCGGTGATCTCCATGTCGGCGAGCACGGGGACCAGCGGGATCTCGATGTCGTCGAGCACCGCTCGAGAACCCGGTTCGAGCTTCTCGGCGAGGTACTCGCTGACCCGCAGGATGTACCAGGCCTCGGTGGCGGGGCTCAGCGCCTCGTCCTCCTGCAGCAGCTGGTTGGGATCCGGCTGCGGCAGGGTGTCGCCGAGGAAGTCGTAGACCTGGCTGGAGAGATCGTCGCCCTTGCTGCTGGGCTTCAGCAGCCATGCCGCGAGGGTCGTGTCGAAGGCGATGCCGTTCAGCGCGATATCCGCCGAGGCCAGCAGCTTGAGCTGCTGCTTTGCGGTGTGCAGGTACTTGGGTGCGTCGCTCGCGAGCCACGCCTCGAGGGCCGCGTAATCGGGCCGGTGGGCGCCCCACGGCACATAGGCGGACTCGGTCAGGCTCGAGATGCCGAATCCCGATACCTTCCCGTTCAGGCTCTCGACGCGCACCGCGAGGGGTGCCGTGCCGTTCGCCGAGACGGTGCCCAGCCACTTGGCGAGCTCTTCGTCCACCATGGTGCGCACGGGCGGCGCGATGGGACCGGCGGGGGCCGCGGCCGCCGCCTCGACGACCTCGGTGTCGCCGCTCTCCTCCTGCGCGATCTTGAGTACGCGCTCGAGCAGTGTGCGGAACTGCAGCTTGTCGAAGACCTCGCGCACGGCGGCGACGTCGATCGGTTTGCGCAGCAGGTCGGCCGGGCCGTAGGGCAGGTCGACGTCGGTGAGCAGGTGGTTGAGCTTGCGGTTCCGGATGGCGCGATCGCTCTGCTCGCGCAGCTTCTCGCCGACAACGCCCTTGATCTCGTCCGCGTGCTCGAGGACTCCGGCCAGGCTGCCGTACTGGTTGATCCACTTGACGGCGGTCTTCTCGCCGACCTTGTCGATGCCGATGAGGTTGTCACTCGTCTCGCCGACGAGGGCCGCGACATCCGGATACTGGTGCGGTTCGATGCCGTAGCGCTCGAAGACCGTGTCGCGGTCGTAGCGCTTGAGCTCGGAGACGCCGCGTGCGTTCGGGTAGAGCAGGGTGACGTCGTCGTTGATCATCTGGATGGCGTCGCGGTCGCCGGAGCAGACGTAGACCGTGAAGCCCTCGCGGGACCCGCGGAAGGCGAGCGTCGCGAGGATGTCGTCGGCCTCGTAGTCCTCCTTCGAGAGGGTCTGCACGCCCATGGCCTTGAGTGCCTCTTCGAGCAGCGGGATCTGGCCGACGAACTCGGGCGGGGTCTCGCCACGGGTGCCCTTGTACTCGGGGTACTCGCGGGTGCGGAACGAGTAGCGGGAGATGTCGAAGGCGACGGCCAGGTGGGTCGGCTTCTCCGCCTTGAGCAGGTTGATCATCATCGAGATGAAGCCGTGGATGGCGTTGGTGTGCTGACCCTCCCGATTCTGGAAACTGTCGACGGGCAGGGCGTAGAACGCCCTGAAGGCCAGCGAATGGCCGTCGATAACGAGAAGGGTAGGCTTTTCTGAGTCCGACACGCTGCAAGCCTAGCCGCGCCCGCCGACAGCGACTCCACTCGATTGGGAACCCATGACCGTCTTTCCCGAGAACCTCTCCCCCGAGCTCATCGAGCGTCTCGTCACGAGCGGAGGGGGCGACCTGACCCGCAAGATGGGCGTCGAATTCCTCGAGCTCTCGGCCGAGCACTCGGTCGCGACGATGCCCGTTGCCGGCAACACCCAGGTCATCGGCCTGCTCCACGGTGGAGCCCACGTCGTGCTGGGTGAATCGCTGGGCTCGGTGTCCTCGGCGATCCACGCGGGTCCGGGTCGCTACGCCGTGGGCATCGAGATCAACGCGACCCACAGCCGCTCGATCACCGAGGGCTTCGTCACCGCGACGTGTGACGCTCTCGTGCTCGGTCGCACCCTCGCCACACACGAGATCGTCGTGCGCGACGAGCAGGGCCGTCGGCTCTCCACCATCCGCATGACGAACATGCTGCGCGACCAGTAGGGTCCGGATCCGCCCTGGTCAGATCGACCGGTGGAACCCGACCAGCGAGGTGCCGTCGCGCAGGGCGGCGAACGGCTGCGAGGCGGGGTCGACGTAGGCTCCCGACGGGAGGGCGAGCACGATCGGCAGCGGGGCGCTCGTCTCGAGCGGCGTGCCTGCCGATGCGACCCACGCACCGCCGTCGGCACGCGCGATGACCTCGCCGAGGTAGGTGCCGATTCCGAGGAGCACCTCCGCTACCTGCTCGACCGTGACACCGGATGCGCGCAGGCTCTCGAGTACCGAGTCGAAGTACTCGAGGCTCTCGGGCGAGTAGTCCAGCTCGATGCCCTGCGTCGCCGCTTCGGCGACGATGTCCGCGGCGAAGGCCGGTGCGTGCTCCGCGTCCAGGGGATGCGCGAGCGCGAGGCGAAGCTCGGCCACGAAGCTACTTCTTTGCGCTCAGCTGCTCGATGATCGCCTGTGCGACGTCGTGCATGGTCAGGCGGCGGTCCATGGACGCCTTCTGGATCCAGCGGAACGCTTCCGGCTCGGTGAGACCCATCTTCTCGTTGAGCAGGCCCTTGGCCCGGTCGACGAGCTTGCGGGTCTCGAAGCGCTCGACCAGGTCGGCGACCTCGGCCTCGAGGGTGATGATCTGCGTGTAGCGGCTGAGGGCGATCTCGATCGCGGGCAACAGGTCGCTCGGCGTGAACGGCTTCACCACGTAGGCGAGGGCGCCTGCTTCGGATGCCCGTTCCACGAGTTCCTTCTGGCTGAAGGCGGTCAGCAGCACAACAGGGGCGATGTGGTTCTTGGTGAGGCGCTCGGCCGCGGAGATGCCGTCGAGCTGGGGCATCTTGACGTCCATGATGACGAGGTCGGGGCGCAGCTCGGTCGCGAGGGCGACGGCGGTCTCGCCATCGCCGGCCTCGCCGACGACCTCGAAACCGTTGTCGCGGAGTATCTCCACGATGTCCATGCGGATGAGCGATTCGTCTTCAGCGACGACTACACGCCTGGGCGCTATTGAGGGTGCTTCCTGATCAGTCACGTGACGAGCCTACGGTATTGTCAGAACCGTTGTGATGCGCCGGATTGGCGGAATGGCAGACGCGGAGCACTCAAAATGCTTTGTCTAACGACGTGAGGGTTCGAGTCCCTCATCCGGCACGCACGCGACACGAGGCCTCAGGGGTTGAGGGATCCGAAGTTGGACACGGTCCGGTTGCCGCTCGAATCGGCCTCGACCGTGACGGTCCACAACTCGTCTGCTCTCGACCCCTTCACGCTCGAGATGCTGCCCATCTGCTCGCCCTCGCGGTAGTCGAGCTCGGGCGTGTCGGCGAACTCCTCCTCGAGCGCCGCGATGGCGACGGTGAATGCGACACGCGCAGTGCCC
>Ga0247813_10002445_pt1 | contig 12747 bp, 5 predicted proteins | sample UWRJL169409C1_FD_180719 | JGI IMG/M metagenome (GOLD analysis project Ga0247813, IMG submission 180719) | Plant litter microbial communities from Arlington Agricultural Research Station in Wisconsin, United States - UWRJ-L169-409C-1 | ecosystem: Environmental > Terrestrial > Plant litter >... | reverse complement strand
CGCTGGCCTGTGAGCCTGCCTCTGGCCGGCCGCTCGGAGCCGGCGGGACCGCGGGCTGCTCCGCGTCCTGACGATCCGCCCGACGGTGCCAGAACCTGCTGAGCATGCCGCGACGTGCGGGAGGCGACGGCGGTGGTGGTGGCACCGGAGCAGCGTACGGGCTCTCGATGATCTCGAGGTCGGCCCCACGCAGACGGCCGACCCGCACCCGCTCGTCCGCCTCGAGCGTCCCACCTGCGCCGGCGGTCGCGCCGACGACGTGGCCGCCTGTGACGGCTCCGTCGAGCGGCACCGTCGTCGGGTGCGGCGAAGGGGTCGCTCGACCGGCCCGTCCCTGGGCAGCGGCGCGCTGGACGGCGTACGCCCTGGCCCTCAGCTCCGGGCCCGCACCTCGACCTGGGCCCTGTGTCGAGCTGGCCGGGTCCGTCGCGGTGTCGCTCCCCGGGCGGGTGGTAGACCCTGACGCCTGGCCAGCACCGTGGGACATCCCGCCCTGTCCGGCCGGCGTGCCGCGCTCCCCGCCACCGAAGGCCTCGTCGATCCGTGAGGTGAACCGCGCAGCCTCGGCGTCGAGGAGCACACGGACGCGCCGGGTGAGCAGCCCGTGCGCGTCGCGCGCGAGCGAACGCACGGCGTCGTCCCCGAACACGCCTTCGAGGAGACGTTGGGCGAGGAGCACCGACCCGCCCGCGATCCCGACCTCGGCGCCCGTGAGCCCTCCGGTCGAGGCGAAGACCACGATCATGAGTGCTGCGCCGATCCCGTTGACCCCGACGGCCAGGACCCGTGCCCGTCCGCGCTTGGAGGCACCGCGCTCGGACACGAGGGCGAGCACGTCGCCCTGCCAGCCGCGGACCTGCTCCGCGAGGTCCTGGCGCAGCGCGCCCGAGGCCCTCGAGAGGTCGAGAGAGGGGCCCAGCGCGGCACCGGCGGTGTCGTCTTGCCACGCCGAGTACGACCGCTCTGCCGCTCGGTCCGCCGCGTCGAAGACGATCGCCTCGAGGTTGCTGCTGATCGCCACCGCCACCTTGGGCGCGCTCCCTGGGCGGCCGCGGAAGAACCCGCTGACAGCGTCACGGACGCGGCCGATCCGCTCCTCGACCCCGCGCATGAACTCACCGGTCCCGACGAAGTCCTGCCAGCGTGAGAGCACCTCGCCACGCAGCATGGACCCGTCGGAGGTCGACGTGCTGATCTCGCGCGCCGCCTCGTCGTAGGCGCGCTCGACGGTCCGCCGCAGGGCAGAGGCCACGGCGTCCTGGGCGTCGGCGGCGTCGGCGAGCACGAGCGCCCGGCCGACGAGGTCGTCCACGACCCCGTCACGGGTCGCGGCCACGACGGCGTCGCGGGCCGTCGCGTCGCTCCCGACAGCAGTCAACCAGCGCGACACCGGAGCGACGAGGCTGACGGGGAGCAGACCGTCCACGAGGGACGTCTCCCGGATCACGAAGACCGGGGCGTGCCCGAGACCGCGAGCAGCGAGCATCTCGCGGAGGTGGTCGGCGACGACCTCCGCCCCGGGGTCGATCCTGTCGACGACGATCGCGACCTGCGCGCGCCGTGAGGCACCCTCGTCGAGGAGCTCCCACGGGACGGCGTCGGCGTAGCGGGCGGCCGTGGTGACGAAGAGCCAGAGGTCCGCCGCGGCCAGCAGCTGAGCGGCGAGCTCTCGGTTGCCGGCGACGACCGAGTCGACGTCGGGGGCGTCGAGGATCGCGAGACCGCGCGGCAGCGCCTCGGACGGGACGAGGCGCAGAGAGCGCGAGGGCCTGTCGTCACCGTGCGGGCGACGGTCCGGGCTGCGACCGGGCCCCGACGCGCCGTGCGGGGGTGGGGGCGGCACGCTGGACGGAGCGCTTCCGGTCTCGCGCGCGAGGTGAGGGAAGATCCGGTCGCTCGTGAACCACTCCGTGTCGAGCGGGTGGTGGACGAGGACCGGCGACCGGGTCGTCGGGCGCAGCGCTCCGGGTGCGGTGACCCGCTCTCCGAGGATCGAGTTGACCAGCGTCGACTTGCCGGCACCTGTCGACCCGCCGACCACGACGAGCATCGGTGCGTCCTGCGACCTGAGCCGCGGGAGCACATAGTCGTCGAGCTGGTCGAGGGCCTTGGTCCGCTCAGCCCGTGCCCTCGGAGCGGTGACCGTCTCGAGCGGGAACCCCGCCCTGTGGATCGCGGACCGCAGGTCCGTCAGAGACGACACCAGGTCGACGACGACGCGATCGTCGTCGTCGACCTGGTGCGCGTGCGGCGATCCGTCTGTCATGGATGCAGTCTGCCGGAGTTTCCCCTGGTCCACACCCGTGGCAGACAGATCAGTCGCGGGTGAGCTTGCGGTGCGTGACGCGGTGCGGACGTGCGGCGTCGTCACCGAGGCGCGCGACCTTGTTCTCCTCGTACGAGGCGAAGTTCCCCTCGAACCAGTACCAGGACGCGGGGTTCTCCTCGGTGCCCTCGTAGGCGAGGATGTGGGTCGCGACCCTGTCGAGGAACCAGCGGTCGTGAGAGACCACGACGGCGCAGCCCGGGAACTCCAGCAGAGCGTTCTCGAGCGAGCCGAGGGTCTCGACGTCGAGGTCGTTGGTGGGCTCGTCGAGCAGCAGGAGGTTCCCGCCCTGCTTGAGGGTGAGCGCCAGGTTCAGACGGTTGCGCTCTCCACCGGAGAGCACGCCTGCGGCCTTCTGCTGGTCCGGGCCCTTGAAGCCGAAGGCGGCCACGTAGGCCCGCGACGGCATCTCGACGTTGCCGACCTTGATGTAGTCGTTGCCGTCGGAGACGACCTCCCAGAGCGACTTCTTCGGGTCGATGCCACCACGCGACTGGTCGACGTAGGAGATCGAGACCGTCTCACCGATCTTCAGCTCGCCACCGTCGAGGGGCTCGAGGCCGACGATCGTCTTGAAGAGCGTCGTCTTACCCACACCGTTCGGGCCGATGACCCCCACGATGCCGTTGCGCGGCAGCGTGAAGGAGAGCCCGTCGATGAGGGTGCGACCGTCGAAGCCCTTGTTGAGGTCGTTGGCCTCGATGACCACGCTGCCCAGACGCGGGCCCGGCGGGATCTGGATCTCTTCGAAGTCCAGCTTGCGGGTGCGGTCTGCCTCGGCGGCCATCTCTTCGTAGCGCGCCAGACGAGCCTTCGACTTGGTCTGACGGCCCTTGGCGTTCATCCGGACCCACTCGAGCTCGTCGGCAAGACGCTTGGCGAGCTTGAGGTCCTTCTTGCCCTGGACCTTGAGGCGCTCGCCCTTCTTCTCGAGGTAGGTCGAGTAGTTGCCCTCGTAGGGGTACAGGCGTCCGCGGTCGACCTCGCAGATCCACTCCGCGACGTGGTCGAGGAAGTACCTGTCGTGGGTGACGGCGAGGATCGCGCCGGCGTAGGAGGACAGGTGCTGCTCGAGCCAGAGGACCGACTCGGCGTCGAGGTGGTTGGTGGGCTCGTCGAGGAGCAGCAGGTCGGGCTTCTCGAGGAGGAGCTTGCAGAGCGCCACGCGGCGGCGCTCACCACCGGAGAGGACCTTGACGTCGGCGTCCGGCGGCGGGCACCGCAGCGCGTCCATCGCCTGCTCGAGCTGCGCGTCGAGGTCCCACGCGTCGGCGTGGTCGAGCGCCTCCTGGAGCTCTCCCATCTCGGCGAGCAGGGTGTCGAAGTCCGCGTCGGGCTCAGCCATGAGGGCCGAGATCTCGTTGAAGCGGTCCAGCTTGCCCTTGATCTCTGCGACGCCCTCTTCGACGTTGCCCAGGACGGTCTTCTCCTCGTTGAGCGGCGGCTCCTGCAGGAGGATGCCGACGGAGAAGCCTGGAGACAGGCGTGCCTCGCCGTTGGAGGGCTGCTCGAGCCCCGCCATGATCTTGAGGATGGTCGACTTGCCGGCACCGTTGGGGCCGACGACCCCGATCTTCGCTCCGGGGAGGAAGTTCAGCGTCACGTCATCGAGGATGACCTTGTCGCCGTGCGCCTTGCGCGTCTTGTACATGGAGTAGATGAACTCAGCCACTGGCTCTCTGTCCGCCTCATGCTCGTCGGGCGCAGGAGCGGGTTCGCTCGCGCGCAGTTCTAGGGGATGCCCGCCGCTCGCCGCACGACCGCAGCCCTGCCGACGACGCACGACTGGTGCGAGGTCGAGAGGAGACCACGGGGCCGAGCGACCCGGCGGGATGCTCGACCCCCCAGCCTACGCGCTCACGGCCGGGACCGTCTCGGAGGGCTCCGACGCCGACCTGTCGACCTGCGCACGGCTCCCGTCGACCAACCACGGGTCCTCGGCGGACGCGTCGAGGGGTGCGGCGTCGAGAGGGTCGAGAGGTGCGGCGTCGAGAGGGTCGAGAGGTGAGCCGCCGGACGGCGTCGAGGTGCTCACCTCGGCGCCGGTCTGGTGGACGGCCTCTCCCCCGGCCTGGTGGACCGTGTGCCGGAACGTGGCCTGACCCCGGGTGAGGTCCGGGCCGAGCGCGTCAGCCTCGATCACCAGCGTCGTCCGAGGTCCGTCGGGCGACTCCCACACCTCGGTCGACAGGGCACCGTGGACGACCACCGGGTCAGACCTGCGCAAGGACTCGGCGACGTTGACAGCAGCGCTGCGCCACGTCTTGACCGTGAACCAGGTCGTCGCGCCGTCGACCCAGCTCTCCTGAGACCTGTCGAAGTAGCGCTTCGTGCTGCCGAGACGGAACACCGTGAACGACGTGCCGTTCTGCGTGACGACGTGGCGTGGCTGGGTCCCGACCCAGCCGGAGACGGTGATCTTGCTGTCGATGCTCATAGGTCCTCCACGACTGCGGACGTCCTGGTCGGACGTCGAGAGGACCGAGCATCGCGCGACCTGGTTGCGCTCGGCGAGGAGTCTGCGGGGCGCTGTGGACGACGGCTGTCTAGACGCCCCTGGGGACAAGTCGACAGCTCGGACCTGGCATCGACGAGGGCACCGGTCCTCGAGCGTCCAGGCCCGTGGAGCACCGCTCCACGACGGCCTGACGAGAAGATCTCGACGAGGACCTAGCGCTGCGCAGGGCCCGTCCCGGCGGACGCAGCCGACCCGCTGTCCCGGACCGAGAGCGCCGACTCGCGCACTGTGCGGTGCTCGTCGAGCACTGTCTGCGCCGGTCGTGCGAGCGTGGTCTCGACAGTCGACCGCAATGCGTCGAGTGCTGCGGTCTTGACCTTCTCCGCGCGCTCGTCGGCCGCAGCCGCGCGAGTCCGTGACCCGACGACCAGCAGGACGACAGCCACGAGGACTGCGGCGCCTGCCGCAGCCCCGGCCACCGCACCGAAGGCAGCCTCCACGTCGACGACCCCCGCGACCACGAGGATCGCGGCGACGGCGAGCACCACGGCCACGCCGAGGACCCACCACGCGGCCTTGCGCAGGCTCTTCGCCCTCGCGGACGGCGAGGCGTCGACAGGGACGGCCTCGAGGGCCCCGAGCAGCGCCGCGGAGATCGCGTCCTGCTCCGGGACGGCCTCGTCGAGAGACTGGGCCCAGGCAGGCTTCATGCCGTCGGCCACCTTGCTGACCCACCGGCTGCGGATCACCCGGACAGCAGACTCCTGCGGGCTGCGGAACTCCGGCGCCCGGGTCGTGGTCCGGCCCGAGCGGACGCTCGCGCGGACGTCGTCGACGACAGCCTGCACGCCGACGGCGACGGCGACGCGGTCGACCTCGCCCGGCACCAGCGGAGCGACCTGCTCGAGGACGGACGCGGGGACCTCCTCGGCGATCCGGCGACCTTCTCGGTCGAGCTCGTCGGCGAGACGGCGCGCCGCGACGCTGCGGCGGCTGACAGCCTCGCGCAAGGTCTCCCGGAGCTCGTCGATCCCCTCACCGGTGCGCGCAGACACCGCACGCACGTCGACCCCGACCAGACCGTCTTCGCGAAGGAGGCGTGAGACGTCGGCGACGAGGGCGTCACGGCCAGCAGCCGCGACGGTGTCGATCTGGTTGAGCACCACGATCATCGACGCCTCGGCGCCGACGAAGGACTGCAGGTACCCGGCGTGCAGCGCCTCGTCGGCGTACTTCTGCGGGTCGACGACCCAGATGAGCAGGTCGACGAGAGGCAGGATCCTGTCGACGATCTCCCGGTGCGCGGAGGCGATCGAGTCGTGGTCCGGCAGGTCGAGGAGGATCAGCCCCGCGAGGGACTCCTCTTCCGCCCCGTCGAGCTCGGTGCCGCGGCTGATGCGGCGCTCGGTGTCCACCTCGAGCCAGTCGAGCAGCGGGGTCGCGTCGTCGCTCCAGGCGCAGGCCGTCACCCGGGCCGTCGTGGGGCGGCGCACCCCGACATCGGCGAAGGAGAGCCTGGAGATCGCGTTGAAGGTGCTCGACTTTCCCGAGCCTGTGCCCCCGGCGAGCGCGACGATCGTGTGGTCGACGCCGAGGGCGAGCCGCTCGTCGGCCCCGGCGAGGACAGAGCGTGCATGGGCGGCGACCTGCGGGTCGAGCCTGTCTCCGGCGACCTCGAGGGCGTGCCGCAGGTTGGCGACGTGCTCGGAGTAGCGCGCTCCGTCCGTCGACGCGGTCTCGGCCGTGCGGCGGGCGGGGCGGGTGTCGGACGGGGTCACGGTGCGCTCCTGTGGAGTGGTCATGTCAGGTCAGCTGGGCGAGCTCTGCGAGGCGGACCCGCAGGCCGATCGCCGCGTCGTCGGCCAGCGCGGGGTGGTCGAGCGCGGTCTGGACGGGGACACCCTGCGCGAGCACCGCGGCCTCGGCGGCGTCTGCGAGCCTGCTCGTCACCTCAGGGCTGAGGTCACGCCCGGCGTTGCCGAGCAGGCGTCCCAGCAGGTCCTCGGCGGCGGCCAGCCCGACCGCCGAGGCGAGCAGCAGGGCGGTGAGGCCGTCTCGCCCGAAGGCGCGGACCGCCGCGGCGTTCTGCTTGCCCTCGGACTCGTCGATCCGCTCGATGTCGGCCCGGGCTGCGGCGACCCAGGCGTCGACGGCCTCGAGCGCGGACGCGTCGTCCTGGGCCTCCGTGACCTCGGGGACCAGACCTGCACCACCCGGGAGCGGCTCGAGGGCGTCCCGCAAGGCGGTGCGGGCGTCAGCCGTGGCGACCGTGAGGATCGCCGTGGCAGCCTCACGGACCGTCTCGGTGAGGGCTTCGAGGTGCTCGTCGCGCGAACGGCCGCGGCGGGCCGAGCCACGGGCGAGGCCCGAGCGCGAGATCGCCTTGTCGAGCCTGGCGGGAGCCGTGAGCTGCGACCACCGGGTCTCGACAGCGCCGAGCGAGAGGCGACCGGACTCGACGACGAGGCGGGTCGCCTGCGCGACGGGCGGCAGGGCGGCGTCGGCGGCCCGGCGCAGCCGGACGGCGGCAGCGTGCTGGGCCTCGACGTGGCCGCTGAGCTCGTCGACCCACGGCGGGAGCGCCGCGAGCGAGCCGCGCAGCGTGCGCAGGATGACAGAGCGGGCCCTGTCGGCGCCGCCGAGGGTGCGCAGCCAGCGTTCGATCGGAGCGACCGACGAGGCGTCGAGCAGTCCTTCGTGGGGACCGGCGTCAGGGACCACGAACAGCGGTGCGCTCTCCATCCGGTGCTCGCGCAGCCTGTTGAGGAGGTCGCCACGGACTGTGGTGAGCGAGGCCTTGGGCGCGCGGTTGAGCACCATCGCGACTGTCGCACCGCGCTCGACGGCGCCTTCGAGGGTCCGCCAGGGCAGGGCGTCACCGTAGCGGGCCGCCGTGGTGACGAAGAGCCAGAGGTCAGCGCCCTCGAGGAGCCGGCTGGCAGTCTCGCGGTTCTCGTCGAGGACAGAGTCGAGGTCCGGTGCGTCGAGCAGGGCGATACCCCGCGGGACGTTCACGTTGGCGACAGACCGCACGGCGCCCACGAGCGGGGTGCCCTCGATGACCTCGGCGTCCTGCGGGTTGTAGACGACGACGGGCTCGCGGGTGGTCGGGCGGATCACCGACGCCTCGGAGACCTCTTCGTGGAGCAAGGAGTTGAGCAGGGTCGACTTTCCGGCCCCTGTCGAGCCGGCGATGACCACGACAGCCGGGCTGGAGAGCTCTTTGAGCCGTGGGAGCAGGTGGTCGTCGAGCTGGTCGACGAGACGCGAGCGCTGACCTGCCGCCACGTCTGATCCCTCGATCGACAGCGGGAGCTCGACCGCGGCGACGTCACGGCGCAGGTCTGTCACCACGTCGAAGACCGTGACGTGCGGCTCGGTGACGTCGGCGCTCGACCCAGACGGCTGCGACGACGGACCTGCCGACCCCTGGGACTGACGACCGCTGCTGATGCTCACCCGACGATTCTCGCCCGCAACGGTGGTCAGGCCAAACGCGCGCGCCGGGTGAGGCCTGCGGATCTCACCCGGTCTGGCCGGCATGCTGGACGAGGCGTGCCCGTACAGCGTCCAGGACGTCCGGGGCGACGCCTGCCGCCTCGGCGTACGCCTCGAGGGAGCCGTAGGTGTCCTCGACGGCGTCGAGGGCGGTCCGGAGGTACGAGGGGCGGACTGTCGTGAACGCTGACCAGAACTCCGGGGGCACCCCGGGGACGTCCGGGAGCGTGGCCGCGAGCGTCGGGGCGGACGACGCCGACCTCAGGTACTCCTCGAGCACGTCGTCCCGCGAGACCCCGCAGAGCAGCTGGACGACGGCGACGACCCAGCCCGTGCGGTCCTTGCCGGCCGAGCAGTGCACCAGGACGGCTCCGGGCTCCGAGGCGAGGGCCTCGAAGGCTCCCGCGACAGCCTCGAGCGCGGCAGGATCTTCGGCGAAGCCTGCGTAGAGGCGGTGCATGAGGTTCTCCCCTGCCGCAGCGGGGTCGTCGCTGCTCGCGAGGCGCGCAAGCATCTCCCGCGGGTCGGCCGGGGCGCCCTGGGCCCCGGCGCCCTCGGGCTCGGCGTGCGAGCGGCCGAGGTCACCGAAGGGCAGCCGGACCTGGCATGTCCCGGCGGGCAGGACGTCGGCCCCGTCGCGCTCGACCTCGTGGTCGCCTCGCAGGTCCAGTACCGCAGAGACACCGAGGCGCTCGAGCGTCGCGACACCCTCGGGAGCGAGAGTGCTGAGCGAGGCCGAGCGGAGCAGCACCCCGGCGCGCAGCACCGGCCTTGGTCCTGCATCACCCGCAGAGCTGCTGGCGCTGCTCCCCCCACGCTCGCCAGGTGCGGGAGGACGACCGACGTCACGGGCGTTCCACGTCCCTGCGAGGTCGAGGACCGGGTGGTCGTGCGCCACAGTTCCTGCGGTCGGGGTCGCGCTCGCCTGTGCTGCCTGGTCCATGCGTCTGCCTCTCGTCGGCCGGTCGGTCGTCCTGAGACCACCCTGGCACGCTCCGAGCGCTCGCGAGCGGTGAGGGCCGACGACCACGGGGCTGGACCTCGACGTCCGGGCGCGCACCGGTGGCGGGGCCCCGGGTGCTCGTGGGGCCCCGCCACCGGTGGTCGGGCTGCGTCCGCAGCCCGGCCCTCACCGCTCCGGCACGCCGCCTGCCGCTACAGCCTTCCGTCCCGCGTCAGCCCGTCACGCCTGCGGCGGCTCCCGACGAGCATCGCCCCCAGGGCGAGCAGACCGGTGCCCAGCAGGGCCGCCGCGCCGATCTCGGCCCCGGTGCGAGGCAGGTACGACGGCGAGGAGACGACACCTCGACCACCGCGGGGCACCGCGCCGGACGCCGGGGCCACCGTGGGCGGGTCGACGACAGGTGGGTTGGCGTCGCAGTCCGGGGTCGCCGGCGGGTAGACGAGGGTGGACCCTGTCGACGGGTTCACCCGGACCTCCACGACGGTCTCGCCGCGCAGCTCGTAGAACGGTGCTGCAGGGTCGAGGAACCAGGTGCCGTCTGCCCTCTGCGTCCAGCCGGGCCAGGCGACGGGATCACCGTCGGCGTCGACAGCGGCACCGGGCCACAGCTGTTCACCCGTGATGGTGTCGCCCTGGACCCAGCCGTCGGGCAGCGCGACCCGGTCGACCTGCGAGGCGCCGTCGGCGAGGAGCGCTGCGGTGTCGGCGGCACCGATCGTCACGTCCCGGGCCTCGTAGGCCGCTGCGGTCCACCAGATCAGGGCGACGACAGGGTCTCCCACGACGTTCGACGGCGTGACCTCGTACGAGACGTACGGGGTGTCGTCCACGCAGACCGCGAGCGCCGTGACGGCCACGGACTTCACGGGGACCGTGTCGGTCGCGCAGTTGTCTGCGAGGTCGGCGTCGAGCCCTGCCGAGGAGACGCAGGCTGTGTTGACGATGTCGTCGTGGGCGCCGCCCGGGACGGCCCGCGGGACGTCGCCGACCAGGACCGCGTAGGTGAAGGTCGCGACCTCCCCGGCGGCGAGGTCGCCGTCGGAGGTGGCTGTGAGCAGCCCGTCGACGATCTGCGCCGTCCAGCCCGCGGGGGCGACCAGAGTGCCCTCGACGTAGTCGACCGAGTCCGGCAGCGGGTCGGTGACGACCACGTCGGCGGCGGGGTCGACGCCGACGTTCGTGACCTCGACCGTGTAGTCGAGACGCTGGCCCGAGCCGGAGTCGACGGCGTCGTCAACGACCGCGGCGTGGGTCTTGGCGACCGACAGGTCGACCTCCCCCGTCGGGTGGTCTGTCTCGCAGCCGTTCTCGACGAGGGCCTGGACGGCTCCCGCCAGGAAGGTCGCGGCGGCGAGCTCACGTCCCACGGGCGGCAGCTCGGCCGGGCAGCGCCCACCGGGAGTACCGGCGGTCACCACGTTGTGGAGCGTCCCCGCGGTCTCGACCTCGGAGACCACGACCGCGTACTGCACGGTCGCCTCTGCGGCTCCGACGACGAGGTCGGGGAGCTGCCAGGTGAGCAGCCCGGTCTCGGCGTCGAGGGCGAGGCTCGGGTCGAGGGGCTCGACGAGCGTCGCGTCGTCGAGCACGTCGGTGAGGTCGTCGACCGCTGTGGCTCCGAGGACGTCGACCTGCCCGTCGTTGACGGCGTGCAGGGTGTAGGTGACGGTCTGGCCCTCGGTGACGACGGTGCCGTCGGCGGGTTCGCTCGTCTTGGACAGCAGCCACGAGGGCGGCGGGGGGACGTCGTCGTTGACGAAGACGCAGGTCACCGAGTCGAGCGCGGCCAGGCTGACCGAGGTCGCGGGGACGAAGGTGGCCCCGGGTCCGGTGCTGCACTCGAGGGAGGCGAGCGCGTACCCCTCGGGTCCGGACTCGGTGAGGTCGTAGACGGTCCCGGGTCGGACCTGGACCGTCACGCCCTCGGTCGAGCCGGTGACTCTCTCAGCCACGACGTCCTCCGGGACGTCGCCCGTGGGGGTCGCTGTGAGCGTCCAGTCCGCGGGCTCGGCGGTCCCGGTGTCGTCGTTGACGACCTCCTTGACCAGGGTGAGCGTCGCCGACTGGTTCACCGAGGTGCACCGGACCCGGAACCCGAGCGGGACGGTGACACCACCGTTGATCCCGTCGTTGAAGCCTGGGACCACTGTGCCGTCTGCGGTCACCTGCTCGCACTGCCACGACCCTGTCGCGGGCGGGACGAGCACGGCGCCAGGCCGGATCGTCTGCACGTAGCGTCCGTCTCCGGACTCCACGAGCGGGTAGCGCACGCCCGGGGTGACCAGAGCTGTCGCGCCGGGGGTTCCCGTCGCACCGGACGGGCCGGGGAGGGACCCGTCCGGTGCGACGGCGTCTAGGGCCCAGTCGGTGGGCTGGGCCGGTCCGCCGGCCACCTGCTTGACGAGCGTGAGCTCGGCCTCGCAGGTGACGGTGTTGGTGACCGTGAGGCGGTTGCCGTCTCCGGCCTCGAGGGTGATCGTCGACGGGACGGGGAGGTCGACCGTCTGGCCGTCCTGCTCGGTGATCCGCGAGCCGGTGACCTCGCAGAGGTCGCGACCGGTGATCGCGGTGGTCTCGGCGACCTCGACCTGCGCCCCCTCGACGAAGCCGTCGCGCGGGGAGGACCAGGGCTGCGGGGTCTGGTCGACCGTGAGCTGGGCGGCGAGGCCGATCGGCTGGTTGCCCTCGGTGTAGGTGGTCCCGTTGACCACCCACTCCTTGTCGACGGTCAGGCTCGCCTGAGGCTGCGGTGCCCTGTTGTAGACGGTGCAGGTGATCGCGGCCGTCGCCGGTGCGTCGACGCTGAAGCCGAGTGCGTCGTCGGGGTCGTTGGTGACCTCGACAGGGTCGCCCGTGGCGATGTCCGTGCACACGGCCCGCTTCGAGGCCTGGGTGACGAGGGTGAAGCCGTCCTTCTGCTGCTCGGTCACGGTGACCGTCGCGGTCGACGACCCACCCGCGTACTGGAGCGGGAAGTTCACGGCGCCCGTCCCGGAGACCGTGGTGCCCGACTGCTCGGACGGTGTGACGCCGGGGCTCGAGGTGCTCGCCTCGAAGGTCCAGCCGCCCGAGGGGGTGGCCCCGGTGACGGTCTCGCCCGTGGTGGAGGACGGGACGACCTGCTTGACGACGCTCACCGACCCGTTGCACGTGCCGAGCGCGAGGTCGCGCAGGGCCTCGCCCGCCTCGGCGTAGTCGTCGGTCTGGTAGTAGTCCGACCCGGCGGCAGGACCGGAGATCGCGCGCAGGTTGTCGGGGGCGCCGCCGAGCCCGTCGCCGACACCGACGGCGATGACCCGGGTGCCCTCGGCCTTGACGGCGTTGGCGGAGAAGATGCCGTTCTCGACCTCGCGGAAGCGGGTGAGGTCACCCGGGCCCTCGTGGGCTGCGTAGACCGTGGGGTTCCCGTCGGTGAGGACCACCGCGACGTCGAAGGCCGTCGACGAGGCCGCCACCTGGTAGAGGCCACGGTCCCAGTTGGTGTCAAAACCTGCGGTGTAG
>Ga0247813_10002443_pt1 | contig 12761 bp, 9 predicted proteins | sample UWRJL169409C1_FD_180719 | JGI IMG/M metagenome (GOLD analysis project Ga0247813, IMG submission 180719) | Plant litter microbial communities from Arlington Agricultural Research Station in Wisconsin, United States - UWRJ-L169-409C-1 | ecosystem: Environmental > Terrestrial > Plant litter >... | reverse complement strand
CGGGCGAGCAGCTCGTCCAGCGCGACCGACGTGCCGATCGCGGCGAACGCCGCCGACGGATACGGATCGTGGCCCAGCACGGTGCAGCCCATGCCCTTGAAGATGCGGGCCGTGGCCAGGCCGATCTGCCCGGTGCCGACGATGCCCACCGTTTTGCCATGCAGCGTGCGGCCCAGCAGGCCATCGAGCATGAAGTTGCCCTCGCGCACCCGGTTGTAGGCGCGGTGGGTCCGGCGGTTGAGCGTCATCACCAGCGCCAGCGCATGCTCGGCCACGGCCTCCGGCGAATACGCGGGCACGCGGGCCACGAACAGGCCCAGCTGCCCCGCCGCCGCCAGGTCGACATTATTGAAGCCGGCGCAGCGCAGCAGCACCGCGCGTACCCCCAACACCTGCAGCGCCTGCAGTACCGGGGCATCCAGCCGGTCATTCACGAACACACAGACCGCCTCGCAATCCTGCGCCAGCGCCGCGGTATGCAGATCCAGCGCGGCATCGAAGTACAGAAACTCGAACAGCTGCCCTGCCCCGCGGCGCTGGCTGGCCTCATCGAGAAACTGCTGGTCGTACGGGCGGGCGCTGAATACTGCGATCTTCATGAGGGTGATCCCCGGGAGTTCGAGCCTGACGATACCGCAGTACACTCCGGCCAACTGCCTGGAGCCTTCCGTGTCCCTGACTGCCCGCCTTCTCAGCTGGACCGCCACGCCGATGGGTCCTGTTCGCGCGTTGGACCCGCGCGCGCCCGTGACCTAGTATTCGCCCCTTGCAAGACGCCATGGGTGGATGTGCGTGGAAAGTTTCGAGCGGTTCAACGGGCGCCGTAGCGGTGCGGGCAAATCAGTCGCGATCCTGTCACACGGCTTTGGCACCGATCAGACTGCATGGAACACCCTGCGCCCTTGGTTTGAAGCACGCTTTGATGTGACCTCCTTCGATCTTGCCGGCTGCGGTCCGAAAGGTGCGCAGACCTACGATTTCGAACGGCACGGCTCGCTGTTCGGCTATGCCGACGATCTGCTCGACATCCTGGACGAGCTGGACGTGCACAACTGCACGTACATCGGCCACTCGATGAGCGGAATGATCGGCGCGGCCGCCGCCGTTGCTCGGCCGGAGCTGTTCGAGCGTCTGGTCATCATCGGTGCGTCGCCGCGTTATCTCGACGACACCGGCTACACCGGCGGCTTCAAGCCGCAGGACCTGGAGCAACTGTTCGAGAGCATGCGCGCCAACTACCAGGCCTGGATCGCAGGCTTCGCCCCGATGGTCGTAGGCGTTGACGACAGCGCGGTTGTCGCCGACTTCTCCAACACGCTGTTCCAGATGCGCCCGGATATCGCACTCAATACGTCGCGCACGATCTTCACCTCCGATCTGCGCAGCCTGGCTGCGCGGGTTTCCACGCCAGTGCACCTCATCCAGACCGCGCACGACATCGCCGTGCCGGTCGCGGTCGGCAAATGGCTGGCCAACGCGATCGACGGCGCGACGCTCGATGTGATCGATGCCTCCGGGCATCTCCCGCACATGACCGCGCCGGATGACGTCGTGGACATTCTGGAACGGCGCCTGGGTGGAACGGCGCTGTGACCACGTCCGACAGTGAAGCGCTCGCCGCCCTGTGCCAGTTTGCCCGCCTCGCCTCCCACGCCGACCTGGTCATGGCGATGGAGGTGGAAGACGGCGGCAGGGCGACCTGGGCTGCCGCAGCACCGGCGCTGCCCTCGTCGAGCTTCAACCTGGCGCGCAGCGGCCTGTTCGAGCACATCTGGGGCGATGACGCCGTCGACGCGGCGGGGTTCCGGCTGCCGACCGCGGTGATCCATGCGCTGGAAGGCCTCCCCGCCCGCCTGCTCTACGTCCCGGCCCCCTCGCACGGGGCACCGCTCAGCGGCCTGCTGCTGCTCTGGCGAAACCAACCGGCGCCCGTCGGGCTGACCGGGCAGATGAGCCTGCTGGCAAAGAGCGTGGCACGCCTGTTGTCCGCACGCCGCGAGGCCGCCCGGCAGGTCATCGTGCGCAATCAGTTCCTCGATCTGTTCGACAGCGTGCCAGCCGGCATCGTCCTGATCGACGGCGACGGTGTCGGTGCTGCGGTCAACGAGCACGCCGCGGCATTGCTTGGCTGCACCGCCGGCAATCACCGCGCCGCGGATCTCGCCGGCCCGATGCGCGCCCTGCGCCAGCGCTGCGACAACCACACCGAACTGGAGCTGGCCTACAGCGCCCAGATGAACAACGATCAGTTCGCCGCGACGCTGAACTGGACACTGGGCGAGCGGACCTTCGAGGTGGACACCCACCCGGTGCGCGGCAACGGGGCGCACGGGCGCATCTGGCTGTTCACCGACGTCACCGCCGATCTGCTGATGGCCGCCGAACTGCGCCGCCTCGCCTCCTCCGATCCCTTGACCGGTGTTCCCAATCGACGGCACTTCGAGGAATGCTCGGCCCAGATCATCGCTGCCCGCGAAGCGAACGGCCGCGCTGTGGCGGTACTCATGGTGGACGTGGATCACTTCAAGAAGATCAACGATACCTACGGCCATCCCGCCGGCGATGAAGTCCTCAAGGTCGTGGCCAGGCGCTGCCGGGACGCCCTTCGCGAGCGCGACCTGTTTGCCCGCTTCGGCGGCGAGGAGTTCATTGCCCTGCTGGCCGCGTCCGCCGTGGATGAGATTCCCGCCGCTGCCGAACGCCTGCGCCATGCGGTGGCCGCTGAACCCATCCTGGTGGGCGGCGACCGGATCTCCGTCTCCGTCAGCGTCGGTGGGGCGATCGGCGAGGCGCTGCCGGGTAGCGACCAGAAACTGCTGGAAGACCTGATCGCCCGGGCGGATGAGGCGCTGTATGAGGCCAAGACCAGCGGCCGGAACCGGGTCCGGATGGTGGCGCTGCAGCCGGCGCCGGTCGACCTCTGAGCCGGCCCGGCGGCACTTGTCCGCGTCAGCCTAACACTGTTAGATTCGCCGCCTAACATCGTTAGGCCACCCACAGTGCGTCAACCCATCGCGCGGGAAAACATCGTCGAGGCAGCCTTCCGGATCCTCGACGAGGATGGGCTGGAGGGCATCACGCTGCGCAAAGTGGCCTGCTCGCTGGGCATCCGCGCGCCCTCGCTGTACTGGCACTTCAAGAGCAAGCAGGCGCTGATCGACGCCATGGCCGACGCCATGATCTGCGACGTCGCCCGTGCGTTTCCCGCTAGACAGCCGTGGCGGCAGACCCTGCTGCAGATCGGGCGCGAGTTCCGCCTGGCCTTCAAGGCCCGCCGCGACGGTGCTCGGGTGTATGCCGGCACGTTCCTGGCCACCGAAAACGTGCTGCGGGTGGGTGAGGCGAGCATCGCCGCGCTGATCGGCGCGGGCGCCTCGGCACGCTTCGCTGCAACCACCTCGATGGACCTGGTGTATTACACGATGGGCTTCGTCATCGAGGAGCAGTCCTGGCCCGGCGACGGCAGCATGGAGGCGCTCGGTGAGGCCTTCATGGCGCTGGCCGAGGCGCGCTTCCCCCATTGCTGGCAAGCCCGTGACGTGTGGAGCGAAGTCGATTTCGACGCGCGCTTCGAGCAGGGGCTGGGCCTGATGCTGGATGGCATCGAGCTGCATCTTTCCCGCGACGCCTGATCTCCCGATTCCTTTCTTTTCCTGCTGTTCCGACCCGGAAAGCCCCTCAATGCGTGCACCCTCCTTCCGCAGTTTCTCCCTGATCCTGGCTGTCGCGCTGCTGTCCGCGTGTGGCGGCAAGGACGACAAGGCCTCGGCCGACGCCGCCGCTGCCAGCTCGGCGCTGCCTGTCTCTTTGGCGCCCGCGCAGCAGCAGACCATGGCCCGCACGGTGCTGGTTTCCGGGCCGGTGACCGCCTACGAAGAAATGCAGCTTGGCGTGGAGATCAGCGGCCAGCGCGTGACCGCGTTGCTGGTGGATGTGGGGCAATGGGTCAAGCAGGGCCAGGTGCTGCTGCAGGTGGACCATCGCACGTTGGACAGCGAGCTGGCGCAGGCCGATGCCTCGTTGCGACAGGCGCAGGCCTCGCAGGAGCTGGCCCGCATGAACTACGAACGCAGCGCCAAGCTGGCCGCCCAGCAGCTGATCAGCGAAAGCAGCTTGGATGAGCTGCGCGCCTCGCGCATCAATGCCGAAGCGCAGACCGCCACCGCACGTGCCGCGCGCGATGCCGCCAAACTGCGCCGCGATTTCGCCGACCTGCGCGCACCGGCCGACGGCCTGATTTCCAAGCGCCTGGTGCAGCCGGGCCAGGTGGTCTCCGCCGGTACCGAATTGCTGCGCCTGATCCGCGATGGCCGCCTGGAGTGGCGCGCGGAGCTGCCGGAGAACCAGCTGGCCGATGTCGCCGTCGGCAACCCCGTGGAGCTGCCGTACGGCGGCCAGGTGGTCAGCGGCCGCATCCGCGCGGTCACCCCGGGTGTCGATGGGCAGACCCGCACCGGCACCATCTACGCCGACCTGCCCACGCCCGGCCCGCTCAAACAGGGCATCTATGTGGATGGCCGCATCGTCACCGGCGACGGCCCAGTGCTGACCATCCCGACCGCGGCCATCGTGCAGCGCGATGGCCACAACTACGTGTTCACCGTGAACGACAAGCAGCAGGCCACCCGCCACCGCGTCAGCACCGGCCAGGCCGTCAAGGGCCGAACCGCGATCCTTGAAGGATTGAAGGCGGGCGATCAGGTGGTGGTGGATGGCGCAGGCTTCCTCGGTGAGGGCGACCGCGTGCGCGTGGTGGCTGATGCCAAGGCCGCCGCCCGATGAACATCTCCGCCTGGGCGATCAACCGCCCCCTGCCCGCGCTGCTGATCTTCTTCGTGCTGTGCGTGGCCGGCCTGTGGGGTTTCCATCAGCTGCCGGTAGCGCGCTTCCCCGACATCGCCTTCCCGATGACCACCGTCACCGTCACCCAGCCGGGTGCCTCGCCCAGCCAGCTGGAGGCCGAGGTGACCCGCAAGGTCGAGGACTCGGTGGCGACCGTCAACAACGTCAAGCGCGTGATGTCCTCGGTCAGCGAAGGCGTCAGCACCACCACCATCGAGTTCCAGCTCGAGGCCGATCTGGCCACCGCGCTGGATGACACCCGCGACGCAGTCACCCGCATCCGCACCGACCTGCCGCAGGACATCCAGGAACCGGTGATATCCAAGGTCGATATCGGCGGCTCGCTGATGACCTACGCGCTGGTCGCCCCGCACATGACCACCGATGAGGCCAGCTGGTTCGTCGACCGTGACATCTCGCGTGCGATGTACGGCGTACCCGGTGTGGCGCGCGTCACCCGCGTGGGCGGCGTGCAGCGCCAGGTGCGGGTAGACCTGGATCCCAATGCGCTGATCGCGATGGGCATCACCGCCGGCGATGTATCGCAGCAGCTGGCCCGCATCCAGGTCGAGCGTGCCGGCGGCAAGACCGAGGTCGAAGGCGCGCAGCAGACCATCCGCACGCTGGGTACCGTCGGTGACGCACAGGCACTGCGCGACTACTCCATCGCCCTGCCGGACGGGCGCGCCGTGCGGCTCTCCACGCTGGCCACGGTGACCGATGGCGCTGCCGATCCCACCGAGGCCGCCCTACTGGACGGCAAGGGCGTGGTGGCCTTCTCGATGTCGCGTACGCGCGGCTCCAGCGAGGTCAAGGTGGAAGCCGGCGTGCATGACGCGCTGGACAAGATCAAGGCCGAGCATCCCGGCATCGACTTCCGCCTGGTCACCACGGCGATCGACGAGACCCACCGCTCCTACGATTCCTCGATGACCATGCTCTGGGAAGGCGCGCTGTTGGCGCTGCTGGTGGTGTGGTTGTTCCTGCGCGACTGGCGCGCAACCTGGGTGTCGGCGCTGGCGCTGCCGCTGTCGATCATTCCGACGTTCGCGGTGATGTACTTCTTCGGCTTCACCCTCAACATCATCACGCTGCTGGCGTTGTCGGTGGTGGTCGGCATCCTGGTGGACGATGCGATCGTGGAGATCGAGAACATCGTGCGCCACCTGCGCATGGGCAAGCCGCCGCTGGAAGCTGCACGCGAAGCGGCCGGCGAGATCGGCAACGCGGTGATCGCCACCTCGCTGACCTTGGCGGCGGTGTTTGTGCCGGTCGCCTTCATGCCCGGGATCGCCGGCAAGTTCTTCCGCGAATTCGGCTGGACCGCCGCCACCGCCGTGCTGTTTTCGCTGCTGGTGGCCCGCCTGCTCACCCCGATGATGGCCGCCTACCTGCTCAAGCCGCATGGCGAGGAGAAGCCGGAATCCAGGCTGATGACGTGGTACCTGGGCTGGGTGGACGCCGCACTGCGCTATCGCGGCCGCACCCTGTGGCTGGCCACCGGGTTGTTCGTCGCGTCGCTCGCGCTGGTGCCGTTCATCCCGGCCACCTTCATCCCGCAGTCCGATCTGGGCCGCAGCAACCTCAATCTCGAACTGCCGCCGGGCACGCGCCTGCAGGAGACCGTGGCCGTCGCCGAACACGCGCGCGGACTGCTCAAGGACATGCCCGAACTCAAGCAGGTCTATACCGCGGTCGGCAGCGTGCTCGACCTGGGCGACCCGGGTGCGACCGGCGTCGGTGAGCCGCGCAAGGCCACCCTGGTGCTGGACTGGGGCAGCGCCGACGGGCGCGACCGCGACCAGCGCGTGCTGGAACGTGAGGCGCGTGAGCGCTTGGCCGATCTGCCCGGCGTGCGCGTCAGCTATGTCAGCTCCGAGCCCGGCAACCTGCTGCAGCTGGTGCTCTCCGGTGACGACCCGCAACGCCTGCAGGATGCCGCCACCGCACTGGAGCGCGACCTGCGCGGCATCCAGGGACTGGGCAGCGTCACCTCCACCGCCTCACTGCTGCGCCCGGAACTTCAGATCGTGCCGAACCCCGCCCGCGCCGCGGACCTGGGCGTCGCGACCGCCGACATCGCCGAGGCCGCCCGCATCGCCACGGCGGGCGATTACGAGCAGCGCCTGGCCAAGCTCAACCTGCCCGACCGGCAGGTACCGATCCGGGTCGGCTTTGCCGAAGCCACCCTCGCCAACCCGGGCCTGATGAGCCAGCTGCGCGTGCCCGGCCGAAATGGCCCGGTGCCGCTGGCGGCTGTCGCCGATATCCAGCAAGGCAGTGGTCCCTCGCAGATCTCGCGCTACCAGCGCCAGCGCAACGTGACCCTCACCGCCGAACTCAACGGTCGCCCGCTGGGCGATGTGATGACCGAAGTGCAGGCGCTGCCGGGCGTCAAACAGCTGCCACCGGGCGTGACCTTCCTCAACACCGGCGATGCGGAGGTGTTCGTCGAGCTGTTCATCGGCTTCATGCTGGCGATGGCGGCCGGGTTGATCTGCATCTACATGGTGCTGTTGCTGCTGTTCAACCACGCGCTGATGCCGGTCACCATCCTCGCGGCGGTGCCACTGTCCGCCGGCGGTGCGTTCGGCGCGTTGCTGATCACCCAGAACATGCTCTCGCTGCCGGCGCTGATCGGCCTGCTGATGCTGATCGGCATCGCCACCAAGAACTCCATCCTGCTGGTGGACTACGCGGTGATGGCCGAAGACGAGCACGGCATGAGCCAGCACGACGCGCTGATCGATGCCTGCCGCAAGCGTGCACAGCCGATCATCATGACCACCCTGGCGATGGGCGCGGGCATGATGCCGATCGCACTGGGCTTTGCCGGGGATTCCAGCTTCCGTGCGCCGATGGCGATCGCCGTGATCGGTGGCCTGATCACCTCGACGCTGCTGAGCCTGATCGTGATTCCGGCGGCCTTCACCGTGGTGGATGATGCGGGCGATTGGCTGTCGCGGAAGTTCCGGCGGCGGTCTGCGCATCCGGTGCACCCGGCAGGCTGATCGTCTCGAACGCCACAAACAAAAAGCCCCGGCCAAGGCCGGGGCTTTCTGCTGTATCTGGTGCCGGAAATAGGAATCGAACCTACGACCTACGCATTACGAACCCAGACTAGTGCCCCCTGCTATCGACCCAGGCGACTAGCAACTGATCGGAAAGCCCGACTCTGGCCGAGCGGGCCGGCATGGAGCGTTGCCACCTGCGCGCCTCACCGAGCTCGCTTGGCAACGCTGTTCCGGAGATCGGCCGGAACTGACCCAACTGACGGTAAGCGCCACCTAAGCCTTGGGTTGCGGATAACACCATCCCATCCGCGACGCGGGCGAGAATGAGGACCCTCCTCCTCTATAAGGGCGCTCCAGACCTGTGGCGCGTAGAGAGGAGGTCCATGGTTGGCGAAGGCCAACTTAGGACAGGATGCGAAGCGGTGTTTGGATGAGGATGGTCCGCAGCGCTCTACTCCTCCAAATAACGAGTTTAAGCTCACTCATTCATCAGACCTGTGCCTGAGTCCGGCCCGATAAAATCAATCAACGCTTCGATTTCCAGCCCACGCTCATTAGGTTCATCGTCCAATTTCAGGCCAGTGGCGGAGAGCTCTCGAACAAGCGCATCAACCAACCACTCCCGATCATTGCCATCGAATAAACACTCGTCGCCCTCCACCTTCTCAAATGACAGATCACGGCCATTTTTGGCGCAAATCTCCACAAGCAGTATGCGCAAATGCAATGGCATCTTTCCACTCATTTGATAATCCCCCCGCTTTTAGCGGTCGCCAAAAATGAAACTACGCTGCCAGTGCAAGCTTCTGCATTGGCGTGATGCCGCCGAGCGCCATGTTTGGGCGCTCGTGGTTGTAAGTCCATAGCCAACGAGTGGCGATGTCCTGGGCCTGTTCGATGTCATTGAACAGATTGCTGGCAAGCCAAGCGTAACGCACGGTCCGGTTGTAGCGCTCGATGTAGGCGTTCTGCTGAGGATTGCCTGGCTGAATGTAGAGCAGCGCAATGTCTTGCCGCTCGGCCCATGCTTGCAGCGCTCCGCTGATGTACTCGGGCCCGTTGTCGCAGCGTATGGCGCGGGGCTTTCCGCGCCATTGAATGACCTGTTCCAAGCTGCGGATGACGCGCGCCGCAGGCAAGGAGATGTCGACCTCCATCGCCAGTCCCTGACGGTTGAAGTCATCCAGTACGTTGAGCATCCGGAAGCTGCGTCCATCAGCCAACTGGTCGTGCATGAAATCCATCGACCATGTCTGGTTGGCCGCCTCAGGCACGGCCAAAGGCTCCGGCACTTCCCGGACGATGCGCTTGCGCGGCTTGATGCGCAGATTCAGCTCCAAATCGCGATAGATCCGATACACGCGCTTTTGGTTCCAAGCGAAGCCCTTCGCGTTGCGTAGGTGAAGTAAGCACAGCCCAAAGCCCCAATCGCGGTAGGCGCTGGTCAGCCTGAGCAACCGGTCGGCGATGATCGCATTTTATTGGCAGGCCTTGGCCTGATAGCGGTAGCAGGTCTGACTCACCTCGAACGTCCTGCACGCATGAGCGATGCTGGTGATGCCTGCCTGGACCGCCCGTCTGGCCATCTCGCGACGCTGAGATGGCCTCACCATTTTTTTAGAGCGCTTCCTTCAGCAGCTCGGCACTAAGCTGCGCATCGGCGTACATCTTCTTCAGCCGCCGGTTCTCGTCCTGCAGTTCTTTTAGCTGGGACTCCATGGACGCATCCATGCCGCCGAACTTGCTGCGCCACTTCTAGAACGTCGCTGAGCTGATGCCATGCTGTCGGCAAAGGTCCGGGACAGGCGTGCCGGTCTCGCCCTGCTTGAGTACGGCGATGATCTGGCTGTCGGTGAATCGTGATTTCTTCATGGGATCTCCTCGGGTTAGGTTACGCCAGCCGTGGGCTGGCACTACGGCCTGCCTAAACAAAAAGCCCCGGCCAAGGCCGGGGCTTTTTGCTGTATCTGGTGCCGGAAACAGGAATCGAACCTACGACCTACGCATTACGCATTACGAAGCCGAACGACCGATTCGGGCGAGAGTTCCAAGCGACAAGCGGCTGTTTGCAGAAGACCGGCTCCAACCCACCGGTCGGCATTAAACGTCGTCAACCACGCGTTATACGCAGATCGCTTTGCGAGCCCCTACCGACCGCGCTTTAGAGATGCGTAGCGGTGTGTGGATGCGGATCGTTCACTCCGAGACTTTCAACAGGGCGGATCCACGACTCTGGTCACCAAGCCAAAGGCACTAATGAGAAGAACGCTCCACCGTCCGAGTTGGGGTAGTCGGATATGTAATTCCTCGCAATATCGATGCTACGCTCAACATACTCGCACATCCGCTCACCATCGTTCCTGTTGCAATACCAATTGTCATAAGTCGGTTCAAGGCGGCCATTCTTCGGCCTGTAAACGTCACCTCCGGTGACGGCAATCTGCTGACAACTCAGCCTCCCCACTGCTTCCAGCGCTCCAGCCTGATCAAGCGCCCAATTACGCACACCCAGCATTTCCAAAGATTCACCTGCGCCCAATATCGAATCGACTTGTTCTGACCATACATACTGAACCACGATCACAACTCCTTTTCGGGCTTGAACGGCCGGTGGCTTAGGGCATCATCTGCATCTTTGATGAACTCCAAGCTGCCCTCACGCCCCTTGTATTCTCCGGTTATCGTCAACATCTCGCGCGCGACACCATCGCCACATTTAAGACTAGTCACCTGACACGCCGACTGAAACTTTACGCTTTCAGAAAACACGTGATTACCCACTGCCTTCATCTCTCTGAGCTCGCTTGGGAGATCCTTGAGCTCAGCTGTGAGGACGATGAGACTGGTGAGTGGGGATGACATTGACCGACTATCCGCAAGTGGCGATAGAGCCAACGGAGAATGGGATACGAGCCGGTGCTTGGATGAGGATCATCCGCATGCGAGTCAATTTAAACAGGACCTCCCGCCGCCATGTAAGGCTCACCGTCGAGATCCACTGCATCCGCTGAAATGCTGATTAGCCCGCCTGACTGCATCTCAATCTTCAAACAAACTCCTCCTTCCATAGGCGAAGAATCCCAAGAAGCCTTATTGATTGAGCCGCTCGGACCCCAATGCTCCTGTCTATCAGCAGAGAATTCGCGCAATCCTCTGAAGAATATTGATCGGCTCGCAGAGTGTTCGTCCAGCACAGTTAGCTCGGCCGAGCTTTCAGCCCAGTCGATTCGTATCTTCAGAAGCGTCCAATCGTGCATCAGAGCCTCACTTTGTCTTGTGAGGAGGATGCGCTTCCGGCGAGTCCGGAGCAACGTTCTTCCCATTGATATCCAAACGTTTGCCACTCATCAGCAATGCCCTTGGCGATAAGCGCCAGCGAAGCCGGGCCGGGTCGAGGTGGCGATGTCAGTCCAGGGTGCGTCGAACGGACCTGAGCTTGCCGGCCAGCGGTCGGCACTACCCGCAAGCGATCCACAAACAAAAAGCCCCGACCAAGGCCGGGGCTTTCTGCTGTATCTGGTGCCGGAAATAGGAATCGAACCTACGACCTACGCATTACGAATGCGCCGCTCTACCAACTGAGCTATTCCGGCGAGGTCGTGAATTCTAGGGGGTGCGGACCACTTTGGTCAATCAGGGAAGCGCGCGCGCCGCCGAACCGCCACGGGCCAACGGGCCGGCTCGACGTGCTCCAGCAGCACCAAGCCTTGACGCACCAGCCCCTACAGTGGATTTCCCACCTCCGGAGGCATCCCATGCGCCCCTGTCCCCGCTTGGCCGGTCTGCTGTTGTCATCCCTGCTGTTGAGTGCCAGCGCGCTGGCACAAGGCACGGCGCCGATGCCGCAGACGCCGGACCAGCAGTGGCAGCCGCTCTTCCAGCAGGTCCAGGGCGCACACCTGTTCAAGGATCAGAAGACCTTCGCGGATGCAGTGCCCCACCAGCCCAGCGCTGCCCTCCTCACCCAGTGGCAGCGCGCCAGGACTCAGCCCGGATTCGACCTGGCAGCCTTCGTGGCCGAGCACTTCGCGGTGCCCGGTGACACCCAGCCGTACGTGCCGCCAGCGGGCGAGACGCTGCGCGCACACATCGAGGGGCTGTGGCCCGTTCTGACCCGCACCACCGACACGGTGGATCCGAACGGCTCGCTGCTGCCGCTGCCCAAGCCCTACGTCGTGCCCGGCGGGCGCTTCCGCGAGGTGTACTACTGGGACAGCTACTTCACCCTGCTCGGGCTGGCCTCCAGTGGTCGCTGGCAGCAGGTGCGCGACATGGTGGACAACTTCGCGTGGCAGCTCGACAGCTACGGCCATATCCCCAACGGCAACCGCAGCTACTACCTCAGCCGCTCGCAGCCGCCGTTCTTCAGCCTGATGGTGGATCTGCTCGCTACGCATGAGGGCGACGAGGCCTACCGCCGTTACCTGCCACAGTTACGCATCGAGCATGCATTCTGGATGCGCGGTGCGGAAACGCTGGCGCCGGGCGAGGCACGCGAGCGGGCGGTCAGGCTGGCGGACGGGCAACTGCTCAACCGTTACTGGGACGACCGCGCCGTGCCGCGCACAGAGTCCTGGATGGATGATCTGGCCACCGCCGCGCAGGCGCCCCAGCGCGCGCCCTCGCAGGTGTATCGCGACCTGCGCGCTGGTGCGGAGTCCGGCTGGGATTTCAGCTCACGCTGGCTCGCCGAGCCGTCGGCATTGGCGAGCATCCACACCACGGCGATCGTGCCGGTGGATCTGAACAGCCTGCTGTTCCATCTGGAAACGACCCTCGCCCGCGCCAGCAAGGCGGCCGGTGATCGCAGCGGCGCACGCACCTTCACCCAACTGGCGAAGGCGCGTCAGCACGCCATCAACCAACTGCTCTGGGATGACACGCAAGGCTGGTACGTGGATCGCG
>Ga0247813_10002442_pt1 | contig 12761 bp, 9 predicted proteins | sample UWRJL169409C1_FD_180719 | JGI IMG/M metagenome (GOLD analysis project Ga0247813, IMG submission 180719) | Plant litter microbial communities from Arlington Agricultural Research Station in Wisconsin, United States - UWRJ-L169-409C-1 | ecosystem: Environmental > Terrestrial > Plant litter >... | reverse complement strand
GTACGCACTGGCCGACTGCGCGCTGGCGCAGATGGCCGATGGCCTGGGCCATGCCGCCGATGCCGGTGTGCTGCGCGAGCGCGGCCGCAACTGGCACAAGGTGTGGGATCCGTCGGTGCGTGACGAGCAGGGCGACTTCAACGGCTTCCCGCGGCCGCGCATGGAGGATGGTGCGTGGTACCTGCCGGCCGATGGCAAGTACAGCCCGCGCTCGCATCACGGGTTCCATGAAGGAACCGCATGGCAGTACCAGTGGCTCGCGCAGCAGGACGTGCCGGGCCTGGTCCAGGCCATGCACGGCCGCGAACAGACCGCGCGCCGCCTGGATACCTTCTTCGCTTACGACGCCCTCGTGACATCGCCACTGACCGCCGCCCGCAAGGAATGGGTGGTCGGGCCGTACAGCTATTACAACCAGTTCCGCTACAACCCCAACAACGAGCCGGACCTGCACGCACCGTGGATGTACACGCTGATCGGCCAGCCGTGGAAGACCGCCACCGTGGTGCGCGCCGCGCAGCAGCTGTTCACCAACGCGCCGAACGGCGTCACCGGCAACGATGACCTGGGCACGATGTCGGCGTGGTACCTGTTCAGTGCGCTCGGCCTGTACCCGGCGGTGCCGGGCAGCGGCGAGTTCCTGCTGCACACGCCGCGCTTCGCCCGTGCCGAGATCGATCTGGGCCAGGGTAAAACGTTGACCTTGAAGGCGCCGGGCGCGGATGGCCGCCAGCTGCAGTATGTCCAGAATGTCCAGGTCGATGGCCGCGCGCATGCGCCGGTGTGGCTGGACTGGGCCCAGCTGCAGCGCGGTGGCACCATCGCCTTCGCCCTGGGCGGCACCGCGCCGGAGAACGGCTGGGGTACCCAGGCCGAGGCGCTGCCGGCCTCGTTCTGCGCCACCCCGGGCGCGGTACTGGAATGAGCAGCAGGTCAGCGCGATCGTTTAGGCTTGCACCTTGCTTGAGGAACCCGACGACCCGATGAACGACAAGGCCACCCCTGCCGGCAAAGGTACGCGCGCGGTCACCGTGACCGACATCGCCGAAGCAATCGGCGTGTCGCGCGCGACCGTGTCGCTGGTGCTGCGCGGCAGCCCCTTGGTCAACGTCGACACCCGGGCCAAGGTGGAAGCCGAACTGCGGCGCCAGCGGTATGTGTACAACCGCGGCGCGGCCAACCTGCGCCGGCGTACGTCCTCGAGCGTGGCACTGGTGATCAATGATCTGTCCAACCCGTTCTTCGCCGAATTCGCCTCCGGGGTGGATGAAGCGCTGGGCGGCAAGGGCTTCGTGACCCTGCTCGGCAGCACCGGCGAATCGCCGGAGCGGCAGCAGGCCGTGCTGGCCACGCTGATGGAGCACATGCCGGCCGGGCTGATCCTGTCGCCGGCCGAAGGCAGTGATGCGGGGCAGCTGCGCCAGGTGCTTGGTCATGCCAACGTGCTGCTGTTCAATCGCGAACTGCCCGGCGCCGAATGGGATTTCCTGACGCTGGACAACCAGCAGGGTGCCTACCTGGCGACGCGCCATCTGATCGAGCAGGGCCACCGCCGTATCGCGTTCTATGGGGGGCATGCCGTGTCCAGCTCCTGCCATCAGCGCCGTACCGGTTATGCGCAGGCGCTGGTGGAGGCGGGCATGCCGGTGCAGCCGGAGTGGCTGATCGAGACCTCGCCCAGCCGCCTGGATGCGGCCGCACGCACCGGTGAGCTGTTCGCGCTGGGTGCGGTGCCGACCGCAGCGGTCTGCTACAACGACAGCGTTGCGCTGGGCCTGATGCTGGGCCTGGCCTCGCGCGGGGTGCAGCCGGGCCGCGACTTCGCGGTGACCGGTTTCGATGATATTTCCGAGGCCTCCGTGGCATCGCCGCCGCTGACCACGCTGACCGTCAATCCGCGCGAGCGCGGGCGGCAGGCCGCGGAGCTGCTTCTGCAGCGACTCGATCACCCGGAGGCGGCGGCACAGCGTACTGTTGCACCGGTCCAACTCCGTATCCGCGAAAGCAGCGGCAGCACTGTCGCCTGATTCCGCCCCTTTTCACCTGCTCGCGCAATGAGGCGCGTACTTGAATGCCCATTTCCCCAACGCCCCGTCTCCCGTCCTCATCCTCCGCTGCGCCCGTGGTGAACACGCGTGTCGCGCTGGCCGTGGCGACCACGATCTTCTTCATGTGGGGCTTCCTCACCTGCCTCAATGACATCCTGATCCCGCATCTGAAGGCGGTCTTCGACCTGACCTACGCTCGCGCGATGCTGGTGCAGTTCACCTTCTTCGGCGCGTACTTCCTGATGTCGGTGCCGGCCAGTCGGCTGGTCGCACGGCTGGGCTACAAGAACGGCATCGTGGCCGGCCTTGCCATTGCCGCAGTGGGCGCGCTCGGTTTCTGGCCGGCGGCCGAACTGCGGGTGTATGAAGCCTTCCTGGGCGCGCTGTTCGTGCTGGCCACGGGCATCACCGTGCTGCAGGTGGCGGCCAATCCTTACGTCGCCCTGCTGGGCCCGGAGCAGACGGCTTCCAGCCGCCTGACGCTGGCGCAGGCCTTGAACTCGCTGGGCACCGCGATTGCGCCGATCTTCGGCGGGCTGCTCATCCTGGGCAACACCGTCAAGAGTGCGGACGAGATCAATGTGCTGCCGATGGCCGAACAGCTGGCCTATCGCACCCAGGAAGCCCAGTCGGTGCAGGGCCCGTATGTCGGGCTGGCGATCGCGCTGGTCCTGCTTGCCGTGTTCGTGTATCTGTTCCGCCTGCCGGCACTGAATGAGACGACCGAGCAGAACGGTGGCGACAAGCACACCTTGATGGAGGCGCTGCGTCATCGCCACGTCCGGTTCGGCGTGCTCGGCATCTTCTTCTACGTGGGTGCGGAAGTGGCGGTAGGCAGCGTGCTGGTGAACTACCTGTCGCTGCCGAACATCGGCGGCTTCAGCGAACAGCAGGCCACGCATTACGTCTCGGCGTACTGGACGATGGCGATGATCGGCCGCTTTGCCGGCTCGGCCATCATGACCCGCTTCTCGCCGCGCCTGCTGCTGACCCTGTTCGCCAGCATGAACGTGGCGCTGCTGGCCCTGACCATGCTGACCCAGGGTCAGGTGGCGCTGTACTCGGTGGTGGCGATCGGCCTGTTCAATTCGATCATGTTCCCGACCATCTTCGCGCTGAGCATCGAACGTCTGGGCACCCTGACCACCAAGGCCTCGAGCCTGCTGATCATGGCGATTGTCGGCGGGGCGCTGATCCCGGTCCTGCAGGGCAAGCTGGCCGACCATATCGGCCTGCAGCCGTCCTTCATCCTGCCGCTGCTGTGCTACGGCTACATCATCTTCTACGGCCTGTGGGGTTCGCGCCCGGCCGCTGGAATCCGCCAGGGAAATTGAGGCCAAGATGTCCAAGATTGTCTGTTTCGGCGAGATTTTGATCGATCTACTTGCCCAACCTCCGGCGTCTCCCGATACGCCGCGTGCGTTCCTTCAGTACGCCGGCGGCGCGCCTGCCAACGTGGCCGTCGCGGCCGCACGGCTGGGCGCGGACACGCATTTCGCCGGCATGCTCGGCAAGGACATGTTCGGTGACTTCCTCGCCGAGAGCCTGGCCAGTGCTGGCGTGGCGACCGATTGCATCGTGCGTACGGATGAAGCCAAGACCGCGCTGGCGTTCGTCGCACTCGATGCCAGTGGCGAGCGCAGCTTCAGCTTCTACCGCCCGCCGGCGGCCGATCTGCTGTTCCGTAGCGCGCATTTCCACCCCAACTGCTTCGAGGGCACGCGCAGCTTCCATGTGTGCTCCAACAGCCTGACCGAGGCGGAGATCGCGCAGGCCACGCTGGAGGGCATGCGCCGCGCCCGGCAGGCCGGCGCGATGGTCAGCATCGACCTCAACCTGCGCCCCGCGCTGTGGCCGACCGGTGTCGACCCGCTGCCGCGCCTGTGGGAAGCGCTGTCGCTGGCCGACCTGGTCAAGCTGTCGCGCGAGGAACTGGAGTATCTGGCGGCCTCGATGCCCGGTGGCGACGCCGCGGTGGTCGAGCGCCTGCTCGGCGCGCAGGCGCAGGCGGTGGTGATCACCGACGGCGCCGCGCCGATCCGCTGGCACACCCGCCACGGCAACGGCGTACTCACCGGCTTCCAGGTGACGACGGTGGATTCCACCGCCGCCGGCGATGCGTTCGTGGGCGGCCTGCTGTTCGGCATCGGCGAACGCGGCGGTGATGGCACGGCGTTCCCCGCGTTCTGCGCGGGACAGGCCGGCCTGCTTGAGGCGATCCACTTCGGTGCGGCTGTCGGTGCCCTAGCGGTGACCCGCAAGGGGGCGTTCGCCGCGATGCCCAGCCTTGGGGAAGTCCAGCAACTGCTGCAGCAACAACAGGAAACCGCCGCATGAGCGCCACCACCGCATCCCAGCCCGATTTCCGTTCGCCGGATTTCCTGCGCGCCCATATCGCGCGGACGATGGCGTTCTATCAGCCGCATGAAATCGACCCCAAGGGCGGCTTCTTCCATTACTACCGTGACGATGGCAGCGTGTACGACGCCAGCCACCGTCATCTGGTCAGCAGCACGCGTTTCGTGTTCAACCACGCGATGGCCTACCGCGAGTTCGGCAAGCCCGAGGATCTGGCGGCGGTCGAACACGGCGTGCGCTACCTGCGCGACGTGCATCGCAACCCGGCCACCGGTGGCTACGCCTGGACCCTGCGTGACGGTGTGGTCGAAGATGCAACCAACCACTGCTATGGCGTGGCGTTCGTGCTGCTGGCCTACAGCTGCGCGCTGAAAGCAGGCATTGCCCAGGCGCGTTCGTGGATGGACGAAACCTGGCAGCTGCTGGAAACGCGCTTCTGGGAACCGGCGTTCGGCCTGTACAAGGACGAAGCCGATGCTGACTGGAACTTCAGCGACTACCGCGGCCAGAACGCCAACATGCACATGTGCGAGGCGATGCTGGCCGCGTTCGAGGCCAGTGGCGAGCAGCGCTATCTTGATCGTGCGCTGCTGCTGGCCGACCACATGACCCGCCGCCAGGCCGCGCAGGGCGATGGCCTTGTGTGGGAGCACTACGACACCCGCTGGCAGATCGACTGGGATTACAACCGCGACAACCCCAAGCACCTGTTCCGCCCCTGGGGCTTCCAGCCAGGGCATCAGACCGAGTGGGCCAAGCTGCTGCTGATCCTGGATCGCCACGTGCAGGCCGACTGGCTGGTGCCGACCGCGCGCCATCTCTTCGATGTGGCCGTGGCGCGCAGCTGGGATGCCGAGCGTGGCGGGCTGTACTACGGCTTCGCGCCGGATGGCAGCGTCTGCGATGACGACAAGTATTTTTGGGTGCAGGCCGAGTCACTGGCTACCGCCGCACTGCTGGCCAAGCGCACCGGCGATGCCGTGTACTGGGACTGGTACGACCGCCTGTGGGCGTATGCGTGGGCACACATGGTCGACCACCAGTACGGCGCGTGGTTCCGCATCCTGGATGCGGACAACCGCAAGTACAGCGATGAAAAGAGCCCGGCCGGCAAGACCGATTACCACACCATGGGCGCCTGCTACGAAGTGCTCAACGTGATGCGTTGAATCCGGCAGAGCCGACCGTTGGTCGGCTGCCCTGAAACCCCGGTAGAGCCGACCGTTGGTCGGCTGCTCCCACAGCCAGGCAGGTCCCCATGCGCGCGCACAGCCGTCTCCATGTCGTTGCACCGGCCTGCTGGCTGTTGCTGGTCCTGCTGGCAGCATGGGCACTGCCCGTGGCAGCCGCCCCGCTGGCGGCGGAGTGGTCATTGCGCCTGTTGCCTGGCGATGCCCAGCTTCCTGCCCACCCGCAGCTGGCGCAGTGGCGTGCCGCACAGGTGCCCGGCGCGGTGCATACCGATCTGCTGACGCAGGGGCTGATTGCCGATCCCTACGTGGGCGCACCAGAAGCCGGTCTGCAGTGGATCGGCCTGGCCGACTGGGAATACCGGGCACGGTTCGATGTAGACGCGGCCACGCTGGCGCGCGCGCATGCCGAGCTGGTGTTCGAAGGGCTGGACACGTTCGCCACCGTCACGCTCAACGGCCAGCCACTGCTGCAGGCCGACAACAGCCACCGCACCTGGCGTGCGCGGGTGGACGGCCGGTTGCGGCCCCACCGCAATGAACTCCGGATCGTGCTGCGTTCGCCGATCCGCAGCCTGCTGCCCAGCGTGCAGGCGATGCCGCACAAGATTGCCGGCAACTACCCCTCGCCCTATGGCGATGAGCCCAACGACGCGATGGTCGGCAATTTCGTGCGCAAGCCGGGCTACCACTTCGGCTGGGATTGGGGCCCGCGGTACGTGACCGCCGGCATCTGGCGGCCGGTGAAGCTCGAGAGCTGGGACGCGCAGCGCTTGACCGCGCTGGCGGTGCAGACCCGCAGCCTGGATGCGGCCAAGGCGGACCTTGAGATCGCGGTCGAGGTGGAAAGCGCGGCGGTGGGCTCGGCTGCGGTGCGGATCGAGGTGCTGGACCCGGACGGCAGGCGCGTGGCGCGCATCGACCGCAAGGCGATGCTCCAGGCCGGTGACAACCGCATCGCGGTGCCGGTGGCGCTGCACCAGCCGCGCCGCTGGTGGCCGGCCGGGCAGGGCGAGCAGGCGCGCTACACCGTGCGCGCCACGTTGGCCCCTGATACGTCTGGTGCGACGAAGATCGAGCAACGCACCGGCCTGCGCACCGTCGAGCTGCGCCGCGAAGTGGACCGCAACGGCGGGCAGGGCTTCGCGTTCGTGATCAACGGCGTGCCGATCTTCGCCAAGGGTGCCAATGTGATTCCGTTCGATATGTTCCCCGCGCGTGTGGACGCGGCGCGGATCCGGCGCGAGCTGACCGCGGCGCGCGATGCCAACATGAACATGCTGCGCAACTGGGGCGGCGGCTATTACGAAGACGATGTGTTCTTCGATATCGCCGACGAGCTGGGGTTGCTGGTCTGGCAGGACTTCATGTTCGGTGGCGGCATGCAGCCGGGCTACGATCCCGCTTTCCGCGCGAACGTGGTGCATGAGGCGCGCGACAATGTGCGACGCCTGCGCCATCACCCCAGCGTGGTGCTGTGGTGTGGCAACAACGAAGAAGAGACCGCATGGAAGGACTGGGGCCACGGGCGTGACCTGACCGCTGCCGATCCTGCCTTCGCCGCGAAGGTCTGGCAGGGGTATGTGGACCTGTTCGGCAACGACCTGCGCCAGGTGGTGGCCGAGGAAGGGCTGGGCGTGCCGTACTGGTCGAGCTCGCCGAGCAATGATCTGGACGAGAAGGCCAACGACTCCACCCGCGGCGACAAGCATTACTGGCAGGTGTGGGGCAATCCGGCGCTGCCGGTTACCGCGTACCTGCGCGAGACGCCGCGCTTCATGTCCGAATACGGGCTGCAGGCCTGGCCGGTGCTGCGCACGCTGGACGGCATCATTCCCGCCGCCGAGCAGCAGGTGGACAGCCCGACGGTGCGCGCGCACCAGAAGTTCATGGCGGGCGAGGGCAACCAGCGCCTGCTCAAGTACATCGAGGAGGAGTACGGCACGCCGCGTGACTTCCCCACGTTCGTCTACCTGAGCCAGGTGATGCAGGCCGATGGCATCCAGCTCGCTGCCCTGCATCACCGGGCCTCGCGGCCGTACACGATGGGCTCGTTGTACTGGCAGCTCAACGATGTATGGCCGGGGGCGTCGTGGTCGAGCATTGATTACGCCGGGCGCTGGAAAGCGCTGCATTTCCACGCCAAGCGCTTCTTCGCCGACCACGCGGTGGCGGCACTGCGCGATGAAGGGGTGACCCGGGTGAGCCTGCTCAATGATCGTCAGCAGGGCCTGCAGGCCACGTGGCGGCTGCGGGTGATCGACCTCGATGGCACCCAGCGCAGCGAGCAGCAGCACACCGTCGCAGTGCCGCCGCTGTCAGCGTTGGAGGTAGGACGATTTGCCGATGCCGACCTGTTGAAGGGCGCTGATCCTGCGCGGACCGTGGCGGTGGTGGAGTTGTTCGATGGTGCGACGCTGTTGTCGCAGCAGGTGGTGTACTTCGTACCGGCCAAAGCGTTGGCGCTGTCACCGGCGAAGATCGACAGTGCGCTGCGCACCGATGGCGACGGCTATCTGCTGACGCTGCGTTCGCCCACGTTGGTGCGGGCGCTGTGGATCGACTTCGATGGGCTGGACGCCGCGTTGGAAGACAATGCGCTGGACCTGGTGCCGGGTGAAACGGTGACGATCCGGCTCACGTCGGCCGCGGATCTAGCGACTGTGCGCAGCGCGTTGCGCCTGCACTCCTTGGCAGATATCCGGAGGTAGGGCCACGCCATGCGTGGCTGGCGTGGTACCGGAATCGCGCGAAAGGCATCCACGCATGGCGTGGATCTACCTTGAATCACGAGCGGAAAGGATCCACGCGTGGCGTGGATCCACCGGTTACAGCGTGATCTGCTGGAAGTTCTCGGCGCGGTCGTGGCCATGGGTGGCCTTACCACTGCGCGGCAGCGGGTAATCGTCCAGGCGGTCGATCAGGCGCGTCTGCAGGCCGGCGTCGCGCGCGGCATCCAGCTCTTCCACCACATCGGACAGGAACAGAATCTGCGCGGCCGGCACATCGATCGCCTCGACGATACGGCGGTAGCTGTCCGCCTCACGCTTGCCGCCGACCTCGGTGTCGAACCAGCCCGAGATCAGCCCGGTCAGGTCACCGGCTTCGCTGAAGCCGAAGAACAGCTTCTGCGACGGCACTGAACCGGAGGAATACACGTACAGCGGCTTGCCCTCGGCATGCCAGCCCTTCAGCACGGCGGCCACTTCCGGATAGAAGTGCGCCTTGTAATCGCCGTTGCGGTAGCCGGCTTCCCAGATCATGCCCTGCAGCGCCTTGAGCGCGGTGTGCTTGCGGTCCTGGTCGATCCAGCCCTGCAGCGTCTCCACGATCAGGCTGTCCTGGCAGGCTCCACCGATCTCCACCGCCACCGCGTCCAGCCAGCGGCGCACCTGCGGCTCCTGGCCGTGCGCGGCGACGAACGCCGGCAGCGCCTTGCGCGCATACGGGAACAGCACGTTCTTGACGAACGAAATGCTGCTGGTGGTGCCCTCGATATCGGTGAGGATGACGGTCGGTTGCGGCATGGATCAGTCGGCCTGGTGCTGTGCGGGGTGGTAACGCGGGAAGGTCTGGGCGATGTCGCTGCCGGTGAAATGGCCGACCCAGCCGTCCGGCTCGGTGAAGAAGCGGATCGCCACGAAACTCGGTTCCTCGCCCATGTCGAACCAATGGGTGATGCCATCGGGCACGGCGATCAGATCGTTCTTGACGCACTCGATCTCGTAGACCTTGCCGTCCACGTGCAGGGTGAACAGGCCCGACCCGGCGACGAAGAAGCGGACCTCGTCTTCCTTGTGGAAGTGCTCGTCCAGGAACTTCCTGCGCAGCTCGGCGCGGTTCGGGTTGTCCGGCGCGATCGAGGCGACGTCCACGCTTTTGAAGCCGTGCGTGGCGACCAGACGGTCGATATCGACCTTGTAGGCGGCGAAGACCTCGTCCTGGCTGGCGCCCGGCGCGACCTCGTGGGCCGCCTGCCAGCGCTCGAACGTGACGCCGATCGGCTTCAGCTCGGCGGCGATTGCCTCGCCATCCCGGCTGTCGAACAGCGGGACATCCGGGGCGTTGTCATCAAAGATACGGAGTCGGCTCATGGCGGCGGCATCGAGGCGAAGAGGGGAAGGAAAGGGTACCAGTGCGGCGCCGGGGTGGGGGCGACGCACTGATGCCGATGCGCGGAATACAGATTCTCTTCAGGAATCTGAGCGCGATCAGCCGCGCAGCTTCCGCAGTTCCAGCTCACAGTGGAGCAGGAACTCGAAGGCTTCCATGTGGCGGCGTGCCTCGGCCATGGTGCGGCCCCAGGCGTACAGGCCGTGGCCGTCGATCAGATAGCCCCACAGCGGCTGGGTGTCGAGCAGGGCATCGACCTGTGCCGAGAGCACGTCCATGTCCTGGGTATTGGCGAACACCGGCACGTCGACCGCCATCTCGTGCGTGCTGTTGCCGTGGAAGGCCTTCAGCAGCTCGTAGCCCTCCAGGCGGATGTGGCCCTGCGGCGCATACAGGCGCGAGGCGATGGTCTGTACCGGTGAATGGGTGTGCAGCACGCAGCCGATCTCCGGGAAACGGCGGTACAGCTGGGTGTGCAGCAGCGTCTCGGCGGACGGGCGCAGCGGGCGGCCGACGGCCTGGCCGTCGAAATCCACCACCATGATGTCGTCCTCCACCAGCCGGCCCTTGTCCTTGCCGGACACGGTGATCGCCGCATGGCGGTCATCCAGGCGGTGGGAGAAGTTGCTGCTGGTGGCCGGGGTCCAGCCGGCGTGGGCCAGCTCACGGACGTTGTCGATCAGCAGCTGGGCCAGTTCGCTCAGGCGCGCGGTGTCGTACGGGAAGGTGGGGGTGCTCATGCCGGTCATTTTAGCTAGGTCAAACGCTAAAAGCAGGTTTGTCGACTGGGCCGGACGGGGTGGGGTTTGCGGCGCCCCCCGCGAACCCACATCACCCCGCCAAACCGACCGCAACAGCAGAGCCGAGTCTTCTGCTCTTGATCTGAGACGCAGACCTTACTTCCCGCGCAAGCGGCTATGGCGATACCCATAACAGAAGTAGATCGCGAAACCGCCCAGCGTCCAGAAGCCCATCAGCATCCAGTTGTGGGCCGTCATCGCCGTCAGCAGCGCGATGCAGCTGAGCACACCCAGGCTGCAGATCAGCCACGCCATCGGCATCCGGAACGGACGCGGCAGGTCCGGCTGGGTGCGGCGCAGGATCAGCACGCCCGCGCAGACTGCCGCGAACGCGATCAGCGTACCCATCGAGGTCAGCTCACCGAGCACGTCCAGCGGGAACACCGCCGCCAGCAGCGCGATGCCGATGCCGGTGATCACGGTATTGATGTGCGGGGTGCGGTACTTGGGATGGATCTTGGTGAACAGCGGCGGCAGCAGCCCGTCGCGGCCCATGATCATGAAGATGCGCGGCTGCGCGATCACCATCACCAGCACCACCGAGGACAGCCCGATCAGCGCGCCGATCTCCACGACCACGCGCAACCAGCCCAGCTGCGGATGCGCCGCCACCGCGGTCACCACCGGCTCATCCGTGCCCAGCAGCTGGTACGGCACCAGTCCGGTCATCACCGCGGCCATCGCGATGTACAGCACGGTGCAGATCACCAGCGAGAGCAGCATGCCGATCGGCATGTCGCGCTGCGGTTTGTGCGATTCCTGCGCGGCCACCGACACCGCCTCGAAACCGATATAGGCGAAGAACACCATCGCCGCGCCGCGCAGCACGCCATCGAAGCCGTACTTGCCCGGGCCTTCGTTTTCCGGAATGAACGGGGTCCAATTGGCCGGATCCACATACTTCCAGCCGACCACGATCACCAGCACGATCAACGCGGTCTTGAGCACCACCATCGCCATGTTCATGGCCGAGGATTTGCTGATGCCCACGTAGCACAGCCAGGTCAGCAGCAGCACCAGCACCGCAGCCGGGATGTTGGCGATGGCGCCGGTCGGGCGCAGTTGGCCATCCAGTGGCGCACTGACCAGCGCGGCCGGGAGATGGATGTCGAAATGGCTGAGCAGGCTCAGGAAATAGCCGGTCCAGCTGACCGCCACGGCCGAGGCGGAGACGCCATATTCCAGGACCAGCATCCAGCCGATGAACCAGGCCGAGAGCTCGCCGAAGGTGGCATAGGTATAGGTGTAGGCACTGCCGGAGACCGGCACCATCGCCGCGAACTCGGCGTAGGCCATCGCGCAGAACGCGCAGCAGATCGCGGCCAGCACGAACGACAGCATGATCGCCGGGCCGGCGTGGTTGGCCGCGGCCTGGCCGGTGATCACGAAGATGCCGCCGCCGATCACCGCGCCGATGCCCAGCGCGGTCAGGCCCCAGGGGCCGAGGGTACGGCGCAGGCTCAGGCCGTTGGCGTCTTCATGGGCGGCGTGCGGATGCTTGGTGGCCCACAGTTGCTTGAACATGGTTTGGATGTCTTCTCAGGCGCGACGTATCAAACGACCGGGCCGGCACTGGGCCGGCCCGGCAGCACTCAGGCGTTCTTCTTGTTCAGCTTGCTGTGGCGGATGCCGTAGCCGAAGTAGATGCACAGGCCCAGCAGGGTCCAGGCCACGAACAGGTGCCAATGCACCACGAACGCCTGGTAGAACAGGAACAGGCAGGCCAGGGCGCCCAGCGGGCAGATGACCCACACCATCGGTACGCGGAACGGGCGTTCCAGCTCCGGCCGTGTGTAGCGCAGGATCAGCACGCCGATGCAGACGGTGGCGAAGGCCAGCAGGGTGCCCATCGAGACCAGCTCGCCGAGCACGTTCAGCGGCACGGTACCGGCCAGGGTGGCGGCAATGGCGCCGACAACGATGGTGCTCCAGTATGGGGTACGGAAGCGCTTGTGCACCTTGCCGAAGATCTTCGGCAGCAGGCCGTCACGGGAGATCGTGTAGGCGATGCGGGTCTGGCCCATCATCATCACCAGGACCACCGAGGAGAGGCCGGCGATCGCACCGATTTCCACGGCGGTCTTCAGCCAGGACAGGGTCGGGTAGGGCTCCAGCGCGGTCGCGACGGGCTTGTCCGTGCCCAGCAGGTGATACGGCATCATGCCGGTCAGCACGGCGCAGACGATGATGTAGACGATGGTGCACACGGCCAGCGAGCCGAGCAGGCCGATCGGCATGTTGCGCTGCGGGTC
>Ga0247813_10002441_pt1 | contig 12767 bp, 14 predicted proteins | sample UWRJL169409C1_FD_180719 | JGI IMG/M metagenome (GOLD analysis project Ga0247813, IMG submission 180719) | Plant litter microbial communities from Arlington Agricultural Research Station in Wisconsin, United States - UWRJ-L169-409C-1 | ecosystem: Environmental > Terrestrial > Plant litter >... | reverse complement strand
AGAGGGTCGTTGACGTTGAAACTCCAGTCCGCCTCGAACCCCATCCGCGGCACCCCCTCCACCCCCGTGTCGGCGACGAAGAGATCAGACGCCTGTGACTGTGCAGTGTCGACGGGCCGCACGGTGTCGGCTGTGTCGAGAGGCTGCACCACGACCGTGCCGATCGCGAGAGCGGCCGCCCCGGCGAGAACGCCGATCAGCGGTCCTCGGCGGAGAAGCCTCCGCTTCACCCTGCCCGCGCGAGTCGGAACCGCCTCGGCCGCCGCCGCATCGATCCGGGCGAAGAGCTCGTTCTCCATGCGCAGCAGACTGGCCTCGTCGGGGAGGCGGCGGTCGGCGATGGTAATGATTCGTTCCTTTCAGACGCGAGCTGAATGCGAAGGCGGGCCTTGGCCCGGGAGAGCCGATTGCGCAGAGCGCCGTGTGTGACCCCGAGCGACAACGCCGCGTCCTCGTAGGTCATGTTCTCGACCAGGCACGCGTGCACCAGATCCCGATCGATCGGCGACAACTGGGCGATCGCCTCGGTCAGGCGTCGCTGCAGTTCCGCGGCAATGGCCGCCGTCTCGCCGTCGTCGGACGGGCCGACGTCGCGTTCTTCCAGCAGCGGAACGGCGCGCCGCACGCTGGCTCGTCGTCGACGGTTCAACGCCTGGTATCGCGCGGTGGTGATCAACCACGGAAGCACGGAATCTCCCACGATCTCCACCTCTGCGCGTTTCTGCCACAGTAGGAAGAACGCGTCCTGTGCGGCTTCCTCGGCATCGAGCCGGGATCCCGACACGACGAACGCAGCCCCGTAGACGATCGGCGTGTGGCGGCGGAACAGCGTGCTGAGTGCTCCGCGATCGCCGAGCCGCAGGCGGGCGAGAAGTTCGCTGTCGCTGCCCAGGGTTCCCCCTCGACTATGCCGACTCGTCACGCTCACCTCCGATTGCTGCGTTCACCAAGACATGTCGCGACCGCGCGAGTCGTCTCGAATCGAATTTGACCAATTCCCAGAAATCTACCTAGTCTCGATGGGGAATCCGATTCTCGAATCATTCCGAAAGGACGGCCGCATCATGAAGAACCGTTCGATCCTCTCCCCGGCGCTCGGCGCCATCGCCGTGCTGATCGCCTGCACGGCGTGCAGCCCGCTGGAACCGTCGGCGGAGCCGACATCCGCCCCCACCGAATCCCAGACCACCGCCCCGACACCGAGCAGCACCCCGACCGAGGAGCCGCTCGACCTGGCGGCTCCCTCGTCGTGGACGATCGACTTCGCCGGGGTCGGTCCGCTCACGCGGGGCGGATCCGTGTCGGCCGAGCGCGCGAGCATGACCGCCTTCGTCGACGACAGCAACCCCGAGGCCTGCAGCGTCGTCGCCTTCGACGCTCTCGCCGAGAACGTGCCGGGCATCTTCGCCGTTCCCGCCGCAGATCTGGACACCACCACCGACCTGGTCGTCAGCGGCGACAACACGCCGGAGCTCCTCGCCGACGGATCGCCGACGACCGAGGCCGGCATCGGCGTCGGCTCCACCGAGGCGGAACTGAATGCGGCCTACCCGGATCTCCTGGCGCAGCCCGGCCCCGGAGCCGACTCCACGCACTACACGCTGACGGACGACGCGGGTGGCTACATCCACTTCACCGTCTATCCGACGCAGGTCGTGCAGAGCATCGCGATCAGCGAGTCGGAGGCCTTGCCCTACGAGTACTGCGGGTAGTTGCGCCGACGTCCCTCAGGCCAGCTCGGTCTCGGCCACCGGGCTCTCCGCCAGCGCACGCGCGGCCTTGCCGATGACGACGCTGTAGGTCGGGTAGGCGAAGCGCACGTTCGCGAGGGTCGACACGTCGATGCCCGCGGCCATCGCGGTGGTCACCGACTGGATCACCTCGACCGCGTTCTCGCCGACGGCGTGCGCGCCGAGGATCAGCTCGCGGCGCCGGTCGGCGATGAGTTTGAGGAAGCCGGTCTCGCGGTCGTCGATCACCGCGCGATCGACCTCGCCGTACGGCATCGTCGCGACGACGCACTGCGGGTCGCGCTCCCGCGCCTCGGCCTCGGTGAGGCCGACGCCCGCGTAGTCGGGGTCGGTGAACCCGCCGGCGGGAAGCAGGTGGTGGGGCGTGCGCCGGTTCGCGCCGAGCACCGCGTTCTCGGCGGCGGCCTCGCCCTCGAACTGCGCCGCCTGCACCAGCATGTCGCGCCCGTTCGCGTCGCCCACCGCGAAGATGTGCGGCACCACCGTGCGGAAGTACTGGTCGGCCGGGATCGACGACCGCTCGATCTCGATGCCGGCACGCTCGAGGCCCAGATCCTCGACGTCGGCGGGCCAGCCTGTCGCCATGATGACGACGTCGAAGGGGTCGGCGTGCACGCCGTCCGCGTCGCGCCAGGTCAGGGTGATCGACCCGTCGTCGTGCTTCGCGAGCGAGTCGACGCCGTCGATGCCGATGTGCACCCGCACGCCCTGCGCGACGAACGACGACGCGACGAGATCCGAGATCGAGGCGTCCGACGTGGTCAGGATGCGGGGCGCCACGTCGAGCAGCGTCACCTCCGACCCGAAGGAGGCCAGCACGGTGACGAGCTGCGCCCCGGTGTTGCCTCCGCCGATCACGGCCGCGCGGCGGGGCAGGGTGGGCAGTCCGAGGATGTCCTCCGGCACCGTCGCCAGCTCGGCGCCGGGAATCGGCAGCCGGCGGGAGTGTCCGCCGACGCAGACGATGATCGAGTCGGCGCTCACCCGCCGGCCGCTGTCGAGAACCAGAACGGAGTCGCTCTCGAATCGGGCGCGACCCTCCTGCACGAGGGCGATGCCCGCATCCGCAAACCTGCCCGCCTCTCGCTTGATGGAGCGCACCTTCTCGACACGCTCCTGAACGCGTTCGACGACGCGCGCCCAGTCGATGACCGGTTCGCCCACGCTGATGCCGTAGGCGCTCGCGGTGCGGGTCTCGCGCATCATGCGCGCCGTCTTGGCGAGCACGCGGGTGGGCACGCAGCCGGTGTTGACGCAGGTGCCGCCGAGGCGGCCGGCCTCGAGCACCACGACCCGCGCGCCCAACTCGGCTGCGCGCAGGGCGGCGGCGGTGCCCGCCGGACCCGCGCCGATCACGGCGACGTCATAGTGCTCGGGCGCGTTCTGCTGCATGGGGCTCTCCTCTGAGCTGGGCTGCTGCGGCCACGATATCCCGGCGGGCGCTCGATCGTGCAAAGCGCTGCGAAAACTAGCGAGCGGATGGGGGCTCCGCCCCGCGCCGTCGGTTTAGGCAGTCACGATCGGCGTCCGGCGCCTGTGCAGTGACGAGGCGCCGCGAAAAGTCCTGTCGGGAGCTCGGTCGCCGGTGCTAGCTTTGCGACATGTCAGACCTTGCGAGCTTCGAGGATCTCTACCGCGACCTGCACGCCCATCCGGAGCTGGGCTTCCGGGAGCATCGAACTGCCGCCATCGCGGCGGAGTGGATGCGCCGGTTGGGGCTGACGGTGACGGAGGGAATCGGCGGTACGGGAGTTGCCGCCGTTCTCGAGAACGGTGCCGGTGCAGTCGTGTGGCTACGCGCCGACATGGACGCTCTCCCCGTCGAGGAGAAGACCGGATTGGAGTACGCGAGCGCGGAATCCGCTGTCGATGCCGATGGCACGACGACGCCGCTCATGCACGCCTGCGGTCACGACATGCACGTCACATGGCTCATCGGCGCGGTCGAGCGCCTCGCCGCGGACCGGGCGGGATGGTCGGGCACGATCGTGGCGGTCTTCCAGCCCGCGGAGGAGACCATGGTCGGTGCGAAGACCATGATCGCCGACGGCCTCCTCGACCGGGTGCCGCGGCCCTCGGTCGTGCTCGGCCAGCATGTGGCCCCCTTCCCCGCGGGAGTCATTTCGCTGACCTCGGGTGCCGCGATGGCCGGCGTCGATGATGTCACCGTTGTGCTGCACGGCCGGGGTGGTCACGGGTCCCGCCCGGAGACCACGATCGACCCGGTACTCGCGGCAGCGACGACGGTCGTGCGTCTTCAGTCGATCGTTTCCCGCGAGGTCACTCCCGGCAAGCTCGCCGTGGTCACCGTCGGGCGTCTGCACGCGGGCAGCAAGTCCAACATCATCCCGGACGAGGCGACGCTGGACATCAACATCCGCACGATCGATCCCGAGATCCGTGACCGTGTGCTCGGTTCGGTGCGCAGGATCGTCGAGGGTGAGAGCGTCGCCAGCGGTATGACGACACCACCGACCATCACCATGAACTTGAGCGCCCCCGCCACCGTGAACTCGCTCGAGCACACGGAGAAGCTTCGGGAGCGCTTCGTTCAGCAGTGGGGCGACGCGATCATCGACTACGGCACTGTCTCTGGCAGCGAAGACGTCGGAGAGCTGGCCGCTGCAGCCGATGCGCCACTCGTCTTCTGGATCACGGGCGGCTCAGACCCGGCCACCGTGTTGGCGGCCCAGGCCGCGGGCCGTTTCGAACAGGACATCCCCAGCAACCACTCGCCCTACTTCGCACCAGTCCTTCATCCCACGATCGAACGCGGCATCGACGCCCTCGTGCTGGGCGCGCGCACTTTCCTCGACGCGGTTAGCGGAAGCCGCTGACTCGGGCATCCAGATCGTCGTCGAAGCGGTCCTGGGCCGCCTCGATGAGCGGCAGCTGCTCCGTCGCCCACGCCAGGATCGCATCGACGGGAGGCCGCAGTGTCTTGCCCAGCGGAGTGATCCGATACTCCACGACGACGGGACGGGTGCTCACCACGACACGTTCGAGAATGCCGTTGCGCTCAAGGCGCCGCAATGTCGCTGTCAAGGATTTTTGAGAGACAGCAGGTATGGCGCGCCTCAGCTCGCTGAACCGCATCGGTCGCTCGCACAGTTCGTTGAGGACGTCCAGCGACCACTTGTCGAGCACCTGGTCGAGCAGCTCACGATGCGGGGCGCTGATCTCGAATCTCGATGAGTGAGGGTGGGAGGCAATGGTCATGGCACCTGGTTTCGTTGAAGTAACCGTCGACTACCAAGTATCCATGAGGTACCAGCAATTCGATAACAAGGAGCCACCATGACCGTTCACCTTTCGACCCCAGCCGGAATGATGCAGCCCACGCCGTACCATCACGTGGCCGTCGGAACTGGGACGCGCCACATTTATGTCTCCGGTCAGATCGCGCGTCTGGCCGACGGTACCCACGTGGCACCCGGCGACCTCGCCGCCCAAGTCGCGCAGGCACTGCGCAACACCAAGCTCGGGCTCGAGAGCGCGGGCGCGGGCTTCAACGACGTCGTGCGTCTAACGTTCTACGTGACGCAGTGGAGCCCGGAGAAGATCGGGGCGTTCATGGACGGCGTGCAGACCGTCGCGGCGGAGGTCGGCCTGCCGCTGCCCATGCCGCCCGCCTCGCTGATCGGTGTCGACTACCTCTTCGAGCCCGACGTGCTCGTCGAAGTCGAAGCCACCGCGATCCGCGACTAGCCTCGACGCAGTCGCCGGTTCGTCGGGCGGTACCTTCAACCACAATGTCGACGACATACGGAGAATAGACGGTTCCATCCTGACTAGTTCGTACCGACAGCTCCGGATCGCAGGCCGGGACGTGCCTGCAGTTAGATCGTGGGGTTGAGCCCGCCCCCGGCGCGGGGGAGGAGCGTGAGGGTGCCGCCGCGCACCTGGACGATGCGGGCGACGAGCGCGAGGTCGAGCCCGTAGCCACGGGTGCCGCCGGCTGGTACGGGCCCGGCGCCCCGCAGGAAGGGCTCTGCCAGCCGGGAGGCCGTCTCAGCGGGCGAAGACCACGGCCCCGGACGCGCCGCGCGTCACGGTTCCGGTGTACGACACGGTGATGAGATCCGGCAGCTCGTCGTTACGGAAGGTGTACGACGACGTCGCCTCGTAGCCGTCGCCCTTCATGCGGATATCGATGCCGCTGTCGCGAAACCACTCGCCGGATGACGTGGCCGCTCCGGGCGAGGCTGTGACGGCGTCGACCAGCCCCGGCGGGCACGACGGCCCGGTGAAACCCTCGGCCGCGCAGGCGTTCTGCAGTCGTTCGATCTCGGTCGTGATCGACGGCTCGACGTCGGGCAGGAAGCTGGGCACGATGGAGAACCCCTCCCCCCTGTTGGGGGAGTTCACGGTGAACGACGTGTCGTCCTCCGCCCCGAGCCGGAGCAGGCCCGTGGGGTCGGTGTATTCAAGGGCGTACGCGGCAGGGAGCAGCGTGAGATCATTGCCCGCCTTGGCCAGCGTGTAGTCGAGCGTGTTATTGACGCGCACGACACCGTGTGCCGGGTAGGGCCCGATCCTGACGGGCAGGTAGCTCGACCATCGAACGATGGTGAAGACGCCATCGTTCTCGCGGACGGTGAGATCGAGAGACTCCGGGGCGGATGCATCGTCGAGAACGAACTCGACCGTGGCCGAGAAACCGAAGTCGTCGTATCCGCTGGTCTTCACGATGCGGGCGTCCGTGGGCAGGGCAGCAGAGGCCGCGTAGAAGTCGTCGTCGATCAATTCGTCGGCGAAGTCCAGGTCGGTGAGCGCGGCAGCAGCCGTCGCCTCGCCCGCTTCGAGATGCTTGAGGAACTTCTCGACAACGGCGACACTGCCCGTATCGTCGGTGTCGATGCCTGCCGCGCAGCCCGTGAGCGCGGCACTGCCGATGAGCAGGAGGGCGGATACTGCGAGGGTGCGCCTGCGGGTGAGGCTCATCGGGGCTCCGGTCGTGTGGTGGGGCGGCGGCGGATGCGCTCACAGGCTGCGTGAGCCGGGCGTTGGGCTACTCGCCGAATTCTGGGCAGAGTGCGTACAGCCCCGCCAAGGTGGTCTCAGCCGTTTCTTGGGCAACCGAATACAGGTTCTCCTGGCCATCGTTGTCGGGAATGTAAGCGAATCCTGAGGTTATGACCTCGTCGTAATACAACTCGGCCGAGAAGCTTCCTTCGGCGACGTAGGCATCGTCCGGGTACTCCGCGAAGTGCTGCGTGGCGAAGGCGAGGGCCTCGTCATAGCCGCACTCACCTTCCGCAGGCGTGACCAGGGTAGAACTCTCGCGGATGGTCACCGTGACTTCTCCCGATAGACCGTCCGCCTGTTCGTCCGCGTCTGGCTCGATGCGGAAGGTTCGTGGGTCGAGGACCTCGAGGACCGTGGCTCCCATCTGATACTTCATTGCCTCGGCGAGAGCTTCTTCCGAGCTCAGATCGGGTGTGGAGGTCGGTGTCGCTGATGCGCTCTGGACCGGTGCGCCCTGGTCGAATTCCGACGGCTCCGTCGCGGCGCAGCCACCAAGCACAAGCGAGGCGGCGGTAAGAAGCGTGAACGACGCGAGCATAATTAGTTTTCTGGGCATGATCGCAACTCTCCCACGCTTTACACGCACTCAACACGTCGCACCCCCACCACACCAAACCCGTCAGCGGCACCTGGCACGCGTGTCACCCGGTGTGAGGGGGGTTTCGCCGCGCGACATCGTCGCTGCCGCGAGGCCGCGACCACGTCGCGGAGACGATGTCCTTATAGCCCGCTAGTCGAACGCCCTACGGGGTAGCGCGTCGTCGGAACCACAAGTCCTGCGAGTTCGCAGATTCGCAGTTCGGCCAATTCGATTTGCGCGTATGCTGGCGTCGATCGTGACTTGGGGAAGGCTCACATATGGCGAATCCTGGTGTCTTCTTCCCATACGCTTCCGACGCTGCGTGGCCATTCGTTGCTCTCCTCGGCGCGATCCTCTTCGTGCCCCTTCTCGGCTTTACGGTTCTGATGGTGATCACCGGACAAACGTCGCGGATACGCTCTGTTGCCGCAGCCGTCCTTTTGCTCGCGCTCGCGACCGTAAGCCTTGCGGGACTCTTCAGAGCGGACTCGGATTTTCGCGAAGCCGAAACCGTCCACCGAGCCGCTTACCTCGGGAAGGCGAGCGGATGGCTGGAGCAGACCTACGGCGTGAAGCTCTCCGATACGGAGCGGTCCGGACTGTTGATGCGCAGCGGCATTTCCGGGCAATTCGACGGCGCGACTATCTTCATCGTGGTCCGCGGCGATCGCGATACGGGGCGCCTTGTAGTCACTGACCGCAGCGGAACAGAGATTCTTCCGACTCGACCGTGAGCAACGTCTCGCAGGATGATCGATCACCGATCTGATCCGGTGCGCCGTGAACAGAGCGGACGCCGTTCGCTTACGCTTCGACCATGCCGACTTATGAACCCGCCGAGCTCGCGCGCGAGCTCGGATACAAGGATGAACGAAGGCCTGGGAGGGTCGTTCGCGATTACCTGCGTGCGAAGTATCCAGAGCATCCCAAGCATCAAAGGTGGGTTCTCAATGAGGACCAAGCAGCGGACGTCCGAGCAAATGTGCCAAGACAGCGCTAGTCCCTGCATTCTGACCGCGCCAGCACAATGCGAGCAGCAGACGTTCTTCTCGACGACGTGATCGAAACCTGGGACGGATGCACCTATCGGATCATCACTACGACGCCCGCGCCGTCCGGCAAAGTTGTGCAGATGGGCACCGTCGTTGAGCCGTCAAATGACCCCCAGCTGGCCTTCGGGCGAGCCATGAACTTCGGTCGCCGTGCTGACACGATTGTTCTCGTTCACCGGACCTGATTTCGTTGTGAACCCATTCGGAATGTCGGTGAAGAGAATTTCCACCAGTGGACTGCCGGCTATCCAGTCCTCGACGTGTTGAGGTTGTCGGACTCTGGCGGGATTGTGGGGTTGGTTGAAGTCGTCGACGATGTACTCGAAGACCGACCGTTTCTGCGCCGGATCTGTGATTGGCATACCGGTTGCGCGAAGATCTGCTGAGATCCCGTGTTTGAGATGGAACGTGAAGTCCGGGTTCGTCAGCAGGTTGGAGTACCAATCACGCCGGGCGGGGATGCTGCTGAGGTACCAATGGCCGCGGACGCGATGAAACCAGATCTCTATTCTGCGTTTTCTTCCGGACCGAGCGCCGATCGTGGTGATGTCGACGGTGCGCTGCCAAGCGGATGAGTCCCGGCTGATGTTCAGGGCGTTCGCTATTTCAGCTATGTCTGGCATTGTCTCTCCTCGGAAGTTTTCGCGCCGTCAGAGGGTTGCGGCGTCGATGTCGCGGAGATCCAGTACGAAGCGGTACCTCACATCGTTGGCGCGCAGTCGATCGAGAGCGACCGTGACGTCCTCGACGGGTACGAGTTCGATGTCCGCCGCGATGCCGTTCGAACCGCAGAAGTCCAACAGGTCCTGGGTGTAGTCGTGCCCGCCGCTTCCTGCAGACGACAGGCGCTTACGCCCGATCAGGAGGTCGAGGGTCTGTATGGTGACCGGCCCGAGGTGTCCGAGCGAGTACAAGATGCCGTCGAGGTCGAGCGCCGCGATGTAGGGGGCGAGATCGTGTTCGACCGCGACGGTGTCGATGATCACGTCGAGGGCGCTGCGGTGCGCGTCCATGGTGGACAGATTGGTGGTGACGACCACACTGTGCGCGCCGAGGGACCTCGCGTCTGCCTCTTTGGCGGGTGATGTCGTGAACACGGTAACGTCCGCCCCGAGGGCGACGCCGAGTTTCACCGCGAGGTGCCCCAGGCCACCCAGTCCGACGACGCCGAGCCGGGTACCGCGGGTTACCCCGGCGGCACGGAGCGGCTCCCAGACCGTCACTCCGGCGCACATCAGGGGAGCGACCGACGCTGGGTCGAGATTCGCCGGCACGTGGTAGACGAACCGGTCCTTCGCGACGTAGCGTCCGGCGAACGCACCCTGGGTGCGGCTGCCGTCGATGCGGTCCTCGCCCCCGTAGGTGAGCGTTGGGAACTCATCGCAGAAGTTCTCTTGCCCGCGTAGACACATGCGGCATGTCCCACACGAGTCGACGATATTGCCGACTGCGACACGGTCTCCTGGGGAAAAGCCGACGACCGATCGACCTACCCCGACGACTTCGCCGACGAATTCGTGCCCGGGCACCAGCGGGAAGGCTCCGTTCCCGTCGTCGAGGGCGTGGAGGTCTGTGTGGCAGATACCGCAGTAGAGCACGCGGACCTCGACGTCGTCGTCTCGGAGCTCCCGGCGGTCGATCGTCGTAGCGGTGAGGGGGTGGCCGAAACGAGGTGAGAGCAAGGCTGTTGTCTTCATATACAAACTCTACCTACTAGTTGGTAGTGATGTACAGTCGAATCATGCGGGATTCGAACGACACAAGGGCGCGCATCCTCTCTGCGGCGACTCGAGAGTTCGCGGCGCGCGGGATCGCTGGCGCCCGTGTCGACCGGATCGCCGCGGAATCCGGGGCGAGCAAGCCCATGCTCTACGCGTACTTCGGCTCGAAGGACAAGCTCTTCGACGCCGTATTCACCGCACACGTGGTCGCGAACAGCGACCGAGTGCCGTTCACGGCCGACGACCTCCCGGGGTACGTAGTTGGGCTCTACGACGACTACCTCGCCGACCCGGACCTCCTTCGCCTTATCGCATGGAAAAGACTGGAAGTATCCGGAGACGCCTATCTCTACGGCGCCCTCGCAACGAACGACGCCGCGCATCGCGATGCCATCGCAAAGCAACAGCGCGCCGGTGCTGTTCGCCCCGATATTTCACCGGCCGACATCTGGTCGCTCGTAATTTCCTCCGCTGCTACCTGGGCGCAGGTATCCATCACTCAGGTGGCAACCACCACGGATCACGGCGACGAGCACGACCGGCGCCGGAAGGCTCTATCCGCATTCATCCGAGACGGCTTGAGCGCACAGGGGCGCTAGGCATCGCTCTCGCGTCGGTCTTCCCCGACATAACGGCATCTGCGCGACCAGCTTCACGGCGCCGCCTAAGTTGCCAGCTCGGATTCGTTGTTAGCGCCCAAGCGGAACTAGTTCCGCGCGGTCTTTCGCCTCTTGATCGCCGCGACAGACCAGACGACGAGGAATCGCACGATGACCAGCAGCGAGAAGACCTGCATGGCGTAAGCGAAGCCCACCGCAACGGGATTGTCTGCCAAGACCTCGTGAATGATCGATGCGGCCAGCTGCAGGATGCACACAACGAGCAGCGCCACCGGGGGCCGCCTATCGGATCTCGTCGGCGTCGGCGTCTCAGTCATTTCTCCAACATATCCTCATTTGCGATTGCACCCGCACAGCGCTCTGCGGCCCTCATTGCGGGAGAACATCCCGACCGGGCCTAGTTCGAGAATCCAGCCACCTTCGCGACCCGCGAGGCGGCCTGGGCTGGTGTGATCTCCGCGGTGTCGATGACGTGTGCTTCCTTGCTCAACCAGGACTCGAAAGCCTCGGCGTAGGGAGCCATGTATCCGAAGCGAAACGAGGACGGGCCCATCACGGAGTCGTCCTGAATGCGTCCCCGCAGCGTGTCCTGATCGGCGTGCAGCAGGATGTGGTGCACCGGAATGTCATAGGACGCCAAGCCCTGACTGATCTCGCGCCAATAGGGCTCGACCAGCACGGTCATCGGCATCACCAGGGTGCCGCCGGTGTAGTCGAGGATGCGGCGAGCCGTCTCGACGACAAGCAGCCGCCACGGGGGCCAGTGCTGGAAGTTGTCTGTCTTCGGCAGCCCGGGTAGACGTCCATCAGGGTTTCGCCGACCTTCTCGGCATCGAATACGCGGGAGTCGAGGATCAGTTTCTGCACGAGCGCAGCCGTGGTCGTCTTCCCGACGCCATGAGTTCCATTCAGCCAGACGATCATCCGCTCATGCTAACGATGTTTTCAACATATCCTCATGTGAATTGCGTCTGTACCGCGCGCTGCAGTCGGCGTACCCTGCCGAGATGGACGACGACGACCTGGCGGGGCCGAGGTGCCCGGAGTGCCGAACGGGCCTGGTGATATCCGGCACCGAACGGCACCCGTACTGGCTCTGCCCAACGTGCAAGGTCGCACGTCTGGCGTAGCCTGCACTCGAGGTGGTGCTGGCGGTGAACGCCTCAATGCTCGATCCGCGCGGTGAGGCCCTAGCCGAACGGCAGCGCGTAGCGCTCCGCCGGGTCCAGCCCCAGGGTCGACTTCACGAACTTCGCCGTGTCGTCGACGAGCACCTCGCTGTCGCCGGCCTCGAGCCCGTCGAGCGCGGCTGCGACAGCGGTGGCCGTGGAGATCTTGGCGATGTCCCAGCCGGCCGTCATGTCCGTGTCGACCATGCCCATGTGCATCCCGGTCACCTGGGTTCCCTGCGCCTTCAGCTCGATGCGGGTCCCCTCCGTCAGGCTCCAGGCGGCGGCCTTCGACGCCGCGTACACCGTTGCGCCGGGGGAGGAGATCCACGAGAGAGCCGAGAGCGCGTTCAGAATCGCCCCGCCCCCGTTCTTCGCGAGGGCGGGGGCGAATGCCCGCGTGAGCGCCATCGGGCCGAAGAAGTTCGTCTCGAATTCTTTGCGGATGCCGGCGAGGTCGCTCTCCACCAGAGTCAGGCCGGACGACGACCCCGCGTTGTTGATCAGCAGCTGAACATCCCCGGCGATGGCCGCCGCGGCCTCCACCTGCGCGGGGTCGGTGACGTCCAGTGCAATGACCTCGACGCCGTCGACATCGATCGAGTCGATGGAGCGGGCGGCGGCGTAGATCTTCGCCGCGCCGCGCTGCTTGAGCTGGCGGACGAACTCCGCTCCGATGCCCCGGTTGGCGCCGGTGACGAGTACGACTGAATCCTTGATCTGCATGGTGAAACCTTTCTGTAGCGAGCGCTAGATAATTGCCTCGAGGAACGCTAGCAGATTTTCTAGCGATCGCTATACAATGGATTCACGATGGCTGGCAGACCGAGAACATTCGACCGGGAG
>Ga0247813_10002440_pt1 | contig 12768 bp, 12 predicted proteins | sample UWRJL169409C1_FD_180719 | JGI IMG/M metagenome (GOLD analysis project Ga0247813, IMG submission 180719) | Plant litter microbial communities from Arlington Agricultural Research Station in Wisconsin, United States - UWRJ-L169-409C-1 | ecosystem: Environmental > Terrestrial > Plant litter >... | reverse complement strand
AAAAAATCCGGTCACGTACTGGATTTTTTTTTGATTTTTTTAGCTCTCAATTATTAAATGAATCTTAAACAGATAAATCATTTTATCTTCCAAACTCTTACAAATTGACGATTTAACAAATAGGGAGAATGAATTAAAGCCCTTGTTCTGTAGTTCTCAAAGCAACTCTTACCGGTCGGCGATTCAATAAAAAAGAGTAGATTCTTAAAAATCCTTGTTCAGTAATTTTTCCAGCTCGCCGAAAGATACATTCATCCTCACTCTGCCTTGTTTGGCATAAGCAATTTCTCCAGTTTCTTCAGAGATAATCACTGCAACAGCATCTGTAGTTTCTGACACCCCGATCCCGGCACGGTGGCGCAATCCAAATTGAGGCGGCAGTTTATCATTGTCTGTAAGTGGTAATATGCAACTGGCACTTTTAATCTTATTTTCAGATATTACTACGGCGCCATCATGGAGCGGGCTATATTTCTGAAAAATACTTTCCAACAAACGTTTGGATATTTTTGAATCAATCAGCTCGCAGCTGTTTGCAAATAACTGGTCGTCATAAAACTTAACAAATACAATTAAGGCACCTGTTCTCGACTTCTTCATGCTTTTACATGCATCTATAATCGGTTTTATCCTGACAAGATTATCATTCTCTGCATCTCGGCTCCCAAATAAATATCCCCACCAGGCCTTATTTTTCTGCAGAAAAGTGTTCTTACCAATCAGCAGCAGAAACCGCCTGATCTCGGGTTGGAAAATCACGATGAGCGCAATAATACCCACACTCATAAATTTGTTAATGATGGTCGATAACAAGCGCATATTTAAAGCATCTACCACAAACCAAAGAATCAGGATTATAAACATCCCCAGCAACAGGTTTACTGCCAGCGTGTTTTTTATCAGGTTATAGGTATAGTAAATCAGGAAGGCAACGAACAATATGTCCACTACATCCGTAATAGTTATGGTTAGAAAATCAAAGTCAAAGCCTTTCATTATTGCCAAGTTAGGTATTTTAAGGAAATATCAATGCTCCTGCATTTTTTCAACCAGTTTGATGCATTCTGCTGCGGCCCTCACATCATGAACTCTTAATATGCTGGCACCTTTCTGCAGGGCAAGTGTATTTAATATAGTTGTACCGTTTAATGCCTCTTCAGGTGTAGTACCCAACAATTTATAGATCATTGATTTTCTTGAGAAACCAACCAGCACAGGTAACCCGAACAAATCCAGGTGCCCCATTTGATTTAATAACTGGTAATTATGGGACACGGTTTTCGCAAAACCAAATCCGGGATCCAGAATAATGTCATGCACACCCAATTGTTTCAGCCTGTTTACTTTCTCTGCGAAGTAATCCACCACTTCAAGTCCGATATTTTCGTAAACGGGGTTTTTCTGCATGGTTTTCGGATCGCCTTTCATGTGCATTAAGATATAAGGTACATTCAGGCTAGCTGCGGTTTCAAACATATCTACATCCAGCTCGCCTCCCGAAATATCATTGATGACGTGTGCTCCGGCTTCAATACTTTCCTTCGCTACTCTTGCACGAAAAGTGTCTATCGAAAGGGAAGCTTCAGGAAATCTTTTACTGATCTCGGTTACTGCAGGTATAATCCGTTTCAACTCTTCTTCAGGAGTAACTTCATCGGCCCCGGGTCGGGAAGAATATGCGCCGATATCAATAAATGAAGCACCTTCTTCTAAACATTGTTCCGCTCTTTTCAGTGCGGCATCAATTGAACCGATCCGACTGTTTCCGTAAAAAGAATCGGGTGTTAAATTGAGGATACCCATTACCTGCGGACTGCTTAAATCAAGGAGCCTACCTTTCAGGTTTAGTGTTACTTTTCGGTTTAAAAACGTATCTTTAGCCATCATTTAATGCAAAAATACAGTATTAAAACAGCTTTAAACTAAATATTTTAATTGTTTTGGCAGCAAACACCTCACAAGAATTCGATTCGGTAATTGCGGTTTGTAAATCGCTTTTTTTAAAGAAAACCAAAGACTACGGGACTGCATGGCGCATTCTCCGTTTATCCTCTATCACAGACCAGCTGTTTATCAAAGCACAGCGCATCCGTACTCTGGAAGAGAAGAAAATTTCAAAAGTAGGAGAAGGGATTATACCTGAATATATTGCGATCATTAACTACTGTGTGATTGCTATGATGCAGGCAGATATGGAAGAAAATGATCCGCATGAACTGGAAGTACCAAAGGTAGAGGCAATGTTCGACGAAAAGGTGAATGAAACCAAAGAACTGATGTTTGCAAAAAACCATGACTATGGTGAGGCCTGGAGAGATATGCGGATCAGTTCACTTACCGACCTGATCCTGATGAAGATATTCAGGGTTAAACAAATTGAAGATAACCAGGGAGAAACAGTTGCTTCCGAAGGTGTAAGTGCAAATTATCAGGACATGCTGAATTATGCTGTTTTTGCATTGATAAAATTAGAAGTGAAATAATGTCCTTTTGAGGATATCAACAGATTGTATAGATGAATAAAATCGCATTAAATTTTTCAAGAATATTTGTAGGAGTACTATTTATTTTTTCAGGACTGATCAAGGCGAATGACCCGCTTGGGTTCGGTTACAAGCTGCAGGAGTATTTTGATGTATTTCATATGTCCTTTTTAGGCCCTTTTGCAACGGGGATCGCAATCTTTCTATGTGTGCTGGAAATTGTATTAGGTGCTTTACTCTTATTTGGATTCTGGGGCAAAAAAGTAGCAACAGGTTTACTGGCGATTATTATCTTCTTTACGTTTTTAACATTTGTATCTGCAGCATTTGAGGTGGTTACTTCCTGTGGCTGTTTTGGAGATGCCATTCCATTAACACCCTGGCAGTCTTTTTCCAAAGATCTTGTACTGCTGGTATTGATCATATACCTGTTTATCCATCGTGCGAAGATTTTACCGCTAACCAGTAATGAAGGACAGCAGAAAGTTGGTCTGATTGCGGTTGCTGCGCTATCAGTAATTTTCAGTATCTATACTTATACTTATTTGCCGATCCTGGATTTCCTGCCCTATAAAATTGGTGCAAGCTTGCCTGATGCGATGAAAATCCCTGAAGGTGCGCCTAAAGACGAGTACCTGATCATGTACAAGTTGAAAAACAAAAAGACTGGGGAGAATAAGGAAATGAGTGATAAGGATTATCTTAAAACTGAGATCTGGAAAGATAATAACTGGGAGATTGTTGGCGAACCTGTTCAGAAACTGATAAAAAAAGGATATGAAGCGAAAATCAAAGACCTGGTGATCAGCGATGCTTCTGGTACGGATTACACGAAAGAACTAATTGAAAATCCATATTATAATGTGTTGGTTGTTGCGTATAACCTGAACGAAACCAATGAAGATGCTATAGGGAAATTAAATGCGCTCACTTTAGACCTGACTGAACAATTCAATATCCGTACGGTAATGCTCACTTCCAATTCAGCACAGGATGCCGAAGCTTTTAGCAAAAGGAATAAATTGTTTGCAGAGATCTTTTATGCTGATGCCGTTCCTTTAAAAAGTATGGTGCGGGCAAACCCGGGAATTGTATTGCTTAAAAATGGTGTGGTAATCAATAAATGGAGCTATTCTTCAATGCCCTCTCTGGATAAACTAAAGGCCTTATATTTCAACAAATAACATGCTCTTCTACGCACTCAGGAAATTTTGCTACGGGCTGGCTGTAATGGCGGGGGTAATCGTAGTGGTCTTTATCCTGTTTAACATTCTGCCTGGCGATCCGGCAAGGATGACGCTGGGACAGCGTGCTGATGTACAGTCGCTCGAAGCGGTGCGTAAGGAATTTGGCCTGGACCGTTCCAAACCGATGCAGTTTCTTTTGTTTATCAACGACCTCTCACCAATCGGTTATCATGAAAATACTTCGGAGGCTATGGAGAAATATCATTATGTCCGCCTGATTCCTTTTTCTGAAAATGTAATCGCTTTAAAACTGCCTTATCTGCGACGCTCGTACCAGACAAAGCGAGAGGTTTCTACCATTCTGGCCGAAACTGTACCTAATACCTTTGTACTGGCTATAACTGCCATGCTATTTGCCACGGCTATCGGGATTTTCCTGGGTATTTTATCTGCGGTTTATCAAGGCACATGGATCGATACTGCAGCAAATGCATTTGCCATTCTTGGTATTTCCGCCCCTGCTTTTTTTGCTGGGATCATTATCGCCTGGTTCTTTGGATTTGTACTTGGTCCGTATACCGGCTTAAATATGTCGGGCAGCCTGTATAGTTATGATCCTTTCAGGGGGGAAGTGATGACACTTAAAAACCTGATTTTACCAATGATTACCCTAGGGCTACGGCCTTTAGCGATCATTGTCCAATTAACCCGCACAGCAATGCTGGATATCCTTTCGCAGGATTATATCAGGACAGCACGTGCAAAGGGCTTAGGAAGAAATGCTGTGATTTATAAACATGCGTTGAAAAATGCATTAAACCCAGTCATTACTGCAATTTCCGGATGGTTTGCATCATTGCTTGCCGGATCATTTTTTGTGGAATATATATTCGGGTACAACGGATTGGGACGTACTACCGTTAAAGCGCTGGAAATGTCAGATTTTCCGGTTGTGATGGGCTCCATTCTGTTTATTGCACTCGTATTTGTGGTTGTTAATATTTTAGTAGACGTTTTGTATGCCTTTGCAGATCCAAGGGTAAAATTAGCTTAGTAATGAAGATATTTCTGATAGGATTTATGGGTTGCGGCAAGAGTACACTGGGTAGAAAATTAGCTACACGGTTAGGATATACGCTGATCGATCTTGATCACCAGATCGAAAAAATCGCCAATAGCACAATCGCAAATTACTTTTCCGCCAATGGGGAGGATGCATTCCGAAAATTGGAAAGTGAGACATTAAAAACACTGGATTACCCTAAAAATTGCGTGGTCGCCACAGGTGGGGGCACGCCTTGTTATTTCGATAACATGGATTGGATGAATGCCAATGGATTAACTATTTATATAGAAATGACGCCATTGGCTCTGGCGAAACGCCTTGAGCAGGGAATTGCTAAACGTCCCTTACTAAGTAATCTCTCGGAAGAAGGCATCATTCATTTCATCGAAAATAAGCTGGAAGAACGCAATGTCTTTTACAAAAAGGCAAAATACTGTCTTAATGGTATCAGCCTGACTCCCGAACAGATCCATGCACTAATCCTTGCACAGGATTAGTGATTTTCTGCAGCGAACTGTTCTTCGATAAACTTAATTTGGGTTTTGCCGTGTGCTACAGGATTACCGTATTCATCTACGTTTACAAAAACCATTTTATCGATTGTCAGAATACTTTTCCTTGTAATTTTATTGCGAACTTCGCACCGCATCGTCAATGAGGTATTACCGAAATCAGTCGCAGTAATTCCCATTTCAATAATGTCTCCCTGTTTGGCCGAACTTACAAAATTAATCTCCGAAATGTATTTTGTTACGACCCTTGGGTTTCCAAGCTGAACGATAGCATAAATAGCAGCTTCTTCATCGATCCATCTTAATAAACTGCCTCCAAACAGGCTGCCGTTAGGGTTAAGATCTTCTGGTTTTACCCATTTTCTGGTGTGGAAATTCATGATATATTGATTTGCTTGCAAAATTAAGCGTTTCAGCCTGCGCAAATCTCATCGTATCGTAAAGAAGCTTAAAGCTTGGTCCAGTTCATATCTGCCTGTTTTTGGAGTATGGCTGAAAAATCTGCACGGGGCTTTAGGTCCAGATAGGGATAGGTAACTTTTGACAGGTAAAGTCCCTGCGGATGTGCAGGGGTAATCAATGCTGGTGTCTGTTTACTGATCAGGTGGCTTTCAAATTCATCCACGCTCATCAGGCCTTTGCCGATCTTTAACAGCTGACCCATAATAATACGGATCATCTTGCCCAGAAAACGGTTAGAAGAGATCTGGAACCTTAGTTTTTCGCCGTTTTGATCCACCATTAAACTTGCGGAACGCACAAAACATAAAGTATGTTCGTACTTGTCAGGATGTGTGCAAAATGCCCTGTAATCTTTGTACAAAGGCAACAGCGCTACTGCTGCCTGCATCTGGCTATAATCGAGTTTATCCAGCAGATAGTAAGAACTTAATCCATTTAAAAAAGGGTCTTTATAGGTATGCAGAAAATAATCATATGCGCGCTGTACGGCATCAAACCTCGCATGCGGATTGCCTTCCATCGGAATGATATCGTAAACTGCAATGTTCATGGGCAGCATTTTATTCAACCTGAATACAAGATCAAAATCCCAGTCCTGCGCTAAGTCCATATGAAAAAAAAACTGGCTGGCATGAACCTGCGCGTCAGTCCGCCCACAACCGTTAATGGCTACCGGTATTTTAAAAATACCGGTCAGCGCATTTTCTATCACCCCCTGTATATTTGATACGCCTGCCTGTTTTTGCCAGCCGTTATATTGCAGCCCATTGTAGCCGATATGTGCAAAGTATCTCAAAACTTATCTTCGTCCCGCTCTTTTATTCAATTCATCTACGGTAATTGTGATCATTCTGCCAATCGGTTTTTTACCTCTGTAGGTGATTACACGTAACAACACCGCATCTTTTGGTACGACCAGCTTCTCTGTATATTTTGGATAAAAGCGGTCTGGGAAAGAATTGTCAAAACTGTAATATATATCTAGTCCATCAATTTCCGTATTCAGGTCCACCAGGAGTTGTTTATCAGCAGATCTGCTGGTTTTAAAGATGGGATCATATACACTAGGTGCATATTTAGTTTCTGCAAAGTCCATCCGTTCAAAATGAACTTCCATTTTGCCAATAAAATTATTCCAGTTTTTCTTCTCTCTGGGCGACCATACCGATTCAGCAACTGCATAACCTCTCGGCCACGTCATGTATTCAGCATGGCGGATATTATAGATCTGCTCTGTCCATAAATTACCTTGTCCGCCCCTGATATATTTAGGGTCTGCACCCGGAGGGATCGGGTCAAATTCATAGGTTTTACCTAACCGGACGCTGTTATATACTTTACCTTCATTAATTACATCGCCTTGCATCAGATCAAGATAAACGTTAGTCTGCGGCGCCATAATCACCTCATGTTTTGCACGCGATGCCTGGATGCCATAATTGATACTTCTCCAGGCCATAATACCTGCGCTTGACGGAAGGTCGTCACTTAACACTTCATCCCAGCCCATAAATTTTTTACCTTTCGACTCTACAATCTTCAGCACTCTTTTTTCAAAATAAGCCTGTACCTGATGGATATCTTTCATGCCTTCCTTTTGCATCAGGGCTTTGATCGCATCACTTTTCTGCCAGTAATTGATGGGGGCCTCATCTCCACCCATGTGAATATATTCAAAAGGGAACAGTGCCGCTACCTGGGTAATCACTGTATCCAGGAAACTGTAAACCTTTTCGTTGGCCGGGCAAAGCGTATTGTCCAATAAGGCAATCGGGGGGGCACCTTTAGACCAGTCCATAATCCGCTCGCCTGAACGCACACGGTAATTTTCAGCTCCCGGGGTACAGGATAACTCCGGGTATGAGGCGATTACAGCCAGACTGTGTCCGGGAACATCAATTTCGGGCATGATGTCAACAAATCTGTCTTTTGCATACTGAACCAGTTCGCGGATATCGTCCTGTGTATAAAAACCGCCGTAAGTACGTGGCTCATCTGCTGTAGGAACACTGAACGTGCCAAAATCACCAACTTTTTTCACTCTCCAGGCCCCAATTTCTGTAAGTTTTGGTAGTCCTTTAATTTCTATTCTCCAACCTTCGTCATCAGCAAGATGTAAATGCAGCAAGTTAAATTTATAACGGACCATCGCATCGATATACTGTTTTACTTCCTGTTTAGTGAAAAAGTGACGGGCTACATCGAACATCAATCCTCTCCATGGTAATCGGGGATAGTCAGTAACCTCTACGCAAGGAATTTTCCAGGTCACATCTTTAACTATTTCCTTCGACTCAATCTCTTTGGGAAGTAATTGGAGTAAACTCTGTACACCGTAAAACAGTCCTGCTGTTTTATTGGCCTTGATCAGGATCAGTCCCGGGGTTACGGACAACTGATACCCTTCATCACCAAGCTGCTGGTTATGCTTGGTATTCAGCACAAGTCTGATCGTTGGGGATGCAGAAGTGGTCGTAAACTCAGCTACAAATTTTCCGGTCGGCACTGATAGTTTTTCCTGTAAATAGTCTGCCACCTGTTTCATTTCAGGAGTGGCAACAATCACTATATTTTCAGGCAGGATAAAAAAACCGCTGGTTTTCAGCAGTGATACCGGCTCAGGAATAATTGCAAACTCTGGTGGCCGGTTGATGATGGTGGCATTACTGTCTGCCACGGAAGATAGCGCATTTCCAGTTCCCATTTGTTGACTATATGTGCTTGTGTAAAGTAAAAGGCAGCATATAAAAGGTACGAATTTATTCATAAAATGAAAAGGGTTTTTGGCTTTTGGATCGGTAAAAGCGTGCAAGATAACAAATTGTGGATAAATAAGGATTTCTGTTTAAAACTTAACCTTATTTCAGGGCATCCAGCACACGAAACAATTTAGAGTTGATGCCGCTGCCCGAATAATTATTAATATTTATTACAATGACGTATTTACTGCCATTGGCCGCCGTGTAATAACCAGCAAATGCAGACACATCATTGATAGTTCCGCTTTTGAGTTTCATGCCGTTATGGTCTGGTAATGATTTCATGAAATCCGGGAACCAGTCTTCTTTCTGCACCTGGAAAAGGATATTTGCCATTGCTGCAGGTGTCACCCTGGTAGCAGGGGAAAGCCCGCTGCCATCAATGATGTTCATTGCATTTTTATCAATCCCTTTATTCGCCCAGTAATTGATTTCAACTGTTGCCCCATTTTTGGTTGTAGCCTCTTTTCCGGCTTTCCATGCGATAGTACGAAGTAAATGCTCCGCATAAAGGTTTACGCTTTTTTTGTTTAGCCAGTAAACGATTTCCGGCAGGGCGGGAGAGTTGAGAGTACTTAACTGCTGCTGTATTTCCGGGACTGACAAACGGGCTGCGGTGAACTGCCTTCCCGTTGTCGCGGCAGCCGTAACAGTGATTCCTGCTTTTCCCAAAGTATCCAGTAAACGGAACGCTGCATCATATGCAGGATCAGGTAGGGACGCAGAGATGCCAGATTTATTGATATCTGTTGCCCAGCGACCGCGCAGATAGGCAATTTCCGAAAATGGTGGCAGGAATGCATAAGCATTGTCGCCGCTACCGGCTGCACCAGACTGTAATTCATTCACAATAGTCAAATAAGGCATAGCAGGTACAGTACGGAGCACGCCAACAGTAGAACCTGCTTTTAATTTGATATCAAACTGGTTTTCACGCCAGCTCAGTGCAGATGAACCTGCGCCAAAGTAATTACCTATATCCTGCCAGGTCCAGCCTTCAGGAGTTGTTTGTGTGCCCCAGGCACGATCGTCACCGATAATTGCTCCTTCCACCTTTTTTATTCCTGCAGCTTTAACGGCAGCAACCCACTGATCTAAAATGTACCCTTCCTTACTATGCTCATATCGCCACGATCCCAAGGTCGGGTCGCCCCCGCCACGGATAATGAGGTTGCCTTTCAAAGTTCCGTCTGATCCAATCGTTCCCGAATACCCCAGGCTGGTCTGATAATGAAAGTCTTTCCCCAGCAAAGAGAACGCCGTTGCACTAGTAATGGTTTTTAAAGTTGAAGCTGTAGCCACTCCCGTATTTTCATTTTTTGCAAATACCTGTTTCCCTGTTTTGGCATCCAGCACACAAATGGAAGTAACTGCGTATTTAGCTTGCGGATCTGCCAGCAGGGTATTAAAAGTCTGACTTATTTTCTGTGCGGGACTTTGTGCAAAAGATACCGTATACGTAACGGCAAATAAAAAGGTAAGGAGTTTTTTAACCATAAGATTAGAACGGACAGCAGTAAAAGATATTTTGAATGGATCAACAAAGGCCAGGCCTCTCTTAAACAAAAAATGGTGTTATATAGCTTTCACTATAATAACACCATCTTTGTGATATCAGATTTATTTTTATATCAGTTCTTTTCTCACTAAGAATTCTGCGATCTGCACAGCATTCGTTGCCGCACCTTTACGCAGGTTATCAGCCACGATCCACATATTTAAAGTATTTGGCAGCGACTCATCTCTTCTGATACGTCCTACAAACACTTCGTCTTTTTCATGTGCGTCTTTCGGCATCGGGTATTTCAGGTTGTCAATATCATCAACAACAATAATACCTTCAGTTTTTTCCAGCAGAGTTCTTACTTCCAGTACATCAAAATCATTTTCAAATTCAATATTTACCGACTCTGAGTGGCCGCCCATTACAGGGATACGTACTGTTGTTGCAGTAATCCGGATGCTTTCGTCGCCCATAATCTTACGGGTTTCTTTGATCATCTTCATTTCCTCTTTCGTGTAACCGTTTGTTTCGAATACATCGATCTGGGGAATCACATTCAGGTCAATCTGGTACGGGTAAGCCATAGGGCCATCCATGATACCATTACGTTCGTTCATCATCTGCTCCACTGCTTTTACGCCAGTACCAGTTACGGACTGGTAAGTAGAGACAACAATGCGTTTAATCCTGTATTTATCATGTAATGGTTTTAAAGCCACTACCATTTGTATCGTAGAACAGTTTGGGTTAGCAATAATCTTATCATCAATAGATAAGGTATAAGCATTCACCTCAGGTACAACCAGTTTTTTGGACGGATCCATGCGCCATGCAGATGAATTGTCAATCACTGTAGTACCGGCTTCAGCAAAAAGAGGTGCATATTTTAAAGAAGTACTGCCGCCAGCAGAGAACAAAGCAATATCTGGTTTCATTGAAATCGCTGTTTCCATGCTAACTACCTTGAATTGCTTACCCCTGAAAGTGATTTCTTTACCCACACTTTTTTCAGACGCTACCGGGATTAACTCGGTTAACGGGAAGTTACGCTCTCCTAGTACTTTTAACATTACAGTACCTACTAAACCAGTGGCACCTACAACTGCAATTTTCATCTTTAATTATTTGTTTTTAACGGTTATGAAGCTTACATAAGATAATGATTACATCTTCATATGTATCATCTTATGCTGGTTTCATTGAATGAATTTAATTTATAAATTTTATGATAAGCTATCTATTTCCAAATATGGGAAAAACTTTGCTTAATGACGTTATATTGAACCCTAATCTTTAAATTTCGCGCTGCGAGAGCGGAAGGGCAGGATTTCCTTCAGGGAAAGGAAGTAATGAATAGTGGCAGGCTAAAGAACAAGCCTGCCAGCTAAAGAGTTATAGAATGTTTTTCTTTACATAGTCTGCACTTTGTTTAATGCTGACATATGGATCAAGAGAGAAGTTTTCCTGTTCTACAATCAGGTGTTCCAGACCAGCAAGTTTTGCGTTGGCATAGATCTTTTTAAAGTCTATTGTTCCACTTCCAACTTCCGTATTGATTGTATTATTCGCTTTGTCCATGTCTTTCACGTGCCACATCGGGAAACGTCCCGGATGGTCTGTAAACAATTTTACAGGATCGTTTCCAGAACGTACTACCCAGTACAAATCAAGTTCAAATTTAACTGCTGCCGGGTCTGTTTCTTTCAGTAATATATCATATCCTGTGATATCGCCATATTTTACAAACTCAAAATTATGGTTATGATAAGCTAGTTTTAAACCACTGGCTTTGCAGATCGCAGAAGCTTCATTTAAACGTGCAGCAACCTTTTTCCAGTCATCTGCTGTTTTTCTTAAATCATCGCCCAGGTAAGGAACAGTAATATATTCACCACCTACAATTTTCGCAGCTTCAATATAAATTTTCAGGATCTCCTGATCACCATTCTGGATAAAAGGATCCATACCATAGTGCCCGCTTGGAGCAGTGAGGCCATGCTGATCCAGTAAAGCTTTAAACGATTTAGGATCTAATCCCCAGAATTTATCTTTTAAAGAATAACCATAAGTTTCTACCTCACTATAACCAGCTTCAGCAACTTTTGCAATGGTACCACGTACATCTTTAGGCAGCTGCTCTCTTAAAGAGTATAATTGCAAACCGATTTTTCTCGTTGGTGCAGCTAATGCCGAACAAGCGAAAGAAGGCAGAATCATTGCTCCCGCGGCAGCCAGGCCAGCGTTTTTTATAAAATTTCTTCTTGAATTCATTATATTGGTGTTAAACGTCGCAAATTTTTATTGCATTACGTAGTGACTGTAATTTGTCTTCTTGTTTTGGGATAAATTCTTGTGCTACATATCCTTTGAAACCTGTAGCCAGGATGGCTTTTACAATTGCAGGATAAAAAAGTTCCTGTGTATCATCGATCTCCGCCCTGCCAGGTACACCAGCAGTGTGGTAATGCGCAATGTAAGGGTGGAAAGTCTGTATGTTTCGGATAACATCCCCTTCATCAATCTGCATATGATAGATATCATACAGCAACTTAAAGTTTTCGGAACCTAACCTTTTTGCCAGTTCTGCACCCCAGGCCGTATGGTCACATTGGTAATCCTTATGGTTGATTTTGCTGTTCAATAATTCCATGACCAATACCACATTATGCTTTTTTGCCAGTGGCATGAGTTGTTTTAAACCTTCAACACAATTTTTTAAACCGGTTTCATCATCTTTTCCTCTTCTGTTCCCACTAAAGCAGATCAGGTTTTTATAACCCGCTTTTGCAACAAGC
>Ga0247813_10002439_pt1 | contig 12768 bp, 11 predicted proteins | sample UWRJL169409C1_FD_180719 | JGI IMG/M metagenome (GOLD analysis project Ga0247813, IMG submission 180719) | Plant litter microbial communities from Arlington Agricultural Research Station in Wisconsin, United States - UWRJ-L169-409C-1 | ecosystem: Environmental > Terrestrial > Plant litter >... | reverse complement strand
TCGAGCGCAGGCCGATGGCCTGAAGTCGGGTCTGCAGCCAGGCGGGCGAGGGGCCGTTCTTCACGCCCCGGATCAGGCGGCCGGCGAAGACAGGGCACTGTTCGGGCGCGTCCAGTCGGACGGTGACGGGGCAAGGGAAGGCGCCACGCACGACGGCGATGTCGAAATGCTTCAGCTTGCCAAGACCGGTCGCGGCCAGATCGCGGGCGATGCCGGCGACGCCCAGCCAGTCGGGGCGGTTTGGCGTGACCTCGAAGTCGATGACCGGCTCGGCGCCGAAAAGTTTCGCGACGGGCGTGCCGACCGGGATCTCGGGCGGCAGTTCCTGGATGCCGTCGCTCTCGTCCGCCAGTTGCAGTTCGGAGGCCGAGCACAGCATGCCGTTGGACACGACGCCGCGCACCGGCTTCTCGACCAGGGTGACGCCCAGGCCGGGCACATAGGCGCCGATCGGGGCGTAGATGGTCGTCAGGCCGGCCCGGGCGTTGGGCGCGCCGCAGACGATCTCCTTCATGCCGTCGACGGTGTCGACCTGACAGACCTGCAGCCGATCGGCGTTCGGGTGCTGCGCGGCGGAAACGATCCGGGCGACGGTGAAGGGGGCCAGGGCGACCGTGGGGTCGGTGACGTGCTCGACTTCCAGCCCCGCCATGGTCATGGCGTCGGCGACCTGGGCGGCGCTGGCGTCGGTCTCGAGATGGTCCTTCAGCCAGGAGAGGGTGAATTTCATCAGGACAGTCCGCTGGCGGGGTTGGGGGCGGCGAAGGCCGAGAAACCGTAGTGGGCCAGCCACCGGGTGTCGGCCTCGAACATGGGGCGCAGGTCGGGCATGCCGTATTTCAGCATGCCGAGGCGATCGACGCCCATGCCGAAGGCGAAGCCCTGGTACTCGTCGGGATCGATGCCGCAGTTGCGCAGCACATTGGGATGCACCATCCCGCAGCCCAGAATCTCGAGCCAGTCGGTCCCCTCGTTGAACTTGATCTGACCGCCGGAGCGGTCGCAGCGGATATCCATCTCGGCCGAGGGCTCGGTGAACGGGAAGTGGTGCGGACGAAAGCGGGCGTCGACGGCGTCCAGTTCGAAGAACCGGGCGATGAAGGTTTCCAGCGTCGTCTTCAGGTGACCCATGTGGATGCCCCGATCGATCACCAGACCCTCGACCTGGTGGAACATGGGCGTGTGGGTGGCGTCGGAATCCTTACGGAAGGTCCGGCCCGGGGCGATGATCCGGATCGGCGGCTGCTGCGACATCATGGTCCGTACCTGCACCGGGCTGGTGTGGGTCCGCAGGACCTTGCGCTCGCCCGTTTCCGGGTCGGGCTTGAGGAAGAAGGTGTCGTGCATTTCTCGCGCCGGATGCTTCGGCGGGAAGTTCAGGGCGGTGAAGTTGTGGAAGTCGTCCTCGATGTCGGGGCCTTCGGCCACGGCGAAACCCATGTCGGCGAAGATGGCGACCATCTCGTCCATCACCTGCATGGTCGGATGGACCCCGCCGTGGCGGTGCGGCCGGGCCGGCAGGGTCAGGTCGATAAGTTCGCCGGCCAGCCGGGCGTCCAGTTCAGCGGCCTCAAGCTCGGCCTTCCTGCTGGCGATGGCGGCGGTGACCCGGTCGCGCAGGCCGTTGATCGTCGGCCCGTGTTCGCGGCGTTCGTCCGGGCTCATGGCGCCCATGCCTTTCAGCAGGCCCGAGATCGTGCCGGTCTTGCCGAGGGCCGCGACGCGCACGGCCTCGACCTCGGCGACCGTCGTCGCGGAGCCGATGGCGTTGATCAGTTCGAGTTCTAGAGTCGCGAGATCGGTCATGATGCGGACCGTCTAGCGGCTGATGGGCGCGGCAAAAAGCCCCGACCGGGTCGCGGGCCCCTTTTCATCGCCGATCCGAAACCCATCTGAGCGATCCTCCCGTCACAACGGAACCTCCCATGACCGAGCGCGACGCCGTCTTTCCCGCCAAGCCGCACGCCCTCTACGAGCAACACCGCTATTCGCCGGCGATCCGCTCGGGCGATCTGCTGTTCGTCTCGGGTCAGGTCGGGGCCCGCGAGGACGGCTCGCCCGAGCCGGATCTGGCGGCGCAGGTGCAACTGGCATTCGACAATCTGAACGCCACTCTGGAGGCCGCCGGCGCGGACTTCACCGACGTGGTGGACGTCACCCTGTTCATGGTCGACCCGGATGCGATCTTCGAGACCGTCTGGCCCGTCCTCGGCGCCAACTGGGGCGAGAAACCATGGCCCAACGTCACGGCGGTCGGTGTCACATGGCTGGCGGGCTTCCAGTTCGAGATCAAGGTCATCGCCCGCATCCCGGCCTGATGCTCAAGGACCGACCGCGCCCGCCGCGATAGCCGCCGCCAGATCCTCGACCGTGCCCTTGTTGGCGGCGACGATCCAGGCCGGCGGTTCCGGCTCCCAGCGGATCGGCTGGCCATCGGTGACGGTCCAGCGGTGTAGCCAGGAGATGCCATTGCGCCGGACATAGGTGTCGGGGTGGGCGTAGATCGGGTCAGCCAGCGCCTGTTCCAGGGTCACGAACCCATAGCCCCGCGCACGGTAGAGGGCGTCGATCCGGGGATACCAGTCGCGGTTCAGGGTCGAGGCGTGCAGCAACAGGATTTGGGCCGGCTCCCGCCCCCCGGCGATCCCGGCGCTGTAGGGCTCGAAATGGTCCAGCACCGTCGTCATGAAGGCGACATACGCCTCGCCCACCCGCTGCCGCAGGGCGGGATCGCCCAGCTGCCCGGCCTTGCGGTAGACGTCGGCGAACATCCAGTCGACGTTGTCGATCGTCACCGGAGCGATGACATAGCCGCGCCGGGCCAGACCCGCCGCGATGGCGTCGTGCTTCTCCGGGGTGTCGCCGGTGAACAGATAGGGGTGGCGGAAAAAGCGGAGGGTGCGACCACGCGCCTCCAGCGCTGTCCGGAGCGGCGGTGCGCCGGCGTCGACGTCGGCGAGATAGGCCTCGGGCGTGATCTGATGGATGTTGACGTGGTTCGCGGTGTGGTTGCCAAGGTCGATGCCTGCGTCGAGCCAGGCATTCAGGACTTCAGGCAGCAGTGTCGTCGCCTGGGCCTCGCACACCTTGCCCGCGTTGACGAAGGCGGTCGCATGGCTGTCGAGCGGCTCCAGCATGGTGAGGAAGTCCCGCGTCATGGCCATCGTCTGGACCGGATCGCAAAGGGCCTCTGAACTCGCCTGATAGGGCAGGTCGTCGAAGGTCACCGCGACGGTGCGTGTCTGGGAAAGAGCGGGGGAACCGGTAAGCAGGACGGCGGCGAGACCGAGGATCAGGCGTCTGGACAGCATGGCGGGCTCCGGGTTCGAGGCGACTGTAGCGGCGCGAGGCGGAAACGAAAACGCCCGCTCCGGGACCGGAGCGGGCGTTTCATATCGTCGATGACGAAAGGTCTTACTTCAGGGCTTCGCGCACCTTGGCGGCGATGTCCGAGAAGCCGACGCCGTCCATGGCGATCGCGGCCAGGACCTTACGGTCCAGCTCGATGCCGGCCTTGCCCAAACCATGGATGAACTGGCTGTAGGTGAAGCCTTCCTGACGGGCGGCGGCGTTGATGCGCTGGATCCACAGGGCGCGGAAGTTGCGCTTGTTCGTGCGACGGTCGCGATAGGCATATTGCCCGGCGCGGTCGACGGCGGCCTTGGCCGTGCGGATGGTGTTCTTGCGGCGACCCGAGAAGCCCTTGGCCTGTTCGAGAACCTTCTTGTGACGGGCGTGGGAAACTACGCCCCGTTTGACGCGAGCCATGTCGCTATCCTTTCAAATTCAATGCTGGGAGGAAGATCAGGTCTGCTGCGCGCCGATCAGGCGTACGGCATGTAGGACTTGATCTTCTTGGCGTCGGCGTCGGCCATGACCGAGGTGCCGCGGTTCTGGCGGATGTATTTGGAGTTGTGGCTGATCAAGCGGTGACGCTTGCCCGCAACCCCGGCCTTAACCTTGCCCGTTGCGGTGAATTTGAAGCGCTTCTTTGCGCCAGACTTCGTCTTCAGTTTCGGCATTTTCACTCTCTGTCTTAGAGGGCTGTTCGTCGGGACCGGAGTCCGTCGGGTCAGCCTGATTAGGAACCGCCCAGGCATGCCTGTTAGCCCGGCGGTTCGTACGCGAAGGCGCGGCTAGTAAGCGAAGCGCCGTCCAAAGGCAAGCTTAAGTCTAGTCGACGGGGTTGTTGGCCTCGAGGAACCGCACCGTTTCGGTCAGCATCCGCTGGCGAGTCTCCTCACGCGACAGATAATGGTCCTCGCCGGCAAGCTCGACGAACTCGACCGGCTTTCCGGCCCGTCGGAGCGCGCTCTCCATCAGGCGGCTCTGCACGATCGGAACGACCGTGTCGTCTCGCCCATGGATCAGCAGGATCGGCGCATCGGCCTGATCGGCGAGACGCGCCGGTGACCGTTCATCCAGCGACCGGTCACCCAGCCGTTCGGCGCCCATGAAGCGGTTCCAGTAGCGGGTGGTGTAGTTGTCGCGGCGCGACACCCCCGAATTCGCTTCATCGTCGACCATGCGTCGCAGATCCGACACCCCGGCGACCGAGACCGCACATCGATAGACGCCGGCGTCCAGCGTCGGGCCGGCCAGGGCGGCGTAGCCTCCGTAGCTGCCCCCCACGATGCAGACGCGCTTCGGATCGACGACGCCCTGATCCACGAGATGACGCACGCCGTCTGACAGATCGGTCTGCATCTTGCGGCCCCACTCCCCATAGCCGGCCTCGGTGAAGGCCGTGCCGTAACCCGTCGAACCGCGGAAGTTCGCCTGGAGAACCGCATAGCCTCGCGAAGCCAGGGCCTGGGCCCACCAGTCAAAGGTCAGAATGTCATGCGAGGCCGGCCCGCCGTGCGCCAGCACCACCAGGGGAAGTCCGCGCGGATCGGTCACGCCGGGAGGCGTGGTGAGATAGCCGTGGATTTCCAACCCGTCGGCGGCGGCATAGCTGAGGGGAGTAACGGCCCCGACCTGACCGGGATTGACGCCTTCATACGCGGCGCCGACCTTGATCATCGATCCCGCGGCGAAATCCGCCATGAAGTAGCTGCCGGGGTCCTGTTCGCCGATGGTGTGCACCACAGCCTGTTGAAAATCGTCGCTCCAGCTCGCCAGACTGGGTGAACGACCGGCGAAGACCTGCTGAACGCGGGCCCACATCGCGTTCGCCTGCGGGTCCGCGAAGGCGTAGATTCGGCCGCTGTCGCTCGCGCGGCTGGCCCCGATCAGGCGGCGGGTCACCGGGTGAAAGATCAGGCTTTGCGGCGTGAAGTCGAAGCGCACCGGACGCCACTCGCCCGTCGCCAGATTGACGTCGAAATAGTTGAGCTTCTCACTGTCGTCACGATTCATGCCGGGACGATCGGCCGCGACGATGACGCTGTCGCCGTTCAGGCCCAGACCGACGAGGTAAGGCGCATCGAGAGGCGCCGTCGTGCTCCAGGCCTGGCTGAAGGAACCGCCACGGCGCAGATACAGGCTCCACACGTGGGATCGGGGATCGTACTCGCTCCGCGCCACGGACTGGCCGGAGGCGTCCAGAACATGGTCGTTGACCTGCAGGCCCATAACCTCGTGCAGCCGCGCCCGACCATTGGCGAGATCGATGCGAAACAGATCGAGGCGTTCGCGGTTCTCATGGGAATAGGCCCGGGCGAGGACCATTGGTTGATCCGCGCTGCCCGTGACTTCCGGCACATGGAACAGGGTCGGGAGAATGCCGCGCGACCCCTTGAAGATGTCGATGATCTCGCCCTTGGCCGGGTCATAGATCTGGCCGCTGTAGACCTCCTGCTCGATGATACCGGCCGATGGTATGGACTGCGTGCTGGAGGTGATGATCATCACGCGATCCTCACCGATCCATTTCAGGTCCCGGGCCTTGATCTGGCCGATGCCGACTCCGCCGACTTGCTGGCGCGTCGCCACGTCGAGCAGCACGAGGGTGCGTTGCTCGCCCGTGACGGTGATGAAGGCGAGGCGACCGCCGGACGGCGACAGTTCGACCATTTCGAATGAGGGCAATGCGCCGAAGGCCGCCAGCGGCGCGCGGTCGACCGCCGCCGCTGCAGGGGCCGGCGCCGTCGATCCTTCCGCGACTGCAGGTGTGACAGCCAGCGCGACTGTGAAGGACGCAGCAAGAACAGCGGCCGTCAGGCCGGTCGAGAAAACAGAACGCAACACGGAGACCCCCGCCTCAAAAGAACAGTGATCACCATCCCGGGTCGCCGCTTCAATCTCAAGTGGTTTTTCAAAAATTCTTCTGCCCTTGCGGATGCAGGCGGCCCCATTGGAGCCGTGCGGACGGCAGACGCGCATAATCCTCAATCCACTGGATTGTTGGCCTGGAGAAAGCGCACCGTTTCGGCCAGCATTTTCTGGCGTGTTTCCGCACGCGAAAGCCAATGATCCTCGCCGGCCAGTTCGATGAACTCGAACGGCTTGTTCGCCCGGCGCAGGGCGGAGGCCATCAGGCGGCTCTGTTCGATCGGGACCACGGTATCGTCGCGGCCGTGCAGCAGCAGGATGGGAGCGTCCGCCTGCTGCGCCAACCGCGCCGGCGACCGTTCGTCCAGCGACCTGTCCCCCAGACGCTCGGCGCCCATAAACCGGTTCCAGTAGCGCACCGCCTCGCTATCGCGACGTCCGCCCGTATCGGCCTCATGCGCCACCATGCGCCGCAGGTCCGAGACCCCCGCCACCGCTACGGCGCAACGGTAAACGCCCCGGTCCAGCGTCGGCCCGGCCATGGCCGCGTAGCCGCCATAACTTCCCCCGACAATGCAGACCCGAGACGGATCGATCATGCCCTGACCAGCCAGATGCCGGACGCCGTCTGACAGGTCGGTCTGCATCTTGCGGCCCCATTCGCCATAGCCCGCCTCCAGGAATTCGGCACCATAGCCGGTCGAGCCCCGAAAGTTGGCTTGCAGAACCGCATAACCCCGCGACGCCAGGGCCTGGGCCCACCAGTCGAAGCCGGGCATGTCGCGCGACGCAGGCCCTCCGTGCGCCAGGACGATCAGCGGCAGGCCCGTGGCCTCGGCCTTGCCCGGAGGCAGGGTCAGATAGCCATGGATTTCCAGCCCGTCGGCGGCGACATAGCTGACGGCCTGAACAGGCGCGATCTGGTCGGCGGAGACGGAAGGGTAGGCGGCGCCGATCTTCGCCATGCTCTGTCTGTCCAGATTGATGTAGTGATACGACCCTGCGTCGCCGTCATCGCTGGTGAAAACCACGATCGTCCTGAGGTCGTCGCTCCAGCTGACAAGTTCAGGCGACTGGCCCGGGAAGGTCTGCTGGACCACCTCCCAGAGCGCCCCTGCATCATCGTCCGAAAAAACGTAGCGACGGCCCATGGCTTCCAGCCGGGAGGCGCCGATAAGCTTCCGCGTCGTCGGGTGAAACAGCAGGGCGGTGGGGGAAAACTCGAACCGCACGGGGCGCCAGATGCCGGTATCCAGCTTCACATCGAAGAAGTCCGCGTCCTCGCGACCTTCACGGGACAGGTCCGGCCTATCGGCGGCCACGATGACGCTGTCGCCGCTCATACCCAGTCCCATCAACGCGGGGGCGTCCAGCGGGGCCGTGGTTTTCCAGACCTCCCTGAACGATCCGCCCTGGCGAAATCTCAGGCTCCACTCGCGTGATCGCGCATCGTATTCGGCCCGGGCCACGGATCGACCGAAGGGATCGAGGACATAGCTCTCGACGTCGTACGGCATCGTTTCAGCTCGCCGTCCCCGTCCACTGCGCGGATCGACGCTGTAGAGATCGAGGCCGCCCGTCTCCTCGAACGAATAGGCGCGCACCAGAACCAGCGGCCCCTCCGGCGTGGTCAGGACATCCGTCGGGCCCATCAGGACATTCAGCAGACTGTCCGGCGATCCCAGCGCCTCGACGATCCGACCGGTCGCAGGCTCGTAGATCTGGCCCAGAAAGAGTTCTCGACGGCTGGAATTGAAGAACGGCAGGGCCTGGGTGGTGGAGGTGGTGATCAGAACCCGATCATCGCCGATCCACCGCAGGTCGCGTATCTTGACCTGACCGACAGCGGCGCGGCCAAGGGGCGTGTTGGACGCCACGTCGACGACGACGAGCGTTCGCTGCTCGCCGAGAACGGCGATGAAGGCCAGTCGCGATCCGGTTGCAGAGACCTCGACCAATTCCAGTGACGGCAGGGAGCCATAGGCGGTCAGGGGCGGCGGCCCCGAGGGCGACTGACACCAGGCGGGAAGCGGCAGGCACAGGATCAGAAAGGCGGCCAGAGCCCAACGAACACACAAACGCAAACTGCCCCCCGGACTTGTTTCGGGGGGATCATCCCACAAGGGCGTACAATCTCAAGTCGTTTCGACCGACGGTGCGCTTCGACCCCGCTTCAATGCTCGTCCCGCATTCACGGCCACGATGGCGGCGGGGACGGTCAGGGCGGCGCCGACGATAAAGGGCCAGTCGTGGCCGAGGCCGGAGAAGAGGGCGCCCGCCAGCATGGGGCCGAAGATTCGGGCGATCGAGCCCGAGGCCATGTTCAGACCGAGCAGGGCTCCCTGTCTGTCGGGCGGCGAGGCGCGGCTGATCATGGCAGAGATATTGGGCATGGCCATCGACATGCCACAGGCGCCGAAGGCCATGACGATCGGGATGATCCAGCCCTGAACGACCGGAACGGTCAGCGACCCCAGGCTGAGGGTCGCGGCGGGGAACCAGGCGACAGGGGCGGCGACCTGGATCAGCAGGGAGGCGCCGAAGATCAGCATGCCGGTCGCCAGCACCCGGGTCTCGCCGAAGCGCCTGGCCAGCTTGCCGGTGAAGATTCCCTGGTTCAGGGCCGAGACGATGCCGACGACCATGAAGCTGAGCCCCACCTCGCGGGCGCCCCAGGCGTAGCGGCTCTCGGCCCACAGCCCGAACACGCTTTCCATCGCCGAGAAGCCGGCCATGTAGATGAGGGTCACCAGCAGAACCCGCGACACCACGGGATTGGCGCGGGCGTCGTGCAGACCGGCGAGGAAGGCCGGACGCGGGGCGGCGGGATCGGCCTTGGCCCGGCTTTCGCGCAGGAAGACCATCACGCCCAGGGCCGCGAGGGCCGCCATGGCCGAGGCGACGAAGATCGGCAGTTGATAGCCGAGATGGCCTAGTTGCGGCTGGGTCAGCAGACCGCCGAGACCGGGGCCGACGATGAACCCCATGCCAAAGGCCGCGCCGATCATTCCCATCCGCCCGGCGCGCTGCTCGGGCGGGGTGACATCGGCGATATAGCCCTGGACCGTCGAGATATTGCCCGCGCCCAGTCCAGTGAACAGGCGCACGGCGATGGCCAGCCAGATGTTGGGGACGAAGGCGAGGGCCAGATAGCCGACGGCGTTGGCGGCCAGGGTGATCAGCAGGACCGGCTTGCGCCCGATCCGGTCCGACAGCCGGCCCCAGAAGGGTTCGGCGAAGAATTGGCCTAGGGAATAAGCCGAGAACATCAGGGTGATCTGCCACGCCTCGGCGTTCAGGCTGCGGGCGAAGAAGGGCAGGAGGGGCACCACCAGGCCGAACCCGACTAGGTTGATGAAGACCACCAGAAACAGCACGGCGAGCGCGGGGGTCTTCGGGGCGGCTTGAGTGGTGGTCATGTCGGCCCCTTACCTCCCGGGAGCGGAAACGCAAAACGCCCCGGCGGACCGGGGCGTCGTAGCGGTAGTCTGGTCCGAGGCGGCCCTATTTGGGCGCGAGGATCATGATCATCTGGCGGCCTTCCATACGCGGCGCGTACTCGACCTTGGCGATTTCGTCGAAGTCGGCCTGGACCTTGTTGAGCAGTTTCATGCCCAGTTCCGGGTGCGCCATTTCACGACCGCGGAAGCGCAGGGTCACCTTGACCTTGTCGCCCTCGTCGAAGAAGCGGTGCATGGCCTTGGCCTTCACCTCATAGTCGTGGACGTCGATATTGGGACGCAGCTTGATTTCCTTGAGCTCGACGACCTTCTGGCGCTTGCGGGCCTCGGCCTTCTTCTTCTGCTCCTGGAAACGGAACTTGCCGTAGTCGAGGATCTTGGCCACCGGCGGCTCGGAGGTGGACACGATCTGAACCAGGTCCATGCCGGCCTCTTCGGCGGCTTCCAGCGCGGCGGACGTCGGCATCACGCCCTGCTTCTCGCCGTTCTGGTCGATCAGCAGAACGCGCGGCGCGCGGATATCCTGGTTCATGGGCGGCCCATCCTTGACGGGCGGCTGGTTCATCGGACGGCGAATGTGCGTCGTTTCCTTATGTGGTCAGAAAGGTCTGTAGGTATGCGCAGGGGCAAGCGCGCGACGGATCGCCACGTTCCCCAAGCGGCCTATATGAGCCCGAAAGGCCGTTCTATCAAGGCGCGGCGTGCTGGAAGACCACTGGAAGGACCCCGGACATGACATCCGACACCCCGAGCGACCCGCAGCGACTAAATCGTCCCAACGGCGAGACCCTGGCCTTCAGGACCGTGCCGGGCGCCGGGCCGACCGTGCTGTGGATCGGCGGGTTCCGCTCGGACATGGAGGGCACCAAGGCCCTGGCGCTGGAGGCGGCGGCGCGTGAACGGGGCTGGGCCTTCGTCCGTTACGACCATTTCGCCCATGGCCAGTCGAGCGGCGACTGGCGGCAGGCGACGATCGGCCGCTGGCGCGAGGACGCCGTGGCCATGATCGACAGTCTGGACGGGCCCATGATTTTGGTGGGGTCCTCGATGGGCGGCTGGATCGCCCTGCTGGCGGCGCTGGCCCGGCCGGACCGGGTGGCGGGGCTGGTGCTGGTCAATCCAGCGCAGGATTTCACCGAGCGGCTGATGTGGCCGGGTCTGGCCGATCACGAACGGCAGGCCATCCTGAGGGACGGCGAGACGGTCGTCGTCGAGGCGGGGCTGGGCGACTATGTCCTGACCCGCGCCATGTTCCAGGAGGCGCGGCACTGGCTGCTGCTGGACGGGCCGATCACGATCGCGGCGACCGTGCACATCCTTCAGGGCCGGGCGGACGAGACGGTGCCGTGGCGTCACGCCATGGCGCTGGTGGAACAACTGACGGGCGGCGACGTGCTGCTCGATCTGGTTGAGGGCGGGGATCACCGGCTCTCGACCCCGGCGGACCTGACGCGGATGGTCAACGCCGTGGAGGCGATGCGAAAGATCTGAGCTCCGGGCGGTCGAGCCCCTCGAACTTCAGCCCTGTGCGGGGCGCAGGCCTTCGACGGCGGCCTGCAGGACAGCCGGACGCTTCTGGCCGCCCGAGGCGATGATGCGGTCGATCCGGGCCTTTTCGGCGCGGAAGGCGGCCAGATCGGCGCCGGTCAGTTCCGTGCCTGTCTGGGTGCGGATGCCGGCCGGATTGATCCGCTGGCCATTGCGCCAGATTTCATAGTGCAGGTGCGGGCCGGTCGAGGCGCCGGTCGAGCCGACATAGGCGACGACCTGCCCCTGCGACACGCGCTGGCCGGCGCGGATTCCCGAGCCATAGCGCGACAGGTGGCCGTAACCGGACTCGAGGCCGTTGGCGTGACGGATGCGCAGCCAGTTGCCATAGCCGCCCCAGCGACGGGCCTCGATCACCACGCCATCGGCAGGGGCCACGACCGGGGTGCCGGTGCCAGCGGCGAAATCCATGCCCTGGTGCATCTTGCGGAAGCCCGAGATGGGATGCATCCGGAAGCCGAAGCTGGAGCTGATCCGGGCGGCGCGGTCCAGAGGGGTGCGCATCATCGACGAGCGCATGTTCTTGCCGGTGGCGTCGAAATACTGGGCCTCGCGCGCGCCGGCGGGCTTGAAGCGGTAATAGACGACGTTCTTCAGGCTGGCGTACAGTAGGTCGCCCGTGTGCACGGTGCGTCCATTCTCGGTCACCGAGCGGTCGAACACCAGGGTGAAGGCGTCGGTCGCGCGGATGTCGCGGTCCAGATCGAACTTGTGGGCGAACAGCTGGCCCGCGCGACGGCGAACGTCGGAAGAAGCGCCCAGACGCTGGGCCGTGGCGGTCAGGGAGCCCTTGACCTCGCCGGAGACGACAACGGTCTCCTCGGTGACCTTTTCCTCGAGCGCGCGCAGCCGCAGGGCGCCGTCGAAGCTGCGCGAGACGGTCAGCTGGCTGGCCGGACCTGTCCGCATCGTCAGGCCGATCAGACGCGCGTCGCCGCGGCCGCCGACGGGCTTGGAGATGGCGGTGGTGAATTTCAGGCCGGCCCTCAGGTCGGTCAGGTCGAAGGCGCCGGCCAGGGTGTTGGCGACGGCGTGGGCGTCGGCGGCGCCGATCCCGGTGCGGCGAACGGCCTGTTCGAAGGTCTCGCCCTTGCGGATCTGGACCGGAACGGCTTCGGGGGTCATCAGGCCGGCGGGAGCGCCGGCGGTCGCAAAGGCGCGCGCTTCCAGCGCGGCGACCTGTTGCGAGGTCAATTCAGGAACTTCCTGGGCGACTGCGGGTTGATAGACACGGCCGGCGAGCATCGCCACAGACAGAGCCGCCGCTGCAGTGAGCAGGTGCGGCGCAAAGCGCGTCGGTTGGCGGCGTGGATCGAACTGAGCCATCGGTCCCCGAAAAATGACGACGCCAGATCGGCGCCCAAGCTACAAGTCATGCAAGGATTGCGCCCGACGTTCCCCAGGTCGCAAGGCAAGCCGTATAACTCGCCCGTCCCACAATGGGAAGCATCGTGTTACAAACAGTTAATCACGGTGAAGCCGGCCGGTAATCCAGCTGTGCAAAGGCCGCTTCCAGCGACGCTTCGACAGTCTATAACCAAAG
>Ga0247813_10002438_pt1 | contig 12774 bp, 16 predicted proteins | sample UWRJL169409C1_FD_180719 | JGI IMG/M metagenome (GOLD analysis project Ga0247813, IMG submission 180719) | Plant litter microbial communities from Arlington Agricultural Research Station in Wisconsin, United States - UWRJ-L169-409C-1 | ecosystem: Environmental > Terrestrial > Plant litter >... | reverse complement strand
CGTCACCGAGGTGAACCAGCTCGTGCAGCGCTTCGAGCAGGCCGCCAAGATGATGAAGACCGTCGCCAAGGGCGGCATGCCCAACATCCCCGGCATGGGCCCGATGCCCGGCGGCATGGGCGGCAAGCGCCCGCAGGTGCAGCAGAAGAAGAAGGGCTCGAAGTCGGGCAACCCGGCCAAGCGTGCGGCGGAGAACGCCGCTCTCGCCGCGGGTGAGAAGGTCGGCGGAGCACCCGCCGCCGGCGGCTCCGGTTTCGGTCTCGGCGGGGGAGCGAAGGCTCCGGCCGGGGGCCCCACGCCCGAGGAGATGGCCGCGCTGCAGAAGATGCTCGGCCGGTAGCAGCGGTCACTGCGCCCCGTTCCGCGGGGGCGTGACGCTGAGGCCGCATGCTGGCCGTAGGATTCTGCAATGACCACTCTCCAGCCTCGCCCGGTGCGCCTCGGCGTACAGATCGCTCCTCAGCACGCCGACTACACCTCGATCCGCAACACTGTCGCGGCCGTCGAAGCCCTCGGCGTGGATATCGCCTTCAACTGGGACCACTTCTACCCGCTGTCGGGCGACCCGGCGGGCCTGCACTTCGAGTCCTGGACGCTGCTCTCGGCGTGGGCAGAGCAGACCAGCGTGCTCGAAATGGGTGCGCTGGTGAACTGCAACAGCTACCGCAACGCCGACCTGCAGGCCGACATGGCGCGCACCATCGACCACATCAGTGGCGGCCGGTTCATCTTCGGCACGGGTTCGGGGTGGTTCGAGCGTGACTACGACGAGTACGGCTACGAATTCGGCACTGTCGGCACCCGCCTCGATGCGTTGGCCGAGAACCTGCCCCGCATCGAGGCCAGGTGGGCCAAGCTCAATCCCGCGCCGGTGCGCGACATCCCGGTGCTCATCGGCGGCGCCGGCGAGAAGAAGACCCTGCGCATCGTGGCCGAGCATGCCGACATCTGGCACTCCTTCTCCACCCCTGAGGTGCTCACCCACAAGCTCGGCGTACTCGGCACCTGGTGCGACACCGTGGGCCGCGACATCAACGAGATCGAGATTTCCACCGAACTGCGCGGCAAGACCACGGAGGAGGCCGACGAACTCTACGAGCTCGGCACGAGCCTCTTCACCCTGGGCATCTCCGGCCCCGCCTACGACCTGGCCCCGGTCGAGGACTGGGTGGCCTGGCGAGACGCCAAGAACGCCTGACCCCCGCCCGCGAGCCGTGAGTAAAGCCCCAAAAATCCCAGATTTCTGGGGCTTGGGTCACGGCTCGCGAGGTGCCAGGCCGTGCTTGAGCTCGTTGCTGAGGGAGGCGACGACCGCGGGCAGGCTGCCGTCGTTCGCTGCCGCCACGGCCAGCTGGCGCTGGTAGCTCGCACCGGCGTCGAGGATCAGGTGCAGCTGCAGCAATTCGGGCAGGCAGCCCAAGCGCTCGGCGGTGGGGGTGAGCACCTCCACCAGGCGGCGCACCTCATCGGTCACCATCCGCTCAGTACCGGTGGAGTTCACGATGATCTCGGCCGCGAGCCCGTAGCGGGCGGCCCGCCACTTGTTCTCCCGCACGAACCACGGCTGCATGGTGGGAACGGGGCGGCCCTCGTCGATCTCGGTCGACATCCATTCCACCAGGCACTGGATGAGCGCGGCAATCGCGCCGAGTTCCTCCACCGTCGAGACCCCGTCGCAGGCGCGGATCTCGATGGTTCCCCAGCGCGGCGACGGCCGGATGTCCCATCGCACCTCGGTGGCGTCCTCGATGATCCCGGTCACGGTGAGGTCTTCGACGTAGCCCTCCCACGCCGCCCAATCGTCGAGCCGCCACGGCAGTCCGGCCGTGGGCAGTTGCTGGAACATCTGTGCGCGGTTCGAGGCGTAGCCGGTGTTGACGCCGGCCCAGAACGGACTGGACGCACTCAGGGCCTGCAGGTGCGGCACGAAGCTGAGCATGCCGTTCAGGATGGGGATGACCTTGTCGCGGTCTTCGATGCCCACGTGCACATGGATGCCCCAGATCATCATGTTGCGCCCCCACCACTGGGTGCGGTCGATGAGCTTGTGGTAGCGCTCCTTGTCGGTGACTTGCTGGTCGAACCACTGCCCGAACGGGTGCGATCCGGCACAGATCGGATCGACACCGCGGGGCTCGGTGATGGCACGCACCTCGGCGACCTGGCCGGCCACATCCGCGACTGCGCCCGCCACCGTGTGGTGCACGCCGGAGACGAGTTCAACGGTGTTGAGCAACAGTTCGCCGGTGATGTGCGGGTGCGGAGCGCCATCCGGGCCACGCAGGGCGTCAAGGACGTCGTCGGCGATGGACACGAGGTCACCGGTCTCGCGGTCGACGAGGGCGAGCTCCCACTCGATCCCGATGGTCGAGCGCTCCGAGGATGCGAATTCGAGTCCCACTGTGTGCCCCTCCGCAAGTTGACTGCCCCGGGCGGGGCGATATGGCCCAATCCTGACAGCTAATCCACCCCGCCGCGGCCCGGCACGCTCCACCAAGACGTAACAAGTCGGCGGCGGCCCACCGGTCCGTGGTGCGACGGGGAGAGCCCGCCGCGATAAACTGGTGCTGTCGAATCTCGATTATCACAAAGTGGTCGATGTCTGACACAATGATTAGTCGAGTTCTGTTGTGCCCGACCCTCTAATCCGGCGCAACACGAACCTTATTGAGCTTTTGCCGAGTGTGCCCCCACGCTCACGGCTGTCAGTTCGCCAAACATCTAATACACAGGAGAATTGTGGCTGTCAAAATCCGTCTGAAGCGCATGGGCAAGATTCGTGCGCCGTACTACCGCATCGTTGTCGCCGACTCGCGCACCAAGCGCGATGGTCGTGTCATCGAAGAGATCGGCATCTACCACCCCACGCAGGAGCCCTCCGTCATCGAGGTCAAGTCCGAGCGTGCCCAGTACTGGCTTTCCGTCGGCGCACAGCCGACCGAGCAGGTCGCGGCACTCCTCAAGCTGACCGGCGACTGGGGCATCTTCAAGGGCGACAAGAACGCCGTCTCCACCGTCAAGATCAAGGAGCCGAAGGCTGCCTTCGTCGCCGACGAGAAGAAGAAGCCGGTTCTGAAGCCCAAGGCTGAGAAGCCCGCGGCCAAGGTCGAAACCGAAGAGGTCGCCGCTGAGGCCACCGAAGAGGACAAGGCGTAATTTTGCTCGCTCCCGCGCTTGAGCACCTCGTCAAGGGAATCGTTGATCACCCGGACGACGTGCACGTTGTAGCCCAGAACTCACCCCGTGGCGAGGTACTCGAGGTTCGTGTGAACCCCGAGGACCTCGGTCGGGTGATCGGCCGCGCAGGTCGCACCGCCAAGGCGCTGCGCACTCTCGTGGCCGCTCTGGCCGACGGCAAGCGCGTGCGGGTCGACGTTGTCGACACCGACTTCTGATCGGGCAGTGATTAGCCCCTCATGAGCGACGACAGCACGATCCCGGCCACCCAACTGCGGGTGGGGCGCCTCACCAAGGCCCATGGCCTCAAGGGCGCCATCAAGCTGGAGCTGTACACGGACGACCCGGGACGACGTTTCGTCCCGGGCGCCGTGTTCACCCTCCAGGTGCCGACCAGCTCACCCTGGCACGGCAAGACCATCGAACTCGTCGAGCTGCGTTGGTACAACCAGCACGCCGTCGGGTTCTTCAAGGGCGTACCCGACCGCGAGGCCGCCGAAACCCTGGCCAAGGCGATCCTCTGGATCGACCAGGACTCCGCCGAACAGACCGACGAAGAAGACGCCTGGTACGACCACCAGCTGGTGGGTCTCGCAGTCGTGCGCGACGGGGTGCAGATCGGCACGCTGACGCGCCTCGAGCACCTGCCGGCCCAGGACCTCCTGATCGTGAAGACCGCCGCCGGCGAGGTCATGATTCCCTTCGTCAAGGCGATCGTTCCCAGTGTCGACGTCAAGGCCGGCGTCATCACCATCACCCCGCCCCCCGGACTGCTCGAAGAGCTGCCGGAAGAGCCGGACGACGAAGCGGACACCGACGCCGCCGACACCGACGCCGCGCAGGCCGACGAATCAGCGGCACCGACGGACCCCGAAGTTTCACCAGAACCGGCAGCGACGCCGACTCCCGACGACCAGGACGCATAGACGCGACTCGGCCAGATCACGGGGAGAGGCGCGCCGCGCCACACCTACTTCACGTTCGTACAGATCGCGGCCGTTGATGAGGAGTACCGTCGCATGTCCTATGTGAAACCCGACCAGCTGATCGATTCGCTCGTACACTCCGGGGTCGTCAAGTCCAACCTTCCCGCTCGGCAGATGTTTCTGCGCGGAATTCTCTCGGGTGCGATCCTCGGAGCGGCCACGACGCTGGCGCTCACGGCGGCCGCCCAGACCGGGCTGCCGATCGTGGGCGCGTTGGTCTTCCCGGTCGGGTTCTGCGTGATCCTGATGCTCGGCCTCGAATTGGTCACCGGCAGCTTCGCGCTGATCCCGCTGGCCGTGCTCGAAGGCCGCACCACGATCGCCAAGGCGGCCAAGAACTTCGGCATCGTGATCCCGGCCCACATCGTGGGGGCCGGGCTCTACGCCCTGCTGTACACCGGTGCGATCACCTATCTCGGCACCGACACCACCGACCCGATGATCCAGGCCATCATCCACATGGCCGAGCACAAAGTGCTGCCCTATGAAGCGGTTGGCGCCGGCGGCATCCTGGTCGTCGTGGTCAAGGCCATGCTCTGTAACTGGATGGTCGCGCTCGGCACGATCATGTTCTACACGTCCACCTCCGCCGCGGGCAAGATCCTGGGCATGTGGCTGCCGGTGCTCACCTTCTTCGGCCTCGGCCTCGAGCACGCCGTGGTGAACATGTTCGTCATCCCGGCCGGCATGCTGCTCGGCGCCGATATCAGCTTCGGCGAGTGGTGGGGCTGGAACACCGGCCCCGTGCTGATCGGCAACTTCCTCGGCGCGGTTCTGTTCACCGCCCTTCCCCTCTACTTCTCGCACCGCAACACCGTCAACCGTGCCGCAGCCCTGCACGACGACGATGAGGCTGCGAGCTCGCCGGAGCTCGCCGGCGCCCACTCGTAGACTGGCCCATATGCGCATCGACATCGTCAGTATTTTTCCGGAGTTCTTCGGTGTGCTGGACATCTCCCTCCTCGGCCGGGCCCGTCAGGCCGGTCTGATCGACCTCTCCGTGCACAACCTGCGCGACTTCACCCACGACAGGCACAACACCGTCGACGACACGCCGTACGGCGGCGGCGCCGGCATGGTGATGAAGCCGGAGCCGTGGGGTGAGGCGCTGGACAGCATCCTGGCCGAGCCACCGGTTGGCGACGCCGGAACGCCGGATCAGGCCGCCGATGACGGGCCGGTACTGATCTTCCCGTCCCCGGCCGGTGACCAGTTCACTCAGGCGATGGCCCGCGAACTCGCGGCCGAACCGCACCTGGTCTTCGGCTGCGGCCGGTACGAGGGCATCGACCAGCGCGTCGTCGACCACTTCGCCACCCGCGGCCGGGTGCGCCTGGTGAGCCTGGGCGACTACGTGCTCAACGGGGGAGAGGTCGCCGTGATGGCCATGATCGAAGCCATCGGGCGACTCATCCCGGGTGTCGTCGGCAACCCGGAAAGCCTCGTGGAAGAGTCCCACGAAGACGGCCTGCTGGAGTACCCGAGCTACACCAAGCCCGCCAGCTGGCGGGAGCTCGACGTTCCGCCCGTGCTGCTCAGCGGCAACCACGGCGCGATCGCCACCTGGCGCCGCGAGCAGCAGATCGAGCGCACCCGGCGGGTACGCCCCGACCTGCTGCCCCCCGAAGCGGCGGATGCCGCCCTTCTGCCCCCAGCGAACTCAAAGTCTCGGCGCGGTACACGCGGGTAATCTGGGGAACGTGATTCTTCGCAGGGCCTTCTACTACTGGCAGTTCGCTGCCGTCGTCGTGCTGCCGATTTGGCTCATGGTCGCCGCCTCGATTTTCAAGACGACGGCCTGGCAGGTGCTCGGCGCCACGTTCGGGGCCCTCGCCATCGGCTTCGGGCTGCTGGTGGTGAGCCTGCTCTTCGTCGCCCGCAAGGAAGTGCGGCTCGAGAAAGCCGTGTCCTGGGCCGATGTGGGTGTGCTGATCGTGTGGCACGCGCTGATCGTGCTGATGGGCATCTACTCGGTGACCGCACCGTGGATCTCCGTGCTCGTCGTGCTGGTGGGCCTGGCCGCATTCTGGTTCGCCGTCTGGGAGCTGTTCGACGCGGCGCGGAAGCGCGTGCGCGAGGCCATGGTCTATCTCGACGAGACCGCCAGATTCGGCACCGTTCCGGCCGGCCCGTCGCCGTTCCCCACCATGACGAACCCGTCGGCGACCCGTTCTGAGCGCCCCACAGCGGCCCCGGTCGATCCGTCGGTGATCATCATCCAGGAAAAGCCCACCGAGAACTGAGCCGTTCCTCGGCGCCCTTTTGCTCTGCGACCCACTTTCGTGGCAGAATAAGCGTTTGTGCCACCGCTAGCCTCTGCCACAGGGGAGCTGCATCGATATTGGCACGCACACACTCACTTGGTCGCCACCGGTTCGCTATCTGCGAGCAGGCGGGGCGCCACTAAAAAGTGCTCGACCTGTGGCGGGTACAGAGAGCGAAGAACATGCATATTCTCGACCAGGTCGACGCGCCTTCACTGCGTTCAGACGTCCCGGAGTTCCGCGCCGGCGACACCGTCAAGGTTCACGTGAACATCGTTGAAGGTGCACGCTCCCGTGTGCAGGTCTTCCAGGGCGTCGTTATCGGCCGCTCCGGCGAAGGCGTTCGCGAGACCTTCTGCGTGCGCAAGGTCAGCTTCCAGGTCGGCGTCGAGCGTACCTTCCCGGTGCACTCCCCGGTGATCGACCACATCGAGGTCGTCACCCGCGGTGACGTGCGTCGCGCGAAGCTGTACTACCTGCGCGGTCTCCGTGGCAAGAAGGCCAAGATCAAGGAAAAGCGCGACTAAGACACTCCGCATCCGGCGAAGCGGTCAGGTTCAACCCTGAGCGTTTTCGCAGGCCGCTGGATTTCCCCCTGAGCTCCTCCCCGCTAAACTGGGCGAGGAGCTCAGGCGGTTAAATGACAGACAACACTCTGCCCTCGCGATCGCATCGCCTGGAACCAGATTCGCCGCGCAAAAAGCGCGGCATCGCGATCTTCATTCGCGACCTTCTCATCATCTTCGTGGTGGCGTTGCTCATCTCGTTCCTGATCAAGACGTTCCTGGTGCGCTCGTTCTACATCCCCTCCGGGTCGATGGAAAGCACCCTGCTGGTGAACGACCGCATCATCGTGAACCAGCTCGAGCCGGGCCTCATCCCCATCTCCCGCGGCGACGTCGTCGTCTTCCGCGATCCGGGCGGATGGCTGCCGCCGCAGGTGCCCATCGAGCAGAACCCGATCGTTGCCGCCCTGGATTGGACCCTGTCCGTGGTCGGACTGTCCGCACCCGACAGCAACGACCACCTGATCAAACGGGTCATCGGCCTGCCGGGCGATCACGTCGTCTGCTGCAACACCCTGGGCCAGATGAGCGTGAACGACGTTCCCCTCGTCGAGCCCTACGTGCTCTTGCCGGTCGGGCAGACCAGTGTTTCCAAGGACGCGTTCGACATTGTCGTGCCGGCCGACTCGCTCTGGGTGATGGGCGACAACCGCTACGACTCGCTCGATTCCCGCTACCACCCCACAACTCCGGGCAAGGGCTTCGTGCCGATGGACAACGTCGTGGGCCGCGCCATGGTGATCAGCTGGCCGGTGTCCCGCTGGGGCTGGTTGGATGACTACCCCGAGGTGTTCCGTGGGGTCGAGGAAACCGAGAAATGACCCGCTTGCGATGATGGCCGTTGTTGAGCCCACCCTCGCGGTGGAACTGGAGATGCTCGCTGCCGGTGCCAGCTGTGTGATCGGCTGCGACGAGGTGGGTCGTGGGGCCCTCGCCGGTCCCGTCGCCGTCGGGGTCGCCGTGATCACCGCCGACGTCGGAGCGTTCCCGGTGGGCCTGCGGGATTCGAAGCTGCTCAGCGAACCGCGCCGCGAACTGCTCGCACCCCTGGCCGCCGCCTGGGTGCGCCACAGCGCCGTCGGTCTCGCCTCCGCCCAGGAGGTCGACACCGTTGGCATCATCGCCGCCCTCGGCCTGGCCGGAAAGCGGGCGCTCGCGCAGTTGCACGCGGACGGTGTGGACATCGTCGGTGGGGTCGTGTTGCTGGACGGCAACGACGACTGGCTGAACAAGGCGCTCAGCACGCCGTTGTCGGTCGTCACCCGGATCAAGGCGGACCAGGACTGCGCATCGGTGTCGGCGGCATCCGTGATCGCGAAGGTGCACAGGGACCGGCTGATGATCGCCGCCGACCTGAGCTACCCCGGCTACGGCTGGAAGGGCAACAAGGGGTATGGCAGCGCCGAGCACATGAACGCGATCGGCACGCTCGGGGCGAGCGAGCACCACCGGCTGACCTGGCTCAAAAATTAGGTCGAGCTTCAGCGCGTAGGATTGTCTCACCATGGAAGAAGACGAATTCGAGGACTACGACCGCGAGGTCGAGTTGGCCCTATACCGCGAGTACCGAGATGTAGTGGGGCAGTTCCAGTACGTCGTCGAGACCGAGCGCCGGTTCTACCTGGCGAACGAGGTCGAGTTGGTGCGCCGCGACACTGAGCACGATTTCTACTTCGAACTGACCATGAAGGACGTCTGGGTGTGGGATGTCTACCGCTCCGACCGTTTCGTGAAGTCGGTGCGCGTGCTCACCTTCAAGGACGTCAACGTGGAGGAGCTCGCGTCGAAGGACTTCGAGCTGCCCAAGGAACTCGCGCTCGACGAGTAGCCCGGCGCTCTCGCCGCACGGCTGCTAGCGTGTGCGGATGACAGCTCGTAACCGTCCTTCCCGCACCGGCACCGCAGCAGCGGAGGCCGGAACGGCAGTCTCGAACGCCGCCCGCCACCGTATGGTTCCCGCCGGCGGCACGGATGCCGGCGCGCGGGTGGCCGCGGCCCTCGACCTGGCGCCGCTGATCGACGGGCACAACGACTGGGCCTGGGAATGCCGGCTCAACCGGGAGTATTCGGTCGACGGTCTTGACGGTGCGTTGGCCAGCGACACGGACATCGACCGGTTGCGCGCGGGCCGGGTGGGCGGCCAATTCTGGTCGGTGTTCGTGGAGGACACCCTGGCCGGAGCGGACGCCGTGCAGGGCACCCTGGAACAGATCGACTGGGTCTACCGGCTGGCTGCGCGCTACCCCGACACTTTCGTGATCGCCCGGAGCGCAGCGGATGTCGAGGCCGCTCGGGCAAGCGGGCGCATCGCGTCGTTGCTCGGCGCCGAGGGCGCGCACTCGGTCAACGACTCGCCCGCCGTGCTGCGCATGCTCGCCCGGCTGGGCGTGCGCTATCTGACCCTGACGCACGTGCACAACACGAGCTGGGCAGACTCCGGCACCGACGAACCCGTGCACGGCGGCCTCACCGAGCGTGGCGTGGAGTACATCCGCGAACTCAACCGGCTGGGCATGCTGGTGGACCTGTCGCACGTATCGCCGGCGACGGCGCACGCGGCCCTCGACGTGACCACGGCCCCGGTGATCTTCAGCCACAGCTCTTGCGCCAGCGTGACCGCGCACCCGCGGAACGTGCCGGACGACGTTCTCGCCCGCCTCGCCGACAACGATGGCGTGGTGATGGTGACGTTCGTGCCGCAGTTCATCTCGGCGGAGTACGCAGTCTGGTTCGCCGGCGACAAGTCGACGCCCGCACCCCGGGTGACCCTGACCCACGTCGCGGACCACGTGGAGCGGGCACGGGAGGTTGCCGGCATCCGCCACATCGGCCTGGGGGGCGACTTCGACGGCACCGATGACTTTCCCGAACTGCTCGAGGGCGTCGACGGGTACCCGGCGTTGCTGCTCGAACTGGCCGAGCGCGGCTGGAGCGCTGCTGAACTGGCGGCGCTGGCCGGGGCCAACGTGCTGCGGGTGCTGCGCCAGACGGATGCCGCCTTCGCCGGCGACGATTCCGCGCTCACCCGGCTCACCCGCTGACGGCCGCCCCCCTGCTCGTCAGACCGGGCGCGGCTCGCAGATGACCACGGGGATGTCCCGGCTGGTCTTCCGCTGGTAGCCCGCATACCCGGGGTTCGCCCGCACGATCGCGGGCCAGAGCGCCGCCTTCTCCGCCTCCGTGGCGGTGCGGGCACGCATCGGCCGGGTGACCCCGTTCTCGGTCAGCTCAACGTCGGGGTGGGCAACCAGGTTCAGATACCAGAACGGATGCCGGTCGTCGCCACCCTTGGACGCGATCACCACCACCCGGTCGGGCTCGTGGATCGGTGCCGTGAGCATGGTCGACCGACGCTGCCCGGACGTGCGGCCGATGGTGTGCAATTCCACCACCGGCATGGGTCCGATCTTCCAGCCGAGACGGCCGCGGGAGAGCGCCAGCACGGCTCGGTGCACCCCGTTCATGGCGCGCATCGAGAGGTCGGTCAGCCGGTTTGAGATCATAGGCACAGCCTACGACCGTGTCGGTTGACACCCGCCCGGGGGGTGAGTACCGTCCCCAGCGACCATGCTCGCAACCCGATGAACGGAGCTCCCATGTCTGACGATCCAGTTTTCCTCTACCTCGGTGTGTACAACGATGCCGCAACGGCCGAATCCGATCTCGACGTGGTGCGTGACCTGCATGCCCGCAAGGTGATCGGCACCTACGATGCCGCCGTGGCCATCAAGGAGGACGACGGCACCGTGCAGGTGCGCCGCAAGACCAGCACCCACACCGGGTGGACCGGTGTCGCTGCCGGCGCCGTGGTCGGCCTGCTCTTCCCGCCGTCGATCATCGGCACGGCGATTGTCGGCGGCGCTGCCGGCGGTGTCATCGGCCACTTCTGGCGGGGTCTGGACCGCAACGATGTGAAGGAACTCGGCGAGATGCTCGACTCCGGCCAGGCCGCCCTCATCGTGGTGGGCAAGGACAAGCTCGAAGAGGAGCTGGCCAAGGCGGGTCTAGTCGCTCAGAAGCACCTGCAGAAGGAGCTCAAGATGGATGCGAAGCAACTCGACAAGGAACTCGCGCAGGCGTCCAAGGACATGCAGAACCAGGCGCGCACCGACACCTACTGAGCACGATCTCGAGCACCAGAACCCGCTCCTCCACAGGGGCGGGTTTTTGCTGGGCTCGCACACCTTGCCCGCCGCCCGGTCTCGCCCTCCGGCGGGATTGCACGCTCGTCGTGGAGGTGCCCGTGGCACGCAAAGACGACGTAGGACGGCGCGGCGAAGACTGCGCCGCGGAGTACCTGGTGCGGTGCGGTTACACGCTGATCGAACGCAACTGGCGATGCAGCCAGGGTGAGATCGACCTGATCGTGGCCCGCGGCGGCGATGTGGTGTTCGTGGAGGTGAAGACCAGGTCGGGAACCGGCTACGGGCACCCGTTCGAAGCGATCACCGTGGCCAAGCTCGCCCGGTTGCGGCGGCTGGCCGGGGCGTGGTGTGAGCAATCCGCGCTCTCCGCCCGGCGCATCCGCATCGACGCCATCGCCGTGATCGCCCGGTCGGGGCAGGAGCCGCTGGTCGAGCATCTCGAGGGCATCTTCTGATGGGCCTGGCCCGCACTCACTCCGTCGCCCTGATCGGGCTTGCCGGGTCGATCGTCGAGGTGGAGGCTGACATCTCGAACCAACTGCCGGGCATGCGGGTGATCGGCCTGCCCGACGCCGCCCTCGCCGAGGCCGCCGAACGCGTTCGGGCGGCGGCCAAGAACTCCGGCACCGCCCTGAACTCGCACAAGCTCACCGTGAACCTCTCGCCGGCGGCGCTTCGTAAGCACGGCTCCGGGTTCGATCTCGCCATCGCGCTGGCCTGTCTCGCCGCCGACAACATCGTCCAGCCAGGTTCGGTGGCGGCGGTCGTGCACATCGGCGAACTCGCCCTCGACGGCCGCCTGCGACCCACCCCCGGCATGCTGCCGGCCGTGATCGCGGCCGCCAGGTGCGGCTACCAGACCGTGATGGTTCCGGCCGGCAACGCCGAGGAAGCGGGCCTGGTGCCGGGCATCCGGGTGGTCGGTGTCGCGTCGCTGCGGGATGCCCTGATCTGGCACGGTGCCGCCTTGCAGCCGGTCGACGTCGACGTGCTCCACGCGACGGTGGAGGAAGACCGCGCCGACGAGAGCCTCGACCTGCTCGACGTCGTCGGCAACGACGAGGCGATCCTGGCGCTGCAGGTTGCGGCCGCGGGCGGGCACCACGTGTTCATGCTCGGGCCGCCCGGCGCCGGCAAGACCATGCTCGCCGCGCGGCTGCCGGGCTTGCTGCCTGACCTCGGCGCGGCTGCCTCGTTGGAGGTCAGTTCGATCCGGTCGCTCAGCGGCCGGCCGGTGGGCCGATCGCTCGTCATCCGTCCGCCGCTGGAGGCACCGCACCACACCATCACTGCGGCGGCCATGGTCGGCGGCGGCAGCGGCCAGATCCGGCCGGGTGCCGCGGTGCGGGCCTCGCACGGCGTGCTCTTCCTGGACGAGGCCCCGGAGTTCAATGCCGCCGTTCTGGATGCCCTCCGCCAACCACTGGAATCGGGGCAGATCAGCATCCACCGGGCGAACGCCGTGGCCCATTTCCCCGCCCGGTTCCAACTGGTCCTGGCGGCCAATCCCTGCCCGTGCGGCCAGTACGGTGTGGGCGACCAGGAGTGCACCTGCCCGCCGAATGCGCGCCGGAGGTACCTGGCGCGCCTGTCTGGGCCGCTGCTGGACCGCATCGACATTCAGCTCGGCGTGACC